>Ga0055474_10000034_pt1 | contig 24223 bp, 25 predicted proteins | sample Muzzi_PWA_D1_FD_57680 | JGI IMG/M metagenome (GOLD analysis project Ga0055474, IMG submission 57680) | Wetland microbial communities from San Francisco Bay, California, USA, that impact long-term carbon sequestration - Muzzi_PWA_D1 | ecosystem: Environmental > Aquatic > Marine > Wetlands ... | reverse complement strand
CTCCTCGATCTGGAGTCGCAGCGTGGAGCGGGGCATGAAGACCAGGGGCTGCGGCAGCATCTTGAAGGGCCGCCGCCCATCCGCCGCCCCCAGCGTGGCGAGGCTGTGCACCGGTTCGTTCTGCAACTCGCGGCCCGTGGAGCTATCCACCAGGTTGAGAAGAAAGTGGAAACCGGCGGTGGGCCGCAGCCGCTGGAGGGGTTGGTCCACCAGGTCGAGGGGTACGTTGTCGAGCCCGCGCTCGGGATCGCGCCGCAGGAGGGCGGCGAGGTCCGGATGGAGACGGAAACCTTCCACCAGCAGATCCGGGGGGATGTGCTCCAGCCGCAGCGCCCCCACGGTGGTGGGGGGATCCGGCCCGCCCAGCCCCACGAGGGAGAACCCCTCCGCCACTTCCGGATCGAGGCCGTAGCCGATGGACACCGCCACGAAGACCCCCTCGACACTGATGTTGATGACGTCCTGCACGAGGTTGCCCACCGTGCCGGTGAGTTGAAACTCCGCCACATGGTCGAAGGGCAGGATCCGCACCGCGCCGCCATCCAACAGCTGCTCTGGACCAAACGGACCGGAGAGAGCGCGGGGGCCGCGGCTCCCCCGGAGTTGCGCCTCCAGTCTCATTGCACGTCCCGCACCATGAAGCCGTCCAGCACCACCCACAGGAAGAGGGGCCCATACAGGCGCTGGATCTCCGCCAGCACGTCCTGTTCCGGGATCTCGATCTCCACCCGAAAGTTCTGCTGGGTATCGATGACCACCGGTTCGGCGAAGCGGAACGTCGCCTGGGGCGTCGGGAGGCCGTGGGTGATGCTCCGGCTGTCCTCCGACCACACCCCACCCCCGGCGGGGAAGAACCAGGTGGGCATCTGGATCATGGTCTTCTCCCCCACCGTGAAGGTGGTGACGGAGTTGTAGATCAGCGTCGAAAAGATCCGCTCCAGCCGACCCGCGAGCTGATCCGCCGTGGGCAGGAGGAGGGGGTCCTGGAGCCGCTGCCGCAGGCAGCGGAGGAGTTCTCCCGGAGACGGTGGGCAGTCGTGGCATTCCAGCCACTCCAGGTGGGAGCGCAGGCGCTCGCTCCAATCTGAACCGGTCGCCTCCCGTTCGAGCTCCCCCGGATCGAGCGCTCCCAACGCCTCCACCAGCTCGACAGCGGGACGTAGCGACGTCAGCGCACCGCGCGCTTCCTCCCCCCCGCCCTTCTTCGATGCGCGAGGTCTGGAAGCCTTCCCCGGGGCTTCCAGCTGTTCCACGAACCGCTGCACGGCCTCCGGGCGCTTTCGTTGGATGGTCGAACGGCGAAGGATCTGGATCAGGTCCGGGCGGGCCGCCTCCAGCGCCTCCGGGAGTTCGGTGGCGGGCGGTGGCGGCTCGGCGCTGAGGGTGGCCTCCAGCCGGTCCACGACCGCACCGAGGCCCTGGAGGGCCCGCGCCCGCTCGACCATCTCGCCGACCCGGCCCGCAGCGCCACCATCGCCGTTGCCAGCTCCAGCCTCCATCTCGTCCCGAATCTCGCGCGCCTCCAGCCGACGCACCGCGCCCAACTCACCCCGGCACGCCTCCACCGCCTCCGGGAAGGCCGTCGGCAAGTCCGAGAGCACCACCCGCAGAGCGCGGGCCTCGAAGGTGTTCCAGTGGGGCAACAGCGAGGAGGATTGCATGTTGGTTTCGAGCTTCGACTTGCCCTGCACATTGACAAAGAAGCGCAGCACACTGGAACTCGCCACCTCCCGCAGCTGCCGCCGCGGCTTCACCTTCAGAGAATCGTAGAGCGGTAGATGGACCCTCTCCTTGACCCCGCGCACAACCGCCATGGTGTCTCCTCCTCTCCCGCGCGCCGTCTTACTGCACGTCGCGGGTCATGTAGCCGTCCAGCACGACCCAGATGAAGAGGGGGCCGTACAGTTTCTGGATGTCCGCCAGGACGTCGCTTTCGGGGATCTCGATCTCCACCCGGAAGTTCTGCTGGGTATCGACGAAGATCGGTTCGGCGAAGCGGAAGGTCGCCTCCGGCGACGGATAGCCGTGGGTCACCACCTTGCCATCTTCGGCCCAGGGGCCAGCGCCGGAGGGGAAGAACCAGGTCGGCACCTGGATCATTACCTTTTCGCCGACGTAGAAAGTGGTCACCGTGTTGTAGATGAAACGACCGATGACATTGCCCGCGCCGTCGTGGGGCACCAGTTGCTCCCGGGGAGGCAGGACGGCGCCAGCGCTGCCGAGGGCTCTCCCCAGGTCCCGCAACTTGCCACGGTCGAGGAGCAAGAACTGCCCCGCTACCAGAGTGTGGCCGGTGACCGTCACCGGATTACCCTCGGTGCCCAGATCTTCCACGTCTCCTTGACTCAGGAGCAGAGCGGGGCTCGGAGAACGCTCCAACCGCCGACTCAGGGTGACGAAGTTCCCCAAGGTGAGCTTTTCAATGTTGGCCTTGGGGTGATCTTTCACCGGCTTGCAATCCTTGTCCACGACATCGAGTTCTTTCAGATCCGCCACCGGCTTTTGAGGAAACTGCGGCGCCAGATCCGACAGCACCACGCGCAGGGCCCGGGCCTCGAAGGTATTCCAGTGGGGCAACAGGGACGACGCCTGCATGTTGGTCTGCAACTTCGTCTTGCCGGTCACATCCTGGAAAAAGCGGATCACGTTGGAAGATTGCGAATCCCCCAGCCGCGCGCCGGGCTTGACCACCAGCGAATCGTAGAGCGGCAAATGAATCTTTTCTTTGACTCCCTTGACGAAAGCCATGGCTCACCTCCTACCTGCTACCAATTTGGTTTGAACCACCCGGGGCTCGGTTGTGAAACTTCCTCCGCCGGTTCGAAACTCCGGCAGCTGGGATTGACCGTCTTGGGGCGCACGTAACCCTCGACTCCAGCGAGGCGCCGGGTGGGTACCACCCGCGGGCTGAAGGCCGGTTCGCGATCCTCCACCACGTACCCCTCCACCTCGTCGTCCGCGAACTCGTCCACCCCTTCGGTGTAGTCACCCATGTCGTCCTCCGGGTCGGCCACGAAACCCACGGCGTCGAGATCCTGGTACGGCCCCTCGGCCACGTAGCCGAGGCCTTCCATCCCGTCCTCTTCATAGCCGTCGGTGAACCCCGGTGGGGGATCGGCCAGGTCGTCGTCACCCACGTAGCCGGCCATCTCTTCGTCATCCGTCGGATACATCCTCATTCTCTGACCTCCGTGTGTGCTCGGGTTGACGATCATGACCTCGTCAAAAGGTTTCTTGTGTTGTGCCATCCCCCACCTCCTATCCTTCAATGCCGCGGGCCGTTATCCGGTAGCGGCCTCCGACGATGTACAGTCGCGTGCCCGCGGGATCGGTCACCAGCGTGGGCGGCGCGGCCTCGAAGAAGTGCACGTAGTTGTGGGGCGTGCCGCAGGCGCCGCAGGGAGCCCGATAGATCACCCCCCGCAACTTGCCGACCGCGGCCGTCGGCGCCTGGTACACTCGGACCGGCAGCCGACCGCAGCAGCAGGCGCTCGCGCCGCCGCAACCGAGGCCACCACCGCCGTGCCCGCCGCTACCGTGCCGACACGTCCGGTGGGTACCCTTGCGGCAACAGCCACCGCAGCCGCAGGCACAGCTCACGGCGCTCTCCTCACCCCGCCGCCCGTCGTACCGGCATCACCCGCCCGCCACCCTGCATCTCGGCGGGGATCACCAGGCGCACCGGGCGCACCCGGGTGCGGGTTTCGCCGTACTCGCCGATGCCGTGGACCATCTCGTAGTGGCTGCCATCGGGGGCTTCCATGATGGGGCCTTCGACCCCCAGCAGCCCCGTCGCCTTGAGGACCCCACCGGCGGTGGCGATGGCCGGTCCGACGCCGGGAATCATGCTGGCGATGGGCAGGGCGAAGTTGGCGATCTTTTTGAGACCCCCCTTCTTCAACCATCGGCCCGCCGCCCGGGCGCCCTTCTTGATCAGCTTCCAGAAACCCACCGGGTTGCCCAGCCCATCCACCCCTTCGTTCCATTCGTACAGACCGCCGTCCGGACCCTCCCGGACCTCACCCACGTAGTTGCCGATCCCCATGCCGCCGGGATCCCCCAGCAGGCCCGCTTGCCGAGCCAGACGCCCCGCCGTCGCCACATGGGGGCCGATCCCGGGGATCTTGCTGGCCAGGGGCAAGGCGGCGCGGAGCCCCTTCTTGATCAGTTTCCAGAAGCCCACCGGGTTGCCCAGCCCGTCCACCCCCTGGGCCCACTCGTAGAGTTGCCCATCGGAGCCCTCCTGCACCTCGCCCACATAGTCCCCGATGCCGTGGGGCGCCCCCAGGAGCCCGGCCTGCTTCGCGAGCCGTCCGGCGGTGGCCACGTGGGGGCCGATGCCCGGGATCTTGCTGGCCAGGGGCAGAGCGGCGCGAATCCCCTTCTTGATGAGCTTCCAGAAGCCCACGGGATTGCCCAGGCCGTCCACCCCCTGGTTCCATTCATACAGATGGCCGTCGGCGCTTTCGCGGATCTCGCCCACGTAGTTGCCGATGCCCATCATTTCCGTCGCGTCGTCACTGGCGTAGTGCATGACGTCCTCCTAGTCGATCCGAAAGGTTTTCTTGTGGGCGGCGGGCGGCGCCCAACCCATCGGACGATTCACTGTGGTGTCCAGGGGTATCCACCCGCTGTGGTGTTGCGCTTCCAGATAAATATGGGTAAAGAGGTTGGGTTTCTTGGGGTTGAACCCCACCAGCGCCAGACGCACCGGATGCCCCGTGGCCTTGAGCATGGAGCCCAGAAGAATGGTTTGATCGTCGCAATCCCCGGCGCGCAGTTGCAGCATGCGTCGCGCGGTGTGCAACGTTTCCACCCGGTAGATATCGCGGGTGTAACGGATGTTCCGACGCACCCAGTCGAAGAGCGCGGCGATCTCCCCCAAATAGTCCTTGGGGCGCACGCCGTATTGAAAGTAAATATCGATGGCCGTCTGCCGCACCGGGAAATCTTTCGCTCCCTGGTGGATCAGACGCCCGATCAGATGCACCGTCTGGCGGGTTCCCGCGTAGCCCGTGGGCACGTGGTGCATATAGATCCGAGGTTGCGAGCAACTTTGACATGGCATGGTCTCTTGGTTTCCTTGGCTCTCGGAAGTAGCAAGGTGGATGCCAGGGAGGGAAAGGCGAGGAAACGCCTGAAAACCTTGGTGTTTTTGGGTTTGAGATGGGAGGGCCGGACGGGGATTGTCCAAGGATCTATGACAGGAGGAAGCCTGTAGCCCGATGGCTGACGGCACAAGCTACTCTTTTTCAATGGATTAGCAGCGTCATAGAAATCCCCGCCACCGAAGTTTTCGGCGCCTATTGCTGAGAGGTGTTCAGGTTGAATCCTCAGCGAAGTCACTGGCAGCGTTCGAACCCCTTGCCCTTGATCTTCTTATAGCGCGAGGGAATGCAGAATCGGACATGCATGTGGTTGTTGTGGGGGCTGCTCTCAATCTTTCTTACGCCCTTGACTCCAGGGTCGTCGAAAAAGATGTCGGCCACTTTGAGAACCGAGTTCTTCCGAAGGATATCTACCAGTTTTTGTGTGCGGGACTGCGAGTATTTCTTCGGATTTGTCTTGAAGTTCACCGTCCGCTCGTGGGTGTCGCTTCTCATCAGGCCGATATCCACATCAAGGCCAAGGTGGTGAGACTTGTGGGGAGAGAACGAGCCGGGCGCGCCGCCGCCGCGTCGAGCGACATCCCCGATGCGGATGCGTGGCCCTCCGGGAAAGAGCCAGTACCAGTCAATACCGATGGACTCCAGGGCCTGGATGGTTTCGGGCAGGCCCCACCGATGCGATACAGGTTTGCTGCTGCAATAGCCGAACCCCGCCCTTGGCAAGACTGCGTCAATCACCTTGAACTTGCCCGAGTTCTTCCCCATGGACAATCCCAGCAGGATCTTCATCTCTGCCCACGTACCGCGCCCGAGGATGCCACTCGGCCTTGGAAAGCAGAATCGTTCCTGCCAGTCAGCCACCGCCTGGGCAAGAGTCTTGTCGTCGGTCGTCGAGACGGAGACCCCTTTGCGGGTGATGTGTAGCACTCGCTTGACGATATCGCTGCGATGTTTGTCCCAACCGAGCTTCTTCGTCCACTTGCGATTCTCTCGGATGGCGCGGTCGATATCCACGGTCGCACCCAGTTGTCCAAGAAGGCCCAGTTGCTCTGGGCGTCCCGCAGTCTGGTTCTTCAGGGTGGGAAGGGGCGGGTCGCGGCGTTGAAGATACATCGTTTCATCTCTCCCCTCGTGTTCGCCGAGTCGTGGGTCACAATCCTTTGATCAAATCGAGAATGGGGCTACCGGCTCGGAGAATCAGCGCCTCGGCCTCGCTGCTCGGTGTGCTCGGGGACGGCCCAAAGCCACTGACAATCATTCCCCACAGGTGACGACCGCCCAGGGACCGATCGCGCGTGACCCATACCGGGCTTCCGCTATCACCCTGTTGCACACTGCTGTCGATGAATAGCAAATCCCTGGTCGCTGGCGCCAGAGTCTTGGACCACCTGTGAGACTGGAGTCCGGCTTTGCCCCTGGGGTAGCCGCTGTGGTTGACTCGGTAGCGCCCCGGGCGCCAGCCGGAGAGAGCGCCGATCCTTGAGCCTCGGGAATCAGCGGGAGGGCGTGGCTCTCCCCAGAAACCGATGGTGGTGGCGAACGACTTCGCCAGGTGGAGGAGGGCACAATCGAAGGCACTCCCCACGCCACCTTTTTCACTATGGAAAAAATCAGGCGGCACCTTCACACTCCTGGCTCGACTCGAACCCGCGGGGGAGTGGGCACCAGTCCTGCCAGGCGTAACCCGAAGGCTGCCCGCCGTGAGCGTTGTTCCGCTGAGGAAGTCGGCCACCACATGGGCCGCCGTGAGCACAGTCCGGGGACTGACCAGCGTTCCCGTCCCGATGATCGTGGCTGCTCCCTTCGAAGGAACGAACTCGATGCAGCAGATATAGCGAAATGGGTAGGTCATGGCATTGGTTCTGGAGACGGTGTTGACCCCGTCCACCAGGGCCACCCCCCCAAGAGGCAGGGGCCGCTCGGGGCTGTGTTCTGTCTCGGCCTGAATGTCCTTCGCGTAGTGCATGTATTCTCTCCCGCCTCATGCAGCCCGACGCTGGGCCACAGGACCGTTTAATAGAATCGCCAGCTGCCGTCGGTTCATGAATCGCAATCCCCGGGGCAATGGGCGGCGTTGCTGGAAGGGCAGATCGCTGGCCAGGACGAAGCTGTACATGGCGAAGCGGGCCTTCCCGACCTCGACCGCCCGCACATGGCGGAAAAGCCGCTGCAACCGCCGACTAATCAGATCCACGGTCTGGGGGTAGTCGGTGATCTGCACCGCCACCACGCCGCCGGGAGCGAGGGCCCGGCGCACCCGTTCGTAGAACGCCACGCTGTACAGATGGGCGACCTTCACCCCCTCGTTGACGGAGGGGAAGTCGATGATCAGCACATCGAAGTCCGCGCCGGGGCGGAGCATCTTCTGGGCATCGTCCGCCACCACGTGCGCCTTGGGGTGGCGCAGCGCCCGCTCGTTGAGGCGCAGCAGCTCTGGATGGCCGTCCGCCAGCCCCAGCACCGCCGGGTCCAGTTCGTACATCACGGCCTGCCGCAGCGTGGGGTGCTTGAGCACCTCGCGCAGGGCCAGCCCGTCCCCGCCACCGGCGATGCCCACCTTGCGTAGCTGCCGGGCGCAGACGGCGGCGGGGTGTACGAGCGTCTCGTGGTAGGCGCGCTCGTAGCGTTCGACAAACTGCCAGTAGCCATCCAGGAAGAGGGAAACCCCCAGGGGTCCCTTGGTCAGTTCGATGCTCTGGAAGGGGCTCTGGTGAGCGAAGATGGTCGGCCCGAACTCGAAGCCCGCGCCGTCGGTATCCACCAAACCATGGAAACGGAGCCAGCTGCGCCCGGCGTCCCGTACCAGATGCGTCAGGGTGCCCCGCTTGGCGCGCAGGAAGGCAAGGGCATGGTAGGTGGCCGGGTGGCCCCGGAACTGACTCTGACAACTAAAGATATCCAGGCACGCCTTGCCCGCCTCGGGCCACGTGTGGATGCTGATGTGGCTTTCCGCCAGCACACAGAAGGCCGTCACCCCCTGAGGCTGAAACTTGAAGCTCCGCGTATCCAGCACCCGTACCCCCAAAACTCGCGCCAGCTCCAGGCACAACCGCGCCATGGCACGGGGGGAGTCCAGGAGCCGCGTGTCGCAGCCCTCCAGGTCCAGGATGAGGTGATGGCCGCCTTGTCGCACCTTAAGTTCCTTACGTCAGAAGGGTTCGATGTCAGCTTTGGGTGGAATCCAGATGGTCGCGAAGCACCTTCCACCCGGCGCCTTCCCTGTGACCTGTCGCTGCGCCTCCACATCACAGATGAATCTTGGATTGAAAGAGATTCTTCCGTTGGGAAACCAGGATCTCTCACCTGCCGGTGTCGTGCCCCAGAACCGCTGATTAAACCGAGAATTGTTAATGATCTTGGCGAAACTCAAGCTCCCCTCCCCAAAGGCCCTCCTCGCGACATCAAACAAGGTGTCACCTCTCCTGAGGCCATAGAAGAAACCGGGCGTCGGATCGGTTCGTATGCTCGGCGCTGGAGCAGGCCTTGGCCTGGGTCCATGTCTTGGTTTCCGTTTCTTGGAGGGGACCGTGCTGCCCTTCAACGGCAGAAATCGCTGGATAAACTCTTCCAGAGACCCCGGCGTGCCGAGCGCCGGACGCAGTCGGCCCTCCTGTACGAGAAGTAGCCTGAGATAAGCATGACTCGCTGCGACCGCGTGGGTAGCGCTCTTTGAGGAGACCGAAATCTTGTCCCGTTCATCCGTGAAGCCATGCCCTTTTGGAGCCTTCGAAAGGCCGATGCAGCTGAAGTTGCGGATGAATATGATTCTTTGCTTCGCATCCCTCGCGGTGTGAGCCGGTGAAAAAGAATCCTGAATCAGATGGAGTGCTCGTCCCGCCATCCGGAAGTTGATCGGCTTCTTGCCAACCTTCCCATGGAGACTCTTCAACAGGCGGATCGCATCCTCATACGCCTTGCGAATGGACTGGTAGGGATGGCGCCGCAGGAAATGCTGTGCCTGCGTGCTAGGAAAGCAATGTTTTTTTGCCATTCGCCAAACGATGGACTTAACCGGCCGTAGCGGCACAAGATCTGGATCCCGCACACCCTTACGGAGTGCTTCCAACTCATCGGTCGAGAGAGAGAGACCCTTCGCCGCACGTGCTGTGATCGTCTCGTGACCACTGGGTGCCAGCTTGGGTATCTTCACCGTCCACCCAACGCCATGGATCGATGTGTCCGTTCTAGGAATGTACATCGTTGCCCTCCGCGCCGTACACCGCGTTGTACCAATATCGCCCGATCAACCGCCCGCCGATGGATTCCACCTGGTGGGCATCCCAATCAAAGTTTCGGTTCTGCACCACAAACTCCACCCGGGCATTTTGATCTAATCGGATCCGAAAGCCGTAGCTGCCATACCCCCAGGGATTCAGAATGCTTTCCATCTTCTGATAAGGAAAGATCGGCTGGCCGTTGCGCTGGATGCTCCATTCCAGCCCCGGAGTCAGAACGCGGGAGTTGTCCAGGGCGTAGGCGTTGGTGAATTGAGAAAAGCAGGTCAGCACACCACAGTATTGCGGGTGCAACTCGAAACTCGCCAGCACCACCCGCTCACCGCGTCTCGGGAGCTCCCCATTGCCGAGGATCCGGGAGGCATCGAAATGTTCCGCGTCCACGGGAATACCGCAGATATCGCAGCAGCCGTTCACCATGACCGCCCCTCCCGTCCCTCCAGAACCACCTCGGGGAGATCGTGCCCCGCCTCCGCACGCCGTTCCAGGGAGCGGCGGTAGCGTTCCCGGTCCACCGTGGTCTCCACCGAGGGCCGGTGACGGCGGACCCAGGACACTGTTTCCGCCCCCCGCACCGCGAAGAGCACCGCCAACACGGCGAGCCGGATCCGTCGGATCCTGGGGACGCTGGACAGATGCGCCTCCGCCACCACCAGATCCAGTTCCAGGTGGGGTCGTCCTAGACCCCGGCGTTCGTAGATCACCAGGAAACCGAAGGGAAGCGCGGAACTCCCCCCACGGAGGTGGATGACCAGGAACTCCACCGGCTCAAACCCGCCGGTCAGATCCGGCAGATAGCCGCGCTGGACCTGATGGAGGGTCGGGGCGAGGGGAAAGCCCAGGGGCTGGCGCAGAGCGTCCCGGCGCAGCCATTCCGCGATGCGCTCCAACTCGCCGGGCTTCGGCCACGCCAAAGCCACATCACCACAGATCACGCGGACAAAGCCCGTTTGCTCGCGATGGCGCAGGGGCACATAGGCCACATCGGGGAAGCGCGCATCCACCGGTTGGCGCGCGGCGCTGGGTTCAGCAGCGTTCATGGCTAACCCCCTGGAGCAAGAGCCGCGCCAGCCTACGGTCACCCACGAAGGACGCCACAAGCGACTATTTTGCAAGGGTTTGGAAGGATGGCACCCCCATCTTCGGGGGGCCGAGCCCACCGGGAGGGCACAAATCCTATGACAAGCACCGAGAGGCTCTATAATGGACCCATCCGTCCCGTTGAATAGAAGCGAAAGGCCCCACGGTGGGGTCAGCCAACCCTGAAGGAGGTTCCCATGGTCCCGATTCTCTCGTTGTGGCTGCCGATTCTGCTCTCGGCGGTGGCGGTTTTCGTCGTCAGCTCGATCATCCACATGGTGCTGCCGTACCACCGCACCAACTTCAAGAAGCTGCCCTCGGAGGACGAGGTCATGGCGGCGCTGCGGGAGCACAAGGTGACCCCCGGCGAATACGCCATGCCCTACGCGGGGAGCTCCCAGGCCATGGGTTCAGAGGAATATCAGGCGAAGAGCCAACAGGGGCCGGTGGGTCTGCTGACCATCGTCCCCAGCGGCCCGCCCGCCATGGGCAAGAGCCTGGTGCTGTGGTTTCTGTACTCGATTCTGGTGGGCATTTTCGCGGCCTACATCGCGGGCCAGGCGCTGGCTCCGGGGGTGGACTACCTGAAGGTCTTCCAGTTCGCCGGTTGCACCGCCTTCGCCTGCTATTCGGTGGCCCTGCTCCAGGATTCCATCTGGTTCCACCGCAGTTGGAGCATCACCCTGAAATTCGCCTTCGATGGCCTGGTCTACGCCCTGGTCACGGCGGGGGTGTTCGGCTGGCTGTGGCCGAGCTGAGCTGTACAGGGCCCGGACCCGCAACGCGGATCCGGGCGCGGTCATGCCTCAGGGGCAGGTGAGGGTCCCCCCCCAACAGACGCATTGGGCGCAATTGTTGCCCTCCATGCACGGCTGGTTGCTGGAGCAGGAACGACCCTCGTAGATGGAGCACGGCGTGGTGTTGGCGCAGCATTTGTGGCAGAGCTTGGTACCGCTGGCGGTCCCCGTGCAGTAGCCCCGCTCCGTCGGGCAGTTGGCATCCACGGCGGAGCAGGATGTCCCCGTGCACGTCACCGTCGAGCCGTTCTGGCAGGTGGCCGTGCAACTGGCCAGGGTGGCCAGGAGCGACGGTTCCGGTGCGGTGGGCACCGCCACCGGCGCCCGGCTGGCACAGGCGTCGTAGGGAGCGAGGAAGGAATTCAGGTCCACCTCCTCCACGTCCTCCGCAAGGACGGGAACTCCCAACACAAAGAAAGCCAGGGCCAGCGCGAACAATACGGAACGCTTCTCCAACATGAGCATCCTCCTTCCGCCAAATGGCGGGAAATCGAAGCTGAGTAAATGCTGTCTACTGTTATAGGACAGTACCAAGAATGCAGGAAACAGTAGTTTCTGTCAAGGATCGGCGGCGTCTTTCTGGAGCCGTTGCCGCCGCTCCTCCCCTGGCAACTGCGTTACCACCTCCACCGAACGGTAGAACGCCTCCAGATCCCCGCCCGCCTCGTCGAGTAGGGCCTCGAAGGCGGGCACCAGGGCGTGGTAGGCACCGACGGAGGCCAGATGGGCGTTGTTGAGATCGCGGGCGAACCAGCCATCGTAGCCGGTGTAGCCGTCCCATTCTTCATCCCGCACACGCCCGTAGTCGGCCTTGAGCTGGGCGAAGAGTTCCGCCTTCCGGGCGCGCTTCCAGGCCGCGTCGTGGTCGCTCTCGTAGGCCGCGTCCAGGCGCTCCCGGTAGCCCAGGACCAGGGCCGCAAACCGCGCAGCCCGCTCCTGCCCCAGACGGTAGGCGGCCAGTTTGGCCTCGCTTTCCGGGTCGGATCGGCTGGCTAGCCAACGGCGCACGCCTTCCAGTTCCACGACCGTGGCGAAACTCTCGTTGAAGGGCGTATCCCCCGGCAGGTAGAGGCGCTGGTGGGCCAACTCGTGGAAGAGAACCCCGGCCAGATGCTCGTCGGGCAGGTGGATGAAGGTGTTGAGGACGGGGTCCTTGAACCAGCCCAGGGTGGAATAGGTGGTGACCCCGCCCACGGAGGTGTCGTAGCCGTCCTCCCGGAGATGCGCCGCGAAGCGTTCGGCGCCTTGTTGCGAAAAATAGCCCCTGTAGCTGACGCACCCCGCCAGGGGGAAACACCAGGTGATGGGATCGACGGAGAATTCCGGCGCCGCCACCACGTTCCAGACGGCGTAGGGGCGCTCCAGATCCGTGTAGTGACGGTAGCTGCCGTTGTCCGGCAACGCCAGCGCGTCGGTGGCGAAGGCGCGGAGGTCGCGCACCACCCGCAAGCGCTCTTGCAACGCCTGCGGCGTTTTGGGATCCGCCAGAAGCTTGTCGATGGAGTGCCGCTTGAGCAGCACCTCCAGACCGCCGCGAATACTTTGGGAGTAGAAACGGGCGGTGGAACACCCCGCCAGGATCCCCACGGTGGTGGCCAGCAACCCGGCGCCCAGGAGCCAACGCGTCTTGCGTTTCACGGCGCTGGATCCAGGCCCTATCCCACGGTGACGCGGGCGAAGCGGCGTTTGCCGACTTTGAAGAGGTAGGGCTCCGGCGCGGCGGTGACCTCCAGGAAGGGATCGCTGACCCGTTCGCCATCGATCGATACGGCGCCCTGGTCGATGAGGCGGCGGGCCTCTTTGCCGCTGGCGGCGAGCTTGGCGGCGGGCAGGAGCTTGACCACGGGCAACGGCCCTTCGAGGCGAACCTCCGGCACGTCGTCCGGCACGCCGCCCCCGGCGAAGACCTTCTCGAACTCCCCCTCCGCCGTCCGGGCGGCTTCGGCACCGTGGTAGAAGGTGACCAGTTCCCGCGCCAACGCCTGCTTGACCGCCTTGGGGTGCAGCGCGCCGCTTTCGACCTGCTGTTTCTGCACCGCGAGGGCCGCCTCGTCGATGTCGGTCAGGAGGAGCAGCCAATCCCACATCAGGGCGTCGGGGATGGAGAGGGTCTTGCCGTACATCTCCCCGGCGGGATCTTCGAGGGCGATGAAGTTGCCCAGACTCTTGGACATCTTCTCCGTGCCGTCGGTGCCGATCAGCAGGGGCACGGTCAGGACGACCTGGGGTTCCTGCTGGTGCTCCTTCATCAGGTGGCGACCCACCAGAAGGTTGAAAATCTGGTCGTGGCCCCCCAACTCCACATCCGCCTCCAGCGCCACCGAGTCGTACCCCTGGGCCAGAGGGTAGAAGAGCTCGTGCATGTGGATGGGCTGGTTTTCCTGGTAGCGGGTGCGAAAATCGTCCCGCTCCATCATCCGCGCCAGGGTGTATTTGCCCGCCAGACGGACCATGCCATCGGCGCCCAGTTCCAGCAGCCAGCGGCTGTTGTAGTCCACCACCGTGGTTTCCGGATCCAGGATGCGGAAGACCTGGTCGGTGTAGGTCTTGGCGTTGGCTTCGATCTCTTCCCGGGAAAGTTGCGGCCGGGCCGCCTTCTTGCCCGTGGGATCGCCGATCAGGGCGGTGAAATCGCCGATCAGGAAGATGATCCGATGGCCGCACTGCTGGAAATGGCGCATCTTGCGCAACAGGACCGAATGGCCGATGTGAAGATCCGGCGCGGTGGGATCGAAACCCACCTTGACGGTCAAGGGTTTGCCGGTCTTGGCGGAGCGCTTCAGCTTCGCGGTCAGCTGTTCCTCATCCACCAGATCCACGGCACCGCGCCGCAGCAGATGGAGTTGTTCGTCCACGGGGGGAAAGGTCGTCTTGCTCATGGCGGCGGGAGCTTACCAGAGGTTCCCGGCCCCCATCACCGCCGGGTCTCAAATTCCGCGTCCGGTGGTGCCCCGTCCGCGGCCCCTCACCGCCTCAATACTTCTTCAAGGTCGTGCTGTGATGCTGCGGCGCGTGGGGGTTGGTGCGCGGGGAAGCCGCCGGGCGCCGACTCGGGCGGGGTTCGCTTTGGGGCTGATGGCTGCCTGCCGGATGGCTGCCTACCGGCACCGTGATCACCGGGACCCCGTAGAGGGTGGTCGGGCCGTAGGAGGGGTAGAACGGCAGGCCGTAGTCGGATTGCACGGTTTCCCGCCGGGCGGTCTCCTGGGCCAGGGCGAGGCGTGCATAGTCGGCCGCCACCTCCGCCCGTTGCGCCGCACTGCGCCGCGCCTCCAAATTCCGGACCGCATTCTCCGCCAGCAGACGGTGCACCGTGAGCGCCGGGAGCCACTGGCCGTCGTAGAGAATCTCCCCCCGGGCGGCGTGGTAGTCCTCCTCGGTGACCCAGCGTCCCTCGTGGAGGCGGAACCCCAGCGCCCGCCGAGCGCCCGGATGGTTGGGGTCGAGGGCGAGGATTTCTTCCAGGATCTGTCGCGACAGGGTGTGGGCTCCCTGCTCCCGGGTCCACAGGGCCAGATCGAAGCGGCTTTCGGTATCGCTCGGCGGCAGACCTTTCAGGGTTTCCCGCACCAGCTCTTCGAGCGTCTCTCCCCGTTCGATGCGCTCCACCTTGTCCCCCGGCAGGGTCACCGTGCCGAAGGCCAGCTCCACCTGAACGCGGCCATCCGCCAGCTCTCGGGCCTTGCCTTCCATCACTTTGCCGTTGGTCAGGTGGACCTGATCCGCCACGGCGCTACCCCCGAGGCTTAACAAGAGGGCGGGAAAGAGCGTCAAAGCCCGTAAGACCGTTCGCATGGTGACCTCACTTCCGATGAAACATTCGTCGCCCGAGCACTGTAACGACCGCTCCGCAGGAGTGTCAATCGGCGCTGCGTTGATACAATGATCGCGAGTTGGAACCTATGAATCAGAACGCCCATCCCGACCCCAAAGATTCCGCCCCCGGCCTGGCGGTCGATCCCCGGCACCGGGCGGAGGTCACCACCCTGCTGCACCGCTGGGCGGACGGCGAAGCCCAGGCCATGGAAGCACTGATGCCGCTGGTCTACGAGGAATTGAGGGGCATCGCCCGCCGCTACCTGCGGCGGGAGCGCGAGGGGCATACCCTGGAAACCGCCGCGCTGGTGCACGAGGCCTACTTTCGCCTGGTGGATCAGGAACGGGTGCAGTGGGGAGGACGCTCCCATTTCTACGCCATGGCGGCCCAGTCCATGCGCCGCATCCTGGTGGATCACGCCCGCGCCCACCGCTACCAGAAACGAGGTGGCGGGGCGCCCAAGGTGTCGTTGGAGGAAGCCTTCCACCTGGGCGCGGAACGCCCGGTGGATGTGGTGGCTCTGGACGACGCCCTGCAACAACTGGCGACGGAGGATCCAGACAAGGCTCGGCTGGTGGAGTTGCGCTTCTTCGGCGGCCTGTCCCATTCGGAAATCGCCGAGGTGATGCAAGTCTCCCTTTCCACCGTCGAGCGCTCCTGGCGCATGGCCCGGGCCTGGCTCTACCGCGCCCTCAAGAATTGAGCGCCCGCCCTATGAAGCCAGGGAAGCCCGCCCGCCAACGATTTCGCCAGGTCGAAGCCCTCTTTCAGGCGGCTCTGGGAGTACCGTCGGACGATCTCGCCCGGTGGCTGGATGACGCCTGCGGCGAGGACGGCGACCTGCGCCGCGAAGTGGCCGAACTGCTGAGCGCCCACGAGGAAGCGACCGGTTTCCTGGAGGTGCCCTCGAGTCCTGGGCACCAGGGGGAAGAGGCCGACCCGACCGCCCTGCGCCTGGGCGCCTATCGTCTGGTCCACCCTCTGGGGGAAGGGGGCACCAGCACCGTCTACCTGGCGGTGCGGGCCGACGATGCGTACCAGCAGCGGGTGGCGGTGAAGGTGTTGCGGACCAGCTTTGCGGGTCTGGAGGGTATGGGCGGGACGAGCGGTACCGAGCGCTTCCGCCGCGAACGGCAGATCCTGGCGGGGCTGGATCACCCCTACATCGCCCGCCTCCTGGACGGCGGTACCACCCCGGAGGGCACCCCTTACCTGGTGATGGAATACGTCGAAGGGGTGCCCATCGATCAGTATTGCGCGGAGCACAACCTGACCGTGGACCAGCGGCTGGAACTCTTCCTGCGGGTCCTCACCGCCGTCCAATTCGCCCACCAGAGCCTGGTGATCCACCGAGATCTCAAACCCGGCAACATCCTGGTGCGGGCCGATGGGGTGCCGAAGTTGCTGGACTTTGGCATCGCCAAGCTCCTCAACCCGGAACTGGCCGGGCAGGTGGATCCCACCCGCGCCGACCTGCTCCTGCTGACCCCCAACTACGCCAGCCCGGAACAGATCCAGGGGCGACCGGTGACCACCGCCTCCGACGTCTACTCGTTGGGCATCTTGCTCTACCGTCTGCTCACCGGGCAGCTGCCCCAGGCGGTGACGGGCCTCGGTTCGGTGCAGGAGATCGTCGAGGCGGTGTGCACCACCGAACCCCGCCTGCCCAGCCGCGCCGCCGCCGGACTGCTGGAGGGCACCGTGGCCCGGCGTCTGCGGGGCGATCTGGACCACATTCTGCTCAAGGCCCTGGCCAAGGATCCGGCACAGCGCTACCCCACCGTCGCCGCCCTGGCGGATGACCTGGAGCGCCACCGGGTCGGCAAACCGGTGTCCGTGCGCTGCGGCTCCCCGGCCTATCGGTTCGGGAAATTCGTCCTCCGGCACCGCTGGCGGGTGGCTGCGGCGGTGACCCTGGTGACGCTGCTGCTGACCCTCCTGGGCCATGCGCTGGTGCAGCAGCGCCGCACCACGAAGGCGCTGGCCAGGGCGGAGCGGGAGCACGACCGGGCCGAGGCCATCAACCAGTTCCTGGTCCGTACCCTGGTGGAGGCGAACCCCTACGGCAGTGCCGGAACGGGGGGGGAGCCCACAGTGGCGGAAGCCATGGTGACGGCGGAAAAGACCCTGGGAGAGACCCTGGCGGATCAGCCGGAGGTGGCGGTGGCGATCCGCAATGTCCTCGGCAACGCCCTGGATGGCCTGGGCAAGTACGAGGCGGCGGAAAGCACCCTGCGGGCGGCGCTGGCCCAACAAGTGCCCGGTCTTGCCGAACGGGGGGAACTGCCCCCGGTGGACCAGCTGCCCGCGGACTTTGACCTGGCGGAGACCCTGAATTCCCTCGGCATGGTGGCCCACCACCAGGGCGAGACGGCGGCGGCGGAGCGCTGGATGCGCGCCTCCCTGGCGCTGATGGCGCGGGACGATCTGGGGGTCCGGTACCCTCGCGGTCGAGCCACCTTCCTGCAAAATCTGGCCATGGTGCTGCGGTCGGAGGGAGAGTTCGCGGAGGCCGAAGCCTCCTTCCTGGAAGCCCGGGGCACGTTGCGCGCTCTGCCCGGTCGCGGCGCCGCCCGGGACGCCGCCTTTGTGCTCAGCAATCTGGCGACGCTGCACAACGCCCAGGGCGAGTACGCCGAAGCCGCGGACCTCCTGCGCCAGGCGGTGGACGAGGGGCGCGCGCTGTACGGGGACCACCACATTCTGGTGGGCGATAGCCTGCACAACCTGGGCTACACCCTCTTCGCCCTGGGCCGGTACGACGAGGCGCAAGAGATCCTGCGGCAAGCGTTGGAGATCCGCCGGGCGGTGCTGGGAGAGGATCACCCACAGCTCGCGGATACCTACAATGTGCTGGGGGTGACGGCGCGGGGTCAGGGCGACTACGAGGCCGCCGCCGAGGCCACCCGCGCGGCCCTGGAGCTGCGGCGGCGCACCCTGGGGACGGACCACCCCCGCCTGGTCTCAGACCTCAATCTGCTGGCTTCCATCCTCTGTTTTGGCGGTCGCCATGAGGCCGCGGCTCCCTATCTGGAAGAAGCCCGCCGCATTCTCGCCGCCATCCCCCAGCCCCGCGCCTCCCTGGTGGCCACCAACCGCAGTCTGCAAGCGCGCGTGCACCGGGCTCGCGGGGAGTTGGAGCGGGCCGAGACCCTGGCCCGGGAGGCCCTCGATCTGCGCATCGAGCTGCTGGGGGAAAACCACCGGGCGGTGGCCCTCAGCCGCTCTCAACTGGGGGAGATCGCCATCGCCCGCCGCGACCCGGAGCGAGCCCTGGAGCACTTCCAGGCCGCCCTCCGGGTGCTGACGGAGACCGTGGGGGAGCGCAGCGAGGAGACCCTGCGGGCGCGTCTGGGCGAGGGGCGCTGTCTCGCCGCCCTGGGGCGCAGCGGCGAGGCGGAAGAGCGCCTCGGCCTGGTGGTGCGGGACCCTCCCCCCCTGCTCCTCACCCACCGCTCCCTGCGCCGCGATTACCTCAGCGCCCTGGTGGAATTTTACGAGACCGCCGACCGTGGTGCCGAAGCCGACCGGGTGCGCGCGGCGCTGCGGGAGTTGGAGGAGACGGCGAGGTAATGGAATGGCAAAAAGGGCTCCCGTCCCTCCCCGCGGGGGGGAGACGGAAGCCCGGAGCCGGATCGGCGTCAGCGCCTCAACACGGTACCGGCACCATGCCCTCCGCCTCCTTCGACAGGCAGCCACCGCCGCCACCGGGATCGGTCTCGATCAGCAGGAAGTAGAGCACTCCCACCACTTTCCAACCCGCGGTAGTCCGGGCGAAGAGGGTGTAGGGGCCGGCGTTGTTGAGACCGGCAACGGGGAAGGTCTTGGTCTGCCCAGGGTTGATGGTGCCCACCACCTGGTCGAAATTCATCCCTTTGAGGCGTATCTCCGCCGTGGCCACGGCCTGGGACTTTTGGTTCAAACGGAAACTCCCAAAGTAGGGACCTCCCAGGTCTCCGTAGCCGATGGGATCGCCCACCACGGAAAGGATCGGCAGGATCGGTACCCGATTGATCAGATGATGGACCTCGCCATTCTCGATCTCGATACCGATGATCCGCCAGCTACCCCCGCTCGCGCCCGCCTGTTGATTGTCCCAGTGGTCGTGTCGCAGTTCGGTCACGGTGGATCCCGGCAGGACATGGAACTGGAAAGAAGGCCCGTCATACAGTTCCGTCACCGGATCGTAGGGGAGGTAGATCATGTTCTTGTAGGGAGAAACGGACGTGTTCTGGGTCTGCCCCCAGAAACTGGTCGTGTTGTCGAGTTGCTGATAGAGAGCCGCCTTCGTGCTCCAGCCGTTACCGTTGTAAACAGCGGGTCCCTGGGCGAACGCGGTGGTGGTCAACCCCAGCAGGGCGCTGAGAGTGAAAGCCGTCAAGAAGATGCGTTTGATGGACATGAGGGTGATTCCTATGGTTGGTTCGTTTCCATGCCCCCAGAAGGGGCGCTTCACAAACCAGCGCGAGAATCGGCGGCAAAACCCTTCACGGCGGAAAAAAACGCTTACATTTCGCTCCGGTGATCGAGTCGATACAGGCAGAGAAAGGGTGGCCCATAGGAGGCCAGCCAACCGTAACCATCCTGGTGCAACAGAACCTTGCTCGAATGACTCTCCGTCCCCCCCGGGACTGCGAGGTGCTCATCGCTACGACAGAGGCGGAAGATCTGGAGGGCCTCCCCCAGCTTCGCATCCAGGGCATCGCCGCCGTAGAGAACCGGGACGGCGGGCAAATCCGGCCATGCCGTCTCCCAGAAACAGATGGCGTAGCGCACGCGCGACGCCCGCCGCGCAAAGCTGGTGGGTGGAGAGCCCACGGCGACCTGCAACTCGGGATCCTGACGGATCATGGCCACCACCAATTCCAGGGCGCTGAAGGTGAACATGGGGTTGTAGCTGCGCTCCGGGCTCCGTTGGAAGGGAGTGGGGGCCACCTCACCCTTCTGCAGCCCCTGGCCCAGGGTCAGCAGGGCGGCGGTCGTGTGGGAGAGGAGGGCTTCCCGCAGCAGTTCCCGGGTCAGAATCCCCAGGGAAACCATATGCTCCCCCAGCGGTTTCCCGGTGCGGCGGCAGAATTGGAAGACTCTTTCGATCTGGCTGCGGGAGATGCCGGAATGCTCCAGCAAGAGATCCGACAGGCGGCGGCTGGAGTGGGGGGACGAAGCCCAGCAGACCCGCCCCCCTTCCGCCATGATCATGCCCGCGTCTGGGGCGTCCTCCACGGCACTCCCTGCCCGGCGCATGGGCAGAATCCCCGCGGTCTCGGCGGACTTTTCCTCCAGCCGCAGGAGGATGCGGAGCAAGAGATGAAGTGTCTCCATTACGATTCCAAGAAGATCCGACGATTGCCTCAGCCTGCGATGGCAGCGGCCTTGAGGACAAGGTGGAATTGTCTGGAAGCCCTGTTGTGCTTGGTGGACATGAGATGAATAGTAGCAGTAAATGCTAGAGCCTGAAGGGGCCATCGTGAAGCGCGCTGACAGCCCTGGCCTCTGCTACCATCCCCGGATGGAACGAGAAATCAAATTGAACGTGCAGTTGGATGACAACCAGGTGCCGGAACGCATCCAGTGGCAGGCCACGGATTCCCCCACCGGAGAGCCCCAGGGGTGCGATGCGTTCTTACTTTCGCTCTGGAACAGTCAGCAGAAGAGTACCCTTCGCATCGACCTGTGGACCAAGGACATGCAGGTGGATCACATGAACGCCTTCTTCTTCCAGACGCTGATGACCCTGGCGGAGACCTACGAGCGGGCGACCCACAACCATGAGGTGGCGGACGGTCTACGCCGCTTCTGTGAGGAGTTGGCGGCCACGGTACCCATGCCGCCGAAGGATCCTCCCGACCCGCCTTCCTGATACCGCGCTACGACGACGGAGGCCCCACCAACGCATCGCTGGCGACGGCGGGGGCGTTCGAGATGTGCTCCCCGAAGGCTGCCAGGAAATCCAGCTGGGCCTGGCTCTGAATGTAATGCGGGTTGATCGAACGGACCTCCTCGATGGCGTGCACGGCGTTGGCGCCCCGGTGGATCAGATAGGCCGCCAACAAGGTCCCCGTGCGCCCCAGACCGGCGCGGCAGTGGAGCACCGTGGGCTTTGCCGCCGCCAGCCAATGATCGATGCGCCGACACAGTTCCGCCGCCGCCGTCACCGTCGGCGCCGCCATATCCACGACGGGAAAATGAACCCCCTCGATGCTCAGCGCGCGGAGTTTGTCCGCAGCGTAAGCCTTCTGCGTCAAGCTGACCAGGATGCGGCACCCCAACGCGGCGAGACCTTCGAGGTCCTGACGCTCTTCCTGGATCAGACCGGGCCGCTGGGCACCACCGAGCTGATTCGGCAGCACCCAGTGGAAGCCTCCGGGCCGCAGGGCTCGCTTGTGGGCCGGAGGCCGCCACCGCGCCGCGGCCTCGGGGGTAGGTTCCCGCTCCGGCTCACTGGGCCAGCAGTTGCCACTGCGCAGGTACTCGCGTGCCAGTTCCGTAGCCGGCGCGGTGAAAAATGTTGCTCTTGGCGCCACCTCCACCACTCGCTGCGCGGACAGTAGGCAAACCGCGTCGCAGAGCGTCCGGGCGATTTGCTGATTGTGGGTCACCACGATCACCGCCCGCCGCTGGCCGAGAAGGCGCAACAAACGGTGCAACTCCGCAGCCTCCTCCGCCGCGATATCGCTCAACGGTTCATCGGCCATCAGGCAGCGGGCTCCCCCCGCCGCCAGGCGGGCCAGGGAGAGCATCCTTTGTTCCCCCAGGCTGACCTGCAACACCGGGCAGTCCAGGCGCTCCCGGAAGCGTGCCGTCAAGCCCAACACTGCCAGAATCCGCTCGGCGAGCCAACGCTTCCGCGCCAGTGTCAGGCGATTCTTGCGGCGGACCTCGGCGACCAGGTTGTCGAGCACCGTGGCGGTGTAGAGCCGTGCCTTCTGGTTGAGCAGGGCCACCTGCTGGTGCACCTCCTCGGTGGTCCACTCGCCAAGGAGGTCCCGCCCCCGGTAGTGCACCGCACCGCGATACCAGAAGTTGGGCAGCGCCTCGCTCCATCGTGCCAGCGTCCGCAGGAACGTGCTCTTCCCCACCCCCGCGGGACCCATGATGCCGAAGACCCCTCGGGGCGGGATCTCCAAATCGATATCCTTGAGGATCACGCGCTCCCCAAAGCCGAAGGTCAACCCTTCGATCTTGAGTAGTGGAGCCGCCTCACCCTCCAGTGGGGCCATCGTGTCTATCCCGGAGAATGCTCGAAAGAATGGAGCCCATCTCGCCCGGGCTATCGACCTCGTACAGGCACAGGTGGGGGGCGATGTGAGAGGCCAGCCAGCCGTGGGTTCCGTTGCGGATCACGATGCTGTAGGGGTGCACCGCTGCCGCCGCCAGACCGGGAGGCTCCACCAGGCTTTGACCGTGGCGGAAGATCTGGAGAGCCTCCGCAAGACTCATATCGATGCAGCTGCTCTGGCAGCCAACGGGAATCCCGGGGATGTCGTCCCAATCCGTCTCCCGGAAACAGATAGCCTGGCGCACCTTCGAGCCCCAACGACCGAAGGTTTTGGGCCGGTGTCCCAGGGCGACCCCCAATTCCGGCTCGCGGCGGATCATCTCCAACACCAGTTCCAAGGCACTGAAGCGAAACGTTGGGTTGTAGCTCCGTTCTTGATTGCGTTGGAATGGCTCGGGACTCGCCTCACCACTACGGATCAGATGGCCCAGGGCCAGGAGGGCGGAGATCGTATGGGAGAGGAGCGCTTCCCGTAGCTGGTCCTGGGTGAGGATCCCCAAGGAAACCATATGCTCCCCCAGGGGCTTGCCCGTGCGGCGACAAAATTGGAAAACCTTTTCGATCTGTTCCTTGGAGATCCCGGAAGTGGCCAACAGGAGATCGGAGAGCCGACGGGTGATCCGCGGGGAGGAAGCCCAGCAAATCCGGGCCCCCTCCGCCATGATCATTCCGGTCGTTTCGCCCCCGCCCGCCTCCTTGTTGCGCAAGCGCACCGGGAGGATGCCCGCAGTCTCGGCGGAAGCCTCCTCCAGCCGGAGCAGAAGGCGCAGCAGCAGGTGCAGGGTGTCCATGTTCAGTTCCCAGGGAAGGCCCCGGTCGTCCCTCAGGCAGCGGCTTCTACCGCACTCAGAGCCAGACGAGTCTTGGTCAGCACCATGCCGAGGTTGGCATTGGCGCGGCAAACCGTTACCAGGACCTGATCCTGAAGAGTCTTGCCGCGGACGAAGACATGAATCAGGTTTTTGGAAAGCACAATAATCTCCTGGAAGTAGTGTTCATCGTCACTTTCCGGTAGACCTCGCGCCCGCTTGAAGAGCCGTTCGATGGTCACCACATTGGAGCCCTGGAAGAGGTCTCCGGAAGCAGCAGCGAGCAATTCGATGACTTCCCGGGGGTGCGAATCCACAGTCTTGATCCCCAACAGCATTCCACTGTTGATATCGACAAAACCGGCGGCCAAACAATCCGGAACATTCTGCGTGACTTCATTCAGGGCCTGGTCGAGAGACATCGATTCCTCCTTATGATCATAGAACTCTTTTTCGTTTCTGTAGAATCTTCGCGTTGCGCTGACTCTTAGGAGACCATCACTGGTATTCGCAAATTGAAATAAATCTCCAACGAGGACAACTGCGCAGACACTAAAGCTAGTCCCCGCAGCTTAGTCCTATATCTCAACAGAAACAACCCTATTTTTGATATAGAGAAGAATCGGGCGGGCGGGACGAAAATTTGCCTTGTATTAATAATCATGGCAAGAAAATCTTGACGAATAGGTAAATATCCTATCCATGGACGGAAGCCGATGTCCTGGTTACCAAACCTGGGAAAGGCTCCGGCTCCGGTGCGTGGCACCGACCGTTGAGCAGCCTTCCCTGCCGGGGCCGCGCCTTCACCCTCGCCGGTAGGGCATCCCCGTTTCATCGCCCCAGGAGCTCCGCCAACACCACGATGCCTCGCTCCACCACATCCGGTGAGGCACAGGTGAAGCAGACACGGAGATGGTGAGGATAGGGGCCAAAGCTCGGCCCCGGGGCAGCAAGGAGGCCACGGTCGGCGCAGCGTTCCAGGAAGGTGAAGAGGGCCTGGTCGTCGTCTGGATCCAACCGCCCGGCAAGATCCAGGAAGAGGAAGGCGCTCCCCTCCGGGGGGTCCACTCCCAGGCGATCCGCTGCCATGCGCCCCAG
>Ga0055474_10000033_pt1 | contig 24547 bp, 15 predicted proteins | sample Muzzi_PWA_D1_FD_57680 | JGI IMG/M metagenome (GOLD analysis project Ga0055474, IMG submission 57680) | Wetland microbial communities from San Francisco Bay, California, USA, that impact long-term carbon sequestration - Muzzi_PWA_D1 | ecosystem: Environmental > Aquatic > Marine > Wetlands ... | reverse complement strand
TGACCGAGGTGCGGGCGGAGGACTTTGCTCTCCTGGACGCGGAAAAGGAAGCGACCATCAAGGGCAACTTTGGTCGCAAGGGCTTTTCTCACCTCCTGGGCCTGGTCATGGAGGAAGTGCGGCAGGATTACAGCCGCATGCGCCTGCCCTATCGCCCGGATCTGGACCAGCCCATGAACATCCTCCACGGCGGCGCCATCGCCGCGTTGGTGGATACCGTGGTGGTGGGCGCCATCCTCTCCGGGGTCGAGAACTTCCCCAAATTCCTCGCCACCATCGACCTCCACGTCCACTACCTGGGGGCGGTGGTGAAACAAGACGTCATCGCCGAAGCCTGGGTCCGCCGCCGGGGCCGCTCGATCCTCTATCTGGCGGTGGATGCCAAGACGGAGGACGGCGGGCAGGTGGCCCACGGGGAGTTGTCGTACCGCATCGTGTTGTAGGGCATCGGGGTGGTTGCGGAGGTGGGAAAGCGCCGCCCAGCCTGGGATCGACCAGGGCAGGACGGCGCCACGGATCTCTGGATCAGGGGCTTGCTAGCACCCACCGCTCAGGGAAGCGATCCGACCGGCCAGGTATTCCATCTCCTGGACGATCTCCATGTATTCGATCTGGGTTGCCTCCGGGTAGGAGTAGTAGTTGCCGCCGTAGGTCGTGATGATGGTCTCGAGCTGGTAGTTCAGCAGGGAGTGGGCACTCTCGACGGCATAGAGTTCCTGGCAAGTATCGGGCATGAGAGCCTGACTGCCCATCGGGAGCATCAAAGCCAAGACCAGAAGGGTCCCTGAAATCAAACGCATTTTCATGTTTCACCTCAAAATCAGGTTGAAAGTTTGGTAGAGCCGATCGAGGGCTCTCATTCGTCGTGGCCATGCCTAGAGCAAGGCCAATGCCAGGCGTGTTTTTCCCCGCTTTCCGGGGCGATCCGAGGGAAAAGCCCCGTGCCATTGCCCCCTTCGTGGGCACATTTGCCCTGGTTGGGAGCAGGCAACAGCCGGGCGAGAGGTTTTTGGCGGGTGGGACAGAGCCGACGGCTTCTGCGGTATGATGCGGCGAAAGCTATCGCGAAAATGTGGACTCGCTACCATCAATTCGAATCGCTGGAGCACATGCTGGCGGAACGTCTGCGCCCGGGGGGCGAGGCGCTGCCGATCCAATGCGTGGTGTTCGGCGGTACCGGTGCGGTGGGGGGGGCTGTGGTCCTGGAGTTGGTCCGGCTGATTCTGGGTTCCGACCGCTACCGTCAAACGCCGCTCCACGGGCGGATCGTCGCGACGGGGATGTCGGATCGCGAGATCACCGGCTTCCTCCAGCGCCTCTACCTGGCGTTGGAAGGGCAGACGGAGATCGACAAGGTGCGCCCCCGGCGGGAATACCGCATCGGCGGGCGCATCGACCTCATCTTCCGGCATTTCCACCTGAGCACCCCCGGCGATATCCAGGGCTCCGTGGCCGAAGCCGTGGCGAGCGCGGGCAAGGGGGCCGTCGATGTGGAGGCCTTCCTGGGGGCTCTCTTCGACCGCCAGCCCTCGCCCTTCCTGGAGTTCGTCGAGGCCGAGGAATCCGAGCACCTGCTGGATGGCGTGGTGGTGGGGATCCCGTTGCCCAGCGTCGCCACCTACACCATGGGATCGCTGGATGCCGTGGCGGCGGCGCACGGGCTGGACCACGAGACCCTGAACCGGACCAAGGATCGCTTTCTGCGCAGCTTCGTGCGCGGTCTGGCGGTGATCCGCCAACGCCACGCCCGCCATGTGGTGATGGCTCATACCACTGCGGTGGGGGGCATGTATCGGGTGGATGGAGCGGAGCCGGAGATCCGGCTGGGTTTCGCCCACAGTGCCCTGGGCAACTTGCTGGCGGATAAGAAGCGCTTCGCCGATTCCCTGACCAATCTGTACCTGGATCACAATCTGGAGGTCCTGGTCACCGCCGCTGCCATCGGTATCGACGCCGTGGAATTCCACGCCCGGCTGCCGTGGGTGCGGGGCGTGCGGCGGGTGTTGGAGGACGCGGTGGCGGCGCGGGGCGACGATCATCCAGTCCCCGCGGGGGATTTCACGGAAGGGCGGATTCACCTCTATCCGGCCATCACCTTGGACGGCGCCGTGCTCGCGGAGGGGGGGAAGGCTCCGGAGGACGACCCGCTCAATTTCGGCGCCGGCAAGCAACTGTGGGTGGATGCCGCCATCCGCAGCGGCGAGAACGGTCTCTTCTCCGTGGCCAACTGCGTGGCCCTGTACAACGTCATGAAGGTGGCGATCCCGGAGGAGTTGGCGGCGGTGATCGTGCGGCGGATCATCTTCGGACGGGAACGGCGGGCCAGCTGGTTCCAGGATGGGCTGGCCTACTACACCGAGACAGAGAACGCCCATTTCGCCTTCCGGGCGCTGGAGAGCGATCAGCGGCTGGTGCAGGCTCATCTTGGCGCCTTCGCGGTGCAATCCTTTCAGGCGCTGGGATCCTCCACCCACCAGGCCCGCCTCCATGAACTGGGGCTGGTCCTGTGCCTGCTGCGCCTGCTCGACCTCGGGCGGCATTTTGACGACTTTTCGGACGCGGAACTCAGCCGTGGCTTGAAGGATCTGGACGGCTTTCTGTGGAAGCACACTCGGGTGCCGTGTTTCGAGGATTTTTTGGAACTGGGGATCGAACGGCAAGCACAACTCCTGGGCGCCCTGTGCGAGGTGCGGACCAAATTCCAGGCCGGTGAGCTGATCGGCTATGACCTGCGGGGGCAGGGGCAGCGGTTGCCGGGGCGGGAGAAGTTCCTGGCCCGCCTGGCGACGCGCATCCGGCGCTACCTCGCCACCATCACCTCCCTGGGGAGTCCGATCCTCTACCACAGCCCCCGGCATGGGCAGGATCGCTTGCGGGTAGGGCCGTACCTGGCACCGCTGGATATGGCCGTGACGGATCGGGCCGCACCCCGACGGCGTCTCCAGGCCATGGCGGCGGAAGCGGGGGTGGCGTACTCGACGGTGCGGGATTGGGTGGTGGTCAACAACGGCTTCGTGGATCTGCGTCCCCACGCCCTGGCCACCTCCGCCAAGGGTTTGCCCCAACTGGCCGCGGGACCCGTCCGGGGGGGTGTCGATCCCCTGCTCCACACCCGGGATCCGGAAGCGTTGGTGGCCTGGCTGGGCGCTTTGCCCACGGGCAGCTACTTCACCACCGGCGGTCTGGTCGCCCTCGACCTGCGTCTTCGGCGGCTGGGGCAGCAACTCCAGCAGCGGCGGGTGGAATTGGGCACGGCGGATACCTGGAAGAAGCTCTTCTTCCGCAAGGAGAACGGCCATTTCGTCCTGACCCCGGGACTGGTGGAAACCTGCCGCATGTACAGCGAGGGTCTCGGCAAGGTCACCGGCACCGAGGTCCTGTGGCCCGGCTGGGGCTATTGAGCACAGGCGTGAGGGCGGCCCCATGGCCGCCCTCACCGGGATTCGGGTGCCGCTGAGCGGTTCAGGGCAGGATCATGAACTCCCAGGCGCTGTCGGTGCCCGTCTCACCGAGGGCCGTCGGGGTGCGGAGCAGGAAGTCCTGGTATTCCGTCAGCCCATCGAGGATGTGCAAGGTGGTCTTGCCGTTGCCGGTGCCGGAGCGTTCGATGGCATAGAGATCCACCACCCCATCGCTATTGTGGTCGCCGATCTCGTAATTCCAGCGGGAGGACCCGTCGGTGCTGGGGATGGCCAGGACCTGTTGCTTCAGGCGGGTGCTGAAGTTGGTGGCTCCAGAGAGGATGTGGACCTTGGGGCGGTTGATGGCGGTGGACTGGAGCTTGTCGATGCAATACAGATCCAGCTTGCCGTCGCCGTCATAATCCCCCAACTCATAATCCCACCGGGTGCCGGTGCCGTTCTTCCCCATGTAGGTGGGCACCTGGGCCAGGAAGGACTGGAAGAAGGTGGCGCCGTTCAAGATGTGCACCTCCACCTTGCCGGAGCCGGTGCCGGTGCGCTTGATGCCGTAAATGTCGGGCTTGCCATCGTTGTTGTAGTCGCCCACCTCGAAGTCCCAGGCGCCGTTGGAACCGGTGTCGTGGAGGACGGTGGCGTTGTGGAGCAAGAAAGTCTGGTAGCCGGTCGCCCCGTCCAGAATGTGGACCTCCGTCATCCCTGAGCCGGTAGCGGTCTTGGCGATGGCGTAGACATCGTAGAGTCCGTCGCCATTGAAGTCTCCGAGTTCAAACTCCCAGGCCTGGTTGGTACCCGTGGTACCCAGGGCCGAGCCGGTCTGGGCGTACCACTGTTTGAAGGTGTGGGCGGCATCCAGAACGTGGAACTCGGTGCTGTTGGAGCTACCCTGTTTGTTGACCGCGAACACATGGTCGCGGCTGCCCCAGGCGAAGAGCTTGCCGGTGGGGGAGGGGTTCAGCCAGCCGTTGTAATGGTCCTCCATGTAGAGGAAGCTGACCTCGACGTGGGGGGACTCGACCCGCCCCAGTGGCGTGAAACCGAAGTCTCCCCCCTGGGAGGCGAGGACGGAGGTATCCCAGCCTTCCGGGCCCTTGTGGGCCTTGACCACATCGTGCACCGGCTGTCCGGAGACGTCCGAGTAGTTGCTGGTGAAGTAGAGATCGAGGGTGCCGTCGGCGAAGGTTTCGGCATCGCCCACATCCGTCCATTGGGAATCGATGATGCAGTTGGGGTCGGAACCCGCGATGCAGGCGCCCTGGTACCAGACGGAGCCATTCCAGGTGATGTCCCAGATCCAGCGTTGGTCCCAGGCGCTCCGGTAGCTGGAAAACATCGTCACACCGTTGGCGTTGGGCGAGATCACGGCCCGGGTCAGGGCGTCATCCACCGGGGTCTTGGCGCCGGGCAGGTCCAGGAAGACATAGTGGCGGTTGCTGGCCAGCATCTCGTCCTCGGTCAGGAACGCACCGCTGGAGTTGCCCGCCACGTCGTAGACGGTGAGATTGTCGAAGTCCAGGAAGGCGTAGAAGTTCTTGTCGATGAAGTCGTTGTGAAATTCGTTGCGAGAGAACATGAAGTGCACACCGTTCTTCGCCGGGTCATAGAGGTGGGCCAGACCGTAGATGGTGTCCCACTCTTCGCTGGAGTTCCAGATCGGCGAGTCGCCGTCGCTGCACTGGCTGGAGGACGGGCATTGGGCCGCGGTGGCGGGCACGAAGAGCAGGCGGGGTGTCTCCCAGGTGGCGCCATGGTTGGTGGAGCGCACGTAGAGATACGGCTCGAACCAATCCTCCGGCGCGCCGCCACCGGTGCCGCCCTTGACGGTCTGGCGGTAGAACACGTAGAGCTTGCCGGAGGCGTCCTTGACCGCCCGGGGATAGGTGGCGCGGTTGAACAGCCAGTGGTTGTCGATGGCCCCGAAGCCGAGGCTCTGCCATCGGCTCGACGACAGGATTTGAGCGTGCTCCGCGGTCACCGTCGACTTGTAGTGCTGGATCGGGGCGTTGGCGTGCAGGCCGTGGAAGACGTGGATGTAGCGCTGGTTATCGATCAGGATTTGCGGGTAGTAGTGGCTGTCGGGGGTGGTTCCCGCCTCCCCCAGTCGTAGATTTCCCGACCAGCTACCCGTCGAGTGATTGAAGTACTTGATGTATGGATCGACATGGCAGGGATCGCTATTGTGACACCCGGGGTAGACCACGAAGGTGCGGTTGGAGACGGGATCGTACACGCCGTGGCGCAGATGCCCCGACGAGGCGTGACCTTCGACGATACCGTTGACGATGGGGCTGGGATACTGGGGCGCCTTGGCGGCCCAGGAGGGCGCGGCGGTGGAGATCGCCAGGGTCAAGAGGATCGCCCCGTGGCGGAGAGAAGTCAGGCGGCTATGTAACATGATGAAGCTCCTGTTGGTTGATGTCAGCGGAGCGCGAGGAGCGCTCCTATCCATCAGCGCGAGGAAACTTCGGGAAACCCTTCAAACTAATTTCGTGGCGGTGGGTTTTCCAGCAGATCCAACCGTTCCAGGTTGGTGATCTTCTGCCAGATCTTCTGGGATAGCCCCGTGGCCACGCTCTCGATTTCGGTCACCGCGGAGAGCACCGGGGTCTCCGAACAGCTCTGGGCGTAGAGGGCCGCCAGCTTGCCGATCAGGGAGAGCATCTCGCTGCAATAGTCCAGGTAGCGGGAGAGTTCGAAAGCGGTGAGGCGTTGCTCTGGCGAAGAGGGGGTGTCGGGACGGTCGGCGCCCCGTTTGACGATGCGCACCGGATCCTTGGTCAACTGGTGCATGTCGATGACGTGGGCCAGGGCGCGCAGATCGTTGAGGCTGCGCAGCGCTCTCTTCTGCTTCAATCGTCCTTCGTAGGTCACCAGGAAGAAGATCGCCAGGCCGATCAACACCAGATCGTTGATCCCCGCCTCCAGGACCTGGATGATCTCCAGCAGGGTGACCTCGGCGCCGTGCACCGTATTGCCGAAGTTGTAGAGCAGCGCCCCGAAGGAGAGGACCAGGACCCCCACCGCCACTGCCACCCCCGTGCGTAGGCCGAGGTGAGGGCGGCGGATCCACCGGCATTGCGCGTCCGCCTCCTCCGCCACCGCCCGCAACTCGTCGCACACCTTGGCCAGGCTGGAGTCCGGGAAGCGCTCCAGAATCCGTCGGTGCAGGCGGGTCACGGTCTGCTGAATTTTGGTGGCTTCCAGGATGCGGTACATGGTGACGGGGAGTTTATACTGCCGCCATGCTCCACCGGTTTTTCGCGGATGGAGCGGTGGCCGCCCATCCTTTTTTGTGGCTCTGGAAGAGAGGACTCCCGATGAAGAAATGTACCCTCGCCCTGCTCGCTGGTCTCCTCCTGGGGGCGCTGCCCACGGTCGCTCAAGAAGCCTCCGAGAAGGTGCCCCTGCTGGTGACGGTCGATGATCTGCCCATGACTCGGGGCAGCCTCCACGGGGCGTGGGAGGAGCGGGTGGCGGTGACCGAGGGGATGCTGGCGGTGCTCAAGAAACACGACATCAAGGCGGTGGGGCTGGTGACCTGGGGCAATCTGCGGGACGCGCGGGACCAGGAGTTGCTGGCCCGCTGGCGGTCGGCGGGGCACGAGTTGGGGAACCACACCGACCAGCACCGGGACCTGAGCGCCACCGGGGTAGAGGAGTGGATCGCTGACGCGGAGGCGGGGCGGGTGGCGCTGACGGAGTTCCTGGCGACTCGACCGGAACCGTCGCCGCAGAAGACGGTGCGCTTCTTCCGCTTCCCCTACCTGCGGGAGGGAGACACCGAGGCGAAGCTGGACGCCGCGCGGCGCTATCTGGAAGAGACCGGCCAGCGCAACCTGCCGGTGACCCTCGACAACCAGGATTGGGCCTTCGAAGGGCCGTGGGTGGAGGCCACCCGGCGGGGGGATGCGGTGGCCCGGGAGGCGGTAGCGCGGGACTACCAGGCGTCGCTGCGCCATTCCATCCGGGGCTATCGGGCGCTGGGGGAACGGCTCTTCGGGCGCCCGGTGCCGCAGATCCTTTTGCTCCACGGCGGTGCGGTGGGGGCGGCCCAGTGGGATGCGCTCTTTTCCTGGCTCGAAGAGGACGGCTACCGCTTCGCCACCGCCGACGAGGTGCTGGCGGACCCCGCCTTCCAGGAAGCGCACCGGTACGTCGCCGAGCGGGGGGCCAGCCTGTGGGATCGGCTCCTGGATCAGCGGCGGCGGGAGGCCGCCGAGCGGGGGGTGGAGGAGACCTTGCAGCTGCAAGCGGCGGCGTGGAATCGGGGTGACCTGCTGGGTTTTTGCGCCCACTACGCGGAGGATGCCGCCTTCGTCTCTCCCAGTGGGCTGACCCGGGGCCGAGACGATGTCTTGCGGCGCTACCGGGCGCGCTACAAGGACCGCAGCGCCATGGGCCAGCTCTCCCTGGAGGCGGTGGAATTGCGGCTGCTCCACGGCACCGAGCGCTCCCTGATGGGGGACGCCCGCCCTGGGGCCTTCCATGGCGCCTCCCTGGTGGCCCGGTGGACGCTCCATTTCCCGGATCGCCCGGACGCCAAACCGGCCACCGGTTTGACCTTGCTCGTGATGCGTCCTCGGCGCCTCAGCGTCCTGGGGGAGAGTTCCGAATGGGAGATCATTCAGGACGCTTCGATGTGATGGAAGACCAAGATCTCCAGCATCTGCCCACCCCCTGTGCCCTGGTGGATCTGGAGCGGGTGGAACGGAATTGTCGCGCCATGGCCGCGACGGCGCGGCGTCTGGGGGTGCGATTGCGGCCCCATGTCAAGACCCACAAATGCATCGAGGCGGGTCGGCTGCAACGGGCGGACGCCCCTGGCATCGCCGTCTCCACCCTGGCGGAAGCCCGCCATTTCGCCGCGGCGGGCTTCCGGGACATCACCTACGCCGTGCCCATCGCCCCGGAGCGGCTGCCGGAAGCGGTCGAGATCGGCCGCGGGATCGACCGGCTGAGCGTCCTGGTCGATGGAGCCGTGGCCGTCGCCGCGGCGGAGCGGGCGGCGGTCGCCGCCGGGGTGCGAGTGTCGGTCTTCCTGAAGGTGGATTGTGGCTACGGGCGGGCGGGGGTCGATCCGGAAAGCCCCGCGGCTTTCGCCCTGGCCCGGCGGCTGGCCGCCTCGCCGCAGCTCGATTTCCGGGGCCTTCTGACCCATGGGGGGCACAGCTACGGCAGCCGGTCGGTGGCGGAGAGCCGACAGGCAGCGGCCCAGGAGGCGGCGGCCCCGGTGGCCTTCGCTGAAGCCTTGCGCCGGGAAGGGGTGGAAGTGCCGGAGGTCTCGGTGGGCTCGACCCCCACCTGCACGGCCCTGGCCGGGGAGGTGGAAGACGGCGCCGACACGGTGGGTGGCCCCGGGGCGCCCTGGGAGGGTGTGACGGAAATTCGCCCGGGAAACTACATCTTCTTCGACGTGCACCAGGCGGCCGTGGGCAGTTGTCGGCTTTCCGATGTGGCCTTCTCCGTGCTGGTGACGGTCATCAGCCACCACTCCGAGCGCAATCGCTTGCTGGTCAACGCGGGCAGCCTGGCCCTGTCGGCGGATCCCGGACCGCGCCACATCGACCCCCACTGCGGGTTCGGCGTGGTGGCGGATTTGACCGGCGAACCCATCGCCGGGCTGCGGCTGTCGAGCCTTTCCCAGGAGCATGGCTGGGTGGAGGCGGTCTCCGGCGATGGCGCGGCGTTGGCCGCCTTCCCCGTGGGCATCCGGCTGCGCATCCTCCCCAACCACAGTTGCCTGGCGGCGGCGCTCCATGATCGCTACCATGTCCTGCGGCAGGGGCGGTTGGTGGCCGAATGGCGACCCGTGCGGGGCTGGTGACGGTGCGGCGAACCCCCTTGCGGCGCGGGGCAAGATTCGACAGGATGAGCGGTTGGTGAACCCCCCAGGGCTGGGCCTTTTCCCGGCTACTGTTTTGACGATGGAGGAGAGAGCGTTATGGCGAAGAAAACGAGTCCGTGGGTATGGGTGGCGGGTGGCTGCGGTTGTTTGATTTTGGTGATCGTGGTGGTGGTCGTCGGTGGTGGCTTCTTTGTCGCAAAGAAGGCCGGAGACATGATGGAGGAGTTCGAGAAGAACCCCGGCATGGCGGCCCTCAAGCTGGCGGTCCAGGTGAACCCGGACCTGGAAATGGGCGAGGTCGATGAGGCCAACGAGACGGTGACGATCCGCAACACCAAGACGGGGGAGGACATCACTCTCTCCTTCAAGGACATCGAGGAAGGGAAGTTCTCGATGATCACCGAGGATGGGGAGACCACCATCAATTTCGAGGGCAATGAAGAGGGCGCGGGGGTCCGGGTCACCGGCAAGGATGGGGAAGAGACCTTCCAGATGGGCGCTGGCGCCGACGCCGGAGAACTGCCGGATTGGGTGCTGCTCTACCCGGGCGCGACGACCGTGGAGGGTGGCTTCACCACTTCCAACGCCGAGGGGCGCACCGGGATGCGCATGATGACCACGACGGATGGCTTCGAGAGTGTGCTGGATTGGTACCAGCAGGAGATGGAAGGGGCGGGCCACGCCGTGACCCGCTCCGTCACCCAGACCCAGGATGGCGGCTACGGTTCCCTGTCCTACAACGACGAGGCTTCCGGACGGAATCTGACCGTGGTCGTGCTTTCCGCCGAGGACGGCGCATCCACGATCCAATTGCAATTCGGCGAGAAGAAGTAGGGTACCTGTACAGGGGCAGGCCCCCGGGCCTGCCCTGCCCTCAAAGCACTTTCCCAAAATCCCGTTCCACAATCCCCGGGATGGGATCCCCCGCGCCACAACGGGCCAGTGACACACCACGCCCGTGGAGCCGCTCTGCGGCGGCCTCGAAATTGCGCCGCATATGAGCGAAGATCTCGGGTCGCTCGGCGTTGCTCTGCGGTCGGTCATCGCCGAAAAAATGGGTGGTGGGTCCGTGGCGGAGATCCAGACCCAGAAAGACGATCTCCGTAAAGCCCATCCACACCGCCACCTGCAAGCCGAAGTAGGCCACTGTCCAGCCGCTGTAGATCCCCCGGGTCAGATCGAAACTGAAACCGTCGGAGCCCACCGCCGGGTCGTCTTTGTCCAGGAGCCGCAGGGGAACGCCGAAGGGGCGACCTCGGACGGTGAACAGATGCCCGCAGCGCCGCAGCAGATCCGGCAGTTGGTGGAAGAGCCAGCGGTCCATGGCGCAGTGGTACGCGGTGTCGGGGTAAGCCAGGGCGGAGCGGTTGAGGCCCATGACGGTCCGCCCCGCCAGGCGCTTCAGGGGGAGTTGGTTCAGGGAGGGGCCGGAGGCGAGGATGAACAGCCGTTCCCCCCGGTGCAGATTGTGGAAGGCGTTGATGCGAGGATCGCAAGGCCCGTGGTAGGCGATCTCAGCCATGGCCTCCTCGCAAGGCGGCGTAGACCCCGATGCCCACCGCCGTGGAGAGATTGAGGGAACGCACCGGGGTTCCCGGGCGCATCGGGATGCGCACCGCGTCGCCGCGATAAGCCTGGCGGATCTCCGGGGGCAGGCCACCGCCCTCGCGACCGAAGAGCAGCACCGTGCCCTGGGGCGCCGGGGGGAACTCCACCTGCCACAATTCCCGCCGCGCTTCGGCGGTGAACGCAAAGGGCCTTCCCAGGCCGGGCAACGCCGCTTCGAAGGTGGGCCAATCCTTCCACACCACCAGGTCCACATGGACCCAATAATCGAGCCCGGCACGCTTCAGGAAACGATCCGCCAGGGAAAATCCCAGGGGCTCGATGAGGTGCAGCCGCGCTCCCACCGCCAGGCAGGTGCGGCCCACATTGCCCGAGTTGCCGGGGATCTCCGGAAAGACCAGAGCGACGTGGAGATGGGGTTCGGGGGGAGCAAGATCCCCTGCCGCGCGTTTTGTGGGCTCCATGGCCGCAGCGTAGCGGTTTGCGGTTGGAGCGTCAAAACGGCGCATGGACCCTTCCGGCGGAGATGGCGGCTTTCGGGTCCCGATCAGGGGTCCTTGCGGAACCGGCGATGCGGGTCTAGCTCTCCGGCAACTCGTAGCTCGGGGTCGCCGCGTCGGCGGCGCGCTGGCCGGTCAGGTGGGCGACGATGCGCTCCACGTGGACGTGACTGGTCTCGATGAATTCCTTGACCCCCTCCAGTTGGGTACCGGCGGAGCCAGTACCCGCAACGTAGAGCCCGGGCACGTCGGTCTCCATGGTCTGGGGATCGAAACGAGGCTTCCGCCCCGGGCCTTCCAGGGTGATCCCGGCGCTCTCATAGAGCGTGGCATCCTGCTCGTAGCCGGTCAGCAGCAGGACGAAGTCCGCCTTCTCTTCGAGGGCTTCGCCGGTGCCGAGCGTGGGGTTGTCCGGCGCCACCCGTTCCAGCACCACGGTGTCGCCCCGGACTTCCCGGGGCACCGTCGAGCCCAGAAACCGGGCGCGACCATCCCGCAGCATGGCGCCGATTTCCGGCCACAGCCAGAACTTGATGCGCTCCTCCCGCAGCGCCGGACGGCGGTAGGACAGGGCGACCTGGGCCCCCACCCGGTAGCAGCGAATGGCCGCTTCCACCGCCGAGTTCTTGCCGCCGACGATCAGCACCCGCTTGCGGAAGTAGGTGTGGGGGTCCTGGAAATAGTGGCTGACGTGGGGTGCGTCCTCCCCCGGGATGCCCAGTCGCCGGGGGCGGTGCATGTCGCCGATGGCCAGCACCACCCGCCGGGCGTGGTAGCGGTTCTCCCGGGTTGGATCCCAGCGGGAGTGGCTCACCACGGTGAAACCGCCGCCGCTTTCCGGCGGACGGCGCTCGATGGCCACCACGGGTTCGTGGCTGCGGATGGGCAGGTCGAATTGCTGCACCACGGCGCGCAGGTAGAGCAGATACTCCTCCCGGGTCGCCTTGCTCTGGTCCAGGGTCTGGAGCGGGACCCCGGCGATGGTGATGCGTTCCGGGGAGGAGAAGAAGTGGGTCTGGGGGGCGTACCATTCGATGGTGCTGCCCACCTGCCCGGCTTCCAGATGGAGGTGGGGAATCCCGGCGGCGCTGAGCGCCACCGCCATCTCGATGCCGATGGGTCCCGCCCCGATGATCAGGGTGTCCGTCGTCTTCATGGGACCAGGATAGCAGCGCCCGGCCCACTCCTTTGGGACCCGATTCGACGCCTTCCGCCTTTCCTTCTATACTCCGCTTCTAATGACAGAGCATTTTAGGGTCGAAGGGTGCCGTGACACGACGGTCGATCCTGGCTGACCCGGCTCGGTTGGAGTTTCCTTTTCGAGGTTTCCCGATGGGTGCGTTTAATAATCTTTCGATCCGCAGCAAGATTACGGGCATCATTCTGCTCGCCAACGTGATTGGCCTGGGCGTGGCCTTCACTCTGGTCGTCCAGCAGGAGCGGGAGACCATCCGCGAGAACGTCATCCAGTACGGTGAAATGCTGGCTCGCGTGGTCGGTCAAACCCAGGCCGTCAGTCTCAGCTTCGATGACTTGGAAATGGCCGAGGAAGATACGGCCCGCCTCGGGGAAGAAGAGCAAGTGATCGAAGCCTACGTATGGAATGCTGAAAAACAGTATTTCACCGGTTTTCAAGACAAAGAAGCAGGCCTCCCGTACCCCGATTTGGAAAATCAGGTCAGCTCCTTCGTGGAGAAGGATGGTCTGAATTATGTCGAGGTATTCGCGAAGTTCAATTACCGCATCGACGTCGATGAGAATGCGGAGGGTGTGGTTTGCCTGCGTTTCGGAGAGGAGCGTCTCCAGGAGGCGTTGGGCGCGTACTACCGCCGTCTGGGATTGGTGATGCTGGTCGTGGTGGCCATCTCGATTCTCTTCGCTTTCATGTTGGGGCGCCTGGTCTCCGGGCCGATTCTGCAACTGGCGGATGTCGCCCGGCGGATCTCCCGTCATGGGGACTACTCCATCCGGGTGCGCAAGATCGGACGGGATGAGATCGCCACGCTTTGCGATGTCTTCAACGACATGCTGCGGCAGATCCAGCGACGGCAGCTGGAACTGGAACGTAGCAACCGGGAATTGGATCATTTTGCCTACGTCACCTCCCACGATCTCAAAGCACCCCTGAGGGCGATTTCCACCCTCTCGGCATGGATCGAGGAGGATTTACGGGAGAAGGTATCCGGGGAGACCGCGGAACAATTGGAGCTGATGCGCGGTCGCGTGAAGCGCATGGAGCAACTGATTGACGGCATCCTCGAGTACTCCCGAGTGGATCGCATGGATGCCGACCTGGAGCAGGTCAACAGCCGCAAGCTGGTCGATGAGGTGGTGGAGATGCTGGGCCTGCCCGACACCGTGAAGATGGATGTACAGGGCGAGATGCCGACCTTCGTGACCAAGCGGGTCCGCCTGCAGCAAGTGCTCGCCAATCTGGTGAGCAACGCCGTGAAGTACAATGAGAAAAGCGACCCGCGAGTCCAGATCTCCGTGCGTTCCGCGGGCAAGTACTATGAGTTCGCCGTATCCGACAATGGTCCCGGCATCGCTGCGGCCTATCACGAGAAAATCTTCATGATCTTTCAGACCCTGCAATCCCGAGACGAAGTGGAGAGCACCGGGGTAGGGTTGGCGTTGGTCAAGAAGATTGTCGAGGGAGAAGGCGGAAGTGTTCGCCTGGAGTCCGCCGAGGGGATGGGCTCAACCTTCCGATTCACCTGGCCCAAAGGCAATGGCGGTGTGGACCTTGCCGAGGAACCACCCCATTGAATGGGGCATCGTAGGCGGAAAGGGTGACAGGATGGAGCAAAAGGAAGTGCTTCTGATCGAAGATGACAAGGTCGATGCCATGACGGTGCGCCGTGCCTTCGAAGAACTGAACATCGCCCATCGTCTCCAGGTGGTCCAGGATGGTCAAGCAGCCATCGATTATCTGCTGGAGGCTTCCGGGAGTCACCCGGACCTGATTCTTCTCGATCTGAACATGCCCCGCATGAGCGGCATCGAGTTTCTCCAGGAGAAAAATCGGTACCCGGACCTGCGGCGCATTCCAGTGATCGTCCTGACCACCTCTGGGGAGGAACAGGATCGGGTGAATAGCTTCAATCTGTGCGTCGCTGGATACATGGTCAAACCGGTGGAATACCGGCGTTTCGTGGAAGTGATCAAGACGATCGACAGCTATTGGAATTTGAGCGAGACGGCGAACTGAAGGAACCAGGATGGCAACCAGCGAAGTCACCATCGGGACCCGAACCATCGATGACCAGGGGGAGATGATTCGAGTCCTTTTGATCGAGGACGATCAGGTGGATCGCATGGCCTTTGAACGGCTCGTGCGCAAGGAGGGGCTGGCGTACGACTACGCCGTCGCGACCCACCTGGCGGCGGCTCGGGAGGTGCTGGGGCGGGAGAAGTTCGATGTCATCATTTCGGACTACAACTTGCCCGATGGTACGGCGGTGGATTTGCTCCAGTGGCCCCTGGAAGCGCCGGTGATCGTGATCACGGGAGCGGGGGGCGAGGAGATCGCCATCAAGGCGATGCGCGCTGGCGCCTACGATTACATGATCAAGGATCAGGAGCGGCGATACCTGCAGATTCTGCCCCTGACGGTGGGCAACGCTCTGCAGAAACGCCGGGCGGAACACGAGCTGCTGATCCTCTCCCACGCCATCACGCGGATCAACGAATCCGTGTGGATCTGTGATCCCCAGGGCAATATTCTCTACACCAACGAGGCCTTCTGCGCCACCTATGGCTACTCCCGGGAGGAGATTCTGGGATGCAGCGATGGCGTGCTGTGGCAGGACCCGCCGAAGTGGAGCGTCGGCGCGGCGCCGGTGGAGCGCCGACAGATCGAGACCCGCCATTGCCGTCGCGACGGGACCGTCTTTCCGGTCCTCCTCTCCACTTCCTCGCTGTTCGGCGAGCACGGTGAATTCTTGGGTCAAGTGGGGGTGGCCTGGGACATCACCGAGCGCCGCGAATCGGAGGACGCCCTGCGCGAGAGCGAGGAGCGTTACGCCCTGGCGGCGCAAGGGGCCAACGACGGTCTGTGGGATTGGGATCTGAAGAGCGAGGTGATCTATTTCTCCCAGCGGTGGAAGGAAATGGTGGGCTTCGAAGCGGAAGAGGTGGGGGACACGCTGAAGGATTGGCTGCGGCTGGTGCATCCGGAAGAGGTGCAACTGCTGCGCGCGCAACTGGAAGCCCACCTCAAGGGGCGCACGCCCCATTTTGAGAATGAGCACCGCATCCGCCACAAGAATGGCAGCTTTCGGTGGATGCTGAGCCGTGGCCTGGCGGTGCGGGATAGCGATGGCAAACCGTATCGCATGGCGGGTTGGCAGACCGATATCACCGAGCGCAAGCGGGCGGAGCGCCAGTTGCTCCACGACGCGCTGCACGACTCCCTTACGGGACTGCCCAACCGGGCTCTCTTCCTGGACCGGCTGGGTAGCGCCCTGAAGCGCGCGCAGCGGCGCAAGCATTACGCCTTCGCGGTGCTCTTCCTGGACCTCGACCGGTTCAAGGTGGTCAACGACAGCCTGGGGCACGTGGTCGGGGATCAGCTGCTCAAGGCGCTGGCTCGGCGCCTGGAGGGTTGCCTCCGACTGGGCGATACGGTGGCGCGGCTGGGGGGCGATGAATTCGCCATTCTGATCGATGATCTGGACAAGATTCAGGATGCCACGGAAGTGGCGGAGCGGATTCAAGAAGAGCTGCGGGTACCCCTGGAGTTGGAGGGGCACGAGGTCTTCGCCAACGCCTCGATCGGTATTGCCCTATCGACGACCGGCTACGACCGGGCGGAGGATGTGTTGCGGGACGCCGATACCGCCATGTATCGCGCCAAGGCTCACCCGCAGAACCGACCGGTGGTCTTCGATGCGGAGATGCATACGCACGCCATGGGTTTGCTGCGGCTGGAGACGGACCTGCGGCGGGCGGTGGAACGGCGGGAGTTTGAACTCCACTACCAGCCCATCGTCCACCTGGTGGGCGGTGGACTCTACGGCTTCGAGGCGCTGATCCGGTGGCGGCATCCGGAGCGCGGGCTGGTCTATCCGAAGGAGTTCCTGCCCCTGGCGGAGGAGACCGGCTTGATCGTGCCCATCGGGGAGTGGGTCTTGCGCCAGGCCTGCGAGCAGCTCGCTTCGTGGCATCATCGCTTCCCCGAGAGCGCCACGATGGCGGTCAGCGTCAATGTGGCCGGGGCGCAACTTTCCCACAGCCGCTTCGTCGAGACCGTCGATGCGGTGCTCGAGGCGACGGGCCTCGATCCGGCACGGCTGCGGCTGGAGATCACCGAAGGGGTGATCATGGCCAGCCCGGAGGCCACCACCGCCACCTTGCACCAGTTGCGGCGGCGCAATATCAGTCTCCATATCGACGATTTTGGTACCGGATACTCGTCCTTGAGCTATCTGCACCGCTTCCCCATCGACGCCCTGAAGATCGACCGCTCCTTCGTTGGCGCCATCAACGGCCAGACGGGCGACAACGTGGAGATCGTGCGGGCCATCGTAACCCTGGCCCACAGCCTCAAGATGGACGTCATGGCCGAGGGGGTCGAGACCGAGGAACAATTGATGAGTCTCAAGGCATTGGGTTGCGAGTTGGGCCAGGGCTACCTGTTCGCCCGTCCCCTGCCCCCCGAGGACGCCTTGCGCTTGCTCCAGGAACCCCCCGCCTGGGTCCCGCAGGAGGTGGGCTGATGGCAGGGCGGCGCGGACCGGCGCATTTCTTCCTGCTGGCAGCGCTGTGGGGTGCGCTGCTCTGGGTGTCCCCCGGGTATGCGGCGGACGAGGTGGTCGAGCCGATGTTCGTCGTGGTGATCAACAGCAGCAATCCCATCGACGAGCTACCCCGATCCCAGTTGGCGAAGATCTTCCTGCACCAGGTGCGGCGTTGGGATTTCGAGGATCCCACCAAGGAGAACCCCCTGGTAGAGGTCGTCGAGCAACCCGAGGGCTCCGATCTTCGGGAGAATTTCTCGCTTCTGGTGCATCGGCGCTCCAGTCGGCATCTCAAGACCTACTGGCAGAAGAGAATCTTCTCCGGTCGCGGTCGACAACCCACAACCCGGGCGGCGGATTCCGAGATCCTCGCCTTCATCCGGGAACATGTCGGCGGGGTCGGCTATGTTGCGGTGGGGACCTCCCTGCCTTCCGGTACCAAGGAACTGCGCGTGGGATATCAGAATTAGAAACTTTTCGTCTTCGCAACCGTCCCGGGAACGCGGAAGAAATTCTACCGATTTCCCGCGTTCGCCGGTCGCCCGGTCGTGCTAGGCTTGGGCGTCTCCGAATCATGGTCCTGTTTACCTTCCCGGGCTACCGTCCTCCCCCGGTGTCCGCTTTGAGGAATCGCTGATGTTTTCGAAGCTCACACTAGGACGCAGAATCCAACTCATGCTGTGGGTCGCTTTGGCGGCCTTCGTGGTTATCTTGGCGGTCACGGCCTTTTCCTATTCCCAGGATCAGTCCCTGGCGCGCAAGGTCTACACCGCGCCCACCTCGGAAACCGAGGTCGAAGGCGGCGCCCCGGGGGCTGAAACCACGGGGGACGGCTTCTCCGGTGACGAAGGCGCTGACGGTGCGGGGGATACGGTCGATGAAGCGACCGGTTTTGTCGCCGCCGTCGGACTCAGCCGGGATCTCAAGGAAACGGTCGAAAGAATCCGCCAGGCCATCGCGGGCTGGGTGACGACCACCATCGACGCCTCCGATGAGGTGGATGCCCACGCCGAGCACTTCAGCGAGTTGATCGCCCGGGGCAACCGAAATGACGAGGTGGACAAGGATGCCCTGAGCGAACTCGCCAAAGGCTTCACCGACTTCATCCAGGTCGCCAAACCGGTCACCGCGAAACAGGCCCAGGCCTTCGCGGCGGAAGAGCAGGGAGAGTTCCAGGAGGGGGCTACGGATGCCGAGCTGACCCTCTACCAGGACTACAATGCTGCCTTGACCCGGGAGCTGGAAGAATTCGAGCAAGCCCAGACCCGTCGGATGCAGGCGGCCTTCGAGAGCGCCGCCGGTCGTCGGCTGCTGAATCTGGTCCTGATGCTGGTGATCATCGCCGCGGCGGTGATCACCATGTACTTCCTGTCTCGCTTCGTCACCCGCTCGGTGACCCGCGCCGTGGGCCAGGCGGCGGAAGTGGCGGATCGCCTGTCCCAGGGCGATATGTCCAGTCGCATCACGGTGGAGTCGGACGATGAGTTGGGGCAGTTGCTGCAGGCGATGCAGCGGATGCTCGACTACCTCCACGAAGCCGAAGGGGTGGCCAAGGGGATCGCCGCCGGCGACCTCTCGGTGCAGGTGAATCCCCGCTCCAGCGCCGACAGCTTCGGTCAGGCCTTCACCGAGATGATCGGCAACCTGCGGGAGATGATCGGCAACGTCAAGGAGACGGCCTCCCAGGTGGCGTCCTCGGCGGATGAAATTTCGGCCTCCTCGGTGCAGATCACCGAAGGCGCCAAGACCCAGTCCACCTCCACCGAGGAGACCTCCACCACCATGGTCGAAATGGCGGCGCAGATCGATAGCGTGGCGCAGTCTTCGAGCGCCCTCGCTACCAACGTCGATCAGACCTCCGCTTCCATTCAGGAGATGGGGGTGTCCATCGAGCAGGTGGCGCGCAGCGCCGAGGAACTCCTCTCCTCGGTCGAGGAGACCTCCGCCACCATCGAAGAGATGACCGCCTCCATCAACTCCATCGAGGGCAAGGTCAAGGTGGTGGATTCGGTGTCCCAGCAAGCGGCCAAGATCGCCAGCGATGGTGGCGAGGAGCTGTCGGATGTCATCCTGGGCATCGGGGCGCGCAGCAAGGATATCGGCAAGATCGTGCGCATCATCGAGGACATCGCCGACCAGACCAACCTGCTGGCCCTGAACGCCGCCATCGAAGCGGCCCACGCGGGCGACGCGGGCAAGGGCTTCGCGGTGGTCGCCGAGGAGGTCAAGCGACTGGCGGAGCGCTCCGTCAATTCCACCCGGGAGATTTCCGGGTTCGTCGAGGGGATGCAGAACGACACGGAGCAGGCCGTGGATCTGACCCGGCGCATCCTCGACAACATCGTGGGTTCGGTCAACAAGACCACCGACCTGGTGGCGGAGGTCTACGCCGCGACCCAGGAGCAGTCCAGCGGCGCGGCCCAGATCGTCTCCACCGCCACCAACATGCAGCACGTCACCCGGCAACTGGCCTTCGCCGCCAAGGAGCAGGCCAATGGCGCGGGGGAGATCATGAAGGCGGTGGAAGTGATGAACCGCATGACCCAGCAGGTCGCGGACGGTAGCAACGAACAGAAGCAGGGGGGAGATCTGGTGGTCAAGGCGGTGGATCGCATCGCCCAGGTGGCGCAGCAGAACCTCTCGTCGGCGGAGCAACTGTCCTCCGCCACCCTGGCACTGGCCAACGAGGCGGATCGTCTGCAACGGATGGCTGAAGTCTTCCGGTTGTAGCGCGGGGAACGTGTGGATCGCACCCTCGTTGATGTCGCCCACCGTCGGGCTGCGGAGCGGGGGGATCAGCCAGCCTATATCTTCCTGGCGGATGGCGAAACCGAGTCGGAGCGGCTGAGCCACGGGGCCCTCGATCAGGCCGCCCGCGCTCTCGCGGCGGCTCTGGTGGCGCGGGGCCTTGCGGGGCAGCGGGTCCTGCTGCTCTTCCCTCCAGGGCTGGATTTCATCATCGCGTTTCTTGGCTGCCTCCAGGCCCGGGTGGTGGCGGTCCCCGCCTATCCCCCCCACGCGCGCCGCGGCGGTGAGCGGCTGGTCAGTATCGCGAAGGATTGTCGACCGGCCCTCGCGCTCACCTCGGTGGTCGCCCGCCGCCGGGCCGCGGCGGTGCTGGAACCGATGGGGATCCCCTGCGTCAGCACGGATCAACTGTTGGAGGATGGGGGGGGCGAAGGGCCGGAAGAAATCAGGGCTCCGGTTCCCGAAGACCCCGCCTTCCTGCAGTACACCTCCGGTTCCACGGCGGCGCCCCGGGGCGTCATCGTGCCCCACGGCGCCCTATTGCACAACCAGCGAGCCATCGCCGCGGCCTTCGGCCACGACGAGGCGACGGTGGTGGTCTCCTGGCTCCCGCTCTACCACGACATGGGCTTGATCGGGGGCGTTCTCCAGCCCCTCTTTCTCGGGGCCCGGTGCATTCTCATGGCGCCCACGGCTTTCCTGAAACGGCCCCGCCGCTGGCTGGAGGCCATCCAGCGCTATCGTGGCACCACCAGCGGCGCGCCCAACTTCGCGTACCAGCTCTGCGTGGAGAGGATTCCCGAGGTGGAGCGCGCAGGGTTGGATCTCAGCTCCTGGCGGGTCGCCTTCAACGGCGCGGAGCCGGTCCGTGCGGCAACCCTGGAGAGCTTCGCGGAGGGCTTTGCTCCCCACGGATTCCGCCGCGAGGCCCTCTATCCCTGCTACGGCCTGGCGGAGGCCACCCTGCTGGTCAGTGGGGGCAGTCCGGCGACCGCGCCTCGGGTCCTGGCCGTCGCTGGGGAGGCGCTGGAGCAGGGCCGGGTGGAGGTGCCCGGATCCCGCTCCCTGGTCTCCTGCGGCGCTCCCCAGGGCGATCTCGAAGTGCGGTTGGTGGAGCCGGAGACGGGGCGGCCGGCGGCGCCGGGGACGGTGGCGGAAATCTGGTTGCGGGGACCCTCGGTGTGTCCCGGGTACTGGAACGCTGCCGAGGCCACGGCGGCGACCTTCGGCGGGCGGATCGAGGGAGAATCCTCCACCGCCACCGAGCCCCTGTATCTGCGCACCGGTGACCTGGGTTTCCTGGACGGCGGAGAACTCTTTCTCGCCGGTCGCCTGAAGGATCTGATCATCCTTCGGGGGCGCAATATCTACCCTCAGGATGTCGAGGCGGTGGTGGAGGCGAGCCATTCCGCGGTGCGCACCGGCGGTGTCGCCGCCTTCGGTTGGGACGCCGAGGGGGAGGAGCGGCTGGTGGTTCTGGCGGAGGTGGAGCGCACGATCCGCCACGATCGTTCCCTGGGCGTGGCGATCCTGGAACAGGCCCGGGAGGGCTTGAGTGATGCCCTGGATGTGATCCCCTACGGTCTGGTGCTCCTACCGCCCGGAGGGCTCCCCTTGACCACCAGTGGCAAGGTGCGCCGCCACGCTGCCCGCGACCGCCTGGCGGGGCGGCAGCTGAAGCCGATCCTCGAGTGGTGGGCGGCGCGGGAACCCATCCCCCGGGACCCGGCGAGGGCCGCCCTGGAGCTGCCCCCAGCGCCGCGACCGGGGGATCCGGTGGAGAAGGTGGAGCGCTGGCTCCTGGCCCGCCTCGCGGTGCGCTTGGGCGTGGGCGCCGGAGCGGAACTGGACCTGGACAGGTCGGTGGTGGGGTACGGTCTCGACTCCCTTGCCGCCATCGAGCTGGAGCACGAGATCGAAAGCGCCCTCGGGGTGCGTCTGCCCATGGCGGCGGTGCTGGAGGCTCCGACGTTGCGCCATCTGGCGGCGGAACTCCACCGGCGCTTTGAGCGCCCGCCGGAGTTGGCGGACATCGTCTCGCGGGCGGCACCGGATGGCGACCATCCGGTGACCGATGGACAGCGAGCCCTGTATTACCTGCATGAATTGCGGCGCTCCAGCCCGGCTTACAACCTGGTGACCGTCGTGGAGATCGAGGGGGCCGTCACCCCGGAGGGGTTGGCGCGGGGCGTCGCCGCCCTGGTGCGGCACAACGCCGCCTTGCGCACCACCTTCCATGCCCCCACGGGTCGGCCCGTGCAACGGGTGGCGCCGGTGGATGCGGTCGAGGGCGACGGCTGGCGGCAGTATTGCGACTTCCAACTGCTCGGGGCGGTGGCGGGCACCTCGCCGGAGTGGACCGCGGAACTGGCCCGCCGGGGCGAGGCCCCCTTCGACCTGGAGCGCGGTCCCCTGCTGCGCTGCCATGGGCAGCCTCTGGGACCGGGGCGGTTCGCCGTGCTGCTGGCCCTGCACCACATCGTGGGCGACCTGTGGTCGCTGACGCTACTGTTGCGCCAGCTGGTGGCGGCGCTGGCGACCGGGTCGGCCCCCGATCAGGCCCCCGATCAGGCTCCCGCCCGGGGCGCCGACCCGGTCTCCGACCCGGGCCTGCCCGAGGCCGGGGCGCGGTTCACGGATTATGCCCGTTGGCAGGATCGACGATTGGCGGGGGCGGAGGGTGAGCGCCTCTGGGGCTATTGGAAGGCTGCCCTGCCAGGAGCGCTGCCGGAGTTGGAATTACCCACCGATCGCCCCCGTCCGCCGACCCAGACCTTCCGCGGGGCGACCCGCTTGCGGTCGCTGCCCGCGGTTCTTGGGGAAGCATTGGTAGCGCTCAGCAGCAGCGTCCGCAGCACCCTCTTCATGGCCCTGGTGGCGGGTTTGGAAGTGGTGCTGGCCCGCTACACGGGACAGGGGCACTTCCTGCTGGGGACCCTCAGTTCGGGTCGTGACCGGGAGGCGTTTCGTCATGTGGTGGGCTTCCTGGTCAACACCCTGGTACTGCGCGCGGATGTCTCCCCTCACGCTTCCTTCCGGGACCATCTACAGGGCGTCCGGGATACCGCCCTCGGGGCCTTCGCGCACCAGGACTGGCCCTTCAGTCGGCTGGTGGAGGCCCTCAAGCCGGTGCGGGATCTCAGCCGGTCTCCGCTCTTCCAGGTGCTGTTCAGTTTGCAATCGGCGCCGTTGCCCACCGCCCCGGGGGACGGGGAGGGAGGGGAAGAGGAGAGCGCTGGCCTGGCGCGCTTCATCCTCGGTGCGGAGGGCGGCATCCTGCGCCTCGGCGGCCTGACCTTGCGCTCCGTGGCGCTGCCACGGCGGATCGCCCAATTCGATTTGTCGGTCATGGCCGCCGGGGGCCAGGGGGGGCCGATCCTGCTGTCGGCGGAGTACAACGCCGATCTGTTCGACGCCACCACGGTCGATCGGTTGCTCCAGCACCTGGAGGTCCTGTTGCGGGGTGCCGTGGCGGCGCCGGACGCTGCCCTGGCGCGGCTGCCCTTGCTCTCCACGGCCGAGGCCCATCAGTTGCGCTGGGAGCACAATGACACCGCCTGCTTCCTGGGGGAGGACAGCATCCTGCCCACCATCCTGGCGCGCATGGCCCGCGTTCCGGACGCCGTGGCGGTGCGCATGGGGGAGCGGGTGCTCAGCTACCGCCAATTGGATCAGCTGAGCGGGACCCTGGCGCTGCAAATAACGGGGCATTCCCAATGGCGTTCGGGCATCGAGATGCGGGTGGGGGTGGCCCTGGAAAGGTCGTTGGAACTCCCCGTGGCGCTCCTGGCGATCCTGCGGGCGGGGGCCGCCTATGTACCGCTGGCGCCGCGCCATCCCCCCGACCGCCTGGCGGATCTGGTCACCGATGCCGGGATCCCCCTGTACCTGGAGGCCGCCGATCGACCGCTGGCGATCCGTGGGGCGGTGGCCCTGGGGGTGGATCTCGACGCCTTGGAACGCCGGGGAGCCGAGGGCACCTTGGAACCCGCGACCGAAGCCGCCATCGACGCCGCGATCCATCCCCAGGCCATCGCCTACGTGCTCTACACCTCCGGCTCCACCGGTCGACCCAAGGGGGTGATGAGCCGCCATCGCTCGCTGGCCAACCGTCTCCGTTGGATGCAGCGCCAGTACGCCCTGGGGGAGGGCGACCGGGTGCTCCAGAAGACCCCCTTCACCTTCGATGTTTCGGTGTGGGAGTTCTTCTGGCCCTGGATGACCGGAGCCGAGGTCGTGATGGCTCCACCGGGAGCCCACCGCGATGCTGCCCATCTGGTGCGCCTCATCGGCCAACAGCGCATCACCGTGGTCCACTTCGTGCCCCCCATGCTGCGGGTCTGGCTCGCGGAGGACACCGTCGGCGAATGTGCCGCGACCTTGCGGGTGGTGATCGCCAGCGGCGAGGCGTTGCCCCTGCAACTGGTGAATCGCTTCTTCGCGGCACTGCCCGGCGTTGCCCTGGAGAACCTCTATGGCCCTACCGAGGCGGCCATCGATGTCACCTGGTGGAGTGCCCGCCCCGGGGTTTCGGTGGTGCCCATCGGGCGGCCCATCGACAACGTGCGGATCCATCTGCTGGATCGTCGCGGGCGACCCGTACCGATCGGGGTGCCGGGGGAACTGTTCATCGGCGGGGTCAACCTGGGGCGAGGCTACCTGGGAGAACCGCGGCGCACGGCGAGCCGATTCCGACCGGACCCGTTTGGCGGCAACGGGGCGCCGGGG
>Ga0055474_10000032_pt1 | contig 24903 bp, 24 predicted proteins | sample Muzzi_PWA_D1_FD_57680 | JGI IMG/M metagenome (GOLD analysis project Ga0055474, IMG submission 57680) | Wetland microbial communities from San Francisco Bay, California, USA, that impact long-term carbon sequestration - Muzzi_PWA_D1 | ecosystem: Environmental > Aquatic > Marine > Wetlands ... | reverse complement strand
GGCCATGGCAGGCGAACGAAAAGGTCACACCTTACAGCCAACAGCACTGGTCAATGAGGTCTATATGCGCCTCGCGCGATTAAAGGAGATGCGGTGGGAGAACAGGCGCGCGTTCTTCGGATTTGCAGTCCGCCTCATGCGCCAGGTCTTGGTAGAGCATGCCCGAGCGCTTCGGACGAAGAAGCGAAAAACAAAACTACAGCGAGTAGATGTCGAACTCGCCGAATTGCCGGGGGAGGAACAAGGACTCGATCTTCTTGAACTTGATGATCTCCTACGTGCTCTTGATGGGCAAGACCCAGGGCTTGTGAAGCTGATTGAGCTGCGCTTCTTCAGCAATCTAACAGAGCGAGAGACAGCAGAAGTGCTTGGAGTCTCTCGATCCACCGTCCAACGGCAATGGGCACTGGCCAAACGGCTCCTCATTCGAACTCTCGGAAAGGACATTGATGGAACTTGAGCGCTGGCAGGAAATACGAAGCGTCGCAGAGAAAGCACTGGAGCTACCGACCAGTGAACGCGCAGCATACCTTGAGGCTGCGTGCGGCGAGGATGAGCAACTCTACCGAGAGGTTGAAGCCCTTCTTGCCGTCTCGGACACTCAGATAGCGAAGCTCGACAACCTAAGCTTCGTACCGAGGGATCCCCGAGACATTCAGTTGGAGAGCGGACGTCTGATCGGGAGCTACATCATCAACTCCTTTCTAGGGTACGGCGGTATGAGTGCCGTCTACCGTGCTGATGATCCCCGCCATGGTCGAAAAGTCGCCCTCAAGGTGCTTGCCACGACCAGTACCCCGCTTCCGCTTCATGAGCATCGAATCTTGGGGAGACTGAAGCATCCCAACATCGCGACGCTCTATGACAGCGGGATGACCGACGAGGGCTATCGTTTCCTTGCTTTGGAGTATGTCGAAGGCATGCCCATCACCACCTACTGCGAACATACTAAGTCTTCGCTTAGAGAGCGCCTTGGCCTTTTCATCAAGATCTGTAATGCCGTGCAATTCGCGCATCAGAACCTAATCGTGCACCGTGACTTAAAGCCCAGCAATATTGTCGTCACCAAAGATGGCGAGCCAAAACTGCTTGACTTCGGCATCGCAAAGCTCCTACCAGGAGGCGACAGCACGGCAACCCTCACCCAAGCAGAGAAACGCCCATTTACTTTGGCCTTTGCAAGCCCTGAGCAGATTGATGGTGGAGCCACTACTACCACAAGTGACACGTATTCTCTCGGGGTACTGCTTTGCCTGCTTCTGACGGGCAGGTATCCGTATCAAGTGGAGACCAAATATGACCTTCCTTGGGCTATACGCAGACAACAACCTGAGATTCCATCCCTGCTTGCACAGCAAGATCAGAATCTACGGATTATCCCCGACAGCATTGTTCCCATACAAAAACAAGATCTTAGAGGTGATCTCGATGCGATTATTCTCAAAGCGCTGCGAAAAGATCCTGATGATCGCTATCAAACAGTCCGGGAGCTTGCGGAGGACATTGATAGATTCCTGAGTGATAGACCAGTAGTTGCTCGGGGGGCCTCGCGTCTATATAGAGCACAAAAACTCTTCATCCGTTACCGTGCTCCTCTACTCACAACCTTAATCCTCATAACTGGACTTATGATAGCGTCTGTTGTCTTCTTTTTTCAAGAGCGCAAGACAGTTGAGCAAAGAGATAGGGCTCAGAGAGAAGCACAGCGCGCAGAGGATCTGACCACCTTCCTGATTTCTACGTTTGAATCACCAGATCCATGGACATCACCCGACCCCAATATTAAGGCGCGCGACCTTCTGGACAGCGCCCTTCTGAGAATCAAGGCTGACACCACCGATCCTGCAAGCCAAATAAAGATTCTTTCTGCACTAGGAACTAGTTTTTTGCATCTGGATTTACCCACCCAAGCAGAAGATGCCATTTCGAATGCACTATCCATCTGCAACAAGAATATCGCAGAGCTATGTTCACAACGAGGAAATCTCTACGCAAGACTCGGCCAGATCAAGACCTCGCAGGCCAGGTTCGAAGAAGCCGAGAAGGCCGTCGCAAAAGCACTTGAGTCAGAGCGCACAACATTCTCTGAAAATAGTCCCGAATACGCATTCGCCCTGACTCAACTCGCTATATTACAGCGAGAAAAAGGACAGTATAGAGAAGCTCAAACATCATTTAACTCTGCCTTACAAATTTATAGTCAGCACCCCGGGAAAACATCAGACGAATACTTGACCACCAAAATTCACTTGGCCAACATGATGGCGGTCAATGGTAGCCACGCCGAGGCAGATAGTCTCCTGGAGGAGGTACTATCAGTTCAGCGAGAGCGGCCAGGATATCCTCGACTCGCCATAGCAGCGACCCTAAAAGCTCTCTGTGATAGTCAGACATTGCAGGGAAAACTTGGGGATGCCCAAGAGTCAATGGAAGAAGCCGTTGCTATCACGAAAGATGTGCTTGGAGAAAGTAGCATCTCACATGGTTTGGCTCTTGTTTCCCTCAGCACAACGCGGCTAGCCATAGGTGAGTTTGATAAAGCAGAGAAGGACTACAGATTTGCACACTCGATACTCTCGACTCAATACGGTGAGAATCATCCAGCATCCGTAAAGGCTCTCCAGGGCATCGCAGCTGCACTTCAAGGAAGAGGTGCTTTTGATCAGGCGGTTGAGATATACAGAGATGTAATTGCACGCCGAGAGAAGCTTTTCGATGAACCTAACCCTGATACAGGCATTGCTTACAACAATCTTGGCCTGCTACTAGACCAGCAAGGTAACCTTAAGGAAGGTGGAGAAGCCTTCAGGAAGGCACTTGACATTGCCCTGTCGATCTATGGAGATCAACATATGGCGACAGCAATGGCGAGATCAAATCTAGCAGGCAATCTAGTGCGATACGGAAAACTAGACGAGGCATATGCCCTCTTCGAGGGTGCGCTGAATTTCTTGACTGAAGAGTTTGGTCAGAATCACATCGGCGTGGCGACCACTTATGGAAACCTGGGCTTTGTCTTAGAGAAACAGGGCCGCCTACAAGAAGCTATGGAGAAGTACCAGCAATCTGTGGCTAGCTATCTTGGAGGCGACTTTGCCAGTAACCCCAATCTCGCCGCATCCCTGATAAATATGGGCAGGCTTCATATGCGCCTCCAGAACCTAGCTGAGGCTGAAGCAGCACTCAACGAAGCCATTACAGTCTATGAACAAACAGCGTCCGTAGATCATCCCGAAAAATTTCATGCGATGAGCCTTCTTGGCTACTGCTTGCACCTCATGGGCAGAAATGACGAAGCAGAACCGCTACTCCGTGACTCTCATCGGAGGCTCGTCGAGATTCTAGGTGAGTCTGCTCCAAAGACGACTGATGCTGAGGGCCGGCTCTCCGATTTCTACAGATCTTACCCGCCTGAATCCGGCCCGGACGCCAAATAAGCTGAAGCCGGATTCTCCCCTTTCTCGCTCTGCACCTTAGAACGGGCCGATCTGGTGCCACTGTCGAGAACTCTGGCTAGAGTCGGAAGACCGTCATCGCCTTGGCTAGTTCTATGGCATATGATATTGTAGCTGTGCTGAATTAAAGGAGATATATGCGCAACCCTCTAAGTTTCTCGTTTCTAGCCACCTTTCTTGGTGCCCTTGTTGCTGGGCTCCTTTTCCTTGCACTTTCCTCCCCTGCGGAGCACTTGGAGAATAGTAGCTCGACTCAGGCTGAGTTACTGGTTCGACCGAATGCCAGTTACTTCGATGACAATTCCACTACTACACCCTATAGCTATTTTTACGCTGATGAAGGTGACCTCTATGGATTCTCTCCTTCATACAAAAGTCAACCTGGTACTTCCCTCATCACAGATCTTGAAATATCACGCGTTTTCGATTGGGCAAGTTTGGACGATCAGACGTTGCTCTTGCTTGGTGTTGGAGGCACGCCAGCAAGTTCCCGTGGGAGAGACCTCTTCCTTATCGATGACGGCACCAAAAGAACGGAGATTCTTGGGAACAATGTGCAACAGGCAACGTTCTCGCCCTCTATGGATCTAATTGCGATAGAGTATCTTCAGGGTAGAAGGCCAGCCATATCCATCACCACTCTGAACGGAGATCAGATAGCCCAGTTAGAAGGCGCTACTCCGCAGTGGGATCCTAGTGGGACTAACTTATTCTTCACCAAGACACCGCCTGAACACGACGGCTTTGTGACCCAACTTGCATCCTACAACATCCGGCAGGGTACCGAGAGGGTCTTGACAGAGGATGAACGTGATTTCTTGCCATTACCGCACCCGTCGGGCAGCTGGATACTTTTCCTCAGCGGAAGTCGTACGGGCTATGTCTCGTTCTTCGCGATGTCAATTGATGGAGGCGAGGTTCTACAACTGACCAATGTCGGTGAAAACCTTACGAGTTCCACATCTGTACCAAGCCCCTATCGGAACGCCACATGGTCTCCAGATGGCCGCTTCTTAGCATTTGAATCAAGGGAAGCGATCGATTCTCCGTCAACAATCTGGCTCCTCGAATTTGAGGAAGCAACGACAGAACGCAGTATTCCTAAGCTTACGTCCGCAATGTTAACTACGTTCGGAAGTGACCCACGATGGCTCGATGAGAGAACACTGATCGCCCAGGACGAATCTCAAGCCTTTCAGGTGGTGCTGCCGTGAAGAGCATACTCCGGACACTGCGATCCTATCTACCACTTACCTTCTTGGCGCTACTAACAACGGACAGCCTCCCTGCACAAAGCGGAGACCTTTTTCGCCTACCACTTAACCAGGATACAGCGGGCCATTTTTATGTTGACCACAACGCCGCTGCGAATCAATGTTTAGTCTGGCATGGAGGGAATAGTTGCACATCAGATCCGCTCCTGAACAACACCTATGATGGCCACCGGGGCACCGACTTCTCAACTGTAGGTACGGGGGCAGAGATTCGCGCAACTGCAACTGGTTGGCTGATCGGTCAGGAAGATGGTCATGGTCCTGGGTACGATTGTGCTTCCCCACCCAACGGCAATTTTGTGCGTCTTTATCATGGGAACGGAATTTCAACCGTCTACCTGCACATGTTGAAAGACACAGTTACCACGGTTGAACTATATGAACGTATCGAGTGTGGAGACATCATTGGCCAGGTAGGCCAATCTGGTTGCGCAACCGGGCCTCATCTTCATTTCGAGGCGCAGCAAAATGGAACCTACTTCGACCCGTTCGAAGGAGAATCTAGCCCAACATCAGAGAGCTGGTGGGTCTCACAGGGCGACGGAAGCCCAGCGATCCAGTGTGCAGATAACACTTGGGAATTTGAGTCCGGTACATGTGTGGGCGTCCAGAGTGAAGTCAATGTACGTCCGGCAGCAGGAGGCACTTGCAACGGTGGCTGCCCTTCGAAAGGCCCCGGAAGTTCCGGAAGCATCATTGGGGGTCCCGAAGGAGCCACCCTACAAGGTCAGTTCTATGTCTGGTGGCAGGTACGATGGGATGACGGACTCGAAGGGTGGTCTATCGAGGGACCTCTGGACAAAGTGAGTTGTAACGGTGGACCCTCGTCTCTAAACCAATTATCCGCGAGTGGAGCCGTCCTTCCAGTCGGATCGACCACTAATGCGGGTACTGTCAAATTTCAGGGCCGCGTTTCGAGCCCAGAAGGAAAGGCACTTCGACTTGAAGTTGAAGTTCGAGAGACATCGCAACCCTTCATGGGCATCGCTAACAAAGCAAGCACCTTGGTGTCTAGTGGCAGTGAACCATCGGTCTGTCTGTCGGGCTTAGCTGATGGTAGCTACCATTGGCAAGCAAGGACAATGGATGAAGATGGAAAGTCAAGCCCATGGATTTCCTATGGTGGTAATTCTGAAGTAGCAGCTGATTTCCAAGTTCAGGCGAACCAGTGCGCGATATGCCTTTCCAACGGCAACGCTATGATTTCTCCACTGACATTCAGCAAGGCAGCATGTTCGCCACAGCTCAGCGTGGCACTCTCCACACAACCCTCCTCGGGACAAGCACCATTAAACAATGTGGACCTAACTGCAACCCTCAGCAATTCCTCAACGGAGTCTGCCACATACACCTTTTACTGCGACCGAAGTGACGCAGGCACCGACATAACTCCAGGTTATGTATCTCGATCAGCAACAACCGCTAGCACAAAAACAGTGCTAGATGCATGCGACTACCCGACGCTCGGCACCTATACTGCCAAAATCATTGTAGAACAGGGATCAAATGTGGCTGAAGGACGCAAGACAATTACAGTGGGTAGTACACCTGCACCACAACCTACAGTCTCAACACAACAGGCGTCTGGCATATCGAATGAAAGCGCAATACTCAACCTCTCGGTCAATCCCAACGGCACGTCCACCACGGTATGGTTTAGGTGGGGAGAGACGCAGAGCCTGCTCAATAGCACCGGATCTCTAAGCGCGGGTAGCGGTACGACCAACGTGTCACGGAGCTTAACACTAACTACGCTCACCTGTGACCGAACATACTTTTTCCAGGCAAATGCACAGAACTCTCAGAGTCAGTCGGCGGCAGGAGACATTCTTTCATTCCGTACTCTCGACTGCGGCGGGGGTGGCAGCGATCAGCAAAGTGACCTGATTATTGACCCTGGGTTCGAGGAAGGAGACTTCGGCTGGTGGGTTGCAAGCCCAGATTTCCATATCAGTGACAATAATCCGGGACGAGAGCGTAGCGGTAGCTATTACGCATATTTGTCAGATGGTAACGATGATCCAGCAAACAACTTAGATGGTGGCGTTATCACTCCAGACATGCACATTCCAGCAAATGCTACGGGCGCTGAACTACGATTCTGGATTAGTATTTCGACTCAAGAAACAATCGCCGCCGAATTCGACAAGCTAGAAGCTTATATTCTGGACCAGAATGATAACCCCATCTTACTTCGGAAGCTCTCAAACCTTAATCACTCAGGAACAACCTATTTCTTGGTCACAAAGGCCATCTCGTCTACATACTTCGGTCAGGATGTTCAGGTATTCCTTCGTGGCACTACTGATGCGAGCCTCCCAACGGTTTTCCGGATCGATGACGTGAGTCTCCTGGTCACGGTCCCGAGTGGAGGACCCCCAACCGATGTCACAACGCTTCCCGCAGATCAAGTGACGAGTAGCAGTGCTCGTCTGAACATGAGCCTCAACCCAAACGCCGCAGAGACGGATGTATGGTGGGACCTTGAGGCAAATGACTCCTCGCCTGACGATGAGACACAAGCATTCTCTGTTGGCTCAGACCCTTCCACAATCAATGCTCGTTATACGGCTCTTGGCCTTCAGTGCGACACTCGTTACTACATGCGGGGAAATGCTTCCAATGACTATGGAACTGACAATGGTCAAGTGCTGTCCTTTTGGACGGATCCATGTCCTGGATCTCGGCCAAATGCGAACACAGGTGCCGCCGACAACATTACGGAGACTTCTGGGCGTCTCACAGCAGAAGTAAATCCAAACGGCTCCATTACCGACGCATGGTTCAACTGGAGTGCCAGTACATCGTTAGGAAATGCTACTCCCAAGCAAACTATCTCGGCTGGCACAGGCTATGTCGGGATCACTCAGAACCTCAGCAACCTCACCTGCTCGACCACCTATTACTTCCGAGTAGAGGCTGAGAATGATGAGGGAAGTGACAACGGCACAATCCGCACTTTCACAACCGACGATTGTCCAGGTGGACCAACACAGGGCGATTTCCTACTATGGGCAGAGCGGCAGTCCTGCGATGGAAATCAGGCAGCGATTCTACTTCGCTGGTCCCCGGTACAAGACGCATCAACGACCTATACAGTCCGAAGATTGGATGGCGGATATCTCCGCAACGTGGACACCAGCATCGAAGGGTATGCCGACCTCGTCACGACAGGCTTCCAGTATGGTGAAGCTTACGATTTCGAAGTCATTGCGAGTGATGGTAGTGGTACTCTCTCCTCAAACGTTGTGCGGGTCCACATTGTGGATCAGGAATGTATAGGCGCAGGAGGCGAAGCAGAATCCCCGGGACCATTCATCTCCTGGTCGGAGCCCTTTACCTGTCAGAACGGCAACCTCGCAATCGAGCTGCACTGGTCCGAATCCGCCGGAGCAGAGAGCTACACTATCGAGCGCTTTGCTGAATCTGGTGGTGTTGCACGCACCGTCTCAAATCTCACCTCCACAAGCTATCTCGACTCAACTGAACTCGCACCAGGCTTGCAACATGTCTGGAAGATCACAGCCTACAATGAATATGGCTCAACGGAGTCTCAATTCATGGTCTATCTCTATACGCCCTCCGGGTCATGTGGGGAGAGCAGCATTCCAGGCCCCTTCACCGTCACAGCTAGCGCTCCGACATGTATCGACAATGAACCGGCGATTCCGATCAGCTTCACCCCGTCAAGCGGCGCGGACAAGTTTTATAGCTACTACGTGTACGGCCAGGCTAGTTCATTGGGTGGTGGAAGCCTCAACACTGATATTCTAGGTTTCAACTACAACGTGACGGCCGGAGTGAAACCGGCCCAAGTACATGAAATAGGCATGTACTCCGAAGACCCTCAAGATGAGTTCAAGAAGCGATTCTCGAATTCGGTGTTCGTATATGTCCCACACGATATCTGCGGGGATTCGGCACTTGCGCCCAGCGCACTTACTCAACCAGCTTCCGCCGTCACGAGCGACTCGGCGATTCTCCGTTCGCGAGTTCGTGCGAATGGTTCCCCCACTACGGTCTCGTTCCAGTGGGGTAAAACGACGTCCTATGGGAACTCGACACCTGGACAAGAGATTGGAAGTTCCACGCTTGTTCAGCAAAGGCCCAGCATGCAGGTCACAGGATTGGCCTGCGAGACTGAATACCATTACCGTGTGGTTGGGCAGAACGCTGTTGGCACTGCCTTTGGCAGTGACGCCTCCTTTGTCACAGGAGATTGTGGCCCCTGCGGCGTTCCTGACCTCTACCTGACCAATTTGAGCATTACCGACCTGAGCACCTACCAAGCATGCAACTCCATTAGCGCAGGCATAGGTGTATCTGTCGAGTCGGGCGGGGAGCTTCGACTCGCAGCGCCTCATATTGTGTTCGAGAATGGTTTTACAGTAAAGGCAGGAGGTTCCTTTAGAGCTGGGCCTTCACTTACAAGCGGCCCCCCATCTGGAGCAGCAACTGTTTTCGCTGATGATTTCGATGACAACACAATCGATCCCATTAAGTGGCCTCAGATTGAGGGCTACTCCGTGACTGAGACCAATGGTCAGATGGAAGTGACTGCCGACGTTACGGATGATTACGGCATACTCGGTTCAGAATGGTTTGAAATTGATCCCACGAAACCCTTCACTATTCAGCGTATGGTTCGGATGCATTATGCAAACGATTACCTCAGAGGCTACTTCCGAGTCTTGAGTGAAACAGATCCAGACTGGTTCCTTCTCGTTGGGCACTACTATTACGCCTATCAGAGTGGAAACAGTTGCTCTGCTTTCGGAACATATGTAGGTATTCGCGGCGCTCCGACGAATTGCGCTCGCGTAGCCGAGGGTAAGGTGAGCCCTGGTATCGCGACTCAGTGGAATCAATGGTTCCATGAAGCCATCACCTACGACCCAGCAACTGGCGCGGTCGAGTACTTCAGAAATGGGGAGAGTATGTTTGTTTGGCTCGGTGAGCCATTACCTACGACCGGTAGTCCAACTGAGCGGCTCAAGCTAGAGTTTAGGGCAGCAGGGTGGTATACCGGCCATGAACATTTCCTCGATGATCTGTTCGTCTGGCAGTAAGCACCAGAGCTGGCCCTTCCCCCCACACAAAAAAACCCCAGGCAACCGCCCAGGGCACGGAGTTCAATACTCCGAAGGAAGCAACAACGTCGTCGCCGAGCGATCCGCTTCAGTAATCACCCAAAGCTTCTCCTGGAGCGACGTGTAGTAGGCAGAGAGAATCCGCGTGCCGTCCTTGACCGACGCATCGTTGAGACGCTTGTCCTCGGCACATACCTCTCCCCAATCCCCCTGCACATGTCGTCTGAGGAAGACTTGGGGCATTTGGCCAGCTTCTTCGAGCGCCTGAATCGCTCCAGGCGTGGCCACAACCCTCCCGAGCGGGAACTTGAATGGTGAGGAGGTAGGCATCAGATCACCCCCGCCAGGCGTGAGGCGCTCATGACCGTCGTGGTGTCACAAGCCTCGCACCACCCCTGATCCTGATCTGGCTCCACATCGGTCGTGTAGTCGCATCCAGGGTTTATGCAGATCCCCGGTGCAACGCTGTCGAAGACCACTTGGCGAAGCATCTCATCCACCGAGAGACCCGCGTCTCTGGCAAGCTTCAGAAGCTTCTCTTCTCTCGTAGTACCTTTCGGCATACTCAGACTCCTTTCGTTGTATCTGTAGTGAAAGAACAAAGTGAAGGACACACCTTCGGCTTCCCGGGAAATCCCCAGGACCCAATGCAGGCAAGCCTGCTGGGCAAGAAGCCAAGAACTACTTGTCGAAGGATTGGGGTAGACCTACCCCAGGAACTCGCCCCAGAGCACCGTTACCGCAAGCGAGAGGGCATCAAAGACCGCCATCCGATCATCTCGAGCCATCCAGGCCCGCCGTTTTGGGGGAAGTATTGGACCCAGGTCCGGAAAGATCTCTGAGAGACGCTCTGCCAGGCGGTCTTTCGAGGAGGCCGACGTCCCGAAGTGCTCCGAGACTTCGGCACGGCTCACGGCCTGGACTGAAATTCCCCGATCCGTTGCCACCGACTTCGCTTCCGCAATCACCTCCCGCGCCCGATCCCCACGCCGGGACTCATTCAGTGCCTCAACGACGAGCATCTGCGGGTCGGTTTGCCTCAGAAGACCTAGCAGACGGCCAGAGAGATTCGAGCGCTTCCCATGCAAATCCACCAGACCCCAGTCAATAAGCCGCTCCGCGCCTTCGAGCGCCACAAAGCCAAATCCCTTCGATGTCGGATCAATGGCAAGCAAGCGACTAAAGCTAGAGTGAAACATCCAGCCGTTCCATGACCTCTGCCAAAAACGCTATCTTCCGCCTCGACGCCGGTGAGACCTCCGGATCAGGAAGTGAAGCAATAAGATCCCCGATGCGCTCCCGAAGCGCCTTCCCTGCCTCTTTGACTTCTCCACCGAAGAGATCCGACGGAAGCACATCAAAGAGGAGTGAGAGCGTCAGAGCACCCTCAAGGCTTGGCAAGAACTCCCCCGCCTCATAGCGCGACACCGTGGTGTCGTTCTTGAGGCCAAGGAGGAGTGCCACCTCACCTTGGGACAGGCCCGAGCGTCTCCGGTAGGTCCGTATGTAGTTTGTAAGTGGTGTGTTCTCCATACCAGAAAGAGCATACCCAGAGGCGTTAAAACAGTGATGAAGGTGCAATCTGCGTCAGACGCAGATTTTTTCAGCGTGGTATTTCGCGCAACGCTTCCTGGTAGACATGGGGGACGTTGGGGACATTGCGGCGCCCTACCCTTACGTGGTTAAGCCGTCGTCCTGGCACTCTGCAACGGTTTCGGCACCGATCTCAACGTCCACCATGTCCACCATGTCTACCCATCTGCTTCATCTTGTTTCGGGAGCAGGCCATGCCGACGGAAGAGGTGAAGGAGCGTCTCATGCTCCTCTTCTGGAATGACGAACACCCCACGGCGTTTCACCGGTTGCAGAAGCAACCGATGGCGAAGCAGGTGACCGACACGTCGTGGGGTAATCGTCTCCTCCAGTCGGATAGAGAGTGCATCCGCCACCGCCTTGACCGAAAGCGTTTGTCCGTTCTCTTTCAGCTCGAAAAGCACCGCAAGGACAGCACCTTCAAGGGAGTTTGACCGGCGATGGAGAAGTGTCCCGGACAAACGCGAAGCGAACTGGCGGATAGCTTCTGTGGCTTCTGTCGTCTCTGCTGTCGCAAGAAGTGGAGAGAGGACTTGCTTCACTCGTGGTTCCCCGTTCTCAAGGACAGAGGGTTTGCCACTAGATCCAAGAGTCTGGAAACGATAGAGAAGAAGTTGATTCCGGAGATGCAGTGCTTCAGCTTCAAATGTTGGTGGAAGGGACAGCGGTATGTCAGGCCGGAGTGTTCGCTTCCCCATATCTTCCGTGAGACACCGACTCTCCAGGGCTTCATCATGGAAGCTCCGTCTCGTGGCAATGATTTTGGGACCATAGACCGAGAATGCCTTGGGGTTGAACTCCTTCTGGGGTGTTGCTTCGCTCCGGAGTACGGGAAATCCCCTGGCGTTCCCATTGTTCAAGATCTTGATGATCTCCGCCTTCTCATCCGAAACGCGGAAATCGCCTTCGTCTATGACGAGCGTCCCTTGGACAGCATCAAGGATGCGGAAGATCGGTGAGACAGTCGAAGCGCCACTGGCAAAGATAGGCCGGTAGCAAAGCGAGCCCACTACTTGAAGGAAGCGGGATTTCCCCGAGCCGTAGTCACCACGGACCCGGAGATACGGAAGCTCTGTGAAATCGTCATAGCGCCACGAGAAGAGCACATATTGCGCCGCGACCGCTTCAAACGCCTCCGAGATGTCCACGTAGCGGTGAATGAAGGAGCGAACCGCGCGAAAGAGATCCGCTGCCGTCCCATACTCCGCCACCGCAGACGGAAAAAGCACCACCCGATGCGTGAGCAGATTGTTGGAGGCCGAGTACGGGACAAGCGTCTCACCCGTTTCGAGCTTGACCGTGGAGATGCGCTCGATCTTTCCGTCAGAAGAACGGAGAAAGGCCGTCGCACCGTCCTTCTGCACCAGCTCCACCACGGAGCCATCGGGAAGCCGAGCCCCAACCCCTGGCCGAGTGTCACGCCGCTTCCCGGACATTTCGAGCGTGTTCAAGAAGATCGAGGAAGTCAGCGCGGGAGTGCTTCAGGCCGATAAAGTACTCATGCAGGCCACCACTCTCACCGACCGAGGGTGGAAGCTCGACAATGCGAGCCTGGGGAAGCAGTGAGGTAATCGCCTCCGCCGTCAGGGCGTTTACCTCGCCCCGCTTGAAGCAAATGAAGACCTCCGTGATCTCCTTGAAGAATGGTAGCCACTCCGCCTTGAGCGTCCGCGGGAAGCCCGTAATGGAAATCGTGTGAAAGGCACGACTGCCAAGCACCAGGCGCTCCACGGCTCCCTCACAAAGGATCACCTGTCGAGGTTTCCCCATGAGCGTGTCCCAGCCGTAGAGTTCCCACACCTTGCCCGAGTGCTCTTCGTCGAGCCTGAAGCCGTCATCAGTGACCTCATAGCGCTCAAAGCAGGCGATGTTCCCCTCCCGGTTGAAAATGGGCACCATGAGCCGCTCCTCATGCCAGCCCAAAAGGTGCGTATAGATGACCGAATCCAAAAGCCCATACTCCCGTAGCCCAAACCAGACTCCTTGCGGGAGATTCCGGTGATACCTCAGTGCCTCTCGGCGTTTCTTGGCGTACATGGACTTAGCGTACCGACTTGCACGGCCTGGCGGAGAGGGTGCGATCTGCACCAATGGCAAGGAGCAACATGCACCCTCTCCACCAAGATAGTGATGAGCTTCACCATGAGGCGAATGAAGATCACTGACGAACAGCTCCAAGAATTCATAGCCATTTATGAAGACGAGTTCGGCGTGAAGTTGACGCAACAGGAAGCGACAGAGGAAGCAAACCATGTACTCAATCTCCTGCGCGCCCTGAGTAACCTCCCTTGCCGAGAAGACGATCACATGGCAGGATGAGCAGTACCCATCCATGGCCGACACAAAACCCGAAAAATATTTCATATATGCTCGCAAGTCAGAAGAGAGTGACGAGCGACAAGTACAATCCATACCCGATCAAGTCGATGGTATGGAGGATGTTGCACGACAACATGGACTTGTCGTGGCCGATGTCCTGACCGAGGAGAAGTCAGCAAAGGAGCCCTACTGTCGGCCTGTCTTTGACAGTCTCCTCAAAAGAATCAAACGCGGCGAAGCTACCGGTATCTTGGTCTGGCATCCCAACCGGCTGGCCAGGAATCAGGCTGAGGCAGGACAAGTCGAATGGTTGCTCTCCGCCGGGGTCATTCAGGAAATTCGGACGCCAGAGCGAAGCTACCTTCCCTCAGACAATGTCCTTTTGCTCTCCGTTGAGATGAGCATGGCAACCCAGTACTCCCGAGACCTCTCCAAGGGAGTCAAACGTGGCCTCTCTAGCAAAGCAGAACGAGGCTGGCGCCCTGGCATTGCTCCGTTGGGCTATCTCAACACGAAGACTCAGGAGCGCGGGAAGAACACCATCATTCCTGACCCAGATCGTTTCGATGAGATCCGCCATGCCTGGGATCTCATGCTAACCGGTGCCTATCTCCCCCGCGAAATCCTTGAAGAGCTGACGGCTGGCGGCCTTCGCACTCCGAAACGGAACAAAGTCGGTGGCGGCCCCTTGAACCTAAGCACCCTCTACAAGATTTTCAACAATCCCTTTTATATGGGCGTCTTTACCTACGTTGGCAAGGTGTACCAGGGGAAGCACAAGCCCATGGTGACACCCTCGGAGTTCGACCGGGTTCAAAGACTCCTGGGCCATGGCGAGAAGCCAAAGCCCCAACGCCACGCCTACACCTATGCCGGTATCTTTTCTTGTTCAGATTGCGCGGGACAGATCACACCGACGACCATAACGAAGCGTCGTCCAGGGAAGACCGACCCGAACACCTACGTCTACTACTACTGCCATAGAGCCCGTCGCACCAAAGGCGGGGACTGTACCGAGACGCAGTACCTCAACGAAGAGAACGTCACCGGACAACTTCTTCGAGACTTTGAACGGCTTGCCGTCAACAAGCAGATAGCGAACTGGGGTATCAGGGTGCTTCACTCGCATCTTGAAAACGACCTGCGCTATGAAGAGCAACAGCGGGAAAGCCAGAAAAAGGCGTTGGCGGAGGCCATGAAGCAGCGGAAGAATCTCAACCACATGCGGATCAAGGACATGATCACGGATGAAGAGTACAGCCAGGAGCGAAAGCGCATTGATCTTGAAATCGCCAAGCTAAAGCGACGAATGGAGGCACTGCCACAGGAAAGTGCTGATCTGGATGCCACAACAGAACGTGCTCTTCGCTTGGCCAGCCACCTACCAGAACTGCTCCAGGAAGCCCCCGAGAAGACGCGTACGCAGGTATTGAAGGCAATCTACTCGAACCGGCAGGTGAAGGCCAAAAACCTCGCTCTACAAAGGCGTTTATGGATTGAGCGGCTCGGCGAGAGTTCACGAGCCCTGAAGAGAAAAATGCAGGTACTCGAACCGCAGAAAGAAGGCTCTGTTGAGAGGCAGTCGGCACCTCCAGCGGTCCTCATTCCTCAGTTGTGCGGACTCGTCAATCAGCTTCAAACTGCGCTGAGAGCAGAATCCGCTGATCTGGAGATCCCAGATTTAGATTGCGAATAAATGTGCCTGCTGTCCAGGCTGTGCATGTTGCTTCAGATACCAGCTATAGAATAGCGATAATTCCATCACTTTTCCAGAACATGAACTCTGTACAGCCCCGTTGGGATTTGTAGAAATAAATGAATAGGCGCTCAAGCAGTACAGGTGGAATCTTTCGCCCAAGAAACATGAGCAGAGATTTGGTGTGATGGAGACTGATGTGAAAATTATACGACACGATCCACGATGTCTTCTACGACAGCGCCACCGATACGTCCGTCAGTGGTCGAATCATCGCGTAGAGATAGGATCCTCTTCTCAACGCGGAAACACGAACTGGCAAGGGCGCCAGAGGCCCTCCTCGGCTAGTCTCCCACCAAGAAAGATCCTCATCGGCAGTCAGTATGATCCCGTCAGATTCCTGAAGATAGGATTGGTTAATAATCGAGCGAAACGGGACTCTCATGTTTTTGAAAATTTTGACTAGCTGTTTCGGTGAGTTGTCAGGGATTATGCGTTGGACACGGAGTTTTGGTTGTGGTGTAGGCAATGTGAGCCCTGGCAAAGAAAGCTGGGGTGCCGAGAGGAGCTTTTGCTCCTCTTTCTTGAGGGCTAACTCGACTTGAAAAACGCATGCACCCTCCTGAACCAATCTCATTACCGCGAGAGTCGTAGCAAAGAAACTCGCTTCTGGAGCAGCTTGAATCCGGACAGCCTCGATTGTGGAAAGAGAGAGCTCCCCAGCATGCGCAAGCGCGCCCGCAAGAATGGGTTCAAAAATAGGCATATAAAAGGCAACTCGTCCTGCGATATCGTCAACCACTTGCTCAATTGGGTCTTTGCTCCTGAATGAGGGCGATGGTGTTCGGCGTACGGGCTCCGGCAGTCCTTCAGGGGAAATCAATAGATGGCTTAATTCATGCCACGCCGTGAAATATGTTCGCCACTTCCGATCACCACGAGAATCAACCACAGCAAGGTGCTTGAGATCTCCAACTTCAATTAGGTCTGGTTGCAAAACTACGCCTTCTGTATCTCCCCTTAAGAATTCTGCTTGAAGGAGTGCTCTAAGATTGCAATCGAAAAAGGCTCCCTGTTCCTTGGCGATCCGATCGACATCACTGTCATCCTTTATGTACTCAACGTATACTGACAAGCAGGCAGCCACCACATCTAAGAGTTCGTCAAGGCTCTGGGCAGGAAACTTCTCAAGAAAAGAGGCTACCCGATTCAGAGCATAGTCCCGAATCTGTGGGAGGGGATTCCTTTGTGGCCTGAGACCAAGGTCCTGGGCAAGCCGTGCAATTTTTGGATGCCTACCAAACTCATTCATTCAAATATTCTCCGATGAAGCTCCAGCCAATTTTCTTTGGTCCATTCACGAATATTCTTATCGACGGCGCCAGCGGGAGTCCGGCGGGCGACCACGGTGCGGCGCACTTTCAAGGTATCGAGGGTCTCTCCGTAGGACCACCCCTCTTCGTCAGCTGCCTCTGCAAGTTGGGGGGGGACTACATCGTCCTGCCTAGGCATCGAACCCGTATCTTGTCCGGTGAGGAGATAGTCAACGGAAGCACGAAGCTCCTTGGCTAGTGCGAGTAATACGGAAGCGCTGATATTCCTTTTGTCATTCTCGATTTCGCTAATAAAAGTCGCGCTAAGTCCAGCTTTTTCAGCAAGTTCCTTCTGAGTCCACTGGCGACGATCCCGAAGAAATCCTATTCTGCTTCCCAAGGTGTCGGCTTTTGGCGGCATAAGGGCTTGCAACCTCAATGATGATTGTGGTAAGTTCGGCCATAGTGTAGGTCACGGCGGGCTACGGACCCTATTATCGCCGAAGTTGCTCTCGCAAGCAAGGCTTGGGTGGCCCGCAAGACAAACGAGCGAACATTATTAGGAGAAAAGACTATGGCTGACCGAAGAGTAACCGCAAGCGGCAAGAACAGCGACGGAGACATCATCTCGCTCTGCAACAGCGGAGAGTGGTGGTCCCCCCGGAAGAAGGCTGATGCGATCAGCGACATCGAGGGAGGGTCTCATCGCTACTACGTCCGTACGGGGACAAAGGAAGTCGATATTCATGTCGGGAAACACCCGAAGCATGGGAAGTATCTTCGTACTGACCCCGATGCTACCACGGGGAACAACCTCGACGACCTCCCGGATTGCTAGGTCTCGGAGATGCTGGCTAGAAGTAGGTCAGCCCCCCCCGAAGGCCTGGCGACTATTCTGAAACCAAAAAAGGCGTCTACCAAAGCTACAAGGTTGCAGAGAAATCCAAGGAAAGGAGGTGATACCCATGGCAGGAACCCGAAATCGCAGTGCGAAAACTGGTCGCTTCATCAACAATGCTGCGGCTGCGCGCCATCCACGGACCACGGTGCGTGAGAGCGTCAGCCGGAAGGGTGGAGGCGGTCCTCATCACAGGAGTGCCATCACGGGCCGCTTCGTGACCGAGGCTACCGTGAAGCGCCACCCCAACACGACTGTTACCGAGAACTCCTGATTCGAACTTGAGCAACTGGTGGACGCCCAACTTCTCTTTTCATGACCCCGGCTTCATTCTTGGGCCGGGGTCAGTCATCTTCACCTTCCTCTCACCGCTCCCCAAAGATCGACGGATGCCCCCTGTCCTCCGCCGACCACCGTTCTTCCCTTGGCCCATCCAGCCTCCGGAGCCTCTCAATGGCATCCTGAAGATCCCGGAAGTCGCATTCCAGCGCAGAGAAGAGGCACCGCAAGCTCGCCATCACGGGAAACCCTCTGCCCTTTTTCCACGACCCGATCACCTGCGTGGTAAGCCCAGAGCGTCGGGCACAGTCTGCTTTTGTGAGATCGCGCTGTACCCGCAAAAGGCGCAAGGCTGTGGCGATCTCCTCCAGCTCGAAACTCATAGATCACTCTCCCCCAACAGCTGGTAGAGCAATCCCCGTATGGATGCCTGTCTGGCATCTTTGGCCTCTGGCTTCCAGTGCTCCGTCAGCACATGCACGGCTTCATGGAGTTCCGAGAAATCGGAGTCCAGGGCCTCCAAGAGCTTGATCAAGGTCGCGAGAGTCGGTTGCTCATGCCCCCGTTCGTAGTTGCTCACCATGCTGGGGGTAATTCTGGCCCGCTTGGCAAGTTCCGTTTGGGTCAGCTCCGCCTTGAGCCGGAGGAAGCGAAGTGCCTTAGGAAGCGTCTCGTCAAACGCATTCAGTCCCATGGAAGTCCATCCGTTTTAGTAAGCTCCGCAATTGGATGCCTGAGATCCTGAAGCAGATCATCGGCCAAAGACGCGAGATGCGTTGCTTCCCGGTCCAGGGAGGCCAGGGTGCCCCGGGGCGCCACCTGGTTGGTGAGTACCAGAGTTACCCAGCGCAGATCGAAGGCAAGCGAACTCGCAAGTTCCATCTCACTCGGCTCATGGATAAACAGCGCCTGGAGAATCGTCCCGAGTGTCGCGACGGGCTCCAGGTCATCCAGAGCAAGTCGAGTCGTGAGAAATGCCCGGAAAGGATAGGAGGGCAACTCACGGAAGGCTTTTGGCAATGCCCCAACCACCTCATGGAACCGACCACCTCGCCGGGCAAGAGAAGTGGAGAGGAGCTTCCCCGTCTCTCTAAACGAAAGATGGTTGAGGCAGAGGTCTCGGACAAGACAGAGTTCGGTGAAAAGCGCCTCAAGCTCTTCTCGGATGGGAGAGCCGGTCGCCTCCGTATGTACTCCGCCAGTTTGACGGAGAAGCATCTGTTGGAGTGTCTTCCCAAAGGCATGAACCGTCAGGCGCATGTTCCGTGGGGCGTACACCACGAAGCGGGCTGGAAAGACGGCGAAGCCTTCCCATGCGTCGGGAATGTTGGGCGGAGATTGCAGCATCAGTACTCTCGTCGATCACATAGTTACGATGACGAGGCAACAGTAGTGAGCTGCTCTGTGGACTACGGATATCCGCAGGTTTTCGTCTTGGAAACGGGTCAGAGATTATGGGGAGAAAGAGTCCATGTCGGGGAATTGCGTGAGCACCGAAAGAAGCGGCGTGCCTTTTCTCTGGCACGCCGCTTGGTGTAGGAAATTGAAAAGGAATTCAGGAGAGTGGGGGAGGGTCAGGAGCTGGGATGGCCATTAAGGTCGATGTCTCCACCACCAGTGAGACCGTCAGGATCAATGGAGCCACGACTATCACCCGTGTCGCCACTTCCCGATTGGCTTGTTGGCTCGCTTCCATCCGAACCTGGAGGGTTACCCAGGGTCAGTATGCCCCCAAGAAGCGCTAAGAGGCCCAAATACAAAATCTTCTGCCACATAGTGACAATCTCCTCTCCAGACGAACAACAACGGCACAGAAGTGCGCCGTGGCGTCATCCTTCAGGGAAAGTGTCCCATGCACCCGCAACAGTGGCAGTGTGGTGGGAAGTAGCCTTAGGGGTACGAATTTGGCGCTGAATGGCGGCAACAGCGTTCTCTATGAGCTGCTCTTCAAGAGAGTGGTGAATAGCGGCCTCTGCCAGAAGGCGGATTGCGTACTCTGCATCCCACTTCAAGGGCTCTGCCTGAAGGAGAGCTGAGACAGCATCGACAGCGTCAGCAGCCTCAGCTTGCCGACCTTGCTTGAAGAGGAGCCGAATGATGTCGAGCCGGACCAATGCAGAGTCGAGAGGGTGTTGGTGAGCCTCAAATCCCAATCTCGCCTCTTCAAGCCGCTCTTGGGCTTCTTCGTATCGCTCAAGTCCACCAAGAACACAGCCCTCGGTCCAATTACGCACGGTATGTACGGCGGACTCAGTCGGGCAGAGTTCGTAGATGCTCGATGCACCTTGGAGCACAGAATAGGCACTCTGGAATTCTCCAAGGTCGATGTAGATCCGCATCAGCTCATTCCAAGCAGCGGCAGCCGCAATTGGCTCTCGATGTTCATCAACAAGATGACATGCGCGGATGTGGACTGGAAGTGCCTCTCTGGGTTGCGCATATTGCCGATGGGTCATCGCTACCTTCAGAAGCACCAGACCCTCCCAATGAGAATCGTTCAGCTCGCGATAAATCGAGGCTGCTTCATGGAGTGCGCTCAAAGCCTCGTCAAAACGGCGTTGCTCCCGAAGAAGTGACCCCTGGAAACGAAGCACCTCCGCATGCACATGCGGATCCGCTACACCCTTCCAGAGCAGATTCTTGGCCTTCTCCAGATACTTTTCAGCATCCTCCCACTGACAGAGCACGCGGTAGCAATTCCCCAGATACGCATAGCAACGCGCCTTCGCTTCATGGCACATGGCAGGCGTTCCCAGATGCGCTTTGCCAGGCACCATCTCATTAGCGATGAAAAGCGCGATCTCCGCCATGACCTTGGCGTGGCGGGCATCCGTGAAGACTGCCTTCCGCACCCGGCGGAGAAGTTCCTCGACCACCGGGTAGCTGACATAGGTCGGGCGATGCTTGAGTACCCGCTCGCGGAGTCTCTCTGGCGGAGTCGAGAGAAGTGCATCACAGCGCTCCTTTGCTCGGAGCTTGTGCCGCCAGTTGGCTTTCCCAAAGGCGAGGATTGGCTCCAAATCCGGGAGCGAGACCTCATAGGGCTTCGGCACCGAGACCTCTTGGCCCAGGATCTTCTCTATGTGTCGTCGGTATCGCATGATCGTGTGCAGGTTTGCCTTCGATTACATCACAGACAAAGTACCCTCCGCCAGACTTTTTCTGAGAAAGCCTACGGAGCTTCCACCCCCCCCAACCGCCTCCCGCATAGCAAAAACACCCAGCATACGCGCTGGGTGTGATAGGAATCGGACTACCGGAAGTCCTGGCTGGATCCGGTGACTACCAATCGCGATCATAACGATAACCCAGCGTCAAAACGCTTGGCACCTCATTATGCCGATAAATCGCAAGAGTGTCAGAAAAGCTTCTTGGCTTTCCGGCGTGGGCTTGTGCCGTCGGCTTTGTCCTGCTCTTGCTTGTAGAGGAAGTGCCCTTTGGCGCGACTTTCTTGGCGGCACTCTTGCCCTTATCTGCCTTCATCCGTTGTCTCCTTTCCAGTTATATGTCATCTCAGCATCTTCCATTTTCTTGCGTAGTTCATCAACGAAGAGACGCTCCTCTTCCTGGTAAAATCGTAGGTCAGCTATGAAGCGTGCACGCTTTTTCCAGATGACGGTGCGGTCAGATCGATCACCTTCACCCTTCCGCCTGTTCATCGTGAAAAATTCGGTATATCTACTCGGAGACACACCGAGAAATGGCTCGAACCTGACGGCAACCGTATTACTGTTCTTTTCCGGATCAAAGACTATCGATTCACCGAAGAGCTCTTCGGCAAGACTCTTCGGATAAGGCTCGACATAAACAACTCGATAAATCCCGGAGGATATGATGTGGCGAGTGCATTCATGACAGGGGAATGTCGTAGAATAGAGCGTTGCACCGTCGATAGAAATCCCTTTTCGCGCGGCGTCCGTAATAGCTACCATTTCCGCATGAACGGTTCGACCAAATTCCAGGAGATTCATAATGTGAGGCTTCTTTATGTGCTTCTCCTGAAGCATTTCTTCAGCAGCTGCCTCGGGGTCTTGCTCAATTTTCTCTCCCCAGTCATCCATTAGGATCTTCGCCTCGTGGAGCCTGCTGATTACATCGGCAAGCGCGCGTCGTCTATAGATGTAGCTGGTATTTCTCCCTTCAACAAAGTCCCGAGCATCATCTTCGTCGCTTCCCTCGCTATATACGCCTCCAAGTGCCTTGGGTACTTCATTTGTACCAGCAGCGAGCACGGCCCCCTTAGAATCAAGGATTGCCGCACCCACCTGGCGTGGAATATCAGCAGACCGCAATGCAGCGGTCTTTGCAAGAGCTAAACCATATTCATCAATCGTAGGCGTGAAGAAGGGATCGCTTAGCAAGCCTCTAACAAGCCGAGCTACCGACGCGGTCAACGACGCTGAATTCCGTGCATCAACAAAGTACTCGGCCTCGCCAAATATCAAGCGGACATTTTGGCCAAAAGGGGTATCGGGTTCATGCGTATCTCTGAGTATCAGTTCCTCTGCCCGAGATTTTTTAGATTCAGCCTTGAGGCTTGAGCCCTGAAGCTTTTCAGAGAGACGTCGCAGTCGCGCCTCATGTCTTTGGTGAATTGCTACAAGGCAGAAGGCCGGGCCGTATATTGCACGCAACGCTTGGACTTCAGCTGTTCTCTTGAGAGAGCGGAGTATATAAACGGTATTTTTCTGTGCACTTCTTGCTTCTCTGATCTTATCGAGAGAGAGCCCCAAAAGGGCATCTCCTCTCTCTAGAGCCTCACAAAAACTATCGCCTCGGGTAATAAGCTCTTCGTAATAACTCTCCTTCGCGACAGCTTCACCGAATGGCGTGCCTTTCACCTGGAAGAGTTCCTTGACGACCCTTATTTCGACGACCCTCCAACCATGCGACTCAAAAGCCTCCCGTAGTCTCTTCGCGACCTTCCCACCTCCGGTGCCCATTGGGCTTACCAGACCAATGAATAGCTCTGACCAAGGAGCGGGTTTAGCCATATCTCGACCCTATTAACAAGGAACCGGCTCTTTGGGTAGAGTGCAACGCGGCAAAAATATTTGCAATTAAGGGTGGGGACAACAGAAGTGCGATGACGGCTTTCACAAGGAGTTGCAACATTTCTGCTACTCCTCGAAGAGCATATCAAGTGGAACTTGAAACTGTTTTGCCAGACTATGGAGTCTTCGTATGTGTCGAGCATTAGGCTCAGTACGACCCTGAACCCAGCGGTAGTAGGTACTCGGATTAATTCCTAGATGAACAGCGAGGCGATGGCGAGAGAGGCCAGCTGCCCTTCGTAGTTCTTCTAGCTTCTCTCCGGCGTCTTTTGTCGCTGACAGCATCGGTCCCGACCTCCTTACAAGGACTCTGTTACCTCAGACCCTAAGGTAGCAGGCATAGGATGATCGTGCAAGACTGCACGTGCACCTTTGCACGATATCCATTGAGGGTGTGTCCTAGTAGGGGCCACGGGTTCCACCTCAATAGCCACGATTTGGCTGTTTGTTTGGCTTCGGCTATCTCGAAGTGGGACCAGTATATCGCGAAGTTTGATGTTCGTTCGGGGAATTCAGGCCACTCCCTCAACCGCCTCCCGCATAGCCCGTGCGCGATCATCCGCCGCCTTCTTCAAGGCATCCGGCGCGAAGTGCGCATACACCTCCGTCGATTGCCTGGAGCGGTGGCCCACATTCTTCCCGGCGATTTCCAACGGCACACCGCGAGAGACATCCCAGGAGACCACATTGTGCCGAAGGTCATGGAGACGTAGTGCACCAAGGCCGTCCAGATCGTCCAGTCCTGCTGCTTCGCGAGCCGCTTCCCAGGGGCGCTTGACCGTCGTCAAATGCGTTCCCGCTTTCTTGCCCGGGAAGACAAACGGACAACCCGCAATCCGTGGCACTTCACGGAGCACCAGAATCGCCTCATGCGGGAGTTGCCGGTATTCCTCATCCGCCGTCTTCGTCTTGAGCAGCCGCGCTTGTCCATGTTCCAAATCCAGATTTCCCCATTCCAGAGCAAGTACCTCCCCAATCCGCCACCCCGTCCAGAAGGTGACGCGGATCGCTGCACAGGCGAAAACATTCCCACTGTTGTCTTCCTCATCTTGAATAGCCTGGAGGAGCTTGGCCATTTGCTTCGAGGTGAGCATCACCGCCTTCTTCGCCCCACGGCGCGCCTCAGGGTACGCTTCAATATATGAAGCGGGGTTCGATGCCCGGGGACGCCAGCCCCAGCGCTCCGTTTGCTCAAATGCCTGAAGCAGTACCTCAAGCACTCTGTTCGCCTGGTATGGCGTCTCTCGCATCGAGCCATGGAGACGCTCAATGTCATTCTCCTCGATGGTGGCCACGGGCCGTTGCCCCAGGTGGGGGAGTACCTTCCGACGAAACAGCCGCTCATACTCCTTCAAGGTCTTCGCGCGCGGCGGGCGTTTCTTCCCCGGTAAGTACTCCGTGAGGAAGCGCTCTGCCACATCCGTCACAGTAGGCTCTTTGGTTTCCTCTTCCTTCTGCTTGAGCGTTCGCGGATCAACACCGGCGGCAACCTGGACAAGAAGCTCCGATGCACGCCTGCGGGCTTGCTCCGGCGTGAGGCTTCCATGGGCGCCAATCGTGAAGCGCTTCGGTGCCTTCTTCCAACTGTTACCAGCCAAGCGGTATTGAAGAAGATAGACCTTCCGTCCCGAAGGCAATGCCTTCACCCCAAATCCTGCAAGCTCAGAGTCCCACAAGAAGACCGGCTTCCCGTTGTTCGCCTCAAGAGAATCCACAATCCGTTTCGTGATTCGTTTGCGCATGATGCTCACCTTTCTGTGGAATACCCAGATAGCTTCTCAGCAATCAGATAGCAATCAGGTCGGCTCAAATTATGACAAGGCCACGCAACCGAATCAAGAGGAAAGTGCTGTAGAGTAGGGACTTGTAGGGCCGAGGCAAATTCCGCCAGAGTAGAAAAAACTGGCTTTTAACCAGTAGGTCGCAGGTTCG
>Ga0055474_10000031_pt1 | contig 25251 bp, 15 predicted proteins | sample Muzzi_PWA_D1_FD_57680 | JGI IMG/M metagenome (GOLD analysis project Ga0055474, IMG submission 57680) | Wetland microbial communities from San Francisco Bay, California, USA, that impact long-term carbon sequestration - Muzzi_PWA_D1 | ecosystem: Environmental > Aquatic > Marine > Wetlands ... | reverse complement strand
GGGGGGGCTGACGGCGCTGTGGCACGGGGCGCGGCATCCGGGACGAGCCCTCGCGGCAACCCATCTGGCCCCGGCCCTCGATCTGGGACGGAATTTCGAGGAACGGGTGGGGTCGGCGGGAATGCGGCAGTGGCGCCGGGAAGGGCGGCTGCACGTCCAGAACGACCTGGTGGACTGTCACCTGGGGTGGAATTTCGTCGAGGATTTCGCCGCCTTCCCCATCGATCGCTTGCAGGCCCAGTACCGGACGCCCACCCTCCTCCTCCAGGGACAGCGGGACGATGCCGTGAACTGGCGCTCCGTGGCCGCCTTCGCGGCGGCCTGTCCCACCGAACTGGTGAAGCTGCACCTGTTCGAAGACGGTGACCACCGCCTGATCGAACACCGGGAACACCTGTGGGCGTTGATGCGGGAGTTTCTGGAGGGGCGGGGAGTGTTCGTGGGGTCCCCCTGCACCGAGCGCCGAGCTTGAGGGTCGAAATCCGTTGCGGTATCGTGGCGCAAGGCTGATAGGAGGTAACGCAAATGGTGCTGGTCAAAGCGAAAGTGGTGGATTCCACCCATCTCGAACTCTCCAGGCCGCTCCTGGAGCCGCAGGGGACGGTCGTCCTGATCTCGGTAGCTGAGCCGGGCAACCCGGACAGCCCGGATAACCTGGATGACCACACCCCAGAGCGGCAGGCGTGGCTCACCACGTCCGCCACCGCGCTATCGAGAGCCTATGACGAAGGGGAGCCCGATTACCCGGTCTCACTGATCCAAGAGGGCAATCCGGATTACGGCAAATGACGGAAGGCGACGTCATCTTGACGCCGCTGCCGCAGACGGACGGGACGGTGAAGAATCGGCCTGCCCTGCTGCTCCGGGAGCTCCCTCCTTTTGGCGATTTCCTGGTCTGTGGCATCAGCAGTCAGGTCCATCAGGCGGTGCCCCGATTCGATGAGATCCTGGCAAAGTTCGATGCCGATTTCTCCACCTCGTCGCTCCTGGTGGATTCCGTGATTCGCCTGGGGTTCCTGGCGGTCTTGCCACGACAAAGAATCCTGGGCTCTATCGGCAGGATCGCCGTAGAGCGCCATGCCAGGCTGCTGAGGAATCTGAGCGCGCATCTGGTGTCCGCTCTGTAAGCTGCATCAAGAAAGGTGCGTTGGCTTGCCTGGGAAGCGCTGTCGAGTCCGCGATCTCAGAACCGCCAACGCCCGCCCACCGAGGCGAAGAAGTCCCCCCAGCCCACCTCGTGACGTACGGCGTCGCCGCCGGTGTAGGTGAAGGTGAAGCCGCGAACATTGTCGCGACCATAGAGGTTCTCCAGGTCGAGGAAGAGGGTCAGTTCCCCCTTGCGCAGGGGGCGGCGCCAGCTGAGGCGGGTGTCCAGGCGGTGGAAGGCGGGGAGGCGTTCGCCGTTCAACGAGCCGAGGATGGGCGTCAGGGTGCCCTCATCCGTGGTCTCGAAGGTGATGGCGGTGGTGGGCCAGCCGGTGTGGTAGCGCCAGGCGAAGTTCAGATTCCACGCTCCGGCGGGCCGAAGGTTGAGGTCGAAGCGCACGGTGTGGGGTTGGTCGATGGAGCGGCGGACGCGGCGGTTGTCGATCTCGTCCAGCGTTTCCGTGTAGCCGTAGCTCAGCCACCAATCGATGCGCTGCCCCACAGCCCCGCGCAGCAGGATCTCCACCCCCTGGGCGATACTGCGCTGGGGGGTGATGCGGATGCGATCCGATTCCAGTTCCGGGAAGACCGTCAACGGATCGAACAGGTTTTCGAAGCGGGGCCGGGGCAGGGTCACTTTGCGGCGGTAGGCGTCGATGCGCAGGGAGAGTCCGGAGCGGTCAAATCGGTGCTCGTAGCCCAGCGCGGCGTGCTCGGAACGCTCGGCGGTGAAGAACTGTTTTTCGCCATCTTCCACTTGCAATTCATAGGGGCGCTGACTCTGGTAGAGGTAGCCCCAGGAGGCCCGCAGGGCTCGCCCCTTGCCCAGATTCAGCACCGCCGCCAGCCGCGGCGACAGGTGGTTGTCTTCCGTCAGCTCATTCTCGTCGAAGCGCAGGCCGGATTCGAGGGTCAACCGGCCCCACAGCCGCCGTTGCTCACTGCCGTACAGCGCGAGTTGCTCGCCCTGAAACCGCTCCTGCAGGGCGGTTTCTCCCAGCGGTGACTGGTAGCGGATGGCCGCCAGGGGGTCGGTCAGATCGCGGCGGTTGAAGTAGTTGTACCGGGTGCGCAGACGGCGCCCACTAAAACCCCAGGAAATCGTGTGATGGTCGGTTCGTTGCCAGCTCCAGTCCTGGGCCAGGCCCACGAAGTTCAGATCCCGGCGATCCTCCAGGGCGAAACCCGTGGCCACCCCAGTCCCGGGGGTCCCCTCGAAGCCCTGGCGGTCGCGATCCAACCAACCGGCGGAAACGACGGACTGCACCAGCAGATTCGGACCCAGCAGGCCCTGATGGCGCAACCAGAGATAAGCACTGGCGTAGCGGGTGTTGGCGCCCCGCCCCGGATCGGTCGGATCGGTCGGATCGGTCGGATCGGTCGGATCAGTGGGCTCCCGGGCGATCCCGGGGCGCTCAAACTCCAGGCCATCGCGGGTCAGCAGGGTGTGCACCTGGATCTCATGACCAGGGTTGAGGGTCGCATCCAGACGCCCCAGGAGATCGGCGTACAGAGGGTTTCGAACCTCCCCGAGGACCACGCGGGTCGCCCGGGGCACGACGCTCTGCCGCAGTGAGGCGAGCCAGCGCTGCCGCCCCTGGTGGAGATTCCCGGAGGCCCCAGCGATGGCCTCGGTGACGGACGCGCCGAGCCATCCGCGGCGTTCCGCCGCCCCGGAGCGGGTGGTCAGCTCCAGGACCGCGCTCATCCGGTCGCCGTACTCCGCGGGCAGGGTGCCGGTAATCAGGGACACATCCCCCAGGGCTTCCTCGGCCACCACGCTGGTGGCGCCGCCGAAATCTTGCAGGTGGTACGGCTCGAAGAGTTCCAGCCCATCGAGCACCACCTGGACCTCATCTTCGCGTCCCCCCCGGACGTTGATCTGGGCCGACAATTCATTGGCGGAGCTGGTCCCGGGCAGCAGGGTCAGAGCGCGGAAGACATCCCCCCCGGGGTGGGGCAGCCCTTCGAGGGCCTCACCGTTGAGGGTCAGGGTGGTCCCGGTATCCTCCCCAGCGGGGCGTTCGCGGGTCACGGTGATCTCTTCCCGGATGGTCTCTCGGCCCGGGGAGGGCTTGGGTTTGGCGGCGGCCCGTCGGGCTCGCTTCGGGGCGGAGATGACGACCCATCGGCCCCCGGCGCTGGGGCGGGCGGTGAGGCCGTGGGGGGAGAGGAGGCGTTCCAGGATCTTCTTCACCGACCCGCTCCGGGGCGCCTTCTCCACCCGCATCGACGGGGTCACCACGGCGTCGGTGAAGACCACCTCGATGCCGTAGCGCTGGAGGGCGGTCAGGGCCGCCGCCAGGGGTTGCCCCGCCAGAGTCGCCAGATTCTGGGTGCTGGGGGAGGGGTTCGCTTCTGCCGCGGAGATATCACCCGGCATTCCCATCATCAGAGCCAGAAGGCTCCCCAGCACCACAGCCCGCAGACCGCCCCGCAGCGATCGGGGCGGGGATAGCGCTGGCACTGGTGGTGGCGGTGGACAGATCAGCACGGGGAATCTCCTGGATCTCCAACAGAGGGCGAAGGATTTCTCTTCCGCGCCCCCCTCGTGAGGATAGCGGGCGGCGCCATCGATGTCGATGCTCCGCCCGGGAAGCCCCGTGGGGGGAGCCCCGGCGGGGGTTTCCGGGCTGGATGCGGCGGCCCACCGGGAGACGGTAGCTTCCTGGGCCTGTCCACCCACCCTCCTTCGCTTTGGGCGGTGATATCTTGCCTTCCATGACCGCCAAGCGCCGCATCTACATCGCCTACACCGGCGGCACCGTCGGCATGCTCCCCACGGATCACGGCCATGCCCCGGCCCCGGGCTATCTGGCGGAGGTCATGGCGAGGATGCCAGAGTTGGGTGGGGACATCGTGCCGGAGTACACCCTCCACGAGTACCCGACCCTCCTGGACTCCGCCAACATGGCGCCCGCGGACTGGGTGGCCATCGGCGAGGACATCGAGCAGCATTACGCCGACTACGACGGCTTTGTGGTCCTCCACGGCACGGACACCATGGCCTACACGGCCTCGGCCCTCTCCTTCCTGCTGGAAAACCTGGCGAAGCCGGTGATCGTCACCGGCGCCCAGATTCCCCTGGCCAAGGTGCGCAACGACGCCCGGGACAACCTGCTGACCTCCATGATCATCGCCGGGCATTGCGCGGTGCCGGAGGTCTGCCTCTTCTTCGGCACCCGCCTGCTGCGGGGCAACCGTACCCGCAAGATCGGCTCCGGCATCCTGGATGCCTTCCGCTCCTACAACTATCCCCCCCTGGGAGAGGTGGGGGTGGAGATCGAGATCCACCACGACCGCCTGCGCCCTTTGCCCCCGGAGGATCAGCCCTTCCAACTCCAGACCATCGGCAACCCCCACATCGCCGCCATCCGTCTCTTCCCCGGCATCACCGCCACCATCGTCCGCAACTTCCTGGCCGCTCCCCTGCGCGGGCTGGTGCTGGAAACCTACGGCGCGGGCAACGGCCCCGTGCGTGACCAGAGCTTCCTGGCCGCCCTCAAGGAAGCCGCCGATCGCGGCGTGGTGATCGTCAATTGCAGTCAGTGCCACATCGGCGGCGTCAACCTGGACCAGTACGCCACCGGTCGCGCCCTGCGCGACGCTGGAGTGATCAGCGGCCGCGACATGACGGCGGAGGCGGCGCTCACGAAGCTCTACTACCTCTTCGGCAAGGGCCTCCCCCCGGAGGCCGTCAAGGCCCAGATGCAGGTGGATCTCCGGGGGGAGTTGGGGGTGGGTTAGGGGGAGTATTCGGCAAACTGGACAAAGGGGCAGAGTTTCTCGTTGCGGATGGACTCTTTCTTCTCGTTGATGACTGGTTTGAGAATATCCGGCACAGCCACGGCATTGAGCTTCTGGTCGCTATGTTCCTCACGCACAGGTATCGGCTTGCTGGGGGCGTCTTGACTGAGAAGGTCGTAGAAGCGCCTGAAATGACCTGTGGGGCGGGGGCCGTTCGGCGGGCCACTCACCTCGGGGACATTCACCAGGGCTGCATGCAAAGTCGGGGGGAGCCCGGATGCTTCGAGGACGACAGAACCCGTAATTCGGTCAGGATCGTCTAGCGACCGCGCAACGAACCTGAGCTGGTGAGCGAAGTGCACTTCCAGCTTCGCCAGTTCGGCCAGGGCCTGCTGAGGGCCAAAGGTGGCACCGTTCTCCTTAAATTGATATTCGTAAATATCTTCCTTCATCTTGGGCAGCTCATGCGCCATCTCAATGCATGAGAGTCTTCCAGAGGTCAGCTTGAGACGACCGATCACTTCCTCCGCCCGCGTCGAGGATTGCATCAGGTCCGGATTAATTTGCCCTGGAGTCCCGGAGAGTGGGCCAATGCCAGGAACCCAGCTAAAATCGGCAACCTCATTCCGGTTCTTGGGCTTTCTGTACTTGTAGCCACCGCTAGCATCCCTTGGACGAGAACTTCGGTCTACAGAGAGGGCCCGGCCCGGCAGGCTTATACAACCCGTAGGGCCACAGCACTCCATCTCGATGCTCTCAAAACTGAGATCCCAGGAGCAGATACCAGGCACGGTGTTACCCGGTATGGGATCACACCGGCTCGGCATATAGCCCACAACGGCCGACTCAAGAAACAGCAGGGCCGGATGATGATACTGAATCGGCCCGTCATAATCCTTGAGATTTGGAAGGAGGACAGTCATCTCGCGACCGCCTCTTTCTGGAACGAAGGCGCACATCCCATTAAAGTACAGATTCAGGGTTGGCATATTGTCCTCCTTGGTAAGTGTTATTTTCGGTCAAGGATTCTGGGTCGCTCCGCCTTCCGCAGAGGTACAGGACTCCGGGTCCTTACCGACCTCTGCCCAGTTCCCTCCCATTTGGCTACGGGTCTTCCCTAGTCCACCGCCCAACGGAAAAAGCTCTCTCCCGGTAGTTACCTCGGGATAGGATCGGCCACCTCCCGGAGAAAGCGGCGACGGGTCACGGCCCCTGAACGAAGGGGCAGGCGTCAGGATTCGCTGTTCCCATGGGACGTAGCGAGCTTCCAGATGCTCCGGGGCTTCTCATCCGCCGGTTTGTCTTGCTTTTTCCTGGCACAGGCTTGTGCCCTCGCCCCGTGACAAGATCATAGAACATGGCAAAGTGTCGGATGTCGACTTCATCCGCCGGCGTGTTGGCAAGCTCAATCTCCACATTGCCTCCCGGTGTGCTGGGCTTCAGGAGCACGGATCTCGTTTCGTTGGTCGTGCCAAGCTTGCTGAACACCACCTTCACCTGTTCGGCATCGTCAGGCATTTCGATCTCCGCCACGGCGCCCTGCGCCAGCGCCTGACGAAGGGTATTCTTGCCACTTTGATCCGTGAACTCAAAAGCAGAGATCATTCCATTCTGGTCCTGAACAAGGGACGTCACTTTCAGCTTGCCCTCCGTCAGCGCCAGCCGCGCCACCAGGTTCTTTGACTCAGGGTCCAAACTCAACCCTTTAGCGACTTGGCCGATGGAGGGCACCCAGCTGAAGTCCTCCGCTTCCTCCGCATCCATCGGAAAAGCGTTAGCCGCCTCGCCATCGTCAAAATAGACCCGCTGGTCCCGGACGATCTCAAGGGAATCTGAAGCTAGTGGCGTCTCGTTTCCTTGCCCATCGACCCAAAAGAGGTCAAGGTGCTCCTTATTCAGATCCCAGGAGGTGTCACCGGACGTGGTTGCCCCTTCCACAACCGACAGCACGGGTTTGTGCGGCATGTGATGGTGCGTTCGCCCGTCGACGAGCAATACCGACATCTCGTTGCCTTCATCTTTCGCCGGACGATTGCCGTCCTTCGGTGGTATGTTCGTGGCATGGAACGCACAGAGACCGTCAAAATGAATTTTCAACCTGGACACATGAACCTCCTTTGGTCTTTGTCAAAACTGAAAGTTCCAATTCCTTCTCATTATTTGACGGACCATCAGAAGGTTTTCCTTCCCTTACTCCTCAAGCATCCGAATGCGCCGCAAACTGAACGAAGGGACAGAGCTCCGCGTGCCGCACGCTCAACAGTTTCGGGCCTTCTTGGACACAGTCTTTTGGCTTCTTGTCGGGCCCTACATGGGAACGATGGTTGCTCTGGTTCACCCGGGGAAGGCGCCTTTCACCCCAGTTGGCGGTCGCCGCGCTTAGCTCGTAGACCATGCCGAAGGTATTGGTATTCCGCCAGGAAGGGTTCCCCCCGCTCCTGGGTTCGTTGCGAATCGTGACAGCAATCTCACCGGAGGCGGAGGGTTTGAGGACCACATGGCGTTCCTCGGAACCATCGTACTTTCTGGCGATCAACTTGACGTGATGGTTGATCGGAATCGTCAACGAGGCGGACTCGGTGAGCGCTCGTTCATACCTACCATTTCCACTCTCATCCTTGAAGGCGTAGCTGTGCACATCCCGCGGCGTCTGGAAATGCTCCTCGGCAAAGCCGTGAGTGTGCAAAGTACCCGTTGTCATGCGCATGCGCGCGATCACCTTGGGACAACTCGGTGCATTCCCCAAGACGTCCGAGGACACCTCTTCGAACCCTGGGTGAACGTCTGCCATCTTCGGAATCCAGTCAAAATGGGAAGCTTCCTGGTCCTGTGGCAGCGTGCCGGAAACCGGCCCTTTGGTGATGACGAGGGCGTTCGTGGCTAGGTCAACACAATTTCCCATTGCATCGCAGAGCTGCACCGAAAGGTCTTCGCAATCCAGATCCCAAAAGCGACAGGTACCTTTGCGCTTGGCATCCTCGTTCTCCGAAGCGCTCACGAAGTCCGATGCCTGGTAGTACAACCTCGCATCATGCTTGGGCACAGGTGGGGTCGGGCCGATTGGCGGATTCTTGGCATTGACCAGGAGCACGGAGGCTTCTTTCTTTCCAGAATTCTCCACAAACGCGCACAAACCATCGAAGAACAGAACCAGGTCGCTCATTCAATTTTCCTTTCTGGGCTCAAAGAGTCCCGATGGCAACGAAGCCAGCCCAGCTGGCGGGGTGGCTTCGCTCCGGTATCGAATCCTGCAAGAGGACCAGCTGCACGCTCCGGAGGGCCTCAGTCGAGGTCCCGCTGGTCAGGTTGTCCTCCTGGTACAACCGCCCCATAAACTCCCGCGTCACCCCATCCTCCACCTTCCACAACGTCGCCACCACTGTATCCGCCCCGGCCACCAGGAAGGGGCGCACGAGGCCGGTGGTGTCGGCGGCTCCGCCTGCGGCGGAGGTCTCGCAGGCGCTGAGGACGGCCAGGCGCAGGTTGGGCATGGGGATCTCTTCCAGTTGTTGGGCGAAGAGGGTACCGGTGGAATCCTCGGTGTCGGGGCTCAGAAGCAACGCCGGTTCCGTGCCCGCCAGGGCGTGACCGGCGAAGTGGAGGAGGTCCGCCTCTGGCAGACGCGCTAGCAAGGCGGTGGTGGTGGCCTCGGTACCCAGAAGGACGGTTCCGCCCCCGAACCGGCGCGCCGCCTCTGCCGCCTCTTCCGCCGCTTCCGGCAAATCCCTGAGGAAGCCATAGAGATCCTCGCTGAACGCCGGATCCCCTACCGCCAGGGCGGCCCGAGGCTGCCACGGTCCCCGTTCCCGGCGGCGCTCGTCCAGGGCAAGGGCGGCGGCGGCGCTGATGGCCCGGGAGGGGGTGTGGCTCTCGACCAGGTAGCGGCCGCTCTCCGCATCCAGCAGGGCGGCGAAGGGAATGCCCTCGAGCCCCTCCAGGGAGACGAAGACCAGGTGCTCCGCTCCGACGATGGACGAGGCCAGGGGCCGGAGGAGCCGGTCGTGGAGCTCCGCCAGCAGCGCCTGAGCCTCGGGGAGGGGCGCCGGAGATTCGGCCTCCAGGGCGGCCTTCACCCGCGCTTCGAAGGACTGCGCCTCCCATTGGGTGAGGTCGAGGCGGAAGAAGGTGACCCCGTCCCGCGTGAGCACCCAGGCGTAGGTGGCCGATTCCACCACCAGATAGTGCACCAGCGCGGTCCCCGGCGGTACGGCGGCCGCAAGCTCCGCGGCGGAAGGCGGCGGCGGGGCGCCGATCTCCTCCAGGAACGAGCGGGAGCGGGCCGCGTCCGCCAGTTCGAAGGCCGCCTCGTGGGCATCCCGGTCTTCCACCAGGAGGGTGACCAGCTCCCGCACCTGCGACCACGCCGTCGCCCGCTTCGTGCGGCGTTCCCGGGGTTCCTGGACGTCCTGGAGGCTTCCTTCCTGGAGAGCGAGGGCCTCCCGCAGGCGGGCTTCCCGTTCGTCGGTCTCCCCCCGGCGACGGTGCACCTCGGCCGCCAGCTCCAGGGCCTGCACCAGAGGGAACATGAAACCGGACTCGCGGATGACTGGCTCGGCTTGTGCGAGAGCCTCGGCGGCGGCACCCAGATCCGTATCCAGGAGCAGCTGCGCCTCGGTGAGCCTCAGCCGGTGGTCCAGGAACTCCCGCTGGGGACCTTCCTCAAGGGTAAGGACCAGAGCGTCCGCGTTGCGGAGGTCTTCCGCCGCGCCTTCCGGGTCCCCCACGGCGCCCCGCAAGGCAGCCCGCGTGGCGAGGCTGCTGGCCTCTGCGGCGGGACTTACCTTCCCGGCCAGGACCGACACCGATTCCTCCTGGTAGTGGAGAGCCGCGGCAGGAAAGCCAGCCTGTTCCAGGAAGTAGGAGGTTTCCGCCAGGAGGTTCGCTCGACCGAGATTGTTGGGCAGGCCCCCCAGATCCTGAAGGAGAGCGTAGCGCCGGCCCCACGCCTCCCGCTCCAGGCCGAGCCCCTGGAGCAGGGATTCATGGAGGATCTCCACCCCATGGATACTGGCTTTCTCGCCGGTGGCCTCCAGCAGCCTCCGCGCCTCCAGGTACGCCGCGGTGGCGGCACCGAGGTTCCCCCGCAGGTTCTCATCGAGCCCCCACTGCCGGTAAAGGTAGCCGGTGGCGATGGGATATCGCTGCCCATCCATCCCGAGAAGCGCCGCTTCCAGGAGGGTGCACCCCTGCTCTAGCTGCCTCTGGAGTTGCAAGCACACCCCCAACCCCCATTCCGCCCACGCCACGGAACCACTCCCCGCCTCCTCCAGTGCTCCTCGGGCCGCCTCCAGCCGCTGCTGACGCTCCGCTGGGCATCCCGACGGCAGGTGCTTCAACTCCGCCAACCCCACCAACCCCTCCGCCAGCGCCCGCCGCCGCCGGTTGATTTCTGGGTCTCCGGGGCCGGCCTCGATCAACTCCAGATTGTCCCAAGCCTCCCAGTCCTGGAGGACGTCCGTCAGCATCGGCACGACGGCTGCCAGCTTGGCCCGGGCAGCTTCGGCGCTCTGGAGGTCCCCCGCCCGGTAGGCATCTCCCCAGGCGGGGAAGAGTTCCCGCTGCAAGTGGGTGCGGGCCTGGATCGGCGACAGGTCGAGCCACCGCTGGATCTCGTCCAGATCCCCCGCCGCCGCCGCCGCTTCCAGCGCCTCCCCGCTCCAACTGTCGATCTCCCGGGGTTCTGAAACCGTGGCCAGGTTCTCCTCCGCCTCCGCGCGCCAGCCGGGGTCGGTTTCGATTTCCAGGAAGTGACGCCAGGTCTCGGCGGCGGGGTGGCGCAGGCCCATTTCGGCCTGGAGGAGGGCGAGGTTGAACAATCCCTCCGGGTGGTCCGGGTCGTGGCGGACCGCCTCGGCGGCGGCGGCCAGGGCCTGGAAGCGGAGGGCACCGTGGTGCAGTGGGTTCTCCGTGCTCTGGGCGGCGTAGGCGACGGCCAGGTCGTTGTGCAGGTCGGCGTTGGTGGGATCTGCCACCACGGCTCGCTCCAGGCGGGCGACGGCGCCGTCGATCTGGTGGGGGTAAAGGTGCAACACCAGATCCCAGACGGCGTCCGCGGGATCCGTGGTGTTCGTGGCGCTCGCGGACGTCACGCCCCGGAGGGTCTGCCGGTCGGGCCTCCGGGCCGCCCGGGTGCCTTCCAGGCGGATCAACCTCTGGTTGACTTGCGGATCCTCCAGGGGAACGGGGGCGCACAGGGGGGGCGCGGTGTTGGCGCAGGGGGCGTGGCGGAAGCCGCCGGTCAGCCGCAGGGGGAAAGGGCGGTAGTCACCCAGGGCGGCGGCCAGGGCTGGGATCCCCTGGAGGTCGTTGGTGGATTCCTCCGGCGTTGGACGCCCACACCCCATCAGGAGAGCGAAGACGCTCGCCAGGGTGAGCAGCCCGCCGAGGCGGGGCCACCCGGGGCTGGGGAAAGTGCGATGGTGACGGATTGCTAACCCTCCTGGCGCGTCACGGTCTAGTAAACGCTTGCTTTGTCGCTGTACTATAATATGCCTCGTCCCAAGTATGGTGCGGATCCCGAGGCTGCGGAAGCTTGCTTTGTGAGACGGGCGCGGGATCCATATTTTTGGTTTGCTGTTGCAGTTGGGGGGGCACCACTGACGCTCGAATCCCGTTCTCAGTCCGCCGCGGAGGCGCTCTTCCTGGAGGCCTTGCCCCAGATCGAGCGGATCATCGCCGCGACCTGCCGCCGCAAGGGCTTGCAGGGGGCGGAGGCGGAAGATTTTGCCTCGACGGTCAAGCTGCACCTGATCGACAAGGACTACGAGGTGCTGCGGAAGTTCCGTGGCCAGGCGCGGCTGACCACCTTTCTGACCACCGTGATCCACAACCAACTGAGGGATTTTCGCATCCGCAAATGGGGCCGCTGGCGGCCCTCGGCGTCCGCCCGGCGGCTGGGGACGGTGGCGGTGCAGTTGGAGACGCAGCTGATGCGGGACGGCTTGACCTTCCCGGAGGCGGTCGGCGTGCTGCGCCAAAATTTCCAGGTGGAGGAGACGGAGGAGGCGTTGGAGGCCCTGGCGGCCCAGTTGCCGGTGCGCTTTCAGCGCCGTTTCACCAGCGACGAGGCGCTGGCCCGTGTGGCCACCCCGGACGCTCCGGACCCGGTGGAGGAGGCGGAGCGGGCGGAGCGGACGGAAATCGTCCGGGGCGCGTTGGCCGAGTCCCTGGGGGCGCTGGACGAAGAGGATCGCGTGATTTTGCGGCTCCGCTTTGAGGAGGGGCTGATGGTCTCCCGCATCGCCCCGCTTCTGGATCTGGATCAAAAAGCCCTCTACCGGCGGATCTATGGACTGTTGGCCGCGCTGCGGGAAGCCTTGAAGAGCCGTGGAGTGACCTGGGCGGAGGCGGCGGAGGCCCTGGACTGGCGACAGGGAGAGTTGGCAGACCCGGAGGAAAAGGAAGAAAGTGAGGATTGAGGCCGTCCAACTCTGTGGATAGGCTGATTTGTGATGTTGGAAGCTGAGGTAGCAATCATGGGATGCCCGGACCTGGAGACATTGGCGGCGTTCGTCGATGGAACGCTGACCCCGGCGGAGCGCCGCTCGGTGGTGGTACATCTGGCCTCCTGCGAGGCGTGCTACGAGGTGGTGACGGAGACCCTCCACAGCGAGGACGAAGCGACCGCGGAGGAGGCGGAGCCCGCCCCCGCGCCGGTGGTGGTTCATCCAAGATTCCGTCGTCGGGCCTGGCGACTGGTGGCGGTGGCGGCGGCGGTGGTGGTGGCCCTCCTGCCGTTGGTGCTCGGTGGTGGTGGGGAGTGGTACGAAGTGTCGGAGGGCGTGGTGGTGGGGGATTACTCCGCAAGGTGGGGAGCACCGGAGGATACCTTTCGTGGCGCGGAAAACCTTCCTTCGGTCGCGTTTTCTGATTTGCGCCTCGGTGCCCTGCTGGCGGATGTGCAAGTGGCCGTAGAGGGCGGTGAACGGGAGGCCGTGGCGGAGAGGCTCGGCGTCTTGAAGGGAGAGTTGAGCGAATCCCTGCAGGTCCGGGCGCGGGGCGTGGGAAGGCTGCGGGAAACGGTCGAGGCGGAGGGTCTCACCCCGACCGTCCAACAGGAGATCGGGGCCCTGCGGGACGATCTGGCCCACCTCTCCGGCGTCGAGTTGCGGCTGGGTTTCTGGGCGGAAGTGAGCCGCCTGGCGGTGGTCTCCGGCGACGAGGGTTTCATCCGGGAGCGGCGCTGGCGGCGGCAACTGCGGGAGTTCGAGGACGCGGACCTTCCGGACCCCTTTCCGGAGTTCCTCGAGGGCCTGCGCCGGGCGCTGGAAGAGGGGGATGCCGGGGACGTGCAATCCCAGTTGACCCGCCTGCTCCGAGGCTAGAACGCCTCCCCCTGATCAGGTTTGATCCAAATCCCCGTTTCTCGGGGTGCCTGTGTTACCATCGCCGGTCGTTGCGTACAGCTGGATTCCAGCATTGCCGTGCCATCTCCCTGGAGGTTGAACCGATGAGCCATCCCGTCGCCCGAACCGCGGAGCACGTTTCCGCGGGACATCCCGATAAATTCTGTGATCAGGTCGCGGATCGGATCCTCGATGAGGTGTACAAGCTCGCCGGTGAGGATGTGGAAGTGCGGCGGGGGGTTCGTTCGGCCATCGAGTGTCTGGCGAAAGACAATCTGCTGATCGTGACCGGTGAGATGAAGTACTCGAACGAGGTCAAGGCCAATCTGGACATCATCGAGTTGGCCCGGGGCGTGTGGAAGCGCACCGGCTACGGTGACGATCCGGAAGTGCTGACGGTGGTCGATCATCTGCGCAGCCAGTCCGTGGATATCGCCCACGGCACGGGCTCCGGCACGGACACCGGCGGCGCCGGGGATCAGGGGATCATGGTGGGCTATGCCACCGCCGAGAACCCGGAAATGATGCCCGATGAATGGCTCAAGGCGCAGCAGATCTGCTGGCGTCTCCATGAATTGCGGACCAGCGGCGAACTGCCCTGGCTGCGCTCCGACTGCAAGACCCAGGTCTCCCTTCTCGCCGACGGCAGCGTCAGCAGTGTGATCGTCGCCGCCCAGCACGATGATTCGGTGGATTCCGAGGTGGTGGACGCGGCGGTCTTGCAGCACGCCGTGGGGCCGGTGGTGGGGGACCTCCCCCGCGACCGGGTGACCATCAACGGCACGGGCCGTTTCGTCATCGGGGGTCCCACCGGGGACGCGGGCGTGGTGGGTCGCAAGATCGTGGTGGATGCCTATGGCCCCCGAGTGCCGGTGGGGGGCGGAGCCTACTCCGGCAAGGATTCCACCAAGGTGGACCGCAGCGCCGCTTACATGGCGCGCCACATCGCCAAGGCGGTGGTGGGCCACAAGATCGGCGGCGCCACGGAGTGCACCGTCAAGCTGGCCTACGGCATCGGCAAGAAACAGCCGGAGATGGTCACCGCGGTCACCGGCAGCGGCGAGGACGTTTCTGGCTGGGTGAAGGAGAAGTTCCCGGATCTGTCGCCGACCTTCATCATCGACAGCCTGGGGCTGTTGAAACCGCAGGGGTGGAGCTATTTCCAATCCGCTTCCTACGGTCACTATGGGCGCGACATCTTCCCCTGGGAAAAGATCGCCAACGTATAGGACGGCGGCGCCCTGAAGAACGACCGATCGGCCCGGTGGGCTTCCCCCGCCGGGCTTTGCTCTTTCCGGGGTCCAAAGACACCGGGTATATGATGATGCACCCCCTTCCTGATCCAGTACCGGGGTCCACTGGAATGAAGGAGGTCTTGAGCCGTGATCAAGACGGCGGATGATGTGACCGGGTTGCTTGCAGACTGGCGCCATGGAGATCGTGACGCGCTGGTCAAGCTCATGCCCTTGGTGTACGCGGAGCTACGTCGCCTGGCGCGCCGTACCATGGCTCGGGAGCGCGGCGATCACACCTTGGAACCCACGGCCCTGGTCCACGAACTCTATTTACGGCTGGCGGATACCCAGGATCCTCCATGGCAAAGCCGTGGGGATTTCTTCCGCCTGGCGGCGCGGTTGATGCGCCAGTTGCTGGTGGATCACGCCCGGGCCCACGGCGCCGCCAAGCGGGGTGGAGGGGTGGTGCGAATCCCCTTGGGGGACGCGTCGCCCATGGCGGCGCCGGCGGGGGAGTTGACGGACCTGTTGGCGTTGGACGAGGCGTTGCAGCGCCTGGCAGCCTTTGATCGCCGCAAGGCCCAGGTGCTGGAGCTGCGCACCTTCGGGGGGTTGACCATCGAGGAGACCGCTCAAAGCCTGGGGGTTTCCACGGCGACGGTGATCCTCGACGCGCGGCTGGCACGGGCCTGGTTGAGCCGGGAGATGATGGCGACGAACTCGGCCCCGGTCTCGGCCCCGGCTGGACTTCCAGGAGCGAGCCGTGGAGGTTGAGCGCTGGCGGCGGGTGGAAGCGTTGTTCCAGGGCGCTCTCGCGCGGTCTCCGGAGGAGCGTTCCCCATGGCTGGAGGCGCACGCGGAAGACCGGGAGCTGGCGGCGGAAGTGCTGGCACTCCTGGCCATCGACGACCTGGAAGAGGGACCCGTGGAAGGGGCCGTCCGGGGGAGCCTGGCGAGTTTTGAGAACGCCCTTTCCGGAACCTTGGTGGGGCATCGCCTGGGTCCGTACCAGCTGACGGATGAGCTGGGGAGCGGCGGCAGTAGCACGGTTTATCTGGCGGAACGGGCCGATGGCAGCTACCAGCAACAGGTGGCGATCAAACTGCTCCACCGGGGAACGGAGACCGTGGATCTGCTGGCCCGTTTTCAGCTGGAGCGGCAGATCCTCGCCTCCCTCGATCATCCGAACATCGCCCGTCTGCTGGATGCCGGCACCACCGACGATGGGCGTCCCTATTTCGTCATGGAGTTCGTGGATGGCGAGCGAGTGGACCGTTTTGCCGCCCGATTGCCCCTGGCGCAGCGGTTGGTCCTCTTCCGGACCCTCTGCGACGCGGTCCAGCACGCCCACCGCAACCTGATCATTCATCGCGATCTGAAGCCCAGCAACATTCTGGTGACCGCCGAGGGCGTGCCGAAGCTCCTGGATTTCGGCATCGCCAAGCCCCTGGAGACGAGGGTCCAGGGCGATCCCACGGTGACTGTGGCCCGGCGCATGACCCCCAGCTACGCCAGTCCGGAACAATTGCGCGGGGAGACTCTGACCACCGCCACCGATGTGTACTCCCTGGGGGTCTTGCTCTACCGGCTGCTGACCGGTCACCACCCTTACCTGGACACCTCCGAGGACAGCTATAGCTCCGGGGTGGAGCTGGCTCGGCGGATCGCCGAGCGGCCTCCTGCCCGGCCCAGTACCGTGGCGCCGCCGGAAATGCGCCGCATCCTGCGGGGGGATCTCGACAACATCGTGGGCAAGGCCATGGCCCCGGCGCCGGAAGGGCGTTATGGCACGCCGTCGGCCCTGGCGGAGGATCTGCGACGCTACCAGGAGCGACTGCCGGTCTCCGCGCGCCCTCCCACCGCCGCCTATCGCTTGCGCAGCTTTGTGCGCCGCCACCGTTGGGCCGTGGCGGCAGGGGTCACCGCCTTTGTGGTCCTCGCAGCGTTCGCGGCGTTTTCCCACTGGCAGTATCGTCAGGCGGTCCAGGAACGGAACAAGGTGGCGCGCACGCTGACGGTGCTGGAGGGGATGCTGGAACTCTCCGAACCGGCCCAGGCCAAGGGCTCCACTCTCACCGCCCGGGAACTTCTGGTGCAGGGGACGGAGAAAATCAATCAGGAACTGGCGGAGCAGCCGGAGATCCGTGCCCACCTGTGGACCACCATCGGTCGTACCTACACCAAGATGACCCTGTATGAAGAGGCCCGGCCCCTCCTCGAAGGGGCGGTGGCCATTTACGAAGCGTCCGGGGGCCAGGAAGCGGAGCATGGAGAGGCGTTGCAGGGGCTGGCCAACACGCTGCAATTCCTGGGGGAGTACAAGCCTGCGGAGCGTCGGTACGAGGAGGCGCTGGCGCTGCGTCGGCAGTTTTTTGGCGCCACCCATCCCGCGGTGGCGGAGAGCCTCAATGGCCTGGCCGATGCTCTGCACGACCAGGGGGATTACGCTGCCGCAGAGCCGCTCTATCGGGAGGCCCTGGCGCTGCGCCAGGAACTCTTCGGCGCCACCCATCCCGCGGTGGCGGAGAGTCTCAACGACATCGCTGTTCTGCTCCACGAGCAGGCGAATCTGACCGCTGCGGAACCCTTGTATCGCGAGGCCCTGGCCATGCGTCGCCAGCTCCTCGACCCCCAGCACCCGGACCTCGCCACCACTCTCACCAACCTGGCGGCCCTACTGCGGGATCGGGGGGAACTGGAGGAGGCGGAGGTTCTGCTGCGCGAGGCGGTGGCGATCAATCGCCAGGTGTTGGGCGAAACGAGCCAGGCTTACGCCGGCAATCTACAGCATCTGGCGATGCTCTTGTTGCGCCGGGGCGATGCCGCCGAAGCCGTTGCCCTGCTGCGGGAAGTGCTGTCGATCCAGGCCCTGCGGGAACCGGCGGACCACCCGGATCGGGGGACCACGCTGCACAATCTGGCCCTGGCCCTCGATACCCAGGGTGATCAGGCGGGAGCGATCCAGGCCTACCGGGATGCGGCGGCCATGTACCGTCGTACCCTGCGGGAGGGGCATCCATGGATCGCCTTCCCGCTGACCGGTCTGGGGCAGTTGCTGCTGTCTCTGGATCGTCCGGAGGAGGCGGAGGCGCCCCTGCGGGAGGCGGTGACCATCCGCCGAGCCACCATGGAGCCGGGGCATTGGCGCACCGCGGAGTCGGAGAACCTGTGGGGGGCGGCCCTCGTCCGCCTGGGTCGGCGGGAGGAAGGGATGCCGTTGTTGGAGGCCGGTTACCGGGGGCTGGCGGCGGCGCGGGGAGAAGAGGACGAACGCACGCGGGACGCCCGGGTCCGCTGGGAAAGCTTCCAGAAGTAAAAAAGACGGCATGGAGAGGGCGAGCCCACCCCATGGCCGTCGAAGGAGATGTTGGCCCGGAACCCCGATAGGAGCCCCGGAAATCCGACGTCTCTCTGTTACCTGTCTAGTAATGCGAGAAAGCGACCCGGAGTGAATAACACTACGGGACTTCGCAGATCGACAGGTCGTCGCCCCCCCCTTCGATGCGAGTTTCCCGCCGTGGCCTTGGGGCCCCCAGGTGATCAAGATCGTTCCGGGGACGGTCGTTCAGCCCGCTGGCATCTCACTGTGTTATAGTGAGGCTCGTACTTTCTGTTCTTCGTCATTTATGGCCGTCGGTCGCTTCTTTTGGAAACTCACGAAAGGAGCGTGTGATGTATTCATTCTGTCGATCCATCCTGGCCCCGCTGGGTCTATCGCTGGTGATTGCCTCCCTGGCGGCCTGTCACCCTTACCCTCCGAAGAAGCCACCCCACGGACCGCAACCCGAGCCACCGACGGAAGAGGCGGCCCTGCCGCCATCGCTCTACCCGCCACCGATTCCGGAGCGCCCCATCACGCCCCAACCCGGGGCCATGCCGAAGGGTGCCACGGTGGTCTACCCCGCCTTTGACGGCGAAGGCTTCACCGCCACCCTGCCCGCGGGCCGCGCGGAGCGATTGACCGCCCAGGCGGTTTTTGATCAGGTGGTGGCGCCGATCCTCCGCGGCATCGGCATGGACGAGCCCGGCCAGCACATGGGCGTGCCGGACTATGAAGGCCGGGCCTTCCCCACGGCGGACCTGGCCTCCCTGGCCGCCATCACCTGCCAGGAGGTGGCGCGGACGGAGAACCCCCGCTGGCGGCAGATCTGCGCCGCCCTTACCCAGGGGCAATCGACCCCCGACACGGATCGCCTACTGCAAGGGGGCGAGGGGATGACCTTCGCCCAATACCGGGCGGACATCGAGCGCCTGGAGATCGAGTACGTCTTTCCCCAGGTGGAGCGGGAGGTGCCCATCGAGCACACCGGCATCCTCGCCGCCCGCTGGGCCGGGGAGACCGTGACCCTGGTCACCGGTCGAGTCTTCACCCGCTACCGGGTGGTCAACACCGTGGTGCTCAGTCGGGAGGAGGCCGGGCGACGGCTGGCCTCGGAGCTGATCAAGATCGATGGCGTCTGCTGCCCGGATCGCTTGCCCCCGGAGCGCATCGAGTTGCTGCTGCTGCCCTACGGGGAGGCCGAGGGGTTGCCCGCCTTGCGCTACGTGTACCGGATGCCGGTCAAGGCCCATTGGGGCCTCGACGAGGGGCTGTTTTACGCCTGGATGGATGCCGAAGACGGCTCGATCCGCCAGTTGCAACCGCTGATCGCCCACGCCGTGTCGGCCCGCGGTGTGACCTACCGCCGGGCGCCGGACCTGCTGCCCGCCACCAACAACACCTTCTTCCAGGTCGATGACGCGGTCAGCAACGAGTACCGGTTGCAGCTCACCGGGGTCTTCGGTCGCCTCGATCGCTTCGGTGACGGCGATTACAACGATGGGGAGGTGGCGATACCGGACAATGCCAACGGCAGTAGCGCCACCTTTGCCAACTTCGACCAGACGCCCCTCAACGATGCGGCCAACGCGGTGTGCAGTTCGGGCGGTAACACCACCTTCGAGCAGGTCGATCTCTTCGCCACCCTCTATCGGCAACGCCAGATGGCCCTCAGCGCCGGGCTGTTCACCCCCTTCCCCAACGGTGAGATGTTCCTGCGCACCCGGACGGCTTCCGGCGGCGTCTGCACCGCCACCGGCAGCCCCCTCGGCATCACCTTCCAGGACTGCCCTGGCTACAACGACGCCGCGTGCCCGGATGGGGTCAACCACATCGCCGTGGATCACGACCACACCTATGTGGCCCACGAATTCGGCCATGCCCTGACCCCCCGCCAGTACACGGATCGACCCGCGGATTGGTGCGTGGGACCCACCGTGGAGGGGGTGCCCGCGGCGCCCTGTCCGGTGCCGGTGTCACCGGGTTCCCTCTTCCACGACTTCGCCGATTCCTGGGCCCACGCCCTGGAGAACACCAACTGCTGGAGCGGCTGGAAATCGAAGAACAACGGCGGCGTCGATCTGGGGCTGAACTGTGTCACCAACCACAGCGAGGGCGGCTCGTCGCCCCGGTTGTCGCAGGTGGATGTCCCGTTCGACCCGTCCAATCCCGGGGACCACTTCCCCGAACACCGCACCTTCTCCACCGTCGGCTACGCCAACGCGCAGATCGCCGGGGCCGCCCTCTGGGCGGTGCGCCAGGGCATGCGCAGCAAATGCCTGCCCTCCGGCACGCCGCAGTATTTCGTGCGCTTCGTGCGGGCCTTGCGCACGACGGGCTGGTTCGGTGCGCCGGTGCCCACCAACACGGATCGCGATGTCTACCGGGGTCTGGTGGACCTCGGGCTCAAGATCGCCAACCAGTGGGCCACGGCGGGCTCACCGGGCGGCCCCCCGGCGTTCAACCACAACGGCCCCCACACCACCAACAAGGCGGTGGGCGGCTTCGCCCGGGCGGGCGTCTTTCTGATTCCCTGGCAATGCCTCGACGGCAGCAACGCCACCACGGATCCGTCCTTCTGTCCCGGGGGAGAAAACGGTGGTGACGCGGTGGTGGATATCGATGACAACGACCCCGCCGACGACATCACCGTCGAAGGGGCCAACCATCTGGCGCTGCCGGAGTGGGACTATCTGGAACGGGGCGGCGCGGCGCCGACGCTGTACGTCTGGACCGGTCCGACCTACCGTTTCAGCGGCACGGCGGCGACCTTTCCCAATCCGGCACCGTGCAACACGCAGTTTCAGGTGGAGGTGGCCAACGACGACGCCTTCTCGGTCAACCTGACCACCAGCGGCTTCATCAACGTGGATGTCAATCCCGGCAACGCCGTGACCCCTGACTGCTTTGGTACCTGGACCATCCCGGCGGCGGCGTGGAATACCCTCGATGATGGGGATCGGCTGTTCTATCGGGTGCGCACCCGGGACGCCATGGGCATGAACGAGAAGGTCTCGACCGCGCCCGGCAACGGCCTGTTCAACCCGCCGCCGCCCTACGCGGTGATCAATCCCTCCGGTACGCCGTGAGGGGGTCGCTGGGGAGGCTCCCGGGCCTCCTCGTTGGCCTGTGGATGACCACCGCCGGTGCCCCGGGGGCGCCGGCGGTGGATCCGCCCACCTTCGCCTCGATCCGCCACCCCTCCGTCACCCGCACGGAGGGCAGCTACCGGATCCAGATCACCCAGGTCGCGGGGATCCCTCTCTCGGAGGGTGTGCTGCACTACACCCTGGCCCGCGGTGGGCAGGCGCGGGATTTCACCTTGCCCCTGACGCTGGTACGGCAGGGTCGCTGGGCGGGCGCGATCCCGGCGCAACCCGTGGGCACCGAGATCCGCTATCACTTCGCCTTTCGCCCGCCGGAGAGCCCCACGCCCTCCGTGCGCCATCCGCGGCGGGCGCCAGCGGCCCGCTATCGCTTTCGCGTTCTCCCCTTCCGCCTGCTGCGGCTCGACCTTCCGCTCCATCCTCTGGCGAACCCGTCCCAAACCGTGCCGGTGGGGGCGCTGGTGGAGGCGGCCCGCCCGCCCCAGGGGTCGGTGCGCTACCGCCTCGGGCGGGGTGCCTTCGAGGGCGCCGCGCCGATTCGGGTAGAGCCCCTGGACGACCACCGCTTCGAGCTTCTGGCCGCCCTTCCCAGCGGTCGCGATGGGACGGTGGTGGACTATTACTTCGACCTCGAGAGCGATTCCGAGGATACTCGCTGGCCCGCGGACGCCCCGGCCCGCTTTTACTCCTACAAGACGACCGCGGCTCGCCTCGCCACCCTCACCGGTGGCCAACATGTCGCCGCCCTCGCCGTCACCGAGGACCGTACATGGGTGGGCCTGGAGGGGGGCGGGCTGTGGGCGATCCCCGAATCGAGTAACGCAGGGCGGCTCACCCTCGCGGAGGGCTTGCCCGCCTCGCGGGTGGACTCGCTCCTCGCCGACCCGGTGGCGGGCGTGGTCTACGCCGCCACCGCCGGAGGGGCGGTGATCCTGCGGGCGGAGGGCTCTCCAGGGCCACTGTTCAACCCTCTTTTCACTCCCCCCGGGGACCGCCAGAAGGCGGTGTTGCTGGCTCTCTCTCCCCTCGACGGCACCCTGCTACTGCGCCTCGATGGGGAGGAGGCCGAACCGGAACGGGCGCCCCCGGTGCGCCTCGCCACGCTGGCCGATGGCCGCCTGGCTCGGCTGCCCCTCGCTGTCGAGGGCCGCCCGATCAGCGCAGTCACTGCGGCGTTTTTCGACCCGGTGGACGGCTGCTGGCTGCTGGGGGCCTCGAGCGCGCCACTGCCCGGGGCGGGCCCGCCACGGCTGCTGCGGCGCTGTGGCGACGCCGTGGAGGCGGAACCCATCCCGGGGGTTCTGATCGCCGGTCGCACCTTCGCCGCCCGCTCGATCGAGGCCATGGCGCGGGAACCCGTCACCGGCAGGCTGGCCCTGGCCGTGACCTACACCCGGGAAGAGGGGGGGCGACCGGTGCTCCGTCACGGTCTCTTCATCCAGGACCCCGGAGGGTCCCTCCGCGGGGCGCCGGGCCTGACGGATCGTCGCCACCCCATCGGCGTCCTGCTGGCGGATCCGCGGACCTCCCACCTCCTGGTCGCCACCGCTGGCGAGGGTCTGTGGCGGGTCGATCTCGCGGCATCCTCCAGCAGCGCCGTGACCGGCCTTCCCTGCCCGACGGTCACGGCGTTGACCCTGAACCCTGATGGCGGCGTGCTGGTGGGCACCCCTTGCGGCCTCTACACGGTACGCGGCGAGGCCGCCCGGGCCCATCCCGCGACACCGCCGGACACCGGTGCCCTGCAACCGGATCTGGTGCCCGTCGATGCCCACCGGGGACACTTCCTGCTGCGTTCCCCGGTGCACGGTCTGGTGGTGGCAGGACGGTCGAGCGATGGGCAGATCCAGGTGGAGAGGAACCTGGTCGCGGGACGGGATCTGCCCGCCGGACCCTACGGCGCGGCGGCGTTTGGCCCACGGGGTGAAATCCTTGTGGCCGTCGCGGGTGGGGGCCTCCTCTGGCGTGGCGCCGACGGCATCTCGCGGCGCTTCCGCGAGGCCGACGGCCTTCTGGCCATGGAAATCTGGAAACTCCTGCGAGCCCCCGCCGGGGAGAGTCTCTGGCTGGCCTACCGGCCTTCCCCTTCCGAGTCCCCGGGGTCGTGGCCCCAGGGAGCACTCCAGTTGCTGAACGCTGGCCCCGGGCAACCCGCGCTGGCCCCGCCACGGCCTCTTGCGGATCGCCTCGTGGGTCCGCTCGCCGATTTGCTGGTGTTGCCGTCGGGGGATGCCTTCTTCGCCGCCGGGGGCGGGGGGATCTTCCAGCTGGTCGATGGGGGACCAGTCGAACGGCGGTCGAACCGGCCCGCCCTGGCCCTGGCCCGCAATCCGGACACCGGCGACATCCTGGGTGTCGGTCCCGGGGTTCAGCGCTGGGATGGTGCCCGCTGGCAACCGGTGACCTCCATCGCCTCCCATCCCCGTTTCGCCGTCGGTGGATTCGCCCTTCGCCCCGCCCTCACCGCCACCCCGGACGACCAGGGAGGGTGGTTCGTGCTCCACGCCGGGGGCCAGCTCACCCGGCGCGATGGGGCGGGCCGGATCCTCCGGGTATTCGATGCCGAGGACGGTATTCCGACCACCGCCAACACCTTGCGCTTCGATGCGCCGACCGCGACGCTGGCCATCGGTTCGGTGGATCAGGGGGTGGTGCTGCTGTCCTGGTAACCCCGCCCGGTCCCGTCGTGGAACCGGGCGGGTGCTACTGCCTACGGCGCGCAGATCGACAGGTCGTCGATCCCCCCTTCCACCAGATCGCCCCCCGCCGTGCCGTCCGTGGCGGTGACCCGCAGCTGGACGTTGGCCCCGGCGGCCACGGAGGTGGTCAGCTCCGTCCAGGCGGCGTTCACCGTGACATCGCCGATCAGCAGGAGATCCGACCAGGTCGAGCCGCCGTTGGTGGAGAGTTCCACCCGGAAGCCATCCGCGGCGTCATCACCGGCGTCCCGCTGGCCGTGGAAGTACCAGAGCGATAGATCGGACGCCGTCGCCACGGGGTAGACCGGGGAGGTGGTGACACAGTTGCCGCCATCCACGTCGTTGACCCCCGCGGAACTGTTGGGCGCGGTGAACCAGGCGTTGCCGCTGCCGGTGGTGTGGTCGCCGCTCACCTGGGTGGTGACGCCGCCGTTGGTCACCAGCGTGGGGGTACCCGCCACGAAGGCGCCCGTGGCGCAGCTACCGGAGTTGGTCCAGCCGGAGGCCCCGGCGGAGAAGTCCACGTCCACCGCGCAGCCTGGCGGCGGCGGGGGCGGGGTGTCCTCGAAGACGCGGACATTGCGGAAGCGACCGTTGCCGGTACCGGAGTCGTTGTCGTTGATCAACACCAGGAAGAAGCTGCCGGTGAGATCCTGGCCCACGGGGATCGAGAACGTCTGCCAATTGCCGCTGCCGTCGTATTGGGGCGAGGTCACCTCGATACGGCCCGTCCCCGTCCAGTTCTGGGTGCCCCAGATCTGGTAGTGGCGGGGGGCGTCGTTCAGGGTGTCGTTCTCATCGAAACCGACGCCGTGGATTTCCCCTTGATCGGTGGAACGGAAGTCGAACTCCACCACCGTGTTGGCGGTCAGGGTGAAGCTCTGGGTGGTCCGCCGCCAGGTATTGGCTTGCAGGAAGAGGGTGGCCCCGGCATCTTCCACGGTGACGTTGCCGGAGGCATCCTGGTTGGAGTAGGAGACCGTCCCGGTAGTGTTCCAGTCGATGCACCCGGTGCAACCGCCGCTCTGGACGATGGTGACCGTGATCTGGTCGGACCCCGGCAGGGCACCGCTATCCGTCACCGCGGCGGTGATGGTGTGGGTGCCCAGGGAGAGGGTCGAGGTGGCGAAGGAGCCGCCACTACCGATCACGCCATCCAGGTTGGAGCTCCAGCTCAAGGAACCGGTCAGGGTGCCGTCCTCGATATCCGTGGCGGTACCGCTGAAGGCCACGCTGGACCCCGTCACGAAGGAGGATCCGTTGGTCGGTGCCGTGATGTTGACGGCGGGGGGGTTGTTGCCGCCGCTGCCGAAGTCGCCGGTCACCACCACCGCGAAGGGTTGCGGCCCCTGGGGCACCGTGAAGGCGCGCACGGTCACGGTGTAGGTGCCCGCCGTCGGGTTGGCCAGGAGCACCTGCTCCACTGTGTTCAGGCGATCCGCCGTGCCGCCGGTGGTGGACGCGCCGCCGGAGAAAACATTCCCCCGGAAGGTTCCGGAAGGTCCGCTGACCTCCAGGTCCAGGTCATTGATCAGCGTCGGACTGGCCAACGGCACCGCCGGGAAGTCCGTCCAGGTCAGGGTCACCTTCAGCGGCTCCCCGGCGTTGACGGCGTAGTTGAAGGTACGGGTCTCGTTGGTGGAACCCTGAGCG
>Ga0055474_10000030_pt1 | contig 25351 bp, 24 predicted proteins | sample Muzzi_PWA_D1_FD_57680 | JGI IMG/M metagenome (GOLD analysis project Ga0055474, IMG submission 57680) | Wetland microbial communities from San Francisco Bay, California, USA, that impact long-term carbon sequestration - Muzzi_PWA_D1 | ecosystem: Environmental > Aquatic > Marine > Wetlands ... | reverse complement strand
GACGGTTCGGGGGAAGCCTTCGATTCGTCCGGAGGATTCATCCTTCCCAACGGCGCCATGCGTTCGCCCGACGCCGCCTGGGTCGAGCACGCGCGGCTGCGGCGGTTGACCCGCGAGCAGCGGGAGCGGTTCTTACCCCTGTGCCCAACGTTTATCGTCGAACTGCGGTCGCCCTCGGATGGGCTCGCCACAGTGCAGCGGAAGATGGGGGAGTACATCGACAATGGCACGCGACTGGGTTGGTTGATCGATCCCATCGAGAACCAGATTCATGTCTACCGGCCTGGGGTCGAGGCCGAGGTTCTCCAGCAGCCGACCGCGCTGGCCGCCGATCCAGAACTACCCCACTTCGTCCTGGATCTGGACAGGATCTGGGATCCATCCTGGTAGTTTCGAGCCTCGATGGCTCCAGTCGAAACCCCTCCAGACGCGGTCTTTCGGTGTCGCTCCCCGATCCCTTTCCATCCCCACCTTCGACCCGCTTGCGGCAGCACGGCTCGGCGTCCTGGCCCAGCAGCGATAGGCTAGGGCTCCTGAAAACCCTGAGGAGCGACCTGATGAAGCATCAACTTGCCCGGTGGCCCTGTGTCCTGGTCGGCATCGTCTTCGGCCTCTGCCTGGCACCCAACCCGACGATGGCGGCAGCGCCCCCGACGGTGCCGCCGATCCTCTACGACTTGCGTTTTCCGGCTCCCGCCGAACAGTTCGCCGAGATCGAAATGCAGGTGCCGACGGCGGGCCGGGAGAGCGTGGAACTCTTCATGGCGGTCTGGTCGCCGGGGTATTACACGCGGGAGGATTACGCGACGCGGATCCTACGGCTCTCGGCCCACGATCCAGAGGGGACACTGCTGCCGCTGGCAGTGGTGGCGCCGAACCGGTGGCGGGTGGAAACCGGCGGGGCGGCGGTGGTGGTGGTGCGCTACGCGCTGCGCTGCGCGGAGCGCAGTGTCACCCTCAACTGGGTGAGCGAGGCGTTGGGGGTCTTGAACGGTCCGGCGACTTTCCTGGCCGTGGAGGGGGCGGCAGGGTGGCCCCATGAGGTCCGGGTGCATCCGCCGCCCGGCTGGCCGCGGGTGATGACGGCGCTGACGGCCCTGGCGATGGTGGAGGATGGCGCATCGTTTCACTTCCAGGCCCCGGATTTCGACACGTTGGTGGATTCTCCGATCCTCGCCGGGGCGCTGGAGGTGCGGGAGTTCGAGGTGGCGGGGAGCCGTCATGTCCTGGTCAACGGGGGGGACTTGAACGGCTGGGACGGCGAGCGGGCGGTGGTGGATCTGGAGCGCATGGTGCGCGCCATGGGGGAGTACTGGGGGCTTCTTCCCTTCGAGCGTTACCTCTTTCTCAACGTCCACCGGGATGGAGGCGGGGGCCTGGAGCACCGGGACAGCACGCTGGTCACCGCCGTGCCCCGGCGGGTGGCCGTTCCAGCGGGGTATGCCGCCTGGCTCGGTCTGAGCGCCCATGAATACGCCCACGCCTTCAACGGCAAGCGATTGCGTCCGCTGGCGCTGGGGCCCTTCGACTACGACGACCCGCCCGCCACGGAGAGTCTGTGGCTGGTGGAAGGGGTGACGGTCTACGTGACGGACCTGGTGCTGTGTCGGGCCGGGCTGCGCACCCTGGACCAGCATCTCGCCGCCCTGTCGCGGCGGATCGGCCAGTTGCAGGCTGCCCCGGGACGGCGGGTGCAGACCCTGCGGGAGTCCTCCCTGGCGGTGTGGAACACCGGGCTTTCCGGCCTGGTACAGGATCTCGATCAGACCGTCAGCTACTACGTCAAGGGGCAGGTGGTGGGCTTCCTTCTGGATGTCGAGATCCAGCGGGCGACCCAGGGCGAGCGCTCGCTGCGGGACCTGCTGCGCCGGGCTTACGCTCGCTACAGTGGTGCGCGAGGGTTTACCCCGGAAGAGTTGCGCCGCACCGCTCAGGAGGTCGTCGGGGAGGCTGCCGCGGTCGCCCTGGGAGCGTGGTTGGACCAGGCTCTCAACTCCACGGAGGAACTGGACTACGAGCCGATGCTCGACTGGTACGGCCTGCGCTTCGTCGAGTTGAAGGGCCCCGAAGGCGGCCCGCCCCTCAATGCCTGGAAGCTCGAGGTCCGCGACGATGCCACCGCCGCCCAGCGGGGTCGGCTCGAGGCCTGCGGTAACAGCCCGTAGTGAAAGTCGGGCGCCTGCGAGAGCGAGGAATTTTCGGTCAGATCAAGGCGGAAAGTCGCAGGAATATCCGCGATCTTGCGAGATTTGCGAGCCGCCTCAAGATTTTCTGGAAGCCCGGTGCGACTTTTTTTCCTCTCATCCCACTACCGGACTGACGATGGCATGGAGTCGTCGTCCAAACCTTGAGGAGAGAGAAATGAAAACGTGGAATAGGGTGTTGTTGGCGGTCCTGGCAGTGTCTTTGTTGGGAGTTGGCTCCGCGCAAGCCTCGGATCAGAAGATTTGTGGGGTCGTGAACTTGAGCGGGTTCATGAACAGCAGCATCAAAGTGGGATTCAAGACCACCGATGCGTTTGATTCTGTCCGCTCCTGTTCCCCTGGGAATAGCTCGACCTGTTCGGCGTGCAACGGCTACGGTTCGCCACCCAAGAACGTGGGCAACTTCCTGTGCCTGCCCAATTCCCTCGCCTATGTCATCACCTCCGGTTGCCAGAACCTTCTCAACTCGGGGAGCAGTGCGGGATGCCACGGCAACAGCGGAACTTCGTACTGTCCGTCGAATACCTCGATCATCGCGCCCGACTGCAACTGGCGGACCAACGACAACAAGAGCGATACGAACTGGACCTGGAACGTGTCCTACAACGGCTCGACCCAGTCCTACACGGTGGACTGCTCCAACACGAACTACCAGGGCTACGAGGAGTAAGCTCGGGCGAAGGACGGCCCCCCGGAGTGACTCGCCACGGTGGTCCCCGGGGGAGCCTCCTGGTCTGCTGAGGTTTTTCCCGAAGTGTGTTTGCTCATTCCTGAGTCAGCGTAGTACAATCCCCTTGCTGTCTGTGCTGAGCCCCCCAGGGCTCGGCCTTTCTGTGTTTCCACTCCTCGATTTTTCAAGGAGTGGATCATGCCATCATCGATTCCCACCCAACCCTCGGTCGAAGCAACGTACTTACCTCCCGCGGATCTCCTGCGGCGCTGTGCCCACGGCAGCGAGCCCCGGGTGTGGCGCCAGTTTGTCGGGCGTTATGAGGAGGTCTTGCAGGCCGGGGTGCACCATGGCTTTCGCTTGACGGGGAGGTTGAGTCCCCAGGCTGCGGATCGTGAGGACATGCTGCAAGAGGTCTACTGTCGCTTGCTGGCGGCGGGCCGTAAGCGGCTGCGGAATTGCCGGGCTGAAGGGAACAACGCGGTCAGCGCCTTCCTGTACCGCATGGCGGTGCGGGTGGTTCTGGACCACTATCGCATGGGGGTGGCGGCGCGGCGAGGGGGGCGCACCAAGACCCGCCCGGAGGCGTGGCGGGGGGAGTTGGACTACCATCTGGAGCCCGCGACGGAAGACCAGGAAGGGCACCTCCTGCGCCGCCATGCCCTGCGCACGGCGCTGCGCCGCTACTCCGGGAGCCGACAGCATCGGCGTCGCGATGTGCAGATCTGGCTGCTGACGACCCTGGCGGGGTTTCGGCAGGACGAGATTCCCCGCATCCTGCCGGGCGGCGTGACCACTCGGATGGTGGGCAAGGCCGTGGGGCGGGTGCGGGGCCACCTGCGGGCGGTGGGCGGCGAGTTGGGCGCGCTGTTATGATCCCGGACCATGATCGCTCTCTACACCGACCCCCGCTGTCTCGACCACGCGGCGCCGCCGGGATATCCGGAAGTGCCACGGCGCCTGCGTTCGATCCTCGAAACCCTGGATGCCTGGGGCCAGGCGCCCCGGGCGGTGGTGGCGGCGGGCCACCCCCACGCCGCGGCGGCGGTGGCGGCGTTGCACAGCGCGGAGTACATCCAGCGTTTCCAGCGGGCGGTGGAACGGGGGGATGGGATCCTCGATTCGGCGGACAATCCCATCTCGTCGAAGACCTGGGACGCTGCCTGGGGGGCCATCGATACGGTCCTCGCCGCCGCCGACGCGGTGGCCACCGGGGAGCGCGTCTTCGCCGCGGTGCGCCCGCCGGGGCACCATGCCGAGGCGGATCGGGCGATGGGCTTCTGCTTTTTCAACAACGTCGCGGTGGCGGCGGAATATCTGGTGCGTCACCATGGCCTGGACCGGGTGGCGATCTACGACTTCGATGTTCACCACGGCAACGGCACCCAGCACCTGTTCGAAACGCGCGGGGATGTCTTTTTCGCCAGTTCCCACCAATTTCCCTTTTATCCGGGAACCGGCGCCGCCGAGGAGCGGGGGCTAGGGGACGGGCGCGGCGCGACGTTGAATGTACCCCTGGCGGCGGGGACCGGGGACGCGGCCCTGCGGACCGCTCTGGACGAAGAGATTCTGCCCGCGTTGCAGGGCTTTGCGCCGCAGGCGTTGTTGATCTCCGCGGGCTTTGATGCCTGGCGGGAGGACCCCCTGGGGGGGCTGCAATGGAGTGAGGAGACCTTCCACTATCTGGGGCAGCGATTGGCGTCGTTGGCCGAGGAGGTGTGCGCCGGACGGCTGTTCTCGGTGCTGGAAGGAGGGTATGATCTGGCCCACCTCCCCCGTCTTGTTCAGAGCTATCTTGAAGGGATTATTGACTTTCGCGCATAGGGGTGGGTACAATCCACCGCAAAGCTCATGTAAAACTTGAGGTGATTCGAGCTATACTCCCATAATTCTTGATCGTCCGGCTTGGAGACATCGGCTCGGAGGGAAAGACCATGAAACGCTTCAATTTGATTGCAATCGCCCTGGCATCCGTGATGATGAGTCCCGCGGTGTTCGCCGCCCAGCCTTTTGGCAGCTTTGGTGGCATTGTGGGCAACGGGAATTCGGTCACCGGGGTCGTGGGGGTCCACGGCTGGTGCCTGGATGACGACGGCGTCGCGGCGGTGGACATCTATGTGGATGGCGTACCGGCGGGGGAGGCGATCTACGGTCGCCAGCGTTCCCGGGTCGCGGTGCTCTATCCGGAGTTCCCGGATGCCGCGGCAGCGGGTTTCTTCTTCCAGCTGAACACCGCGCATTATGAGAATGGGCCGCACCTGGTCCAGCCCCTGTGCATCAGCAACAGTGGCGAGACGGAGTTCGTCGGCACCCAGACGCTGTTGTTCACCAACACGGTGCATCTGCTGGTGCCCTTCGGCAACATCGATTTCCCCAACCCCAATACGTTGCTTTTCGGCAACTGTGATCCCCTGGATCCCAATCGCCGGTACAGCATCATTGAAGGATGGGCGCTCGATGCGGGGGTGGAGATCGGCGACCGGGGCGTGGGCTGGGTGGAGTTGATGGTGGATGGCAGCGTCCGCGCCAACACCCGCATCAGTTGCGACTTTCACCCCACGTTGGGCTTCCTGACGGATTGCTACGGCCTGGTGCGCCAGGATCTGGAGCGGGTCTATCCGGGTTTGGAAGACTCGCCGCTGGCGGGCTGGCGGTTCGTTCTGGATGTCGGCGACCTGATCGATCGGGGCTTCGTCCGCGGTGCCCATGTCTTGACCATCCGGGTGGGGGACATCAGTGGCCAGCTGGCCAATGTTGACGAGATCGGGGTGGACTTCCTGTGCACCGGAGATCTCGGCAACGAAGGCGCCTTCGGGCGCGTCGCGGTGCCGACCCGCTCCACCAGCCTGCACGGGACAGTGCAGGTGATCGGATGGGCGCTGGACTTTGAAGGGATCGCGGAGATCCGCGTCGAGGTCGATGGGGAATTCGTCGGCACGGCCTTCCAGGGCTTCGAGCGCCCCCTGGTGTCCCTGCGGTACCCCGGCTTCCCGGAATCGGATCTACCGGGCTTCGCCTACCTGCTGGACACCACCCAACTGGCCGATGGACAGCACGACATCCAGATCTTCGTGGTGGACGATACACACGATTTCGGCGCGCCGGAGAGTCCGGAAGACCCCTCGGTGACGTTGATCGGCGAGCAGAGCATCACGGTCAACAATCTGGTCACGAACTGAACCGCAGTATCCTTCCGCAACCCCTCCTCTCCTGACCGGGCGCCGGGCCTGGTCGGATTGGAGGGGGACCGAGCCTCCGCCTCCCTTCCTTCTCCAGGCCCTGTTCCAACCTTGTTCCCATCTTGATTCGGTGCCGAGGCTTCAGGGCGTCCCGTTTCGGGGTACCACGGCGAAGCCGAAATCCTCCACCGCCACCACGCCGCCGTCCGCCAGCTCCCCCGCGATGTAGAAGCGGTAGGTACCGGGGTTGAGGAAGTCCGCCGGGAAGGTGACCAGCAGCGACTCCAGGGCGTTGGGCTGGAGCCCGCCGCGCCGCCAGCGGGTCTCCCCCTCGTTAGTGAGGGTCACCCGGTAGCCAGTAAAGCGGGGGTCGGGGTCGAGGTAGGCGGCCAGGGTGAACGGCGGCCCAGCGGTGATCTGGGGGATCGCCTCCGTGCCGCGCACGGTGCGCAGCAGGAAGAGTTCCGGCGTCAGGGGTTCGCCTCCACCGTTGGCGGGTTGCGGGAGTGGTGCCTCGCGCTGCCGCACGGCGGCGGCCAACTGTTCGGCATGGTGTTCGGCCTGTTGCTCCACCTGTTGCTCGGCCTGGAGTTGCGCCTGCTGGGCCTGTTGGGCCTGCTGCCGCCAGGCCACCGCTTCGTCCTCCGCTCGCTTCTTGCTCTGGTGGAGCTGCCACAGGAAGGGTGCCGTGGCGATCAGGATAGCCAGGAGTGCGAGGATGGGGACGAGCCGCCGCCGGGCCAGCCAGGCGAGGATGCCGGTGGTGGTGAGGGTGCGGGCCGCCTCCTCCAGCGCCAGGGAGCGCGCGCCGCTCGCGAGCCCCCGCTCCACCGCCAGTTGCTCCTGGCATGCCCCGCAGCCCAGGAAATGTTCCTCGAAACGGGCCTCCAGGTCCGGGGGGAGTTCCCGGCGGTAGTAGCGCTCCACCAGTTCCTGTTCGGCGATCTGTCCATGATCCATGGATCACCTCAATCCGTGCTGTAGCCACCATCCAAGAAAGATCAAACACACAACAAGGCTCGCCACGCCCATCCGGGTCTCCAGCGAAGGCCGCAACAATTCTCCGTAGCGCTGCCGGGCGCGGTGCAGCACGCGGTTGAACTGGCCACCGGTGAGCCCCAGATCCGCCGCGATGCTCTCCTTGTCCTCCTCCCCCAGATAGAAGCGGAAGAGGATCTCGCGGTCCCGTTGGGTCCCCAACTCCGCCAGCACTCGCCGCAGCAGGTCGCCCTGCTCGCGGGCCAGGACGGAGCCCAGCTGGGGCGGCGTTACGGTGGCGCGCTCCTGGACGCCCTCGCTATCAGCCTCCGTCTTGCGCCGCGCCCGTTTGCGGTAGACCTCGAGGGCCAGGTTGCGGGCGATGCCGGCCAGGAACCCCGGCAGTTTCTCCGGTTCGCGCAGTTGCCCCGCGCGCAGCTTCTCCAGCGCCACCAGGAATGTTTCCTGGTAGAGATCCTCGACCTCCGATCGGCCATCTTGTCGGTTGACGTGGCGCCACAGCAGCAGTTCCACACCGCGACCATAACTCGCCACCAGCCGCGCCTCCGCCTGGGGGTCGCCGCCCGCAATCCCCTCGACGAGATCCGCCGCCAGGGCTGGCGAGGGGGCCTGGGAATGGGAATCGTGCAACGGGCTTCTTGTCCTCGTGGTTGGCCCTTGAGCTTACCATGGGGTCCTCGATCCCAGAGCCTGGGGCCCACGGCGGTTTCAAGCGTCACCTCGATCCTTCGGTCCACCGCCGGTCTCGGGGTCGTCGTCGGCTCCCCAGACCCCGGCTTGCTGCGGATCGCCGGCCACGATGTTGCTGTAGAGCGCCCGGTAGTCCCGGTCTAGACTCACCGAGATGAACATCTGGACGCGCTCTTGACCGGTCTCGGCGCGCACGAAGTGTAGCCGGTTGTCGATGAAGGTCAAGGTCATGGGGTTTGGCAGGCCGGCGGGCAGCTCCTTCGGTTGCCCCGGCGTACTGGAGACGGTCATCTGTACCTCCAGGTTGCCGTTGGCCTGGTTGAGGGTGGGATGAGCGATCTCGACGGTGTTGCCCACTTCCACCACCACCGGCACGCCGCCGCTGGCGATCGTTCCCTGCCGCACGGTGAAAGTTCCAAGAAAGTCTTTGATATTCATGCGCTTCACTCCTGTCCTGTAGTCCATGGTTGATCCCCTCGCTCACCCCTTCACCCTGGAGAGTGGGACGAGGGGAGGGAAAGTCGCAGTCAGCGCCATTCGCCCTGCAAAATAAAGCTCGCCCAATAGTACGGATCTCGCCACCGCCGTTCGGCGGAAAGCTGGAGTTGGGCCTGCCGCAGAGCGGCGGCGGCGGGCAGACCGTCCCGCCACAGGGCCTGGTAGAAGAGCGCCATGAGTCGCGCGGTGGCCCGGTCTTCCACCGGCCACAAGCTGGCGATCACCCGCGGCGCCCCGGCGTACATGAAACCGCGGGTCAGGCCCACCAACCCCTCCCCCTGCATCTCCTCCCCGAGGGCCGTGCGGCAGCCGCTCAGGACCACCAACTCTGCTTGCAGGTCCAGGTTGTAGATGTCGTGCAAGCCCAGGAAGCCGGATTGGGGCTCCCCGTCGGGACCCACCTGGGAGAGCACCAACCCGGAGAGGGAGGGCTGCGCGGTGTCGAGCACGCCATGGGTCGCAAAATGCACCACGCGGAAGGGCTTCAGGTTGCCCTCCAGGACCGCCCGGCGGTCGGCGTCGAAGTCGAACAACCGCAAGGTGCGTTCCGGAGGGGCCAGGGCCAGGATGGCTTCGGCTTCCTGGCGGCTGGCGGGCAAGCGAGGAAAGTTTTCGCCGCCGCGGGTTGCGGCCCTCGGGGAGGACGCCACCAACCGTGGATCCTCCGCCTGGAACACGGGGTCCGCCACGATGGCTAGCCATCCCGGTGGTGGGGTGCGAGGGGGTTGCATCGCCCGGCGGGCGGCGAGGGACGATGCGGAGGGGAGAACCACCACTTCGTGGCTGTGGAGCAGCGGTGCCTGACCGCCCGGCGGGACGAGGGCGGAGAAGGGAAGATAGCTCAGGGCGCCGTCCGGGATCACCGCCAGCCGATGGTCCTCCAGGTGCGCGGCCACCGGCCCCAAGAGGATCTTCCCCAGGGCCTGGGCCGCCAGCGTCTGGTCGCGCCAATCGCTGGTGTTGGGAGTGCTCCATTGGGTGTGAAGCTCGCGGGCCAGGGACTCCAGCGTCTTGCGGGGGGGCAGTGGGAAGCTCTCCACCCGGTCCGGGGTGACCCACCAGAGGAAGCTGCGCTCCTCGCCCAGGAAGTAGCTCAGCAGCACGGTGTGATCATCCAGCAGTCCCTGGATCTCGGCCACGGTCAGGGGTTGGGGCGCGGTGAGGGCAGCGAAAGCCGGATCCGCGGTGCGGATCTCCGCTTCCACCAGGTCCAGCGCACCCAACACTTCCAGGCGTTCCTTCTCCAAGGTTTTCCGCTCGGCATCGTCCGGCGGCAGGGCCAGCGCCCTTTGGGTCTTGGCGGCCAGCCGTTCGAGCAACGCACGGCGCTGGGCGGCGGATCGGGGCGCAGCGCCGCCGCCTCCAATGTCCGCCTGGGCCTCCACCAGCACCGCCAGCAAGGTGCGGGCGCGGGCGGCCTCGGCGGCTTCCAGAGCCCGGTGATCGAACCCCGCTGCCGGTTCGTTGTCGTGGGCCGCCATCCACAATTCCACCTGTAGGGCGTGGATGTCGTGGCGGCGGCGGGAAAAGGTCGCGGAAAGATCTGGATCGCGGATTTCGGTTCGCAGGCTGTCGAGGATGGCGACCGCCTCCTGAACCCGGGCTCGGGCCGCCGGGGCGTGGCCCTGGGCCAGTTCCGCCCGCGCCAGCCGCTCCAGGGCCAGCGCCTCTCGCTGCTGGTAGCCCAACTCCCGGGCAAGGTTCACCGCCGTGCTCAGGATGGCCGCCGCCGCCGCCGCTTGGCCCTGTTGCAGCAGCAGCCGTCCCTGCCCCAGGAGGGCGAGAGTCTCCGCGGAGCGGTCCCCGCTGCGGCGCAGTAGATCGAGGGCGTGGGCGAAGGACGCCGCCGCCCCATCCTCGTCGCCGAGGCTTCTCTGGGCCTCCCCCACATGGGCGAAGAGCGCCCCCTCCGCCGCCCCATCGCCCGAGGCCCGGCGCAAGGCCAGCGCCCGCCGGTACCGATCCAGAGCCACGCTGGGTTGCTGCGACTCCATCGCGACGGTTCCCAGGTTGCGCCAGGTGGTGGCCTCGCCCCGGGCATCGCCCACCTGGCGCCACAACTCCAGGGCCTGCTCGAAGCCGGTCACGGCGCGCCGGGGCTCCCCCAAGGCCAGGTAGGCGGCCCCCAGGTTGTTGAGCACCCGCGCCTGCCAGCGTCGATCCCCCAACCGGCGGAAGATCTCCAGGGCTCGCCCGTAGGTGGCGATGGCGGCCCCGGTCTCGCCGAGCCCTCGCTCCAGGACCCCCAGGTTGTTCAGGGTGCGCGCCTCGCCGACCGCATCGCCCACGGCCCGCAGCGGCTCCAGGGCTCGCTGGTAGTGCTCCCGCGCCCGCCGAGGTTCTCCCAGACGGTCGTAGACCCGCCCCAGGTTGGTGTGGGCCGCGCCGGTCATTTCGGCGGAGCGGGCGGCTTCGAGGACCGGTAGATCGGCCTCATAGCATGCTCGTCCAGCCCGCAGATCGCCCTTCACCAGATGCATGAGGCAGAGGTTGTGGCGGGCCACGGCTTCACCGTAGCCGTCCTCCGCCGCGGCAAAGTGGCGCAGGGCCGTGGCGAACTGTCCCACCGCCGTGCCACTCTCTCCCGCCATCCACCGCACCAACCCCAACTCCACCCGGGCATAGCCTTGCCACCGCTCGGACCCCAAGGCCACAAACGCCAACCGCGCCCTCTCGCCCAACTCCAGAGCGCTCGCGGTGTCGTCCAGCAGGCGGGAGAGCACCGCCGCCGCGTACAAAGCCCGCGCCCGCCGCTCGGCCTCGCCGGCCTCCCCCCACCAGGCGGCGGCTTCGCGGTGCCGTTCCCGGGCCTGGCGCCAGGCCTCCGGGGTGCCCGTCTTGTAGAGTTCCCCCGCTACGGAGGTTGCCCGGGCCGCCTGGCGGTAGGGCGGTGCCTCGGTCGGGGGTAGCGCGCGCCAGCGCAGTCGGTAGCGCCCCGGCAGCGCCAGGGAATCCCGGGAGCGAATTTCCAGGCGAGACTCCAGGCGGGACTCCTGATCGTCCCCGGGGGTGAAGAGGAGGAGTTCCTCGCCGTAGCGGTCCAGGGGATTATCGACGGATGTGATGGCCGCTCCGCTCGCGTCCAACACCGATACGACGACATCGATCCCCTGCTGCTCCACGGCGATCCACCAGGCGTCTTGCTGCTGGGGGAGACCCTGGGGTCCTTGGGGGAAAGGGTAGGTGTGGGCCTCCCCGGGCTGGAGGGTGGCCTCGACGAGGGGCGGGGGCTCCGCGAGTGGATCCGCCAACGCCGATTGTGCGAAGAGCAGAGAGAGCCCGAGAGCGAGGGACCCCAGGACACTGAATGGATCAACGGGCGGACTTTGCTTCGTCATGGGTACAATGGACCCTACAGGATTGAGAGACCAGAATGAAGTTACAGCCCACCCTCGTGTTCCTCCTTTTCCTGGCCACCTGCTTCGGCGCCGCGGCCTTCGGGGCACAATTCGCCCCCGGGGAGTGGTACGCCGGGCTCACCAGGCCGTCGTGGAATCCGCCCAACTGGATCTTCGGACCGGTGTGGACAGTGCTCTACCTGCTGATGGCGGTGAGCGGCTGGCTGGTGTGGCGCACCGCCGGTTTCCGAGGCGCGACGGGTGCCTTGGCGTGCTTCGCCGTCCAATTGCTCTTGAACGCCGCCTGGTCGTGGCTCTTCTTCGGCCTCCACCGCCCGGGCCTGGCCTTCGCGGAGATCGTCGTGCTGTGGCTGGCGATTCTCGCCCCCCTCCTGCTTTTCTGGAAAGTCCGCCCTCTGGCCGGGGCGCTAATGGTGCCCTATCTGCTCTGGGTGAGCTTCGCGGCGGTGCTCAATCTGACGCTGTGGCAGTTGAACCGCTGAGGTGACCCCATGATCCGCCCCGCCCATCCCGACGACGCCCCGGCCATCAGTACGCTGATCTGCGATCAGGTGGAGAAGTTCATCGCCCCAGAATTGACCGAGGAGGGCCGACGGACGCTTCTTACGGAAATGGATGGCGAGCATATCGCTGCCCATCTGGCGGATCCCGCATTTCGCTACCACGTCTATGAAGACACCCCGGGGAACATCGTGGGTATCGTCTCCACTCGGGACAATTCCCACCTCTTTGGCCTGTACGTGGACGACGCCTACCATGGGCGAGGCATCGCCCGGCGGCTGTGGGAGGTGGCGCGGGAGGCTTGTTTGGCGGCCGGAGCCTCGGGGGAGTTCACGGTCAAATCGTCCCGCTACGCGGTCGGGGTCTATGAGAAATTTGGCTTCGAGCGCGAAGGCGACGAGGCGGAGAAGAACGGCGTCGTGTTCATCCCCCTGCGGTTGCGCGGTCCTGAACGTTAGTCCGCTATAGTCGGTCCATGGTGTCCCTCCCCGCCCTTGCCCGCCTTCGCTCCTCTTTGCTGCATGGCCTGCTTCTGCTGGTCTGCTGCGCGGGCTTCGCCGCCGCCCAGGAGCCGCCTCGGCGGGGCTGGTGGCGGGTGGAGGTGCCGGAGACGGAGAGCTACAGTTTCCGCTACATCCCTTTTTCGGTCGATCTCGATGCGGGACCGTTGCCGGTCATCATCTTCTTGCACGGCTCGGGTTCCGCGCCGGAACCGTGGCAACTTTTCCTGCAACCGCTGGCGGAAGCGCTGGAAGTGGCCCTGATCGTGCCCCGGGCGGCGTCCAATCTGGCTTTCGGCGTCGGTGCTGACGATCGAACCCTGGACGCGGCGCTGGCCGATCTGCGGGGGGTGGTGGCGGTGGACCCGGCGCGGGTGGGCATCGCCGGGCACTCGGCGGGTGGTGCCTACGCCTATGTGCTGGCCTACCAGCGAGCGTCGCGGTTCAACGGTGTCTTCATCTTGTCGTCCCCCTACCGCACCGTCCTCGATGTGGTCGATCCCGACTACACAGCGCCCCTACGCATGTACTACGGCACCCAGGACCCCAACTACCAGGGGGGGTCCTACACCGCTCTGCGGCAGCAGTTCCAGCGCCTGGGTGTTGCGGTGGAGGAGGAGATCCGCCCTGGCTTCGGCCACAACGACTGGCCCGACTCCACCCTGCGGGACGGCTTCCAATTCTTGTTGGAGCAGCGGTACGGCACCGCCGGAGGGTGTGTTCCGGCCCCCCAGCGGCTGTGTCTGGGAGAGGGGCGGTTTGCTGCCGAGGTCGAGTGGCGCACCGTGGCGGGAGAGAGCGGCGTGGGCCAGGTGGCGCCCGCGCGCACGGCGGATTCGGGGCTCTTCTGGTTCTTCCAATCGGACAACTGGGAGATGCAGGTCAAGGTACTCGACGCCTGTGCCTTCAGTGGCCACTTCTGGGTCTTCGCCTCCGCCACGACCAACGTGGAGTACACCCTGAGGGTGACGGACCTCCAGACGGGGCAGGTCCGTACCTACACCAACCCGCAGGGCCAGACCGCGCTCACGGTGACCGACACGGCAGCGTTTAAGACTTGTCCATGATTCAACGGTTTTTCGTGAAAATCAGAGAACTTAATTCGAAGATCGGACACCTGTATTGATTTCACGAAATAAAAGACATCCATGCGAAAATTTCTTGTCCCGCTTTGGGCCGTGATAGAAACAGTAGTTATAGCAGGCGCGATCTGTTTCGATCGGGTACTTGTGAGAGTGTGTACATGAGCCCAGTCGGCCTTCCGAGCATTGTGCGCGGTGAGGAGCAGTGACGCGCCTGCTCTGCCTACTCATCCCAGAACCAGAAACTCCCCACCCAACCTCCAGGACTGGAGGCCGCGTGGGGAGTGTTCCGCTCACCGTCTGGGGGGAAATCAGGCCTTCTTGATCACCCGCAGGATAAGCAGCAAGACGATGGCGCCGACGGTGGCCATGAGGATGCGACCGATCAACCCCCAGGCCGTAAGGCCCAGCAGGTTGAACAGGAAGCCTCCGAGGAAAGCGCCGATCACCCCCACCACGATGTTGCCCAGCAAGCCGAAACCACCGCCCTTGATCAGGATGCCCGCCAGCCAACCCGCCACGGCGCCGATCACCAGAAAAATCAATAGTCCGGTCAGATCCATCGCTTCACCTCCTCAAGAACGTTTTGGATGAGCTCCAAGCCTATCGCGAACCCCTGAAAACGAGAAACAACCGGCGACCCTCCGAGGGTCACCGGTCGCCATGGCCTGGACTCGATTCGAGACCTATTCGCAGTACTTACACTGGTAGTGCAACCGGGCGACAACCCGGAATTCACCGGAAGGCCAGAACTTCTGGCAGTTGTTGTCGTCGATGACTTCCAGCGACTGACTACAGAAAAAGAAGCTGCTGGTGCCACCGCAGCCGGCCAGGGCCTTGGCCTGATTGTGTGCATCCATCTCAGCCCAGGCGCAATCCACCGTCGAGACGCCGGTCACATTGGCCGTGGTCTGGCTCGAGCCACACCAGCAGCCCTCAGCAGCTGTGATCTCCTGCGTGGGAATGAGTGTGAAGGCGCCAACCATGGCCACGCCGACAAGCAGGGCCATCAGGAACCGAGTTCGCATGGAAAGGGACTTCGTCATGATGAGTTCTCCTGTGGAGTTTCTTCAAAGATGTTGGACCGGGCAATCTATGGGTGCTGCCCAGGTCCCTGCTACATTGCGACGTCGCAGAGTAGGGAGAAAGTACAATGAAAGAAAAGAGTTGTCAACAAAATTTCTTTCAAAAATTTATTGGGTTTCTTTCAAAATGTGATATTAGGAATGGCTCCGCCACTGGCCTCGGGAGGCGCATGAGGGGTTGATCTATAGACCTACGTAGCTTCGTACGTGGACAATAGGAAAATGTTTTACCTTGTGACTATTGCGCTGACTTTTTGTGGCATCCACTGTCCCGCAATGGCCGTCTACGAGCACATCCCCTCCAGGACTTCGTTTCTGAACCTAAATCCATGGAGGTATGAGAATGAGATTCAGTTCAAGGATCGTGATGATGGCGCTTCTTGTGGGCCTTGTGGTTCTGGGCGCTCCGACCTTTGCGGCGGCACAGAAACAGACTTGCTTCTGCTGCTCGCCGTGGCCATCGAAGGGCGCGGCGACCGGGAAGAAAGCGAATGCTCGCAACAAGCAGAGTACCGTCAGCATCAGCTTCTATGTGTCCGGGGTGGGGCGGATTACCGCCACCAACAACCCCAGTGCCGGGGACACCTGCGAGGCGATCATGCAGGATCTGGCGAACCAGTTGACCGCCGCTGGTTTTCCTGCCGGCCCGGTGGGTGTGAACCCCAACAATGGTCGCGCCGTCTTCTGTATCGACGGGCGCCACTGGAGCAGCACGAAGGAGAACGACACGGGAATTCGGGAGGTAACCTGGCGCACGGTCAGTCGCCCAACGGATCCTTTCCTGCGGGGGGTCGTCTTCGCCTACATGGATGATGCAACATCGGAAGGGGGCTACGTGGAGCTGGAACTCTACGCTCAACTTCCCGGCGACGAAGAGGAGCTGACCATCAATATTGTCGTCGAGACCTTCCCCGGTCAGACCGGCGCCGAGGTCAACCAGGCGCTGATCAACGGTCTGGAGGATGCGGGCTTCGAAGCCTGGTCCGGGAGCTACGATTTCTATCCCGAGGACGGCGAGGACCCAGCCATTTTCGTGGATGGTGGAATCTACGGTCATATCAACGGCATCGGGATGATCTCCGAGGATGAGGGTCTCAACATCACCGCCACTGCCGGTTTTGAGCCCGGCCCGGTGGTGGTGGGAATTCCCGATGTCGGCGCCGATGGCAAGATCGACAACGCCGATTTCCGGTCCTTCCTCCAGGACTACGCCATCGGTTCCCCGGCGGCGGACTTCAATCTGGATGGGGTGGTGGATGGTGCCGACCTGGACGCGCTCTTCGACTCGCTGCGCAGTCGGCTGCGCCTTGAGCCCTCTTCGACCCTGAATCCTGAGCCGCGTCGCCCGTTGGATCCCTGATTCTTCCAGCCAAAGAAAAAGCGCCAACCGTCCTCTCAGGAGGACGGTTGGCGCCGTCAATCGACCGTCTATTCTTGGGGCGCCTTAGTAGCGGCGAGCGGTGGGATAGCCATACTTGCGGCGAAACTCTTCCGATCGCACCATGGCGGTGACCACGCCGACGATGTCGCCATTGGCCAGCCCGCGCAGGTTATCCTCCCAGCTGCGGGTGTTGATCCGCTGGCGATCGAGGCCCAGCAACTCCTCATACAAGGTCAGCAGGCGCTGCTCGTTGGTCACGCCGCGGGCGTAAACATCGATGCGGCTCTCCCGGCTGGCCGCGATGGCCTGGGCTTCCGACACGGCGGTACCGTAGCCGCCCGCGTCGATCTTGCGGCTGCGCTCGGCCACCGCCTGGGGTTCCGCTTCGCGCATCAGGATGCCGCGGTAGAGGGAGCGGACCACGGTCTGGCTCTGGGAGGCGTTGTGGTCGTTGTAGCCGTGGTGACCGCCGCCACTGCTATAACCGCCGCCACTGTTGTAGCCGTTGCGACCGCCGGATACCTCGATGGTCATACCCCCGGAACTGTTGACCCCGCGGGCCAGGTTCATCCGGTCCAACAACTGGAAGCGCACGCCGCTGCGCACGTTGGGGTTGACGCTACGAGCTTCCACCACCACGGTGCCGACCCGCTCGTCGAACTCGGAGAAGCGGATCTCCTGCTGGCTGCCGGCGGGGGTCCAGCGGGCCCGGGGATAGCGGGGTTTCCGGTTCCGCTCCCGCGGGATCGCCTGGATCCGCAGCCGCACCTTGTCCCCTTGTTCCAGGTAGAGGGTGCTACCCGGCGCCAGAAATTCGCGATCCTCCTTGGTGTGCATATCCTGCACCCAGATGCGCAACTCATCGATGAGCGGCTCCTGCGCTCGGGCCGCGGTGGGCCAGACCAGAGCGGTGGCCAGCACCGCCAGGCATAGAGCGGGAATTCCTCGTAGATGTTTCATTCCATTCCTCCTCAAACCTGAAAGTATCAGGTCTTTTTGTTTTGCGTCGCTATGCCACCAGTGTATCCCAGGGATTGGACCTGGTAGTGGCTCTCACCCCACTGACAGTGCAAAAGGGATGCCCAGCCTCAGATGTGCCCCACCTCGAGGGCTCGACCCCCGGCCCAGGCCAGCACGGCCACCATCTTGTCGAGGTGAGCGAAGCGGGGATCCTGGGTCGCGCCGCGATGGAAACGGGCGTAGATCTGCTGCAGGATCACCGCCAGCTTGAAGAGGCCGAAGGCGTAGTAGAAGAGGAGGTGGGAGAGGTCCCGACCGCTCCTCTCCCCATAGCGCTGCGCCAACTCCCGGCGGGTCAGGGATCCCGGCAGGTGGGTGGGTCCCATCACCACTTGACGCATGGGTTCCGGGTCGTCCGCCTGCACCCAGTAGGCCAGGGAGGTGCCGAGATCCATCAGGGGATGGCCCACGGTGCACATCTCCCAGTCGAGGACCGCGACGATCTCGGCGAGATTCTCGGGGTGCAGCAGCAGGTTGTCGTATTTGTAGTCGTTGTGGATCAGGGCGCTTTCCGGGGGGCTGCTCTCCCGGGGGAGATGGTCCGCCAGCCAGGTGGCCAGCTGTTCCATGGCGGGCACCGTGGAGGTCTTCGCCCGTTGGTAGCGATCCGCCCAGCCGCGCACCTGGCGCTCGACGTAGCCTTCCGGTTTGCCCAGGTCGCCGAGCCCCGCGGCGGCGGTATCGACGCCGTGGAGCCGCACCAGGTTGTCGATGAGGGCCTCGCTGAGCTGCTGCACGGTGGCGGGCTCCAGGGCCACCCCGGCGGGAGTATCCCGGCGCAGGATCACGCCGTGGCGGCGCTCCATCAGGTAGAAGGGAGCGCCCAGGATCGATTCATCCTCGCAATAGAGGTAAGGCTTGGGGGCGGGGGGGTAGACCTGGCTCAGGTGGTGGAGGACGCGAAACTCCCGCCCCATGTCGTGGGCGCTCTTCACCCGATTGCCGAAAGGGGGGCGGCGCAGGACCATCTCCCGTTCTTCGAGTCCGCGCACCCGCACCGCGTAGGTCAGGTTGGAGTAGCCACCGGGAAATTGGTCGATCTCCACCGTCGGCGCCGGTCCGGCGAGGTCCGGCAACCGGCGCGCCAGGTAGTCCGCCAGGGCGGAGGCATCCAGTGCCTCGCCGGGACGGACGGCGCCGGGGCGATCGGTCGTGGGGGAAGTCATCGCAGGGCTCCCGGCATCAGAAGTCCGGCAGGGCTTTCTTTACCCAACTCTCCGCCACCCGCCGGTGCTCCCGGCGCAGCTCCTCGGAAGCGGCGGGCAGGGAGCGCACCTTCTTTTCCAGGCGCATCCCGTAGAGCCCGAGAACGCCGATCAAGGCGTTGACCCCCAGGCACGCCGCCAGGCCCAGGAGACCGTAGCGCACCACCAGCACCAGGGTCAGGAGGATGCCCACGCCGTAGAGGGGCAGGAGCACCAACGCCAGCTTCATGTTGGTCCGCGCCAGCCCTTTGAAAGCGTCCAGAGTTCGAGGGCTGTCGATGGTCGGGTGTTCCTTCGCGAAGCGGGCGGTCTGGGAAAATACCAAGCCGGAAAGCACGAGGATCACCAGGTAGATGAGGGCGAAGAGGAGAGGGATCATGGGTACCTCCGCAGAATGCGCTTGGCCACCGAAGCTTTGTGCACCTCGTCGGGACCGTCGTAGATGCGGGCGGCCCGTTCGTGGCGGTAGAAGAAGGAAAGGACGGTGTCCTCCGTGACCCCCAGGGCGCCATGGGTCTGGATGGCTCGGTCGACGACCCGGAGCATCACGGCGGCGACGCTGAACTTGATCAGGGAGATCTCCTCCCGGGCTTCCTTGGAGCCCACCTGGTCGATCTTCCAGGCGGCGTGGAGCACCGCCAGCCGGGCGGCGTGGATTTCGGCGCGGCTTTCGGCGATCCAGTGCTGGATGGTCTGGCGCCGCCCCAGGGGCTCGCCGGGGGAGAGTTCTCGCTCGGCGGCACGGCGGCACATCAGGTCGAAAGCCCGCTCGCAGATGCCCAGCCAGCGCATGCAGTGGTGGATCCGCCCCGGTCCCAATCGCGCCTGGGCGATGGCGAAACCGGCGCCCTCCGAGCCCAGAAGATTCGCCTTGGGTACCCGGCAATTCGTGTAGCGGATCTCGGCGTGGCTGGGCCAGCCCTCGCCGTGGTGGCCCATGACCGGCACGTTGCGCACCAGCTCGAAGCCCGGGGTATCCGTGGGCACCAGAATCATGCTGGCTCGCCGGTGGGGCTCGGCGTCCGGGTTGGTCACCGCCATGACCACGGCGAAGGTGGCGCCGTCGGCGGAGGAGGTGAACCATTTGTGGCCGTCGATGACGTAGTGGTCACCCTCCGCCACCGCCGTGGTGCTCATCCACACCGGGTTGGAGCCCGCGTGTTCCGGCTCGGTCATGGAAAAGCAGCTGCGGATCTCCCCGGCCAGGAGGGGTTTCAAGAAACGCTCCTGCTGCGCCGGGGTGCCGTACTCGATCAGCACCTCCATGTTGCCCGCATCCGGTGCCTGACAGCCGAAGCAGTAGTGGCCGAAGGGACTCTGTCCCAATTCCTGGCTCACCAGACCGTGCTCCTGGACGGAAAAGCCGCCACCGCCCCACGCCTTGGCGATCTGCGGCAACCACAGCCCCATGGCCTTCACTTTCTGGCGCTTTTCTTCCAGCAGGGGGAGGAGTTCCGCCCAGGGGCGCTCGACGCCCCCCTCTTCCAGGGGGAAGAGTTCCGTCGCGACAAAGGTGCGGATTCGTGCCAGGGTCTCCTGGAGAGGTTCCGGGATGGAAAAATCCATGGTTGGCCCTTTCTGGTGAAGCTACAGGTGGGTTTCCAGATCCGGTTCCCGCAGGTGGCCGGTGCCGTTGAAGCAGTCGAGGGAGAAGCGGTCGCCGTCGAAGAGAAACCGAGTGTAGGAGGTGTTGGCGACCCGCGAGGCGAGGAGGAGGGTCGCCCGTTCTTCCCCCTGGAGGGCCAGTTGCACGGCGGCCGCCACGGGACCCCCGGAGGTGAAGGCGATCACCCGCTGGTTGCGCCCGCTCTTGGCGACGATGGCGTCGATGCCGCGCCGTACCCGGGCCAGAAAGTTATGCCACGGCTCCAGTCCGGGGACCTCCAACTGGTCTTGCATCCACAGATCCATGACCGCCGTGAACAGCCGTCCGTAGGCGCGCTTTCGTCCCTCCGGGGTTTCCGCGACCATCAGTTGGGCTTCCAACTCGGTGAGATGGGGGAAGCGTTCCCCCAGGCGTTTGCGGTCCCGCGCCACGCTTTCGACGGCGTTGTGCTCATCCAGTTCGGGACAGAGGATCGTTTCTGGCCAATCCGCGCCGGCATCCCGGAAGACCCCCGCCACCGCCTCGGCGGTCTGGGTGTGGCGCCGCCGTGGTCCCACGAAAACCAGGTCGAAGCGCTGCTCCCGGGCGGCCAGGTATTCCCCCAGCCGGTGGGACTGCTTCTCGCCCAACGCGGAGAGCTGGTCGTAATCGTCTTCAAAAAACGAGGCCTGGCCGTGGCGGACGAGGGTCAAGGTGCTCATGGTAGCGGCCAAGGATAGCGCGTCCGGACGGCGGAGTCACGGCCCCAGAAGGCGACGGGGATCCCGAGACGGCATCACAGGGGAGCTTTCGGGGATTACACCCCAGCGCAAACCTGTAGCTCGGGCCTTTCTCAAGATCTTTGTCTATCAAGCCTGAAGAGGTTGTGGCTGTTTGGCGGAAATGGCCTGCTCGGAACGCGGCGCGAGTTTTGCTGCGGGTTGATAGGCGGGGAGGTCGTTGCGTCCAACGCCAATTCAGCCTTTCCCCTCTGATTCCGTCGTTTCGGTAAAATTCGCGCCATGCGATCTGTTCTCCTTCTTCTTGGACCTCGCCACGTAGTAGTAATGCAGCACTTCCCAGTTAAAAATCAACTTCATCCGGGTCATGCCGACAACACTCAGGAAGAATATGAATAGCGGGACCAGGGCAACGAGGCTGATCGATATTCCCGTGAAGAGCGCCCTTGCTCCATGGACCATCAGGGCGAGCAGAGTTGCGACGGCCAGGCTACCGAACATCCGGTATTCGGCGCGATGCTTCGCTAGCCTGGCGCCAACATCTGGACGGTAGATTTGAAGCCAATCGAACCAGACGAAGATTTCTATAGCATGGAAACGATGCAGACTACTGGCAGCTTCCTCACTACAATCACAGCCGATCTCCTCCAGGATGAATTCGCGTATCCGAGAGGGACAAATCGGCGCCGCCTCATCAAGCGCACTCACCAAGATATCCTCACGGACTCTGAACAGCCGCAACAACGGCGTGACGATATGAATCTCGAATAAATGGCTCACGGGGGCCAAGAGCTGACCGGATACGTAAGACAAAATCAAAAAAGAAACTGCCAGGAATACTGCGGACTCCTCCAACGCCGGCGCACCCTGAAACATCTCGGAAAGTACGCGCCCTGGAGACTCACCCAGAGCGCGTGATACAGCCATCATGACGATGCCACCAGGGAGTACGCGAGATATAATGTCGTAAAAAAATTGCGGAATAACCCTGTGAGTCTCCATATTCGATCTCCTTCTTAGAAAACACCAAGCTTTATCTCTTGTAGTTGCTCCTGAGAGGCGATTCGAGACACAGAGGGACCGGAGTGAGCCCTACCCCTCCGCCGCCACCCGGGCCGCCTCGGCCAGGACGGCGGCGCCCACAGCGATGGCGCCGTCGGCGGCGTAGAAGCGGGGGTTGTGGGCGGGGATGACTTCACCGTCGGCTTCCCGGGCGCCGATGCGCAGGAAGCAGCCGGGGATGGACTCCTGGTAGACGGCGAAGTCTTCGCCCCCCATGTTGAGGAAGCCCTGGTGGGGGAGGGGACTCTCCCCCAGGACTCGGGTGGCGGCCTCGCGGGCCCACGCCGTGACCTGGGGTGGGTTGATCACCGAGGGCAGGGCGCTGCGGTAGCGCAGTTCCGCTTCCAGGTTGTACGCTGCCGCGAGGGTCAGGACCATGCGCTGGAGTTCCCGCCGCAGACTGGCCCGCACTTCGGGATCGAGGGCGCGGAGGGTGCCAGTGAGGCGGGCGCGGTCGGGGATGATGTTGGGGGCGGTGCCGGCGTGAAACTCGCCGACGGTGAGCACCCCGGGGTGCCCGGGATCGATCCGCCGGGAGACCACGCTCTGCAGGGCGGTGACCAACGCCGCCGCGCCGACGATGGGATCCCGGCCTTCGTGGGGGCGCGCGCCGTGGGCTCCGGCGCCGATCAGTTCCACCTCCCACTCATCGGTGGAGGCCGCGATGGCCCCTTCCTGGGCGACCACCTGGCCGACGGGGAAACGGCGATCGACGTGGGCGCCGAACAGAGCGGCGACCCCTTCCAAGGCGCCGCTGTCGAGGATCGCCTGGGCGCCCTTGGCCACCTCCTCCGCCGGTTGCAGGACGATCAGGACATCGGTGGCCGCCGGGCGTTCCTTCAGGAGCGCTGCCGCCCCCACCGCCCAGGTGGCGTGGACATCGTGGCCGCAGGCGTGCATGACGCCGGGGACCTCCGAGGCGTAGTCGAGGCCCGTGGCTTCCTGGATGGGGAGGGCATCGATGTCGCCCCGCAGGGCCACCGGGGGACGCTCCGGATCCTCGCCGGGCACCCGCGCCACCACCCCGGTGCCCGCCACCCGCCGGGACTCGATGCCGAACGCTTCCAGAGCCGCTTCCAGCCGCGTGGCGGTGCGCTCCTCCTGGTGGGACAGTTCCGGATGGCGGTGCAGGTCCCGGCGCAACTCCAGCAACCGCGACCAGATGGGGGCGGGAATCAACGCTGTAGGGTCTTCAAGCATGGTCAAGTTCTCCCAGCGGCCCTCTCCCGGAGGCGCCGGAGCCGAGGGAGGAGGGCCAGAGTGTGTCTGAGCGTGGCGAGTTCGCGGAGGCCGTCAGCCCTCGGCGTCGCCGACGACGCGTCTGGCCCACGGTGCCTAATTCTCGATAAAAACTTCGCATCGGGTCGTCAGTGCCGCGATGCGTTCCCGATCCACCGCCACGCCCATCCCGGGCTGCTCCGTCGGCACCGTCACCCACCCCTCGCTGTCCATGGTCCATTCCGGATCGACGATGTCCTGGTGCCAGTAGCGCGCGCTGGGGGAGAGGTCCCCGGGCAGGGTGAAGCCCGGCAGGGAGGCGAGGGCCACGTTGTGGGCGCGCCCGATGCCGCTCTCTAGCATGCCGCCGCACCAGACGGGGATGCCGTGCTCCCGACAGAGGGCGTGGATGCGCAACGACTCCGTGAACCCCCCCACCCGTCCCGGCTTGATGTTGACGATACGCCCGGCGCCCAATTCGATCATGTGACGGGCGGAACGCTCCCCGGTGATGGATTCATCCAGGCAGAGGGGCGTTGTCATCCCCTTCTGCAAGCGGCTGTGGTCCACCAGATCGTTCCATGACAGGGGCTGCTCGATCATGATCAGGCCGAAGGCATCCAGGGCTTTGAGGGTGTCGAGATCGTCCAGGGTGTAGGCGGCGTTGGCATCCACGGACAGGGGCACCGCATCCCCCACGAGCTTGCGCACGGCGGCCAGGAAGTCGACGTCGGCGCCCGGTTTGATCTTCAATTTCACCTTGTGGTACCCGGCGGCCAACTCCCGCTGGACCCGTTCCGCCAGCGCTTCCATGGTGTCCTGAAGCCCCAGGGAAATGCCCACGGCGACCTTCGCGCGGCGCTCGGGGGGAGCGATCCCGGCGGCCTCCCCCAGGACCGTCGCCAGGGACTTGCTCTGACGATGGGCCAGCAATTCCCAGGCCGCCATCTCCAGCGCTGCCCGGGCCATCCAATGGCCGCGCAGATGGCGGCGCAGCGCTTCGTCCACCGCCCTCGGGTCGGCGAAACGCTGCCCCAGGACCCGGGGGATCAGCCATTCCTTGAGCGCCAGCCACGCCGTGCTGGTGGTCTCCGGGGAGTAGTTGGGTTCCGCCGCGCCGACGCACTCACTCCAGGCGGTGAAGCCCTCGGCGTCCTCCACCTCCAGCAGCAGGATGGGCCGGTCGTGCATCGCCCCAGAGGCGATGCGGAACGGCTCTCGCATGGGCAGCTGGATCTCCCGCAGGGTGATGGAACGAATGTCGATCATGGTGCAGGGGACGATAGCAGATAGCAGCACCGCCCCGAGGCCTCCCGTTGGAAGGCTGTCACGGTGTAGCCCAGCGCCAGGTAGTGCTCAAACGCCTCGCGGGTCTTGCGGCGCCAGGCCCGGGCGATGTCTGGATCCTGGGCCTTGAGGCTCTGGATGTCGGCGGGAATTTCCACCTCCACCGTCGCGTCCGCCGGGGGAGTGGGGGAGACGGTACCGTCCAGGCGCACCTCCACCACGAAGCGGTCGGTGCCGATGCCCCGGTGCAGGGCGCTGCTGCCGCCGTCACCATAGACATTGCGTTGGTACGCCACCACCCGACACCCCAGGCGATTCAAGTTGAAGTGGGCGTTGCGGGCTTCCAGCGGTTCGTAGGTCCACTGCATGCGAGGCACGCCCCGGGCGGTCAGCACCCGCCGCTGGTAGCCTTTCAAGAGCCCGCCGATGCCGTGATTGCGCAGCTCCGGGCGCACCGCCAGCATGTGGGACCAGTGCAGCGGCACACCGTCCGCGTCCAGCCCGGTCAGCCCATAGACAAAGCCAGCCAGGGTGCCATCCTCCAGGAACGCCCCGGCGCTGACCCCACCCAGGTGCAGCCCGATGCGGAGCAAGGCCGGGGGGACGCACTCCGGGAAGCCCGGCCCCCAGGTCTGGTGTTCCAGTTCCAGGGTGGCGGCGAGATCCTCGTCGCTTTCGAGATCGCGCACCGTGATGGGGGGCGTCGTCTTGGCCATGAGGAAATCATACTGCGCCCCGGCTATAATCGTTCGGTTGGGAAGCGCCACCGCCGATAATCCAAGGAACCCGCCAGCCATTGAAAATCGCCATCGTCAGCCGCAAGGGAGGGGTCGGCAAGACCACCACCGCCGTCAGTCTGGGCGCCGCCCTGGCGCGGCGGGGGCGACGAGTCCTGCTGGTGGATCTCGACGCCCAGGGCTCCGCGACCCTCTCTTTGGGGGTGCGCAAGGGGCAGTGGAGCCCCTCCATGGCGGATGTTCTGATCCGCCACCGACCCCTCAAAGAAGCCGTGCGTGCCACCGCCCAGCCAGGTCTGGACCTGGTGACGGCGGCGCCGGACCTGGCGGAGATCGATCTGGCGGCCCG
>Ga0055474_10000029_pt1 | contig 25518 bp, 23 predicted proteins | sample Muzzi_PWA_D1_FD_57680 | JGI IMG/M metagenome (GOLD analysis project Ga0055474, IMG submission 57680) | Wetland microbial communities from San Francisco Bay, California, USA, that impact long-term carbon sequestration - Muzzi_PWA_D1 | ecosystem: Environmental > Aquatic > Marine > Wetlands ... | reverse complement strand
GGCGCCACCGTTGAGGTAGCGGGCGGCCCAGGTGGTCGCCAGCGGCTCGCGGTGATCGATACCCGTAGCGGCCACGTAGCGACCGTAGAAGGTGTAGCCAATGCCGTTCGGCGGACCCTGGTTACCACCACCGCCACCGAGCTCGAGGGTCGCATCCGCTTCGAGGGAGACGAGGTTGTCACCCTGAGCGAAGGCGTTCGCCGGATCGATGAGGAAGTAGTCACCCCAGAGGGTGTTGTCGTCGATGGCCACGCCACCGGTACCGAAGTAACCAACGTTCGAGGGGAACAGGAAGTTACACTGGTTGACGTTGTCAATGGTGATGTAACCGACGGCAGTGTTGTTGCCACGGTTGGCGCCACCGCAGGTACCTTCCAGCGGGGACTGGTTGCCGGTGTGCATGGCGACGATGTGATCGACCAGGATCCCAGGCAGGTTGCCCAGCGGCAGGTCACAGCCGGGGAACACGACGTTCGGCAACGAGAAATCACCAGCCGGGACAAGACCACCACCGGTCTGCGGGATGATGCCGTCAGTGAAGACATCGCGCAGGTTGACGGTGACGATGTCGTACCCAGTCAGGTAGATATCGAAGTCGAGGGTCGGAACCGAGAGGTCGGTCCAGAAGGTAACGTGCGCCAGCTGCGGAGCAGCGGAGGCGTTACCCAGAGAGAACAGGGTGGTGATTCCAGCAGCGTCATCGAGATCCACAGCGAAGTACGGCAGCAGCACGGTGGCCGCGGGAACCGGATCAATCGCGCAGATCTCAGCGATGGCCTGTCCACCAGTGGCCACGAGGGCAACCAGCGCAAGGCAGATAATCGCCTTTTTCATTTCGAACAATCTCCTTCAAGTTTTCTTTCTAGTATCCGCTGTCCGGACCTTCCGGGAGCGGCCTTCATTCGCTTTCGAAGAGTTTCCTCTTCTCCCTAACTGTTGGACATCACCTCCAGGTAAAAATTTTGATTGCGTTAAATCCGCAAATTTAGCCAATTTTTTCAGCGCTCTGTCCACCCTCCGCAATGCTGAATCACCTTAGGAGATCCGGGCGGAGCATGCAAGCACAACTCCCGCGCCGCAGAATCGCTGCGCCTGAACGGGTTCCTGAAGCTTACCGGCTGGATTGTTTGACTGTCAAGCGGTGTCGGCAAAAAAAGCACACCGACCACGGCCCCAGCCGCGGTCGGTAAATGCCCATCGATAAAGAGGTGCGAGCTCCCTTAGCTAGGGCGCGCCCCCATCCGTAGCGGACACGGCGGAGTGCGGAACCGCCTTCCAGGCCCTGAGTTCCCCACGCTGCTTGCAACGATCGGGGTCGAAGAGCGCCGAGGGCTCACCCGCGAATCCCGCGACGACCTCATCGCTGCCGTCACCATCGAGATCCACGACGGCAACATTGTAGCCTTGACAACCAGTAGGTACGGGGATTTCCGGAGTCTTCTCCCGAGCGAAGAAGCCTTTGCCATCTCCCAGGAAAACCCAGGTGTCGCCAGTCCCGGTCAGTGCGACGAGGTCTTGGGCTCCGTCGTTGTTGAGGTCCCCGTGGTTCAGGGCGGTCACGGCCCGTCGGCCCTCCTCCGCATACAGTTGCCGCAGGGACCAGCCGCCACCCTTGCGCGCATAGAGAAGGTCAATCCCCGTGCGCCAGACCTCCACCTCGATGTTGAGGTAGGCCAGGGCGATGTCGTCGAGCCCATCGCCATCGAAGTCGCTCACGGTGACCGCGCGCACGTAACCCCGGGGACGGACCTCCTCCACTGCGGTCTGGGCCCAATTCCCAGCCTCATCGCCAAAGTGCACCAGATCGCGGCGATTGATGGTGCCCGAGCCGGTCACGAAGTCCATCTGCCCGTCACCGTTGAAGTCGCCGACGGCGAGGTGATCGCCGAACAACCCTCCACGGCCATTGCCCTGCGTCCGGCGCTCCCAGGTCCCGTCGCCCCGATTCAAGAAGAGCAGCGCCCCAAAGGCATCACCAAAGTTGACGCTGAAGTTGCCGGAGGAGGCGCGGGAGCCAGGGCGAGGACCCTCCCCAAGGGCCAACAGATCCGGGCGGCCATCGCGGTTCCAGTCGAGCACCTGGACGGCCCGGGAGGAGAACCCCCCACCGCCGCCCTGGCCGGGCATCTCATAATCGATGCCCTCGGTCCACAGTTCGAATTGGCCCTTTCCGTCCCCAACCATCACGACCAATCCGTGAAGGTGCATGGCAAGGGCGATATCCATGTGTCCATCGCCATTGAAATCCGCCGCTCGGGCGGCGCCATAGTCCAGCCGAATCGTCGTCGGGAAGCGCAAGCCGGACCACAGCTTCCACTTTCCTTGGCCGTCCCCCAGGAAGATGACCGGGTTGCCGCCACCTTTGCGGGGCGGGCCGTGAACGATGTCCAGATGCCCGTCACCATTCATATCGGCGAGGTCGAAAATGTTTCGCCACTGGCCACTCTGAGGCAGGCCCTCACTGAAGGGCTGGAATTCAAGGCGGTCCACCGTTTCAATGTCATTGACATATTTGGCCGCGACCGCGGCGAGGGCTTCCTCGGTGGGAGCCACCCGGGCAGGGAACGAGCGGGTCGGCCCCTCCGGGGCTGGGATCTTGACGTAATAGGATTCTTCGTCCTCGGAGAGGACTTCGAACTCCACCGTAAAGCCACGGTAGCGGTAGCGCATCTGCCCTTCGCTGAGCCATTCGACCTGGGCACCGAGCTTTGGCAGGGCCTCGACGCGATACTTGTTGCCCTCCTCATCGGTGAGCCAATCGTACTCTCGCAGAGGACCCGGTTCGCCAGCCTCTGGGCCGGAGGCTTCCCCTTGCGCTGCCGATTCGCCCGCCGCAGCGGCCTCGGCGGCCTCGGCCAATGCCTTTTTGGCATGTTCCGCCGTCGGCGAGTGGCCAACGGTTGCCTGGGCGGCACCCGGGACGGCGGTGCCGAGACTCAGGAGGAAGACCGCCGGGGCGGCAAGCGAAAGAACGGTGCTACGCATCATTGTGTTCGACTCCTTGACCTGGGATCAGTGACGGTTAGCGTCGGGCGCATACTCGCACGCCTGTTGCAACTTGTGGGCCACTTTTCAAATCTCGTCCGCGAAGGTGGGCTTGAGGCGGCGAAATAGCCACAGTCCGGCGGCCAACACGACGACCGAAATCACCGCCAGGCGTACCAGCCCCTCCACCGAACCGGGCGATCCGCCCAGGAAGGCAGCGCGGTACAACTCCACCAATGCGGTCATCGGATTCCACTCCACCCAGCCCCGGTAGGGCTGCGGAACCTGCGCCAAGGGGTACACGATGGGCGTGAAATAGAACCAGCCGGTCAACACCATGCCCAGGAACTGGGCGATATCCCGAAAGAACACCTGCAACGCCCCGAGGCTCAAGCCCAGGCCGGCGGTCAGAGCGACCTGAATCGGCAGTGCCAGAAGCAACCAGCCGAGACTGGGCCAGGAGAGCTCGCCGAGCAAGGCGAGGACACCGGCAAAGAGGATTCCCGCAGTGGCCTCCTGGACCAACGCCGCGAAGACCGCCGACAGAGTCAGCAACTCCGAGGGGAAGTTCAACTTCTTGACCAGGTTGGCGTGCTCCGTGATCGCGGTGGCGGAACGCAGGACTCCTTCATGGAAGGCAGTCCAGGGGAGCAGACCACAGAAGAGGAAGATTCCGAAGCTGTCCGTCCGCGCGCCAATGGGGGAGAGCTTCAAAACGGTGGAGAAGACAAAGGAGAAGAGCACCAGCAACCACAGCGGTTGCAGGAACGACCATAGGAATCCCAAAACCGAGCCAGCGTAGCGGCTGGAAAAGTCCCGGCGCACCAATTCCTGGAGCAAAAACAGGTTCTGTCTCACAAGTTCCTCGGTTTTGAACGACGAAAGGCCGACGGACCTATCGAGGACCACCGGCCTAACCACGGTGTGGTTCTACCCTACCCCAAACAGCGCCGACTCTCAGTGACCGCGGATTCGGTCGCGAAGCACCTGACGCCCGAGTTCCTGATCGACACCCTCACTGAGCCGCAAGGTGCGAACCTCGCTCCAGTCTTCACCGCTGGACTCCTGGTAATGCAGAGCATCCTCACCCTCCCAGCAGACCAGGGATTTGTCGCCATCTTCGGACACCATCACGAGCGCGCTATCCCCCGTCTCCACGGGCGCAAGGCGTTCCTGTACCAGGTAGAGGCGCACCAGGTGCGCCATCTCGCCAGGCGTCTCTCCTGCCGTGGGAGCCGCGCTGTAGGCTTCGACGAAGCGCAACCGCTGGGGATCATAGAATCGACTGCGCCCATTAGCACCATAGAAGGTGGAGCCCAAATCGACAATGTCCTTTCGGAGTTGCTCGGCGACATCCTGAACCACAACCCCGGGGCGCTCCGGGCTGTAGATCAATTCGAGCAACCGATCCCTGGCCTGGGTTCCCAGGTAATCCCGGTACGCCGGGTGCATGTCGGTGCTGAAATCGACGATATGGCCCCGAAGAATATCTCCCAGGGCCTCGATATTCAGGGTCCCGGCGCCCTCTTCCAGGACGATTTCCGCAACCTCCCGAGCGACCCGCCCCAACTCCCCGGGGAGCGCCCGCGCTTCGACGGAAACCAACTGACCACTGGCTGAGTTGGTGAAGGCGATCACCACGGAGTTGGTGTCCCTGCCACGCTCCAGAGTCGGCGCCCGCGCCGCGTCGGGCACCGTCACGACCTCGGTGCCGTCATAGGGATCCAATTCGTTCAGGGTAACGATCGGGCTCCAGCCCAGGTACTCCCCATTCAGAAGGACCACCGGAGCGTACAGAACCCGCTCGCCATCCCCTTGATCCCACCAGGCGAGGTGCAGGATCGTGCGTTCCACCGCCTGATCAGGGTTGGCCTGGGCGGTCTCCAGGTAGATGTCGCGAGTGATGCCGATGCGCAGGGACCCGGGACGAGGGTTCACGTTCTCGGCCACCTCGATGACCGGCAGCCAACTCTCCCCGTGCCGCCCGGCGAGCACGAAGTGGGCGCTATCCGCCTGGACTCTCTCCCAGGCCAGGTACAAGGTCTCCGAAGTATCCTCAAACACGAGAGCGGCCAGTTCCTCGGTCTCTGGACCTGCGGTGCCCTCCACGAGGGTCCGAACGGCGGCGCCATCCGCCAAGGTGGTATCCAGGGCCAGAACGGGATCGTCAGCCTCGGTCGCGGCTCCCTCGGGAAACAGGTCGCCATAGAGACCCGACCGCACCTGATAGAGGGTGCCATCATGGCCGACCACCGCTTCGCTCGCCGCTTGAAGGGCCAGTGGCGCAGCGAAGACCAACGCCGCGATGAGGGGGCAAAGCTTTTCTCGCATGATCATCAAGCTTTCAAATTCACCATGCTGCGGGCATCGACCACCATCAACATGTCGGTTAGCTGGGTTTCGAGGGGGTAGTAGGACTCTTGCAAGCGACGGAAGTAGCGCTGGGCGCCGAAATCGTTACCGAGGAGTTTCGCCGCCTCTCCCAGGAGGAAGAGGGAGGTCTTGATGCTCTCTTGATCGCCGAATTCCTCGGCCATGGCAAGGGCCGCCAGGCCGTGGCGCAGGGACCGCTCCGGTCGCTCAATTTCCAGGTACGCGAAGCTCAGGCTCATGCGGGGCTCGATCTCGTATCGGCGCGCCCCGAGACAGCGTAGGGTGCGCAAGCTCTCGAAGAGGGCGCGAAACCCTTCCTTGAAGCGCCCACGGATCGTGTAGCAATAACCGAGATTGTCAATGATGATCGACCGCTCGATACTCGCCGTTTGAGGCAAGACCCGCAACGCCCGCTCGAAGGAGGCGATCGCCTCCTCAAAGTAACTCGAGGTCAGGAGCAGCGTACCGATCTGGTTCTCGCTGGAAGCGATCCACTCCTGGCGACCCAGTTTCTGTGCACTTTCGAGAGCCAGACGAGCGTAGAACAGTGCCCGATTCCACTCTTCCCGCCGGTCATAGGCGCGGGCCAGGGTGTATGCCGCGAGGCGTCGATTCTCCGGTTCGGCGCTGCGTAGCAGGATCTTACCCAGGGTAGCGACCGCCTCTTCAAACGAACCACGTTCCAGTTGCACCGCGCTCCGGATACAGCAGGCGCGGTCGATGAGAACAGCGTCACCGCTGGCCGTGGCGATCTCCAACCACTGGTCGATCAGACGCTCCGAAGCGTCCAGTTCCCCCGCCCCAAAGGCCTGCTCCGCCTGTGCGCGCAAGCGGGCGCACTGCGTGACGGCGTCGTTTAACTCGTCTGTTTTCTTCGACATGCTCTCAACAATCTCCCCGATTTAGCTCCACCGCCACACCTTCGGGGAATACCACGAACCGTGAGTCTCCCCATCTCACATCCTTCCCGAAGGTTCCGCCGAATGTCAACACGATCTCGCACACTTGGAGGTGACGGAAATGCTATTCCACCATTTGTCCAGCGTCAACCCCCAACCTCTCCCAACGCGAAACCCCGGCCCAGAATCTGCTTGATCCTATTAAGTGGACTGTGGGCTACCCCGGAGCAGGAACAAAGTGGTTGACTCGTAAGCCACTGAGACATATAGTTTCTCCTCTGAAGCCTGACTACCATGAACCTCGGGGTCCGAGGAATGTATTCCCGTCCCCATGAATCGCGAATAATGGCGTCAAAAATGGTCCAGAAAATTCGGCAAATTCAACTGGTCGGCCACAAGATCCGACAGTTGCGGAAACAGCGGCGCCTTACCCAGACGGAACTGGCAGGCAAGATCGGGATCCAGCAATCCGACCTGTCGCGCATGGAGAAGGGCGAGTACCGGGTCAGCCTGGACACTCTCTTCCGGATCCTGGGCGAGTTCGACATGGGCATCGGCGAGTTCTTCGACGAGATGGCCCAGGAGAGCTTCACGCCGCGGGATGTCAGCCTCGTGCGGCAGTTCAACAACTTGCCCCCCGAGAGTCAGAATGAGGTGCAAGAGTTCATCTCCTTCAAGCGGGCCCAGCGCACTCTAGAGGTGCCGGAACCGAGAGCGGCCACTCCGAAACACGCAGCCAACCAAGGGCGAGAACGGTAAAAGTATGGGCGACACCAATTTTGCGTATTACGAACGACTGCGAAATGCTGGACTGGAAGCCCTGGCGGCGGCTCGTCTGACCGAGGCCTTTGAGAATTTCGACGAGGCTTACGATTGGGCCCAGGAACACGGCGACAGCCTGCTTCAGGATCAGGCTTTCTGCAGTCGCTCCGCAGTCGCCGTCGAACTTTTCCCCGTCGATGAGCCCCTGGCCCGTCTACGCGCGATCCTGATGCGCAACCAGGACAGCTGGAGCTGCCGCCTGGCGGCGTATACCATCGCCCGCATCTACGAGCTCAAAAAGTCCTGCAAGAAGGGTCTATTTTACGCTCGCATCGCCCGGGACCTCTCCTACCAGCTCGGCAGAGAGGACTGGATCGCTTCCAGCCACAACATGATGGGCAACCTTCTGCTCGCCGAGAGCTTCTTCGATGAGGCTTATGCTGAGTACCAGGAGGGGCTCGACCGGTTTGAAACCAAGGACACTGTGCAGCGAGCCATCCTGCTGGAAAACGTTGGGTATTGCCGCGTCGTCCAGGGGGAGATGAAAGACGGATTTCGGCTGCTGTTCGAAAGCCTCCGTTCCTTGCGGCGTCTACAAGCCGATGGCTACCAGGCTTACCCTCACCTCAGCCTGTGCTACGCCTACATGGAGTCGGGGCGGTGGCCCCAAGCCTTACGGCACGGCATGCGAGCTCTCGCCCTGGGGAAAGACCGGGAACTGCAGAAAAACGCCCTGTACTTGCTGGGGGAGACCGCCAACCTCATGGGCGATCCTGATCGCGCCCATGACTTCCTGCTGAAATTACAGCAGGAACACTACCCTGACGCGCCACATATCGTCGATTTCCTGATGAAGGTCGATGTTCGACAATTCATCAATCTCAAGGCATAGAATCATGGCCCATCTCTTCCGAGTTTCCTTGAGTCTCTCCCTTCTCTTGTTATGGGGAGCATCCACCGCCACCGCCACCCAGTCCAATCCGGCGCTGGGCCAGGAGGGTGTCGTGTATCGCACCGTGGCAGGCCCCCAGGAGGAACTGTTCCCGGGGGTCGAGTTCCAGAACGTTGCCCAGGCGACAACCGCGGTCCTGGCCCTGGATATCGTCGCAACGGAGGGCACGGTGGACCGACTCCTCGTTCCGGGGACCGATGATCTGGTGGGCGATATCGAACAGCCCGCCTCCTTGCTCTTCGACGAGGGCTCCGGCACCCTCTACCTGGTTTGGGAGATCCGCCGCAATGGCATTCACCCTCTGCTCAACCTGGTGAGCTTCGACGGCTCCCAGTGGGGGGAACCGGTAACGATCTCCACCAGTGCCTTCGCTCTCAAAGGCACTCCGCAACTGGCCATTACCCGCGATGACTTTGAGCTACCGGACAGCTCCAACACGGCGGGAATCCGGGTCGTTCAGCGGGCGATCCTGCATGTGGTGTGGTGGGAAGATCAGGCCGGAGGATCCGCGGTGCTCTACGCCCCCGTGGTCCTGGTCGATGGCGATTACGGCGGACAAGAAACACCGATCTTCCGCATGGATACCACCCAGTGGGTGGCATCCGAAGCGCCCCCAGGGCTGGCGGACTCACTGGTGCAGCATCCCACCATCACCGTGGGCCGAGAGCACCGCAGCATCGTGATCGGATTTGGCAACCAACAGGTCGGTGAGTTCGTCTCGACCGAAGTCACTGTGCTGCCGGGTGAGATTAGCCGCCTCGGAGACATCATCCGCGGCCACATCATCGATGCCGCCTTCACGGGGCAGGATATTGAAGCGTGGGCTGACATTATCCGCGGCCACATTATCGATGCCAACGCCCGGATGAACCCCGGGAACATCTCGATCCTGGCGGATATCATCCGTGGCCACATCATTGACGCCCGGAGTCAGTTTGAGGGCAACGATCCGATCACGGTAGCCGGCCTGATCCGTGGCCACATCATCGATGCCTCGGTCACCCTCTTCGGTCCCGAGGACATGCGTCTCTACGCCGGTGCCGGTCACGTGGTGGAGGAAGTGAGTTCCGAATTTGTCGATGCCGTCGGCAACACTCTCGAGCTTTCTCATCATCTGGTCTTCCAGAACGTTTCACGCCGTCCAGGACCACCGGTGGAAGGAATCGTGACGCAAGTCTACCTCTCCTCCGATGGTCGCGACGCGACGGTGACCTGGGAAGAGGAAGGCTACCTGGCCTACATCGAAAGCCAGGGGGACGGTTGGGCACCGATCCACCGCCTACCCCTTAGCGAGACCCTGACGCGGGAACAGGGATACAAGATCCTGGAAGAGCGTACCCGGACCCGCTGAGCACTCGATTTCCTCAAACAGCAACGCGCCCGCCGGTCTCCCGACCTGCGGGCGTTGTTGTTTCCGTCGATCTGGTCTGGGGCGTGCTGATCAGGGGCGTGACTGGACCACCAAGGGGTCTCCACAAGGCTTGGCGGTCAGAAGTGCACCACCAGCCTTCTCCATCGCCCGGGCCACTGCGGCGCGACGCTCCGGTGGCGCCAAGACCGCTACGCAGCCCCCGCCCCCCGCACCACAAGCTTTGCCACCCCAGGCCCCTGCCCCCAGCGCGGCCTGTAAAATCCGCTCAATGGCGGGCGTCGAGATCCCATCCGCCAGGCGACGCCGGAACGACCATTCCTGCCCCATCAACAAGCCGGTGCGCTCCAGAGCCCCTGTCTCCACGGCGCCTGCCAGCTCTTGGGCGGTCTCCGCGATGCCGGTGAAGAGTTCCACCGACTCCGCTTCGCCGTCCAGGCGGCGCCGCACCACCTGCCAGTTGCTCCCCGCAGAAAAATGACTCTGCCCGGTATAAGCGATCACCAGGCACTCCCCCAGGGCTTCCAGGTCGATCTCCAGCCGCCGCGCCGCAACGCCGCCGGGCGGATAGGTGAGGCACAAGGCGCCACCCAGCAGCGGGGCGAAGTGGTCCTGGGTACCGGTGGGCAAATGCATGAGCTGCGCCTCCAGGTCCCGGGCCATGGCGGCGAGGCGCTGGGGTGACGAGGCGGGTTGGTCCAGGAGAGCCTCCGCAGCGGCGATCAGCGCCACGGTCATGGAGGAACTGGCCCCCAATCCACCGCCCCGGGGGGAACCGCTATGGAGCGTGACCTCCACCGGCGGTAGCCCCAACCCTTCGGCGATCACCCCCAGGAGAGCTCCCCCCGGGTACGCCTGCAAACCCGCAGCCGTGGCTGCCTCAAGTTGTTCTTCTTGCTGAAGGACTCGATAGCCCGCGGCCCGCCTCGTCAGAGTCACCGTGACCGGGAGATCGATGGCCACGTTGACCGTACAGGACCCCGGATGTAACAACCCCAGGGGCCAGATGTCGAGGGTGCCTCCCGCCAGATCGATGCGGCAACAAGCGCGGGCTTCGATCATGTGCGCTAGCGAGCCACGGCCCGAGTCCGGCTCGAGTCCGCCTCCGGCCCACCGGCATCCGGGCTCGGCCTACCCGGCGGTTCCTCAAACTCCCCGTGAGATTGGATGCGCGCCTGGAGCACCGGCGCGGTCTCCCCGGTTCTCAGGCTGTCTCGAAGGGCATCCCGCCACTGAAGAAAGGCCGGTAGATCTCTTTGCGCGATGGGCTCCGCAGGAACACTCTTGATCGAGAGAGGATTGACGTAGCGGCCGCGATGCTTGACACGGTAGTCGAGATGGGGCCCGGTGGCCAGTCCCGTGGCGCCGACATACCCGATCACCTCGCCTTGGCGTACCCGCCGACCGGACGAGATCCCCGACGCGAACCGGGAAAGATGGAGATAGCCGGTCTCAAAATCGTTCGGGTGGCGCACCTTGATCGTCTTGCCCCCCCCTTTGTTCCAACCGGCGAAAATCACCGTGCCATTGCCCGTGGCGCGCACGGGCGTGCCCACCGGAGCCCCATAATCCACCCCGTAATGGGGCCGGTAGGTCTTGAGGACCGGATGAAAGCGGCGGTGGGAGAATCCCGACGTGACCCGCGAGTACGGCAGCGGTGAGCGCAAGAACATCTTTCGCAGGGGTCGCCCCTCTTCATCGTAGAGCCCACCGTCGTCGCCAAACCGGTACGCCTCGATGCGCTGCCCTTGATTCTCGTACTGCACCGCCAGAACCGGCCCCACGCCATGATACCGGCCGTCCAGGTAGACCTCTTCGTAGAGCACCTGGAACCGATCCCCCAACCGCAAGTCCCGGTTGAAATCCAGATCCCACTGCAACGCCTCCGCCATGCGGAAGGTCACCGCCACCGGTGCCCCGGCGGTCCGCACAGCGGACTCCAGGGCGCCCTCCAAAGTACCTTCGGCAACGCCCAGGCGGATCGACCGTTCGAAAGCTTGCCAGGACACCTGCCAGCCTTCGTCGGCCCGCCGAGCGGTCACTGTGCCGCGATCATCCACCGCCAACGCAAAGGCTTGGAGGCCGACGGCGGGCGATAGGTAGGCGTCGTAGGGGCTGCCCGCTTTCAGGCGCCGCACCTCCACATGGGAAGCCAGCTCCTGACTCAGCCGATAGGCCTCCGGGGGCTCCAACCCCAGGCCGCCCAGCACGGACCCCAAGGTCTCTCCCGGTTCCAGCTCGAAGCGGAAAGGCACGCCATCGCTGAGGCCGGGTAGCTCCCCAACCCCATCGGCAGGCACCATATGGGTGACCATGGCATCGTGGTAAGGCAAGGCCGTGGCGAGGGGATCGAGGCGTCGGTTGGTGGCCTCGACCCTTTGCAGTTGCAAGACCGCGAGTCCGCAGATCAGCCCCAGAACCGTCAGGGCAATACCGAGACGGCGGGCCTTTGCCGTGGATCGACGAAGCAGCATTTCAAGCATCAGGCTCCCCGGGTGGTGAAAAACAGAGCGAATCTACCACAGGCACGGGGTGGGCGGCCATTTTCACTCGGCGGGAAAGAACCGCGCGAGACGCCGGTCGGTATCCGCCCTCAGTCGATCCTGATAGATCGCCTCTCCCCCTCGGAAGAGCACCAAGGTGGGCAAGGTGGTCACTCCGTGTCGCCGAGCGAAGGTACCCGCTGTGTCCAGGTACACAGGCGGGGGGGAGGACTCCACCCCCAGGAAATTGCGGATGGTGGCAGGATCCTCCTGAAAGTTGACCGTGATGACCCACGCCTGCTGGCCCCACCGCGCCTCCAGAGCCTGGACCCGCGGCACAATCTCCCGGCACCGCGGGGACCAACTCGCCCAAAAGATCGCGATGGTGTCGCGGCGTTTCCATTCCGCTGGGGTCAGCGCCGCCCCGTCCAACGCTTCCAGATGTTCTCCTTGGTGGACGATCCTCGGTTCCAGGACTTGCCCTTCCAGCAAGCCCGGTCCCAGCGCCACAAAGCCCAGGAGGACCCCGAGCACCGCCCATCTTTTTCGTTGGGCGCCGCCGAGGATGGGAATCATGAGGAAGTGGCCCGGGGGAACTTCATCGGGCTGGCTCAAGGCAAAAGTTCGAGAATGCGGCGCCGGAGCGCCAGCGGGGCGGGCAAACGGACCATCCGCTGGCGGACCAACAAAAGCCACCGCTGCGTATAGTCCCGACGACGGGAGCAGTGCGGACAATCCGCCACGTGACGCTCCAGTCGGCGAGCCGCTTGCCTGTCCATCTCCTGATCGATGAAGAGGAAGATCGATTTCCGAACGCCGTTACAATCCATGTCTTCTCCTCCCAACAACCCGACGAAGGCTGTCGAGTTCGAAGACTTGTAACGGCGGGGCCTGTGGGGGTTATTCCCCCCGAGGGGGGAATCAGTGGATCGCTTCGGCGTCTTCCGTAGGGTCGGAATCGGGGGTGGCAGCACTCTTGCCGCGCTTGCTCCGCATCTTGGTCGGCGCCCCACCCCGCAGATAGCCGTGGTTCTTGGCGTAGGTGAGCATCGCCGACTCCAACAGGCGGCGAGCCCGGTACAGCCGGCTCATGACCGTGCCCACGGGGACGTCGAGGATCTCGGCGATCTCCTTGTAGCTGAAGGATTCCAGGTCCGCCAGCATCAACACCATGCGGAAGTCATCCGGCAAGTCATCCAGGGCGCGCTGCAAATCCTCGTCGAGAACGTTGGCCAGGAACTCCTCTTCGGGGCTCTTGATCTTGCGCGCCACATCGTCCCGTACCAGGCTCTCGAAGGAATCCTCGATTTCCGCGAAATCGCTCTCCAAAGGAGCCTGCTGTTTCTTGCGGTACGAGTTGATGAAGGTGTTCTTGAGGATCTTGAACAGCCAGGCCTTGAGGTTGGTGCCTTCCTCAAACTTGTCGTAGTACTTGTACGCCTTGAGGTAAGTTTCCTGGACCAGATCCTCCGCATCCTGGGCGTTGCGGGTCATCCGGTAAGCAGTGTTGTACAACGCATCCACGAAGGGAATCGTGATCGATTCAAAATTCCAGGATCGCGGTTGGTCGCCGGGGACTGCTTGCTGCTGAGGAGCTACTGCCATTGCGTTCATCCTTTCCTCCGTGCCTTACCTCTACGCACAGATGATGCCAGCAGTTTTTGCCGGGTCGAATCCCGCCGCGCCTCATGGGGTTACAACGAAGATGTCCTGTATCGCGGGCGCTGGTCAAGGCGGTGTCCACCATAGGGGACACCCTTGGGAGCAGGGGAGGACACCCCTCCCTTCCATTTCACTCTTGGAAAACGTGCCAAATCGGCAGTGAGATGAGATATCGTCTGGTTCACCATGGATTCCAGCAACCGCATCCCGGCATCCTCGGCGGCGCCCGTGCCCTCCCAGGAGAGGCTCCTCGCCCTGATCGACGCGATGGCGGACCAGCCGGTGTTGATGTTGGCGGATCTGGTGGCGGACCGATTCATCACCGGCATACCGAAACGCATCAGTCGCGAGGCGCCGGTGTTGATCCTGAGCTACCAGGAGGAGACCCTGATTCCCGGCGGCGGGGCCAACGCCATCGCCAACGTCCACGCCCTGGGGGGCCGCCCCCTTCCGGTCGGCGTGGTGGGGGACGACGCCAACGGTGAACGGCTGGTGGCCCTGCTGCGGGAGCGGGGCATCGCGACGGACGGAATCCTGGTGTGCCCGGGCTACCTGACACCCACCAAGACACGCATCCTGGGAGGGGGCGCACACTCCATCAAACAGCAGATCGTGCGCTACGACATCGAGGCCCCCCTGGACCTCGATGCCACCCAACGGCAAGCCCTGGAGGACCGGCTGGGCGCCTTTGGCGGCCAGGCCCGGGTGGCGGTGCTGAGCGACTACGGATACGGTGCGGTGGCCCCCGCGTTGCTGCCCACCGCCCGCCGCGCCCTGACCGACGGCGGCACCGTCCTCTGCGACAGTCGGTACCGGCTGAGCGCGTTCCGAGGCCTCGATGGGGCGACGCCCAACGAGGAGGAAGCGGAGGCGCTCGCCGGGACAACCTTCGGCGACGACACCGGGGCCGTGGAAGCGCGGGGCAACGCCCTGGCGGAGCGGCTGGCGTGCGGTTTCCTGCTGATCACCCGGGGCAGCCGCGGCATGGCCCTGTTTGATCGAGCCGCGGGAGGTGCGGTAACCCACCTGCCGGTCCACGGCACCGACCAGGTGGCGGATGTCACCGGTGCCGGGGATACCGTCATCGGCACTGTTGCCCTCGCCGTGGCAGCCGGAGCCACCCCGCTGGAGGCGGCCCTCCTCGCCAATTACGCAGGCGGGGTGGTGGTGATGAAGATGGGCACCGCCACGTTGACCCGCGATGAACTGCGCGCCGCCGTCCGCTCCGATCCCCACCCCCGGGAGGCGATCCAATGGGGCGGGTGATGGAAACCGCCGCGCTGCGGGAGGAGATCCAGCGGTTGCGCCGGGACGGGCGGCGCATCGCCCTGGCCAACGGCCACTTCGACCTCCTCCACGTGGGCCATCTGCGCTACCTCCAGGCGGCCCGGGAAGCGGGGGATGCCCTGGTGGTGGCGATCAACGACGATGACTCCGTGGAACGCCTCAAGGGTCCCGGTCGACCCATCGTGCCGGCCGCGGAGCGAGCGGAACTGCTGGCGGCGCTGGCGCCGGTGGACTATGTGGTGATCTTCGAGGGCGACTCCCCCGCTCCCCTACTCACCGCGTTGCGACCGGACATCCACTGCAAAGGACCGGATTACGGCTCCCCGGAGCAGGTTCCCGAGTACGCCACCGTCCGCGCCTACGGGGGCGAAACCCGGCTGGTGGGAGACCCCAAAGATCACAACACCAGTGATCTGATCGCCGCGGTCCGCCGTTTGCCCCCCCGGGGGGACTGACCCCTTCATGCGCATCCTCATCCTCCGTACCAGCGCTCTGGGGGACGTGGTCCACGGCTTACCGGTCCTCAACGCTCTGCGTCGTCACCTGCCGACGGCGGAGATCGGATGGGTGGTCGAAGCCCCCTTCGCCCCGTTGCTCGACGGCTTCCGGGAAGCCGCCGTGCTGGATCGCATCTTCCCCGTCCGCCTGAAGACCTGGCGGCGATCCCTGACGAAGTCCCAGACCCGCCGGGAAATCCGCGCGGTTCTCGGTCCCCTGCGCGCATTCCGGGCGGATGTGGCCCTGGATCTGATGGGCAATCACAAGGCGGGCCTCCTGGCCCGGCTGAGCGGCGCCCGGCGGCGCATCGGCCTGATGCGCCGGGAGCGAAGGGAGCCCTCCAGCGCCCTGTGGATCAACGAACCCGTGGCGGCCCGGGGCGATCACGCCGTGGAGCGTGCCCTCTCGGTGCTGGACGGCCTGGAGATACCCCGGGAAACACCGGACTTCGGTGCCGCGATGCTGCTGCCGGAAACCGCCGCCGTGCGATCGGCCCGCAAGGCGCTTCCCGCGCTGCCTCCCGAAGCCCCCCTGGTCCTCCTCTGCCCGGGCGCGGGGTGGGGCAACAAGGAATACCCCCCGGCGTGGTGGGGGCGGGTCGCGGCCCGGCTGCGCGATACCGTGGGCGCGGTGATCTGGATTCCCAGTGGCCCGGGGGAAGAGGCCCTGGGCGAAGCCGTCGCCCGGGAGAGCGCCGGAGCCGCCGCTGCCCTGGGCCGGATCGATCTACCGACCCTGGCCGCCTTGATGCGTCAGGCCCGGCTGGTTCTGGCCGGGGACACGGGCCCGCTGCACCTCGCCCACGCCCTCGCCACTCCGGTGGTGGGGGTCTTCGGCCCCACCGATCCCCAGAGGCACGGTCCGTATGGCGATCCCCAGGGGGCTCTGGCGCGGAAACTTCCTTGCTCCTTTTGCTACAAGCGCTATGCTGAACCCAAAGCGTGCCTGCTGGAGATTCCACCGCGCGCGGTCGCGGAGCGGGCCGCGCAACGCCTCACGGTCGCTGCGGCGGCGCATTGACCCCCCTGAGGGCCGTTGCTACACTCCAGCTTCGCGCTCCAGAAAACGCTTGGGAGCAGCGGGTTGACCCGCGCAAAGTCCCCTCCGTCAACCAAATTTGTTGGAAGAGCCATGCAAGAAAAATTCGGTGAAGTCCTGGTCCGGGCCGGCAAGATCAATCAAGACCAGCTGAAGGCTGCGCTGGAATACCAGAAGGAGAACGGCGGGCGCATGGGGGCGGCCCTGGTGGCCCTGGGGCACATCACCGAGCAGGAGTTGGTGGGCTTCCTCTCCAAACACTTCCGGGTGCCTTCGGTAGACCTCCAGAACATGGACGTCGCCGAGACGGTGATCAAGATCATCCCGGCGGATATCGCCCGCAAGTACACCGTGCTCCCGGTCTCCAAAGCGGGCGCCAAAGTCACCCTGGCGATGATCGACCCCTCGAACGTCTTCGCCATGGACGACATCAAGTTCATGACCGGTTACCAGGTGCAACCGGTCCTGGCCTCGGAAACGGCGATCCGCATGGCCATCGACAAGTACTACGGCTCCACCCACGCGGTGGAGTTGAAGAAGGTCATGGAGGATCTGTCGGAGGAGGCGGATGAGGATCTGGAGGTCCTCGAAGAAGAAGAAGATCTCGACATGGCGTCGTTGGAGGAGGAATCCGAAACCGCGCCGGTGGTCAAATTGGTCAACATCATCCTGACCGACGCCATCAAGCGCGGCGCCTCCGACATCCACATCGAGCCCTACGAGAAGGAATTGCGGGTGCGCTACCGCATCGATGGGTTGCTCTATCAGGTCATGCAGCCACCCCTCAAATTGCGCGAGGCCATCACCAGCCGCATGAAGATCATGGCGAAGCTCGACATCGCGGAAAAGCGCCTGCCCCAGGATGGCCGCATCAAGATCCGCACCCGCATCAGCGGCAAGGTCAAGGCCCTGGACTACCGCGTCTCGGTGCTCCCCACCCTGTTCGGCGAGAAGATCGTCATGCGGCTCCTGGACAAGGACAACCTGATGCTCGACCTCACCAAGCTGGGGTTTGAGACGGAATCCTTGCGCAAGTTCGAGCAGGCCATCCTGAAGCCCTACGGCATGGTCCTGGTGACCGGTCCCACGGGCTCCGGCAAAACGAATACGCTGTACTCCGCCTTGCAGCGTGTGAACAAGCCGGACACCAACATCATGACCGCCGAGGACCCCGTGGAATTCAACCTGATGGGGGTCAACCAGGTGCAGATGAAGGAGTCCATCGGCCTCAACTTCGCAGCTACCTTGCGCTCCTTCCTACGCCAGGATCCCAACATCATCCTGGTGGGAGAGATCCGCGACTTCGAGACCGCGGAGGTCGCCATCAAGGCCGCCATGACGGGCCACCTGGTGCTCTCGACCCTGCACACCAACGACGCGCCCTCCTCCATCAGCCGCATGATGAATATGGGCATCGAGCCCTTCCTGGTGGCCACCTCCGTCCATCTGGTGGTGGCCCAGCGTCTGGTGCGGCGCATCTGCACCTTCTGCAAAGAACCGGTGGACCTGCCCCCGGCGGCGCTGGTCAACGTCGGCTTTAGCGAGCAGGAAGCGCGCACCCTGAAGCTCTTCCGAGGCGCGGGCTGCGACCGTTGCAACGGCACCGGCTACAAGGGCCGCGTCGGGCTCTACGAAGTCATGGAAATCGGCGACGATCTGCGCGAGATGATCCTCTCCGGCGCCAGTTCCTACGAGTTGCGCCAGCGGGCCATGGAATTGGGCATGATGACCCTGCGCGGCAGTGGCATGCAGAAGATCCGCGAGGGGGTGACGACGACGGAAGAGGTGGTGCGGGAGACGGTGGAGTAGGCCCACCAAGCCGACCCCCCGCGACCGATTCCGCCGCCCCCTGAGCTTCGCGTCAGAACAAGATCCGTTCCGCCCGCTCGACCACCGTTTCTACCTCCAGATCCGCCAGGATCCGGCTTCCCCCAAACCACCGGGTGAGAGCGCTGGGGGGATCTCTCATCACCGTATGCCCCGCCCCCAGGGGACCATGGATCGCTGGATCCCGGTGCCCGAAGAGCGCCAGGCAGGGAACTCCCAGGGCCGCCGCGAGGTGCATGATGCCCGACTCGACGGTGATCAGCAGATCGAGTTGCGCGAGGACGCCGGCCAGCGCGGCGAGATCCAGATCCGGACCGAGCACCGGGTAGAATCGCGCGGTCTCCTCATGGATGCGCACCACCGGCCACAGGCGCTCCCCGTTGGCAATCAGGATCTGCCGGACGCTGGGGTTTTGCCGCCGCAGGGTCCGAGCGAGCTCCGCGAAGCGCTCCCACGGCCAGGTGGAGGCACGATGGAGATCCGAGACCGGAGCGAGGCCCACCAGCGGACCGGAAGTGTCGGGAACCCGCGCCCGCTCCAGGAAATGCGGCCCCATGGCGAGGGCCTCCCGGGGCAGCGTAAGGCGGGGGATCCAGCCCTCCGGAGCGTCGGTGGGTTCCGCGTCCAGAGCCCGCAGCAGACCCTCGAACCGCTGGGGGTCGGTGCCTCGGAATCCCCGGGGGCGTTCCACCCCAGGCTTCAGGAAAAGACTCCGCAGGAAGCCACGGTAACCCCAGCGCTGGCCCAGGGCCCCGGTGAAGGCGAGCCAGGCGGTATCGAGGGACTCGTCTAGCAGAATGCCCTCGCGGTACCCGTTGCGGCGGATCAGGCTGACCGTGGCGTCCTCGCTGTCGCGCAGTTGGAGAGTGGTCGCCACCCCGGGATAGAGGCGCAGCAGCGGCAGCAGATCCCCCGGGGCCAGCACCGCCAGAGAACGCCGGGAAGCCAGGGCGTGGAAGACGGGAAGCACGCGCACCGCGCCGGTGAGCCCCCGGGGCGAAAAGACCAGGGTCTCCTCGGTCTTGTCGAGCGGGGCGGTCACGTCTTCCACCTCTCGTGCAACCATAGCCAGCTCGCCGGATCCCGGCGGATTTCCTCCTCCACCACCTTCAAATAACGAGCGGTCAGCGCCACCACGGCGGCGTCCTCTCCCTGGGTGGTCTCCGGGGGAAAAATGGGTTCCCGCAGCACCACCCGGTACCGCCCGCCGGGCTCGTCGTGGCCGAAGATTGGCACCACCGGCGCACCGGTGCGCAGCGACAGGCGGGCCAGCACGTCCACCGCCCGGGTCGGTTGGCCAAAAAACGGTACCTCCACCCCTTCCCCCCGGCGAGGCCGCTGGTCGATGAGGATGCCCACCCGCCCCCCCTGCCGCAACGTCCGCAGCATGCCCCGGGCGGCGCCCCGCTTGTCGATGCCACCGTTGCCGAAACGTCCCCGCAGCCGCTTCAGGTAGCGATCGAGATAGGGATTGTCCATGGGCCGCCCCACCACCTCCATGCCCCCGGCGTACAGGGCGATGGGCTGTGCTGCCATCTCCCAACAACCCAGATGCGCGCTCATGATGAAGGTGCCCCGTCCATCGCTTCCCTCGCCCTCGGCCGCATCCAGGTGCTCCCAACCCTCCAACGTCAGTCGGCGACACAGTTCTCGGGCATCGAAGCGCTCCGCCGAGAGCGCGTCGCAGACCGCCATGCCGAACCGGCGGAAGCACTCCTTGTGGATCTGCCGCCGCTCCGCCTCGCTCCGGTCGGGAAAAGCGCGCCGCAGGTTGTCCTCGACGATCCGGCGGCGACCGCCCAGCAGCCCGTGAGCCAGGGCTCCAAGGCCCCGCCCCAGACGGCGGGCGACCGTGTGGGGCACGATCCGCAGGAGGCACCAGGCCGCCCGGAAGGCGGCAAACTCCACGGCGTGACGGAGCCTACGCCCGGTCATCGGGGAGCCCCCTCCTCGGGTGCCGCCACCCCCCCGTCCGGGCGCCGACCCCGGAGCGGCTGACGCGGCTGGCTCCAATGGGCGGGTCGCCAGGGCTCCAGGGCGCGATCCAACCACCCCCAGAAACTCTCTTCGGGTAGGGCCCGGATGGGCACGTCCGCCAGCGGTACGGAGAGTCGTCCATGGAGTTTGACCCGATCCTTGGTGGTGGTCAGCACCACCTCGGCACCGGTGCTTTCGAAGGCCGCCCGAACGCGCTCCAGGGTGCGATCCGGGTAGGCGTGGTGGTCCGGGAAGCGCAGGTCGCCCACCACTTCATAACCCGCCGCCTCCACGGTCTGGCGGAAACGCTCGGGACGGGCGATGGCCGACACCAGCAACACCTTGGTCGCCTGGCCCAGGGTCTCCTCCGAGACGCGCCGGGCTGAACCCGCCTCCACGGGGCTGGCGAACCCGGGGCCGGAAAAGCCAAAGGGGGCCAGGGCGCGGGCCAGGGCGGCCCCCTGCCCCGGGCGCCCGCCGCTCAACAGCACCGCATCCGCCCGCGCGGCGCTGGCCAGCGGCTCCCGCAAGCGGCCCGATGGCGGCAAGCGGCCCCCGGCGAAAGGATCGTTGGCGGGAAAAACCAGGAGATCGAGGTCCCGATGCAGACGCAGGTGGGAAAAGCCGTCATCCAACAAGAACACATCCGGCTCGGGATCGAGGCGCTCCAGCGCGTGGCGTCCCGCCTGGTAGCGGTCCGGGTCCACCACCACCGCCACGCCGGGAAGTTCTCCGGCCAACAAGACCGGTTCATCCCCGGCCACCAGAGGGCCGAGCAGCGGCCCTTCCCCGGTGCTCACCACCCGCACCCCCCGTCCTGCGCTGCGGTAGCCACGAGACAGGATGGCCACCCGCCAGCCCCCATCCCGCAGATGGCCGGCGATGGCCGCCACCAGGGGCGTCTTCCCGGCTCCTCCCCAATGCAGATTGCCGATGCTGACCACGGGACGGGGCAGGCGCCGGGCGCGTTCCCGATACCAGGCCCGGCGCAGCCGGTGACCGGTGCCATAGAGCCACTGCCAGGGGGAGCGCGGGCGCGCCGGGGTCTCCAGATAGTCGACCTGGCCATGGCTTTGGCCGCCCATCTGATGATTGTCGTCGCTCATCCGCCGATCCCTTCCAGAAGAGGTTCCAACAGAGCCACCGTGCGCTCCACCGCGCCCCGGTGGGCATCGATCAGGGCGCGGCCACGGTTTCCCAAGGCCGCCGCCCCCTCCCGATCGTCCAGCCATTGCCGCCACACCTCCGCCAGCATCGCGGCGTCCGCCACCCGGCGCCAGGCCGCCGCGGCATCGAAGTGGCCCGCCATCTCGCGGAAGTTATGCATCGAAGGCCCCACCACCACGGGCACCGAAAAGCGGGCCGCCTCCAGGGGATTATGCCCCCCCGTGGGCACCAGGGTCCCGCCGATGAAGGCGCCCACCGCGAGACGATAGAGGCCCGCCAGTTCCCCCAGCGTATCGAGCACCACGAGGTCCATCCTATCGGTTGGCGAACCATCGGTCAGGGCGCTGCGCAGGGCCACCCGGAAGCCCGCGGCGGTCGCCTGTGCGACGACTTCCGGACAGCGTTCCGGATGGCGCGGGGCCAGCACCAGCAGGGCTCGTTCCGTCCCCAGGCGGGCCAACGCGTCGAGGACCGCGCCCTCCTCCCCGGCCATGGTCGATCCCGCCAGCAGCAGGGATCTCCCCGCAGCCCAGCGCTTCAGACCTTCGACCAGCGACGGCGATACGGGCGGCGGCTCCGGCGTCTCATACTTCAGATTGCCGGTGACCTTGAGCCGCTCCGGCGGTACGCCCAGGCGGCGCCACCGCTCGGCATCGACCTCGGTCTGGGCCCCGAAACGGTCTACCGGCTCAAGCAGCAGGCGACCCGGCAGCGATCCCAGGACGGCCCGGACCCGTCGCAGTCGGCCAAAGTTACGGTCGCTCATCCGCCCGTTGACCACCGCCACCAGGATCCCCCGGCGGTGCACCTCCCGGAGGACGAGCGGCCAGAGATCCCCTTCCACCACGATCAGCACGCGGGGGGCGAGACGGCGAACGAAACGCCGTACGGCCCAGCCGATCTCGAAGGGGAAATAGGCGATCCGGGCGCGGTTTCCCAGCACTTTCCGCGCCAGCGCCTGTCCCGTCGGGGTCACCGTGGTCACCAGCAGCGGCAGGGCCTCCGGCAGTGCCCGGGCCAGGGTGGCCGCCACCCCCACCTCGCCCACGGACACGGCGTGAATCCACACCCCACCCGCCCCCGGGGGTTCGGTGGGCGTGGCCCGTGGGCTCCCCCCCCAGCCCTGGAGCCCCAGCCGGGGCCGCAACGTGGGACGGTAGTGGCCGCCCCGACGCACCGCCAGCCACGGCAATGCCAGGGCGCACAGCCCTCCCGCCATCACCTCGTAGAGCAGCCAACCCAACCGACTCAACCAGCGGGATCCTTGGGGTTTGTCCGTTTGCCTCATCGTCGCGCGGAGTATAGTCTCATCCGTAGACGCTCGCCGTCCCACCGCCGTAAGAAGGAGCGACACGGAAATTTAGACCTGCGACGCGCACCACGAAGGAAACCGACACCATGCCGACAACCCGACCCACCCTCGTCTACTCCGCCCCCGGAGTGGAGCCCTGGGCGGATCGCTCCGACCTCGAAGTCCTGCAGGCCCTCGCCCGGGACGAAGAAGATGCCCTCAACGAGCTGATCCAACGCAAGACCAAACCGCTGATCCAGGCCGTGTACCGCATTCTCGGGGATCTTGAAGAGAGTCGCGATGTCGTGCAGATGTCCTTCGTCCGCATCTGGGAGAATCGCACCAAATTCGATCCCCAATGGAGCCCCAACACCTGGATCTTCCGCATCGCCACCAATCTGGCCATCGACCTGCTGCGGGCGCGGCGCACCCGAGAACGGAGCAGCGATCCCGTGCGGCGCCACTTGCGCCAGGTGGCGGACAACCACAGTCGCCGCGAGTTTGCCTGCCTGGAACGGCGCGAGGTCATGGAGATCTTTGAACGGCTGGCCAGCAAATTGACCGAAAAACAGCGCGCCGTCTTCCTGCTGCGGGAGGTTGAAGGGCGTTCCTCCCAGGAAGTGGCGGAGATCGTGGGTTGTCGTGAATCCACCGTGCGCAACCACCTGTTCAACGCGCGCAAAGTGCTGCGCCAGGAACTGATACAGCACTATCCGGAATACGCCGCCATCTCCCCCCAGGGGCGGCAAGGGCTGGCGGAGGAGGGACGATGAGCCACGCGACACAACCGACCTTCGGCGCGACGCACCCAGCCTTGGAAGAGCTGCTGGAGCACCGCTTCGATCCTTCCCTGCCGCAACCGGAGGGATGGGACGAATTCGTCGCTCATCTGGACGAGTGTTCCTCGTGCCGCGCTCGGGCGGTGGAGATCGACCCAACCCTGGGCTTCCGGCGCCTGCCCACCGTCGAGGTGGACGCCAGCGATATCGCCGCCATGGTGCAATCCGTCGCGGTGCTGCGCCGTAACCGGGAACTCACCGGTGCCCAGGGGGGGATCGAGGAAGCCCGCCAGGCCCGCAGCGGTCGTTGGTGGTTCCCCGCGGTCGCCGCCCTGGCTGTGGGCATGGGGTTGGGCATGGCCGGTGGTGGTGTGCCCCTGGCGCCAGAGATGAGCACGGGGGGCGTCGCGGGAAACCTGTCGAGCTTGCGCACCACCACGCTGCCGGGCGAAGTCCGTGATGCCGCTAGCCTCGACGCGGTGGTCGATGCGTTGGGGGCCTCCGACAACTTCAACGAGCCGGTGTTGGAAGGGGTGGAAAACCCCGCGGCGCGCATCTACCAGTTTCGCGGCAACACCAGCCTGGCCGAGGACGAGACCATCGCCGTCGCGTTCGTCATCGATCCGACCATCGACGTCTAAGCTTCCCTCGACACCATGCCACCGCCCTCGTTGATGCTCGCCGCCCCCAAGGCCCCATCGTGCCAGACTCCCGCGCACCGCCCCTCATCCCGGCGGTGCGCGCTGACTTGGCCCTGGGGACCGGCTCGGCTTTTGTTGCTCCTGGTGCTCCTGCCCGGCGCGTTCCCGGAGAGCGTCGCGGCCCAGCCCGACAACCAGACCGCGCCGCTGATGCTCCACGTCTACAAACTGGGCCACCAACCGGCCATCGACGCCTTGCCCCTGGTGTACTCGCTCCTCTCTCCCCGGGGCACCCTGGAGATCAAGCCGCGGGAGAATACCCTCGTCTTACGGGATGAGCAGCAGGCCATCGACCGCGTCGTGGCATTGCTGGATCGTTTCGACCACGCCGGGAAACCGATCCGCATCGCGGTACAGATCATCGAGGCCCGCTCCCTGAAGTTTTCTCCGGGAACCCCCTCGGATATCCCCGGCAAACTTCTGGAACGCCTGACGCAACTGATGCCCAGTCACACCTTCCATCAGGTGGCCACCACCGAGTTGCGCACCCGGGAAGGGGAGAACGTCGCCTACCGGATGGCGGAGCGTTTTCACCTGGAATTCCAGGTGGGCACCGTGGCCGAGGGCGACCGGCTCCGTCTGCACGGTTTCCGCATGGCCCGTCAGACCGAGGGGGGAGAAGCCCACCGGCTGATTCACACCACCCTCAATCTGCGGCTGGCCCAGACCCTCTACCTGGGTCTCGCGCCCAGCGAGGATAGCCAGGAAGCCCTGATGCTGGTGCTCAGCGCCCAACAGGATACTGCCCTGCCCACGGGAACCCGCCCCCGGAAGGAGCGCTAACCATGGAGTTCCTCTGTCGTCTCGGAACCCCCGACGGCCTGGTGGTGCAACAGGAGCACCAGGCGGCGGATGAGCACTCCCTGCGTCGAGATCTGGAAAAGCGCGGCTACCACATCTTCTCCGTGCGACCGGCGGGCCTGTTGAGCCGCTTTTCGATACCCGGCGGGGGATTCCGGCTGAGCAAGCGCAAGAAGCGCTTGAAGACCGAGGATTTCCTGGTCTTCAACCAGGAGATGGCCTCCCTCCTCCACGCCGGCCTACCCCTGATGCAGGCTCTGGAGCTGATGTTGGAACGGATGAAGAATCCGGACTTCCGCCCCGTGCTGGAGGACATCCGCAACCGGGTCAAATCGGGTGAGGACCTGAGCAGCGCCTTCGAGGCCCATGGGGATATGTTCCCCCGTCTCTACCCCTCGACCCTCAAAGCCGGGGAAAAAAGCGGCGAGCTGGAATCCGTCATCCGCCGCTTTATCCGCTACCTGCAACTGGTCAGCGAGGCCCGCCGCAAGGTGACCTCCGCCCTGATCTATCCGGCGGTGCTGGTCGCCCTGTCGCTGATCATGCTGTCCGTCATGGCGCTGGTGGTGGTGCCCAAGTTCACCTCCTTCTACGATGAGCTGAACGCCGAATTGCCCCTGCTGACGCGGATGATGCTGGGCGTTATCGACACCGTGCGCAGCAACTG
>Ga0055474_10000028_pt1 | contig 26173 bp, 26 predicted proteins | sample Muzzi_PWA_D1_FD_57680 | JGI IMG/M metagenome (GOLD analysis project Ga0055474, IMG submission 57680) | Wetland microbial communities from San Francisco Bay, California, USA, that impact long-term carbon sequestration - Muzzi_PWA_D1 | ecosystem: Environmental > Aquatic > Marine > Wetlands ... | reverse complement strand
GCCTCCACCGTAGCCCCCACCGCCGCCGCCCCCGCCCTGGCGATCCTGGCGACCGCCCAGCATCTGGAAGTTCTCGCAGACGATCTCGGTGCGGTACTTCTTCTCGCCGGATTGCTGATCATCCCAGGAACGGGTTTGCAGGCGCCCCTCCAGGTAGATCTGGCGACCCTTGGTGAGGTACTGACCGGCGACCTCCGCCTGCCGACCCCAGACCACGATGTTGTGCCATTCAACCTGCTCCTGGCGGTTGCCGTCGCGGTCCTTCCACTTGCGGTTGGTGGCGATGGAAAAGGTGGCGACGGTCTGGCCGGAGGGGATCTGGCGCACTTCCGGATCCCTGCCCAGGTTGCCGATGAGGATGACTTTGTTGACCATGGGGGCTCTCTCCTTTACCTTGTATTGAGACCGAAAAAAGTATCACAGCCATCCCGGCGAAGGGAGTTCCAGAGCACATGCGTTTGATCTTGCAGCGGGTTTCCTCCGCCACCGTGCGGGTGGAGGGCGAAACGGTGGGGGAGATTCGGCGGGGCATCCTGGCGCTGGTGGGGGTGGAGAAAGGGGACACGGTGGCCCAGGCGGAGGCCGCCGCCGCGAAGCTCGCCACCCTGCGCTGCTTCGAGGACGATGCCGGGCGGATGAACCTCGATGCGGCGAGCGTCGGTGGCGCCTTCCTGGTAGTCTCCCAGTTCACCCTCGCGGGCAAGCCCCTGGCCAAGGGCCGCCGTCCGTCCTTCGCCGACGCGGCACCCCCGGCGGAGGCGGAACCGTTGGTGGAACACCTCGTCCTTCGGCTGCGCGACGCCGGTTACGAGGTGGCCACCGGGCGCTTTGGCGCCGCCATGGAAGTGGCGCTGGTGAACGATGGCCCGGTGACCTTCGTGCTCGACGTAGGACCCAGCGCAGCGTGATCCCGCCGCCTTGACCCAGGAGATTTGACCGTGCATCGAAACTCGCTCTTCCGTACCGCTCTGGCCAGCGCCACCGTATTCGTGCTCTTGCTCCTCTCCGGGTCGGTTCCGGTCGAGGCTCTCCAGGAGGAAACCCCCGCCGCAGAAGCCATGGAAGACAAGGGCTCCAAGATTCCCCCCGCGCCCCCCCGGGCCGAAGGCGAAGGCCCCTACCAGCGCCTTATCCTGCGGGGTGGCACGCTGATTCCCGGCACCGGCTCGCCGCCCCTGGGGCCGGTGGATATCGTCATCGAGGGCAACCGCATCGTCCAGATCGAGGCCGTCGGCAACCCCGGCGTTGCCATCGATCCCGAGGATCGCCCCGCACTCCTCCCAGAGGTCGAGGCGAGGGCGGGGCAGGAAGAATCGACCGAAGGGACGGAAGGGACCGACGGCTACCGGGAGATCGATGTCTCCGGCAAGTACATCCTCCCCGGCTTCATCGACATGCACGGCCACATCGGCGGCGAGGAGCAGGGCACCCCGGCGGAATACGTCTTCAAACTGTGGATGGGCCACGGCATCACCACCATCCGCGACCCCGCCTGCGGGGTGGGGCTGGACTTCTGCCTGGACCACAAGGCGAAGAGCGAGGCCAACACCATCACCGCCCCGCGCATCGAAGCCTACGTGGTCTTCGGTCAGGGGCACGACGATCCCTTCACCACCCCCGAAGAGGCCCGCCAATGGGTCAACGGGGTGGCGAATCAGGGGGCCGACGGCCTGAAATTCTTCGGCTATCGCCCGGACATCATGCGGGCCGCCATCGAGGCCGCCAACGCCCGGGGGTTGCGCACCGCCTGCCACCACGCCCAGTTGGACGTGGCGCGGGTCAACGTCCTGGACACCGCGCGCTGGGGCCTGACCACCATGGAGCATTGGTACGGTCTGCCGGAAGCCCTCTTCACCGATCGCACCATCCAGGACTACCCCCTGGACTACAACTACCTCGACGAGCAGCACCGCTTCGGTCAGGCGGGGCGCCTGTGGAAGCAGGCGGCGCCCCCGGGGAGCGAGCGCTGGAACCAGGTCATGAACGAGCTCCTGGCCCTCGACTTCACCCTCGATCCCACCCTGACCATCTACGAGGCGAGCCGTGACCTGATGCGGGTGCGGCGGGCCGAATGGCACGAGGAGTACACCCTGCCCTCCCTGTGGGATTTCTTCCGCCCCCATCGCAAAGCCCACGGGTCCTACTGGTTTTTCTGGTCGACGGAAGACGAGGTGGCGTGGAAGGAGAACTACCGCCTGTGGATGACCTTCCTCAACGAGTACAAGAACCGTGGCGGGCGGGTGACCACCGGTTCCGACAGCGGTTTCATCTACAAGTTGTACGGCTTCGGCTACATTCGCGAGCTGGAATTGCTGCGGGAGGCGGGCTTTCACCCCCTGGAGGTGATCCAATCCGCCACCCTCAACGGCGCCCAGGCGTTGGGCCGGGCGGACCAGATCGGCAGCGTCGAGCCGGGCAAGCTGGCGGATCTCGTGGTGGTGGCGGAAAACCCCCTGGCCAACCTGAAAGTGCTCTACGGCACCGGGGCCATCCGTCTGGATGAGAACAACGTACCCCGGCGGGTGGGCGGGGTGGAGTTGACCATCAAGGACGGCATCCTCTTCGACGCCAAGGCGTTGCTCGCGGATGTCCGCCGGATGGTGCGCGAGGCCAAAGACGCGGCGGGCCGCGAGATCGTCCAGCCTGGGCTAGAATCCAACCCATGAAGGCCGCCTTTCTCGCCATTGGTACCGAACTCCTGGGACCGGACCGCATCGACACCAACTCCCTGCGCCTCGCCGCCGTTCTGGCGCGGCATGGGGTCGAACTGCGGCGCAAGGTGATCCTGGGGGACTCCGTGGCGGAGATCGCCGCCGAGGTGCGCCGGATGGCCGCCGACTTTTCCCTCATCCTGATCAGCGGCGGCCTGGGGCCGACAGCGGACGACGTCACCCGCGAAGCCGTGGCCCGGGCGTTGGGCCGGGAGCGCACCCTCGACGAGGCCATCGTCGCCGACATCGAGGCCAAGTTTGCCCGCTGGGGGCGCAAAATGCCCCAGGTCAACCGCCGCCAGGGGGAGGTCCTCGACGGTGCAACGCTGATCCCCAACCCCCGGGGCACCGCGCCCGGGATGATCCTCACCGAGCAGGGTCTTTCCCGGCAAGGTGCCACCCTCTTTCTCCTGCCCGGCGTTCCCCGGGAACTGGACGGCATGGTGGAGAGCCACCTGCTGCCGTGGCTCGCCGAGCACGCCAGCGGCGACGCCCGGGAAACCCGGGTGCTGAAGGTGGCCTGCGTGCCGGAGTCCGAGTTGGAGGAACGCATCGCCCCGGCCTACCAGGAGTTCGACCGCGAATCCATCACCGTCCTCGCCAAACCCGCCGACATCACCGTCCGGGCCACCGCCGGGGGCGCCCCGGAAGGACGACGGCAGCTGCTGGATCGCATGGTGGAACGCCTCGCCGCCCTGATCGGTGACGCCATCTACGCCTTCGAGGACACCTCCCTGGAAGCCGTCGTGGGCCGCCTGCTCACCGAGGCTGGGGCCACCGTCAGTACCGCCGAATCGTGCACCGGTGGCCTGATCGCCGAGCGCCTCACCCGCACCGCCGGTTCCAGCGCCTACTTCGTGGGCGCCGCGGTCACCTACTCCAACGCCATGAAACAGCAGCTGCTGGGCGTCTCCGCCGACGACCTGAAAACCCACGGCGCGGTCAGCGAGCCCGTCGCCCGGGCCATGGCCACCGGTGCCCGGGAGCGCCTGGGCACCGACTACGCCCTCGCCGTCACCGGCGTCGCCGGTCCCGGCGGCGGCAGTGAAGAAAAACCCGTCGGCACCGTTCACCTCGCCGTGGCTGGACCCGACGGAGTCCACCATCGCCGCGTCCTGCTACCCGGGGACCGCGAGCGCATCCGCTGGCAGACCAGCCAGGTGGCGCTGGAGATGCTGCGGCGCCAGCTGGCCGGAAGGTGAGATCGTTCACGACCTCACGAATTGGGCTCCCAACTCACGAAAGCAGTCTTCCAGCGCCTGGACAGCGTGCCGGACGCTCGAATCCAGATCCCGCGCCAGACCGCGCCAATCGCTGAGAGGGTGTTGGGCAAGGTCGGGTTCCTGCTGGGTGCGGCGGTTGCCGCTTTTGGTCTTCAGGTGGGTGAAGGTGACGCAGGCTTCCCCGGCCTTGACGAAGGCATGAATGTGAAACTTCTCGCGGCCGTCGGGAGTTCCTCGGCGGTACAGGAAACCGCCGTCATCGACCACTCCATGCCGGTTGAGGCAGTCTTCCAGCTGTAGCCATTTCAGGTTGGTCAGTTTGTAAGGCATGGTGGCTCCTCCAGGGGTGTAAAGCTTGTTTCGGGAAGCGCGTTCCGGCCCGAGTTCCCGGGCCGGAACGCATTCGGGTTATCCCAGGAACTTTTCGATGGGCAGCACGATGGCGCCCAGGATCGCGGGATTGCCCGCCTTGTTGGTGCTGGTCACGGTGATGGAACCACTGTCGGAGCGGGAGACATCATGGCTCCAGCCTCCCATGCCACTGGCCTGGAAGAAGGGCCAGTACCCGGTCTCGGCCTGCGCTTCGATCTCCTGGTGTTCGCTTTCACTGAAGCTGGCGCTGGAGGTAATGGTGATCTCGATGCCGTCCACGATGACCAGGCCGGAGGTGGCGCGGCGCAGGCTTCCGCCATCACCGAACTTGTCTTCCCAGGTGGGCGCCGTGTTGTTCCAGACATCGTTGTTGTTGTTCTTGAAGGCCAGATCCAGGGCGGAACCGTGGTACCACGGCTTCTGGTCCGAGAGGCCCGCGTCGGAACTCTCCATGGCGAGGGGCCCGGGATTGAGGGTCAAGACATGGTCGAACTTGGCCGAGACCTCCACGCCCGCACTGGTGAACTGCTCGGTCAGCTTGTCGTAGGAGCCACTGGCACTCAGGGAGAAGACATCGTAGGTGATGCCGAAGTCGGCCTCGACGAAGATCTTCTCCACATCCGAGGATTCCTGCTGACTGGTGAACATGACCTGGTTGCCGGAAGCGGACTGGCGCTTCTGGTCCACCTCATCGCGGGTGACGGTGTAGGCCTTGGTGCTGGACGGCCCCCCAGCCCCGAACCACAATCGGAACGCGGTCGGAACGTCGCCGTTCATGGACTGCTGCAGCGCCGTCTGTGCCTGGGTGGTCTTGCTGGAGTCGAGGTTGATATTGGCCCACTCCATGAAGGCGGCCAGAAGGTCCCCGTCGTGCTTCATGACCAGCTCCGGCCGGGCCATATCCCAGTCGGAGAGCTTGTCCCCCAGGATCTGGTTGAAGGTCGAGGGCACCTGCGGTTTCAGGTTGTTGATGATGGACCCATACTCGGCCGAGAATTGATTGTGGCCGTCCGGATTGAAGACCTTGGTGGCGCTGGGGACCGCATCCAGGGTGCGCCAGAGGCCCTCCGAGGTCAGCCCCAGGGGCACGTTGGACTGCACCAGGTAGAAGTTGTCGTCCAGATTGAGGGCGGCCTTGAGGGCCGTGATCCACTGGGCGGTGAGGTTCTTGATGGCTTCGTTGGCTTGCGACATCGTGTGTCCTTTCTTGAATCGGCTTACGGTTGGTTGTCGGGAGCGAAAGCTCCCATGGTGAAATCGAGGTTCTGAGCGAGGCTGCCGAGGACGGCGAGGGTCGCGTCCAGGGAGGCGCTGGTGACGGCGAGTCCCCGCACTTCCTGCGATAGCCCTTGCAGGCGTTCGATGTCCATGGAGGTGGCAGGGGGCACGGTCACCGCCGCGGTTCGAATCTGGTCCGCGAGGTGGCGCAGGCCCTCAATGGCCTCCGTGGAGCGGGTGGCCTGGCGCCGGAAGGGGTTCGGGTCGTCCCCCGCGACATGCACCTTGGCGAGGGCTTCCCGGGTGCGCATCAGGATCTGCTGGTGAACCTCGATGGCGAGATCCACGGCACGCAGGGTCAGATCGGACGGGTTTGGAAACATGGCGGGTCTACCTTTCCTGGGGCGGTGGGTTGTCGGGATTGTCGGCGGCCTGGCGGGTGGCCTGGGCATAGGCGACGAGAAAGCGGAGCATCTCTTTCGCCGGCCGGCGGCGGGCGAGCGACTGGAGCTTGTTGCGCAGGACCGCATAGGAGGACATCTGCGCCTCCGGCAGGGTGGTGTTCTCCCGCAGGGAGGCGAGGAGAGCGGCAAAGCGCGCTCCGGCGGAATCCCCGGTGCAGCCGTCACTCTGGCAGAACCATGCCCGCCGTGTTTCGACCTCCTGCCGGAGCATCCCGGTGAGGTCCTCCTCCTTCACCGCTCCCTGGGCGGTCTGGGTGGCGATGGCTCGCGCGGTCCGTTCCAGGGACCGCTCCAGATCCGCCCGGCGGGCCTCGGCGCGGGAGCGCAGGGCGGCGTCCATGGAGTCCTCCAGGAAGGCCGTTTCCCGGTGGATCTTGCGTTGCAACTGCCGTTCGAGGCGGCCGACCTCACCGGCTGCCAGACCCGCTGTTTGAGGCAGGATGGCCGCGCTGCCGCACCCCATCAGGAAGGCGGCGGATACAGCGATCCCGACCATGCTGTGCGTGCGTCTCATCGTGATCTCCTTGTTCAGTTTTTGGCCGCCAGGGCCCCGGCGGCGAGAATGTTCGAGCCCAGGAGGAAAGCGCGAGCGATCTGGCTTGGAGACAGGCCGCTCTGGTAGTAGATCCTCAGCGCCTCCGCGGTCTGGTGCACCAGGAGGATGCGTTCCTGGGTGTTGATCTCCGACGTGCGGATGGAGTGCCGGTGGCGCTCCTCGGCGATCTGCATCAGGAATGCCTGATCGGCCTCCGGCTCCGCGAAGAGGAGCAACGCCACTGCCACCGCGACCCGGGCCGCTTCGATCCCCTGGCGCGGATTGGCCTGGGATGCGGACTGGGCGGTGAGCCAGTCGAGCCAGCTGGGAGTCTCCCGCCACTGCGTCTGGCGCTGCTCGAGGCGAAGGACGACCTGGGATCCTGCCGTCGCGAGTTCCCCCGGAAGGTCCCGCAAGGTGGAAGGGAGCGCGTCGCCGATCTGCTCCAGGCGGTCCAGGTTTTCCTCGCGGGTTGCCAGGGCGAGGAGCGTCGGGATCATCAAGGTCTCGAAGTACGCCTCATGCCTCGCCCGGAAGTCCCGCACCAGGCCCTGGACGGTGCGCAGGTGGGTGCGGGTTGCGGCCAGGCGTTGCAACTGAGCCCGGGTGAGTTCCAGGCTCGTCTCGAGCATCAGGACCTGACTGTCCTGGGGCAATCCATGGGCCGCGGCCTGCAAGGCGGAATCCACCGTGGTCAGAAGATCAGGATCCACGGCGGGTACCGCGTCCTCGTCCCCGTTCCCATCCTCGGTCTCTTTCATCCCCTGGAAGCGGGAGAGCGCCCCTTCCATCTGGTCCTGCTGCTGCTGGAGCAGGGCCATGCGCTCCTCGAGTTTCTCGAGGGTGACCTCCAGCGAGAGAGGTGCCCCATCGAAGGTCTCGGCAGACTCGCTGAGCACCCCGGCCACCTGCTGATCGATGATCTCGACCGTCAGCAGGTGCTGCTGCAGCACATGATCCACCTCCTCCAGCAAGTCGTCCCGGGAGAGGTCCCCCAGATCGTCCAGGAAGGCTTCCCGGCGGGCTTCCGCCAGCAGCCGTTGCACCCCCCGGTCCGCCATCCCCACGGTGGCGAGATTGTCCAGCATCGCTGCGAAAGGGGGCGCGGCTTTCGGCGGACCATTCTGCGGATCCGACGCCTCCATGGGCAGGATGTCCTCGGCCAGCGTCACTACCTCCTGAGCCGTCTGTGCTCGCGGCGCATCTTGTAGGCGTAGGGCGGCACAACCCTGGAGGATCCAGAACAGCAGCAGGGCGATCACGAGTTTCGGTTTGGCCATCACAGCACCATCTCCTCTCTAAAGTACGCTGGGAAGAACTCCCGCACCGCGTCTTTAGAGCAACTCCCGTGCCAGGTAAGTGGCTTATTTTCCGTTGCTTAGAGGATGTCAGCGATGTCCGGGATGCTCCCGTGGGATGTCAGGGATGTCAGAGGCCGGAGGGGCATTTGAGTTATGATCCGTGCAATGAATGACAGTTCTAGAGAGCCCTGGCGGGAGCGTCTGGGCACCCGCACCCGCACCGAGGCCGGTGAGGTCGCGAACCCCGAGAGGGTCCTGGTGCCAGGGCTGACCCTGCTCAGCCATCCCCTGCCGGTCAGGGTTGGGGATATCGCCTGGCTGCCGGAATTGCTGGAGGGGGGGAGCGTGGAGATCGGCCGCGGGGCGCCGGCGTTCCTCCCCCCGCGGGGAGGCCCCGGGCACCCTTTGGGGGATGCTTGTATCAGCCGCCAGCCCGTCCGGGTGGAAGGCGTGAGGGAGGGCTTCGTGGTCCATCCGAGCCCGGGCCGGAATCCGGTGTACCTGGATGGGCTTGCCCTGGAAGAGCCCCGGGAGCTGCCGCCAGCGGCGCTGGACCAGGGCGTGGGGCTGGCCTTCGGGAACCGCGTGGCCTTGCTCCTGCACCGGGGACAACCGTTGGTGGATGGACCCCCCGCTTTTGGACTGATCGGGGAGAGCCATGGGTTGCAGCGCCTGCGGCGGCAGGTCGAGGCGGTGGCCGATCTGGACCTGCCGATCCTGATCCGTGGCGAGTCCGGCACCGGCAAGGAATTGGTGGCGCAGGCCCTCCATCGGCACGGTCCCCGGGCACGCCGTCCCTACCATGCCCTGAACATGGCGGCGGTGGACCGCAATCTGGCCGTGGCGGAACTCTTCGGTGCCCGCCGTGGCGCCTTCACCGGTGCGGACCGGGACCGGGAGGGCTTCTTCCAGAGAGCCGACGGGGGGACCCTCTTTCTGGACGAGATCGGGGAGGCGTCCCTGGAGGTGCAGGCTCTCCTCCTCCGGGCTCTGGAAAGTGGCGAAGTGCAAGCCCTCGGTGCGGACCGGGTACGCCGGGTCGATGTGCGGATCCTGGCGGCGACGGATGCGGATCTGGAGCAAGCGTGTCGCGAGGGCAGCTTCAGTGAGCCCCTGATGTACCGCCTGCAAGGTTTGGAAGTGCGGCTGCCGCCCTTGCGGGAAAGGCGGGACGACCTGGGGCGGCTCTTCTTCCACTTTCTCCAACTGGAGATGGAGAATCTCGGGGAGGGGGAGACGTGGCGTGCTTTGCGGGAGACCGGGGCTGCCTATGTACCCGCGCGGCTGCTCACGGCCATGGCCGGTCACTCCTGGCCAGGCAATGTCCGGGAACTGCGCAACGCCGTGCGCGAGCGGGTGGTGGCGAGTCGTGGCCGGTCGCGTCTGCGCCTCGGACCCTGGAGGCCATCCCCTCCCTCCGCGCAAGCCGAGGGTGCCACCTCGGCGGAAGAGCGGACCCCCGATACGTTGCCGTCGACGCCCCCGGTGCACAGAGATCCCTCCTCTGTGCCTCCCGGGCGCTGGCGGGCGGCTTTGCGCCGGCACAGGTGGAATGTGAAAGCCGCGGCCCGGGAGGTGGGGCTCTCCCGAGCATCTCTTTATAATCTTATGGAGCAGAGCCCCGACATTCGAATCGCCGCGGAGCTGGACCGCGCGACCCTGGAGGCTGCTCTGGAGCGGTGGGAGGGGGATCTGGAAGCCGCATCCGCGGAACTGGAGGTCTCCCTGCAGGGGCTCAAGAGGCGGTTGAAGCAATTGGAAAGAGAGGAGGAACTCTGATGAGGGATCTCAGTCTGGACATCGGATTCAATCTGGGCGCAAAGCCCGCTCCCAACAATGGAGGTTTTCCACCCCTGTCCCAGGGGTTCACGGTCATCGCCAGGCCAGGCAATCCGGTCTCCCTCGCTCGTGAGCTCAAGGTGGCGGATACTCTGAAGGTGACGCTGTACCGGTTGTATTTCAACCCGGCGCTCCTCGGGAGCGTCCAGACGCTGAGTTTCAAGATCGAATTCACCCCCGCCGAGACCGATCCAGAGTTCGAGTCGCCGGTGAACGGGACAGTCTTTGATCAGTTCGAGATCTACAAAGCCGAAGGCAATCCCACCAGCACGGTTTTCCAGGCAGGGGTCCTTTCGTCCTGGCACATCACTTCGCCGGGAAGAGGCAAGCGCTACGCCGAAGACCAGATCGTCTCCGGGGTAGCTCCACCGGCACCCGCCTTTGTCCTGCGCCACAAGGGCGCGTACTACTTTTCCTTGCGCCTTCGGGTGGGGTGGCTGGACGCCCAGGGCGTCGAGCGGGAGACCACCTTTGGCACCGACCCGGAGATGATCCTGGGCAACGATGAGGATGAGGGCTCCTCGGACTGAGTCAGCCGGAGGCGGGAGGGTCGAGGCCGGTCATCAATCGATGATAGCGGACGTCGAGACGTAGATCCGCGAGATCGGGTTCCCGCTGCACCTCGCGGATGGGATAACGGCTGGCCAGGGCGAGACCGAGGGCGTGCAGCGCGTGTTCGCGGTCTCCCGCCAGCTCGTACACCAGGGCAGCCCGGAACTGGGTATCCGCGGTCTGCGTTTCCAGAGGCTCCAGGGGGACCATCAGAGTCTGGGCTTCTTGAAGCTGACCCAGGCGTGCCAGGTACAGCGCCAGCTTGCTCGCCCGCTGCGGGTCTGCTCCCTTGCGATGGCTGATGTCCTGTTGCAGGAGCTGAACCGCCCGCAGCAAGGCCGCCGTGGCGTCGGTCTCGCGGCCGGGAAGCTGACGGTACGCATCTGCCAGGTTGGCCCAGAGTTCATACCGGCTGGCGCCCAGGTCGCGGGCGCTCTCGAAGGCTTGCGCAGCCTCACGGTAGAGCCCCTGGAAGAAGTACAGGGTCCCCAGGTTGGAGTAGGCCATGACCGAAGGGCGAATCGCGATGGCCCGTTGCAACTCGGCGATGGCGGCGGGGTAATCCCCCTGGAAGTGGTGAACGACGGCGAGATTGAGCCGCGTAAAGGCGTTGTCGGGCGCTCGATGGAGGCTCGCTTCGAGGGCCGCTTGCCCAGCCTCCAACCGGCTGGACCGGATATAGGCGATCCCCAGTTCCGAGTACGGTTCCCAGGGGTCCGGCTGCAGCTCGATGACCTTCATGAGGTGGGGGACCGCCTCCTCCCAATGCCCCTGGTGCAGTTCGATCTCAGCCAGAGCCCGGAAGGCACCCGCGTGGTCTGGATCCAGTTGGAGGACGCGATCCAGTTCTTCCCTGGCCTGGGCCAGGTCGCCACCGGCGATGAGGGCCAGGGCGAGGGAAACCCTCCCGTGGTGCAAGTGCGGATCGATCTCCACCGCCTCGCGGGCCGCTGCCAGGGCTCGCCCATGCCACACGGGGTCTTTCTTCCCACGGAAGCGCCGCCAGTACACCCTCGCCAGGCCACTGTGGGCGAGGGCGGAGGTGGGCTCCAGGGCGATAGCCTCGCGAAAGTGATCCTGCGCCTGGTCCAGCGCGTTCACCCGGTCATGGCGGTGGAGAAGGGCGAGGCCTTCCTGGTTGTGCTCATGGGCGGTACCCGCAAGGGAGGCCGTCCGGCCGCTGACGACCGCCTCGTGGTTGCCCGGTATGCTGGCCTGGTCCCTGACGAACACGGTCGTCCAGATCGCTGCAATGCCGAAGATGGCCAGGGCAGCCACTCGCCGCCAGGGCGGCAGCGAGACCCGCCGGGGTGCTTGGGGCTCTCTCGGATTCCTCACCTTCCGGGAGATATCACCCAAAGTCGCTGCGACGTCCTGCATCCGCTGCGGCCGTTCCTGCCGAGCCTTGGCGAGCATGGCCAGAACCAGAGCATCGAGGGCCGGAGGGATTGCCGGCCTGTGGCTCGAGGGAGCTACCGGAGGATGGCTCAACAGCTGGGCCAGTCGCACCTGCGGGGTCTTCCCAGGGAACGGAAGCACCCCCGTGAGCATCTGGTAGATGACGATCCCCAACGAGAAGATATCCGTTCGAGAGTCGATGGGCTCTCCCAGGGCTTGTTCCGGGGACATGTATCCAGGAGTCCCGGGATGCTCCCCGGTCCTCCAGGTGGGTTCGGTCAAGGTCTCTTCCGCGCTCTTGCTCTCGCGCTGTGCGATGCCGAAGTCAAGGATCCGGACACGCCCCGATCGATCCACCATGATGTTGGACGGTTTCAGGTCCCGATGGGTAATTCCGGCGCCGTGGGCCGAGGCAAGGGCCTCGGCGATCTCGACGGATACCTCGAGAATCTGGGCAAGCTCCCAGGGGCGCTCCTGGGAGAGCTCCTGCAGGGTCGCTCCGTCCACCCACTCGAGCACCAGAGCGTCCCGGTTGCCCAGGGTGGCAAATTCCAACACGGAGACAATGGCTGGATGCCGCAAGGCGGAGACCATCTGCGCCTCGCGCAGCAGTCGTCTACGGCGGCGCGGGACCTCACTATGTTCCGGCGGCAGCATCTTAAGGGCGACAGTACGTTGGAGGCGCTCATCCCACGCCTTGTACACCTGTCCCATGCCCCCCTGCCCGATGCATTCCACGATCCGGTAATGGCCGAGGGTTTCTTCTGACAAGAGCGTTCTCCATGGTTTTCCGGTGTTGAAGGAGCCCCAATACGGGCGCTTCCTATACCGGCGTACGAAACGAGATCTCGTTTCATCCCCTGGCGGGACCGGGTTCCGGGGCAGGGGTGAGATAGACTCCCGCTGTGATGCGTCCACCATTTCCATGAGCCCAGGGGGTCAGAAGAATCGGTATGCGTCTCTTTCTCGCCCTGGAGATTCCCACTGCCGTGAAAGACGCCGTTTCCGCCCGGATCGGCGGCGAAAAACACCACCTCCCCGCCACCCGTTGGGTGCAGCCGGTGGGGCTCCACCTGACGCTGGCCTTCCTGGGGGAGACCGCGGAAGAACTTCTGCCCCGGTTGGAGGGGGCCGTGGAAGAAGCGTGCTCCGCCTCGCCGGAATGTTTGCTGGCGGTGGTGGGGGCGGGGACATTCCCCCCCAAGAAGCCGGCTCGGGTGGCGTGGTTGGGGATTCAATCGGGGCGCAGTGAGAGAAGAGATCTCTTCGCGCTTATGCGTTTGCAGCGAACGGTAGAGAAGGCCGCTTTCGAGGCGGTGGAGAAGAAACCGGACCGGCGCCCGTTCCATCCTCACCTGACGCTGGGCCGGCCCCGCTCGCCGTGGCCCCGGCAGGCCACGGAGCACTTCCTGGCGGCCTTCGGAGGGACGTACGGGGACCCCTTTCCAGTGCGTCAGGTGCAGCTGGTGCGGAGTTTTCTGGAGCCGGAGGGGGCGCGGTATGAGACGCTGGGGGAGTATGCGCTGCAGGCGACCCGGGACAACGATGAGAACGAGCAGGGGGATTGAGGCAGAAGCATGAGCAAGATTGGAATTCTCGGCGCCGGATCCTGGGGCACGGCCCTGGCCATTCAATTCGCCCGCAACGGCCACGATGTGGTCCTCTGGGCGCGGCAGCCCGCCCTGGCGGAAGAGATGGCCGCCAGCCGTCGCAACGAGACCTACCTGCCGGATCTGGCCGAGGCGGTGTTGCCGCCAAACCTCCGGATCACCCACCACCTGGAGGACCTGACCGGCTGCGAGCCGGTCGTGGTGGTGGTGCCGTCCCACGGTTTCCGCGAGGTGCTGCGCCGCTTTCTCGCCCTCTGCCCGCCGGATCAGCCGCGCACCCTGATCTCCGCCACCAAGGGCATCGAGACCGAGACCACCGCCCGCATGAGCCAGGTGTGTTTCGAAGAAGCGACCAAGGTGGACCACCAGGTGCGCTTCGCGGTCCTTTCCGGGCCGACCTTCGCGGTGGATCTGGTGCGCGGTCTGCCGTCCCTGGCGGTGGTCGCCTCCCAGGAACCGGACGACGCCATGGAAATGCAGGAACTCCTCTCCGGGGGCAATCTGCGCCTCTACTCCTCCACCGACGTGGTGGGTCTGGAGTTGGGCGGCACGGCGAAAAACGTCATCGCCATCGCCGCCGGGGTCGTGGCCGGGGCGGATCTGGGGCACAACGCCCTGGCGGCGCTGATCACCCGGGGCTTGCACGAGATCACCCGGCTGGGCGTGGCCTACGGTTCCCAGGAGCGCACCTTCGCGGGCCTCGGCGGTCTGGGGGACCTGGTCCTGACCTGCACCGGGGGTCTTTCCCGCAACCGGCGAGTGGGTCTGGAACTGGCCCAGGGCAAGACCCTGGAGGAGATCCAAAGTGGCACCTCCATGGTCGCCGAGGGCGTCCGCAACGCCCTCTCCATCTCCCGGCTGGCGAAGCGCAAGGACGTAGAGATGCCCATCACGGAACAGATGGTCGCGGTCCTCTACGAGGGCCGCTCCCCCAAAGCCGCCTTGCAGGAATTGATGAGCCGGCGCTTGCGCTCCGAGGCGGCGCTGTAACGGTTCCCGAGGCCAGCTCGGCACCCTCCTATTTCCACCGAGTCCGTCCCCAAGGCCCGCGGTCGGGGCCTTTTGCTCCCGCCTGATCAGCACCCTTGCCTACATGTCACCTTATTGACGCACTGCCCGGTCACCCGCAGGGAGCCTGTGGAGAGCGTTTCCCTGTGGCCCAGGGCACTCCACATCATGCCCCGGCGAGCGACCAGGTTGCCTATGTGGACACGCGAGTGACGCCACGGTTTTGACCAGACTGTCACCGGTGGCCGCAATGGTGCTGCAGGGCGCGTTACCTGGACACGCCACTGTACCCGTTGCTCAGCCTCCAGACCCGGAAAAGCGAGCTTGCAATAGCCCCAAACCAGTAGGATGTCCGATGGTTTTCCCGAAGTGGAGCTGGGTGTCTATCTGCCAAAGCTGCGACGCGTCGGTACCACAGCGACAAGGGATTGCTGAAAAATGTTCTTGACGGAGTGCTGCGAGTCGGTGTATTTTGACCGTAACATTATGAAGGGAAGAGGCTTATGGTTGGACGTGGTCGCAGGGGCTGGGGCGATAGGCGGCGAATGCGGCAGACAAACATTGGTTCGACGACTACCCCCTGAAGCTCTACGTTTTAACGGGTCTCTTCTCTGCGGCCCCAGCTGAAGGACAATGATGGCGCAAATCGTAAGACGAGCTCGTGGTTCTTATCGGGTGACAGAATGTGTCGTCGCTTCGGAACTCTGGAATAGAATGATGCGTCCTTTCACGGCTGGAGCAGAGTTCTCTGGTGCGGCGACTTGGATTGACATGATGTTCCCTTATCTTGAACCCCAAGATGACGGAACATTCATTGGTCGCGGAACCATGGGTGGGCTGTATCCAATCAAGGTTCTCTCGAAAGAGCCCGGGCGGTATCTCTCGTATAGGTGGGGGAAATCTCTAAATCCGCCCCCGATAACCGACAGCGACACCGTTGATTTTGTGCATGCTGACTACTCTTACACGATCGTTGAAGGAGATCCCGGGCTTCTTGTTGAGGGCGAGTACACTTCTATATTCCGGAGACTACATCCGCGAAGCTTGAAAATGAAGATATTTGGACACAAGGAGTTCGAGTTCCCACCGAGTCAGCGATTTCGCAACGTTCTCAGCAGGATTCCAGCCGAAGGACGACTCGAATTCGTGCAAGATCTTGATTGATGCAGCAGGATTGGCACTCCCAAGATGAAACGGACACGCAACGTCGTCGAACACCAGCCTCCAGGGGACCGCTACGCGGCCTCTGAGGCTTGCTCGTTAGGCGACAGCAAGCTCAAGTAAAAAGGAATGGATGACATGGATCGCAGCATGCTCGACATCCTAGCCTGCCCTGCATGCCACGCCCGACTCGAAGTTGAAGTCGAAGAAGAGGACGAGCACGGGATATACGTAGGCGTGTTGCGATGTACGGAATGCGCCAGCACGTATCCAATCTCTCATGGTGTTCCCAATTTCGTGCCCCCGTCCGATTCCAATGGCAAAGGCCGTGAGGCTGAGCTACTCGATATTCCGCATCGTCCGTTTGCCGACCCTGGGTTCGTTTCCTTTAAGCCGCTCGTTTTCATAAGTCATAGCTCGAACGACAAGGAAAATGCAGTTGCTATCGCTGGCGAGTTCCGCTCCCGTGGACTGAGTGTCTGGATTGACCATGAACGAATTAAATTCGGCGAGTCCATAGCTTCCGCGATAGAACTCGGCCTATCACAGAGTACTTGCATCACAGTCTTGATTTCCTCGCAGTTCGTTGCGTCCAAGTGGTGCAGAGCAGAATATGAACCATTGCTGAAACGCGAAATAGAAGAAGGGACCACGCTTGTATTGCCAATACTGATAGACGAATGTGAGATTCCTCCTTTGCTTTCGGCGAAACGTTACGTCGACCTTCGCCCTTCATCCCCTCTGTCACGCACAAGGCAGCTTGACGAGCTAGCTTCGCAGGTACTAGCCGCGGCCCATGACCCTTCGACTCTCCCGTCCTCTAGACTTGTGGACACCGTTCGCCATAGTTTGAATTCGTTGCGTCCCGAAACACTTCTTCAAGCTCGTAGCGTTAACAATCCGGAAACAGCGCGCCGCCTCCTTCAAGAGGTATCTTCGCTGATTGGGCGATTTGAGGAGTACATTGACGAAATCAATGCAGTTCTTGCTGAGTCGAAAATCTCATCGGCCTTTTACGGATCTGCGAACGCCGTGCAGGAGGAAAGACTGCTTAGGGCCAATCGCAAGCTAATCACCTTGTCTAGTGAAATGCGTTCGCTTTACCAGCAGCTCGATAAACGGTTTTCTTTCACCCCAGAAACCAAGCGACTCATCGAAAGTATCACGGACACTTGCGCGCAAATCGGCATTGCTGAAGACTTTCTCGTCATCGAACTCTTGAGCAGCGACGATATCGGGCGACTTGTGGCCGATGAGAGCCTGGGTCGATTGAGGGCGGCTCACCAGCCATTAGTGCCCGATAACCTTGATCATCCATTTTACCCCGGCGAATTGGGGCCTCGCATGGTCCGCGACTATCAGCTCGCGCTAATCGAACTAAATAATTACAGGATCGCACTAAAGGAGGCTGTAGAAGAGTTAGCGCGAACTGCCTAGAGAACGTCGCCTAACAACTGCATGGAGCGCTCGCTTCGCGGCGCTCATGCGAGAGTCGTTGGGCGGCATTTATAGCTGGAGATGAACGCTAGTCATGGATACCTCACAGCAACTTCTGGTAGCGCTTGTCGGCGCAGTAATCTCGGCCTTTCTCTACCCCATCGTTGCATGGATTCTCCGGTTCCTGCGGGCACGAGATGCCCTAAAAAAGATCTTCAAATCGAGTGAGACAATTAGGCTTGTGCCTAGCTATGTGGAAACAGGCACAAGCGGGAGACCGTCTGTTCGCAGCGCGGACTTCAGGGTAACCTCTGCGATTAGCGCACTGTGCGTGACAGAAAATGCTGACGACACTATTCCGTTCTCCTTTAAGCTTCCCGCATTCCCGCTTGTTGTAACTGGATCTATCAGATACAACAAGATTGCTCAAGATTTCCAGGAAAAATATCATCTCCCTTTTGAATTTGTTACTGCGCGCCACGCAGACTCGCCCGCTGACAGACTGCTTACAATACTTACTCAGTTTGGAGAGGAACTCGTTTCTTCAGCTGACGCCACATTTTTTGAGGAAGGGATGGAAGTTGACTACGGGATCATTTTAATTGCGCGATTACTTGACGGGAGACTCTTTTATTGGTTCGCGGGAATCCATAGTGCCGGCACCGAAGGGGCATGGGCCTACCTTGAGCGCGAATCTGCCAGCATCTTTCGAAAACTGCCCACTCGAAAGGGGCGCTACATATCGCTCTTGATTAGAGTGAGATACCCCTTTAGAATGAATAGCTCAGCACACCAGCCTCCGCAGGGAGTCGAATCTCTTGGTCCGGCGGTGACCGGCACTCTTCGACGAAGAGAGTCAGACGAGGCCCCGCTGGCGATGCTCTGCGACCTCGGCAACGTGCTGATGGATTTTGACCGGTCGCGCACCTACCGCGCCATAGCGCACTACACAAACCGCTCCTGGAGAGAGGTAGAAGCTGTATTCGAGGGTAGCGACATTCGGGAATTGTACGAGTGTGGAGCAATCGACACGGATGCGTTTTGCGCCAAGGTCTACGACATTCTCGACATTGATCAGTCCGTTATCCAGCGCCCCTTGCTAGAGGAGTTCTGGGGCGATATATTTTGGCTTAACCGGGAGATGTTTGAGGCGCTCAAGCACCTCAAGTCGCACGGTATGCATCTGGTTCTCTTGTCAAATACGAACCCTTTGCATTTCGATACCGTGGCGCGCGACTACCCGGACATGCTCGCCTTGTTTTCGGCCAAAGTTCTGTCATATGAGGTTGGCGCCGCAAAGCCAGGCAATTCGATCTTCGAGAAAGCCATCGAGGTTGTTCACGAGCTTTCTCCAGATTGCCCAACGTCCAGAATGCTAATGATTGACGACATGCGCGAGAACGTAACCTCGGCTAGGAAGTTTGGAATGCGAGCGCTCCAGTATCGATCATATTCACACTTCGTTTTTTGGATCCGAAGTCAATCGCTCTATGTACCTTGATTGATGACTTCGAAGGAAGGTGTTGAAATGTCGAACGGGCCGAAATGGAGATCCCCAGAGCGCAAGCAAACCGAGTGCTCGATAATTCCACCCAGAATCGTACAATCGAGTAGAGCGGTGGAATGCCGCCCAACAACGCGGATCGAGCGAACGCAGTCTTCGTCTGTTCGCTCTTGCCAGCCGTTCGTGCCTACCCTTCGATGGACGTCGATTGCTAGGTTGGGGGGCGTCGCTCATCCGCGGGTTCTACCCCAAGAGTGACTCAGGCATGTTGTAGGGAGGTAACGCAAATGAAGAAAGGTTCGAGATCTGGTGCTGCTGCCTTCTCATTGATCTGCCTGTCTTGTCTATCGCTCCTGAGATGTCCGCTTGTTTATGGTCAGGGTCTCGCTGACCAAATTGGCGCCTTGAGTGGGAATTCAGGCCAATACTCCAACCGGATCGCCCGCGTGGAGTTGGCTGTTGCCTTCATTGAAGTGTGCTTTGTGGATGGTGACGTCCAGGTCGATCAGCACATTGCGGGCGAGCGTACCAATGGAGGAGATTGTGCGCCTGGAGATATCGGTTGGATAATCGAGAAGAATGAGCGAAACGCGAAATGTTGGGATGCCGCGAAGGCCGAGTGCTTGAAGGTTGGAATGCGATTACCGGAGCCGTTCGAATTCAAGTACTCCTGCGATAATGCAACGGCATTCGGCCTGACAGCAATGAGTGGCAATTACGAGTGGGCTAGCAACAGCGCACTGCCCATAGCAGATTCAGTTCGGGGTTCCGGACTTGGGTCAACAATTATCGGTAACTCGGGCTGCGGACAGTCCACATGGGAATGGGTCGGACGTAGTGATACAGACCAATGTGACGCCAGACCGTATCGGTGTGTGCAATAGAGGGCGCGGTGTATGTCACTTAGCAATGAAGGTAGAACCCTGCGCCCAAGCCGGACGGCTTCGCCGCCGCATGGCTTGGAACGTTCGGCGAACCAAGCACGAGCTTAGAGACATCAGCACGCTACAAGTCTCCGTCGGATTGGCACCAGTTCTTTCTCTAGATGTAATGGAGGTAACGTGATGACAGCCTGTCAGAGTTCCCTGAGCAATGAGGCACGGCAAGAGGCCTATGCCGCGATTGGGAAAGCGCTGGTTGAAGAAGCCCAGTCATTCGGCGCCCGGCCGATGCCGCGCGAAAGTCTGATCAACGCCGGCAAGCTGTGGTTCGAAAGGAACCAGGACGCACTTCGGGATGCGCTCCGGTCCAATCCGGAGATTCGTAGTGTTGCCTATGGAGCCAAGCAGCGGGACTACCAGCGGCTAGCGGGGCTAATCACCGACTGCTTGATTGTTCCTTTCGCGGGACTCCCCATCGCAAGCATTGCGACACTAGTTGCACATATCTATCTCGATCATTTCTTGGGAACAACGGCCGAGGGAGCCGGAGACTCCGATTGATGGACTTGGAAGAGTACTATACCTATGCGTCAAAGCCCTTCTCAAAGCTGATGCCTGAGGTACTGGGACCCTGGTTTCCGGCTGACTCACGATCGTTGTTTGGCTATTTTCGCAGACGATTCGCAAAAAGGCATTTGATGCTACTCACGAACGATGACTATTTGTCAGGATTGACGAGGCTCTATCCCGACCTCGTGAAGTGCGATCAACTGCAGGCAGTCATCGCCTTAGATCCAGAATCTGGCGTCGAGTGTCTCGGTATCAGTACGGGATCAATCGTGAACATAGCCAACTTCTTCGCTCTCCTGATGTGCGACCCACGCGTACTTACAACGGTTGGCGACTCTTCGCGAGAGCGTTTCTGCATACACAGCCTCGACTCCTGCAACTGGACACTAAGTGTCACGGAGAACGCAGCCAGGGTAGTGCCTGAGGCCGAGGATGCTTGGGTGGCTCCCGTTTGTGAGGATCGGTTTAGATTCGCTGCGGCTTGCGCGAAGGCAGCGGTAGATTTTCTGTTCTTGCACGAAGTCGGACACTTGCTGTGCGGACACGTTGACTACTATCGGGTAATAGTCGGGCAGGAGCTGTTCCAGGAGTTTCATGCAGGACCGAGGCTAAAAATTTCTCATCTCTTGGAGTTTCAAGCTGATGAGTTCGCAGCAGTTGAGCAACTCGATGCAATATACACGATGCCGGAATACATGGCAGAGGCTCTCGGGCTCTCGGTTAAGGAGCCAACCCACCCTCTTAGGGTCTGGGCACTCTCGATCATGTTTCTTTATCAACTCTTCAAGGGCGCAGAATCACGAGGCGATTTCGCAAGCGAGACTCACCCAAGTCCGTCTTCTCGGCTGTATGTTACCCGGGCTCGCTTGTCTCGGATTCTATCGGCTCAGACCCAGCACCAGAGAAGATTTCGGGACTTTGCGGAGGCATGGAATCTGGCGCGCGATGATTTCGCTAGAATTTGCTCCTTGGTCGGAATTGCTGTGGCTAGCTTGCTGGAGGATACATCCGAAGAGGCCGATAGATTCGGGGATCTTGATCGATCGTTAACAGACTTCTCTGAGATGGAGGAGATTCAGAGCATACGGAGGTTCAACCGGGTACAAGGGGCGGGTAACCTTCAAAGTATGGAGTTCCTCCAAGAGATGTTAGAATCCGACTTGCGCAATAAGGACATACTGCGGTGAAGCATTCGTTGGAACCGCCGAACACCCGCCTTGAGTCGGACGGCTACGCCGCCGCTCAGGCGAGAGCCGTTGTGCACACACTCGGATCCGTTATATTTTTGGGAATGTCATGTCAGCAGAAATGGTCAGTAAAGAGGCAGCCCGAGCAACATCCCCTCGCCATTGGGTCGGGTTGGTCGTGGTGTATCTCCTGATCCCGCTGGTCTTGCTGATATGTGGTGGGGACCTCGGTTGGTGGCAGGGGTGGCTCTATTCCGTACTGATCTTTGCCGCTGGTATCGGGGGACACGTGTGGGCGGAACGACGACATCCCGGATTGATGGCCGAACGACAGAATATTGAGAGCGCCCAGAACGCAAAAGCCTGGGACAAGGTGCTTGCTCCCCTGATGGCGGTGAGTATCGGGTTTCCTATGGTCATCGTAGGAGGGCTAGACCACCGGTATGGTTGGTCTCCCGGATTTCCGCTTTGGCTCACTGTGATCGGCTTCATTTTCATCTCGCTGGGGTACGCTTTCGCTTTATGGGCGATGGCAGAGAACCGATTTTTCTCTAGCGTTGTGCGCATCCAAATGGACCGAGGACATTCGGTGTGTGACAGTGGCCCGTACCGGTTTGTGCGGCATCCGGGTTATGCCGGAAATATTCCCCCACTGTTTGGTATTGTTCTTGCCCTGGGCTCGGTATGGACATTGATCCCTGCGGTCGTGGCAACGATCATCACGCTGGTCAGGACCGTACTTGAAGACCGGACTCTACAGAAAGAGTTGCCGGGCTATCGAGACTATGAGCAACGCGTACGCTATAGGTTGATTCCCGGGATTTACTGAAGAGGTGACCAGATAGCAGCGCCTGACAAGGCGCTCGTTCGGACATCACCGTCCGCTTCGCGGTCGGCGATGCCGCTGAATCCCAGCCGTCAGATAGACAAACCCGGAACTCGGAGTGGAGGTAGAAGTGGAGGCGAAGGATCTCGTTGCGACATACATCGAGGAAGTTTGGAATTGCGGCAATTTAGCCGCGCTTTCGGACCTGACAGCCCCCGGATTCACCTATCATTTGGGAGGGCAGCCTCCGCGCGACTTGGCGGGAATGGAGCAGTTTCTCGCTGGGACGCGTGAAGCATTTCCGGACTGGCGCGTCACGGTTGAAAATATCGTGGGCGACGAATCGCTTGTAGCGGTCCGTTGGAGCGGCGAAGTGACGCATCTGGGGCTATTCCACGGCGCTCCGGCGACCGGCAAAAAGGTGTCTGTTTCAGGCATTAACTTGTATCGCATCGAAGGCGGCAAGGTTGCGCAGGAGTGGGAGCAGATGGATTCACTGGGGATGCTTGGGCAGTTGGGGTTGCTACCGATCTAACCCCAGTTTGAACCTGACAAAGTCGCTTGGCACGGGCTCGGCTTTCGCCGGTCCAGCGCCAACCGATTTTGCAGATGAAACAAACGTTATTTGCCGAGGTAGGGCATGCATCAGAACGCGGTACATCAACGCCAACCGATTCAACTCAAGCTTGGGCCTGGCAGTTGCGGTTACTATCAGGTTGTCGAACAATGGAATGAGATGCTTGGTGATCCGGAGACCGCAGAGTGGGGTGCTCCGTTGGTGCTGCGGCTGCTGGATCTGGTCGATGGCCTTGGTGATAAAGACGATACGATGGCAGTCTACAATACTCCACAGTGGTCTGAAATCATTGCGAAGCGAGGGTCTGCCGAGGCGGCGTGGCAGGTCCGCTGCGGGCATTGCGAATTGATCAATATTGGTTTTGGCACATCAGGCTTCAGCGACGAATATTACATGGTGGACTATCAGGCCAAGGTTGTTACTTGGCAATCGGTGTATCCCGATGGTGCCCCCGATCTTGAAGAGACGATTTGCGCTGAATGTGGTTCCGAACTACCAGAGAAGATTTGGGGTTCAGTTTTCGCCGCTCTCAAGGGGTATTCCGTTGTCCGCAAATAACAAGTCGTTCAACCGGACCGCGCTCTGCGGGCTCGGTCGGTTCCCTTAGTGTTGGATGCCGAAGAGGTAGGTGCATGGCTACTCGACAGATCGACGTTTTTTTCTATGGCTTGTTTATGGACGGCCAGGTGCTGCGCGAAGCTGGGACGAAACCGTCGAACTTTCGCCGTGCCTACGTGGCCGACTTCGCCTTGCGAATCGGCCAGCGAGCTACCTTGGTGCCTTCGCGAGGGGCTCGTGCCTACGGGATGTTGATCGCGCTGACCCACGCGGAACTGGAACGTCTCTACAGCGCTCCAGGCTTGGAGGTCTACCGTCCAGAAGCCGTGATCGCGCACCCTTTTGAAGGCGAGGCAATGCCTGCGTTGTGCTACAACCTGGTTCAGGCACCCGAACCGCAGGAGCGGAATCCGGAATACGCGATGCGTCTTCGGGGTATCCTCGGAGATCTAGACTTTCCAGTCGAGTATGTGAAATCGGTTACGTGAGGCCCCGTAGTATGACAAATCGCTGGAGCGCACACAGGTCGCTACCACTCTTTGGAGGTTTCCATGAAGAGAGTCACAGGCATCGGCGGAGTCTTCTTCAAAGCCCGGGATGCTGCTGCCCTCGGCGCCTGGTACAAGAAGCACCTGGGCATCGACGTGCAAGACTGGGGCGGGACGGCGTTTCGCTGGACCGATGAAGAAGGCAATCCCATGGCGGGTACGACGGTGTGGTCCGTGACCAGTGCCGAAACCGATCAGTTCGCGCCGGGCAAGGCGTCGTTCATGGTCAACTATCGGGTAGCGGATCTGCACAGTCTCCTGGCGGCATTGCGCAGTGAGGGCTGCAACGTTTTGGAGAAGACGGACGACTCCGAGTACGGAAAGTTTGGCTGGGTCATCGACCCGGAGGGCAATAAGGTCGAGCTTTGGGAACCACCCGAAGGACAGTGAGGCCCATGAGGCCATGCAGGCGCTGACCGTAATCTGCCCTCCGCTGACCCGGATTTTCCTTCGGCAAGGCGGTTTGTTCGGACGGAATGCCACAGGTCCAGGTCGGAGGATGGCATGTCCGCTGAGTTTTTACCAACGGCTCTGGTCTCCATCAAATACAACGCTCCAGGCCTACAGCGCGAACGCGGAGTTCTCGCATGGTAGACGCGACTTTCGCCCCTGCAACGAAATCTGCTGACGTTGCCAGTCGGTTGCGATAGGTGGCGGCATGCCATTCTCTTCCTGTCGATTTGTGTAGGGTGCCGCCCTGATACCACTCCTCGGCAGGAGCAGCCGCTGTTGCGAAAACCACAAACCAGATCAGTGTCAGGCAGATTCGCCCTATCCCAGGATGCCGACGCGAGTAAGAAATCATCTTCCTTCTCCTTGACTTGTTGATGGATACTTGCGACTCAAAACTCGGCTGAGTTCAACCAGCAATCGGCCATTGATCTCACCATCAATGGTCAGCCCGTGCCGGTATTGAAATCGGCGGACCGCCCGCTGGGTGGTGGCGCTGGCCATCCCGTCGGCCAGCCCGGTGTCATAGCCCAGCGCTCTGAGGAGGAGTTGCGCCGAGAGGACAAGGTCGCCGCTGGTGGAGCACGGCGCGTCGTTCTTGCCGGTCGGCGGTGAGAATAGAGGAGTGGGTCTGGGATCCCGGGAGGGGGGCACCGCGCGCGGTGGGTTTCGGGGTTGGGGTGCTGCGGGAGCCCGGTGGCAATGATACTCGCCGGTCTTCCGGTTGGTGTGACAGCCGTAGCGATCCAGGCCGCCCCCGTGGGCCAAGAGCGGCAAGGATGGAAGGCTCAGGAGTAGCAGAGCGAGGGCGAGTCGAAAAGGGCTGTGCATGACGGGTCCTTTCGGTGCAACGGTGTCGCTATAGAGAGCGACAAAGCTCGCCCAGGCGGCTTACCGAGACACCGCTGGAGCGTTCATTGGATTGCACGGGTTTTGCGACCAGAGTCCTTCACGCCGCACGCCGCACAAACGCCTGAAGCCTTGTAAGAGAATTTCCATGAAAGCGGGACGTTATAACCCCGTAATCCGTGAGACAGCGGAAGGTCGTGGTTTTGAGCTGAGCCCCCACCAATCTGGTAGATTCAGGGGCGACAAAGATCCAGCGAACCGCGATATCCAATCTCGTTATAGGAGTGCACCCCGTGACTGCAACCTCTGATTCCCGGATTCCCCTGTTTCGGTGCGCGTCCTTGAACGCGATTTTCTTGGTTTTGGCAACGCTCGGTGGGGCTCCCTGCTGGGGGCAAGCGCCTATCATCCACCCGGGAGCGCCGGGGGAACCGGCGCGGGAATTGAGCGCCGAGGAAGCGGTCAAGATCGCCGATACCAGCTACTCCCCGGCCGATGCGCGGTTCATGCAGGACATGATCCCGCACCATCACCAGGCCATCGAGATGGCCGCCCTGGTGGCCGACCGCACCAACCGACCGGAGTTGATCGATGTGGCCGGGCGCATCAACGCCTCGCAGGGGGATGAAATCGCGTTCATGCAGGGGTGGTTGCGGGATCGTGGCGAACACGTGCCGGAACCGACCGCCCACGACGCCATGCACACCAGCCACAAGATGGCGGGCATGGCCAGTCCCGAGCAAATGGCTGAACTCGCCGCCTCGAAGGGCACGGCCTTTGATCGATTGTTCTTGCAGTTGATGATCCCTCACCATGAGGGGGCGGTGACCATGGTGGAGGAATTGCTGGAAGTGCCCGGCTCGGCCTACGATCCGGTGCTCTTCGAGTTCACCACGGACATCGTCAACGACCAGACCGCCGAGATCGAAAAGATGAATGTGCTCCTGGTCAGCCTGTCCTCCGACCCCCGCGCGGGGCTGGCGTCGGGCTTCCAGGACGCCGAGCAGGCGATCAAGAACCTGGAACTCGTCGCCTCGCTGCCCAAGCCGCCCGGGTTTTTCGACCCGGGCAATCCGGTGGGACTGCCGCCGGAGCGCTTGTCGGCGGCGGGGGACGACAAGGAGGATGCGAAGGGTAAGGACGGGGAGGAGGACGAGGAGGAGGACGAGGACGGGCGCTCGCCGCTGCTGAGTTTCTCCAACACCGACATGGCCTTTGCTGACGATGTGTTGGTGGCGGGCAGCTACCACGGCTTCAATATTTACCGGCTGCTCGAGGGCGGCTTGCCGACCTTGCTCAGTTCGGTGGTCTGCCCCGGTGGGCAGGGCGACGTATCCATCGTCGGCGATCTGTTGATCATGTCGGTGGAACAGACCCGGGGGCGGGTGGATTGC
>Ga0055474_10000027_pt1 | contig 26727 bp, 20 predicted proteins | sample Muzzi_PWA_D1_FD_57680 | JGI IMG/M metagenome (GOLD analysis project Ga0055474, IMG submission 57680) | Wetland microbial communities from San Francisco Bay, California, USA, that impact long-term carbon sequestration - Muzzi_PWA_D1 | ecosystem: Environmental > Aquatic > Marine > Wetlands ... | reverse complement strand
CCGGCATCTTCAATGGCCTGTATATCGGCCATTTTTACGGGTTCATCCCAGCTTCGCTCCACCGCGACGTTAGGCTCGAGATCGGCATGGTCGGGCGAGACGTGCACGGTTACCGGGTGCATTACCCAGGCTGTGTCGGACGTCTCTCGCAGGGCCTGGCGGACGGACTCGGTATCTGCTGCTTCGAAATGGCACACCAGTCGCGCGCCGTTGTCGGTGAGCAGGCTGCTGTGCCAGGTGATCTGGTACAGGCCGAAACAGCCGCCGGCGCCCCGCGCCATCTCATACACACCCTGGCGTGTGCTGGGTGGATCGAATTCCCGGTCGACCAGGACGTCGGTCATGGTTGCGGCCTCATGCTGATTCTGCCAGCGCCTGTTCGGCGCGCTGGCGCGCCCACAGAGCCACCGGGCCTTGCAGCAGGGTGTGTATTGCCGCGATATGGTCTGCGCTGGTATCTCCTGCGCGCAACAGCGCGTTGTGCGCCATGAGCGTCTCTGAGTCCCGTTGCAGCAGCCGGGCGCACGTCAGTGCCTCGCTGGCTCGCGCAATGGCCCGATCGGCGCGATCCCGGTTCAGGTCGACAAAAGCAGCCCGGTTCAATACGTAGGCCAGACGGTGTTTGGCGTCGGCGATGCGCAGCTCGTCGAGCGCAGCGAGGAGTTCAGTGTCATCGTCTTCTTTGACGTAGGTGCAGAACGCGCGCATCGTCTCGGAAAAGGGGCCCTCGCTGCCTTCGCGGATACGCCGGCCGAGATCGCGCAGCGCGTCACAGGCAGCCGGTGCGGTGTCGCGGTTCTGTTCCTCGATTTCAATCATGGCCAGGTATTCGAGCGCCTGAAACTCGTTAATGCGATCGCCCGCGGCACGGCACAGCGTGCGGGCGTTGCGGAACAGCTCGCGGGCTTCGTCCATTCTGTTTTCGTGGTAGCGAAGAATCCCTTCGGCAGAATCGATGGCCCAGTGGCTGATATGCTCCCTTGATGCCAGCGCGCGGGCTTCCATCTGCATGGCATCAGCCTGAGACAGATCCCGTTCCAGCATGGCCAGACAGCGGGCAGTTTCGGCCAGGCCGATAATGTGTTCCGTTCCGGTGCCGCCGCGGGAAATCCGTTCCAGCTGCAGTGTTTCTTCCCTCGCACCACTCCACTGGCCGTGGCTCCAGCGCTGGAAGCTGGCCATGAAATAACCGATGCGGGCATGCGCCACCGAGCCATGATCGAGCGCCTGCTCGGCCAGCCGCACATAGTGATCCGCCGCTGCTTCCCAGTCCTCCAGAGGACCGGCGGCCATCATGATCTCATTGAGCTCGATACTGAGTTCGACTTTGTCTTCGGGTGGCAATTCCTGAGTCCAGGTGAGCCCCCGGCGCGCCAGCGACAGCGCATCGTCATTGGCGAAGTAACGCAGACATTCTTTGCCGGCCACCACCATGGCCCGGCCGGCGAGGTGAGCATCGCCGCTGTGGGCGGCGTGGTGGGCGAGGTCAGAGGCGTCCACCAGCGCCATGGAGGACTGCGCTTCCACGGCCTGTGCCACGCGGCGGTGCATGATGCGGCGTCGGGCCGGAGGAATGTCGGCATAGACGCCGCGCGCCAGCAGGTTGTGCGTGAACTGATAGCCGGAGTCGGTGGCTTCGACGATGACGAAGTCTTCCGCCTTCTGCATGGCTTCCGCGACGTCGAGCGCATCCACACCGCTCAAAGCCGCCAGCCGCTCCAGCGTAATGCGCGTGGACAGCAGTGCTGCCCACTGCAGCACCTGTACTTCCTCCAGGGAGAAGTGCGCCAGCCGCGTGCGGATCAGGTCGGTGAGACTGCTGATCTCGCCTGAATCTTCCGCCCGCGCCAGCTCCAGCGCATATAACGGGTTGCCCTGGCAGCGCGCGGCGATGCGTTCCGGCGCCAGATCGGGGAAGTGGGTTTTGAGAATGGTGCAGATGTCTGCCTCGCCAAGCGGTGTTACCGGGAATTCCAGACACATGTGTTCCCGCTTCATGTCCCGCTGAGCACGCTGCAGGGCCGCGTTGTCACGCATTTCTTCGCTGCGCTGGGCGGCCAGGATCAGCACCGGATATTCATACGTCTTCCGGGCAACGTGGTGCAGCGCCGCGGCGCTGGACTCATCGCACCACTGCATATCGTCGAGCAGCAGCAGCAGCGGTGTGTCGGTACTCAGCCCGGCGACCGCGTCTGCCAGATTGGCTAACAGACGCTCCCGGTTGGCGGTGTCGTGCTGATCGAACACGTCACTGACCCCGGCCAGCGCGTCTGCCCACACCGCAAAAGGCCGCATCACATCGGATTCGAATGCCTGTGCCCGCAGTACCCGGAAGCCGGCGTTGCGGGCCTGATCCGCGGCGGTCTCCAGCATGTGGCTCTTACCCATGCCGATGCCGCCCTGCAGGAAAATCACCGGGGTCTGAACCGGTCGGGCGAGCAGTTCGGCGAACTGTGCTGTTTCCTTCTCCCGGCCTATGAGCCCGGTGGTACGCCGCACCACCGCGGGTGCGGGTGCCGGTGCGGGCGCTGCTGGCGCAGCGGCGGCCGGGCTGCGCCAGGCGGCGCGCAGTATGTCCGAACTGTCGCGGCCGATCTCCCGGAGCATTTTCAGGCCCACCTTGTACTGTTGCTCGGCCTCGTCGCTTTTCCCCAGGCGCATCAGCATGGTGATGAGCTGCGCACGGGTTTCTTCATCATAGGGGGACTGACTCACCAGCGTGCGGGCAAAAGGCAGCGCCCGCTCCGGGTCGTCGGCCAGCCGCGCCACCAGAGTGCGCAATATGCACCCCTGCAGCTGGGCGATACGTTCCCGTTCCGATACACACCAGGCATGGAAGGTGTGGAAGTTGGAGAAGTCGAAGCCTTCCAGGAAATTGCCCTGAAAGCGCCCGGCGGCGTCGATGAGCGCGTCGATGCCGGCGCTGTCGAGATCTGCGGCAAAGCCCTCGAGTTCTGCGACGTCAATGCTGAGGCCGTTGGTATTGAGGGTGACAGAGTTGCGGTCCGCCTCGATGTGAGCCAGATCTTCTTCATCCACCAGACGGCGCAGTTTCGACAGGCTCCAGCGCAGGCTGCCGCGGGGGTCGTCGGGGATCTCCCACAGCAGCTCACATAGATACTCACGGGAAAACGGGCGCGGATTCAGCGCCAGATAGGCCAGCAGCGCCCGCGTCTTTTTCGACGGCGGCAGCTTCTGCGGCTCACCATCGTGCGTTACAGCGATGTTGCCGATGAGTTTGAGAGTGATCGAGCCCATTTGCCGGCGTGCAGGTCTACGCTGCGTCAGTTACCCAGTGGCGGACAAAAATACTCCCTGAATTGCCTAAAAGCACGCGCTCAACCCGGCGCGAGCGCAAATTCCACGGTATTTACCACGCTGTTTACATCGCTGTGCACGCAGCATGCGGCTCAGATTGATGAGAAAGGCCGGATTAGCGGCAACTGTGAGGAGAAAACCGTGACTCGATACAACAACATTCTCGACACCGTGGGCAACACACCGCTGGTGAAACTCAACAACGTGGCGCCAGACGGGGTGAACATCTATGTGAAGGTGGAGTCTTTCAACCCCATGGGTTCGGTGAAAGACCGCATGGCCAAAGCGATCATCGAACGGGCCGAAGCGAGCGGCGAACTGCAGCCGGGCCAGACCGTGATCGAGGCCACCAGCGGTAACACCGGCATCGGGCTTGCCATGGTGTGCGCCCAGAAGGGCTATCCACTGGTGATCTGCATGGCGGAGAACTTCAGCGTGGAACGCCGGAAGCTGTTGCGTTTTCTCGGCGCCAGAGTGGTACTGACGCCGGCGGCGGAAAAAGGCACCGGCATGCTCAACAAAGCCAGGGAACTGGCTGATGAACACGGCTACTTCCTGTGCCGCCAGTTCGAAAATGAAGCCAACGCGGATGTGCATTCGCAGACCACCGCGCGGGAGATCATCGACGACATGGGCGGCGAGAAAATTGCCTACTGGATCTCAGGTTTCGGCACCGGTGGGACCTTGAAAGGTGTGGCGCGCACGCTGAAGAACTTCGATGCAGACATTCAGATCGTAGCCGCGGAACCGGACAACTCACCAGTGTTGAGTTCGGGTCTGCCCCAGCCGCGGGACCAGCGCGGACAACCTGTCGGCAGCCACCCCCACTTCCGCCCCCACCTCATGCAGGGCTGGAGCCCGGACTTCATCTCTGCACTCACCGAAAGTGCCAGAGACAATGGCTGGATCGATCAGGTCATGCCCATTGCCGGCGATGACGCCCTCAACATGGCGCGCCGACTCGCCCGCGAAGAAGGCATTTTTGTCGGTATCACCAGCGGCGCGACGCTGGCCGGGGCTCTGCAACTCGCAGACACCGCGCCGCGAGGCAGCAACATCATCTGCATGCTGGCCGACACTGGTGAACGGTATCTGTCCACACCGCTGTTTGAACATATCGAAGAGGATATGAATGCCGCGGAGCTGGAGATATCAGAGTCGACTCCCAGCGCCAGGTTTGTACAGAGTGAACCTGCCGTGACCGCAGTCCCGGAACAGGTGGACGCAGCAGCACAGGCGTTCGTTAACGACAGCATTGCCAGTAACAGCGTGACCATGTTTGCGCTGGAGTGGTGCGAGTTCTGCTGGTCGGCGCGCAAGATGTTTGCCGCTCTGGGCATTCCTTATAAAAGTGTGGATCTGGATTCCGTGGACTTTCAAAAAGACGACCTCGGCGTCAAATGCCGCGGGGTGCTGCATCAGATGACGGGTGAACCCACCATTCCGCAGATCTACATTGGCGGTGAATTGATCGGTGGCTGTACGGCACTGTTTGATCTGTACGCCAGCGGTGCACTGCAGGAAAAACTCATGGCAGCAGGCGTGCCGTTCGATGCGGATGCCAGGGTTGAGCCGGCCGAGCTGCTGCCCAGGTGGGTGCACCCGCGTCGGCGGGCTGCGTAGCGCCGAAGACGACCGGACAGCAGAGAGTGAAGGCCAGAGAGTGAAGACAATGACACACAGCACAAATAACGTACCCGTCATCTCCATGGCGGAAATCGACCGCCAGGCGGGCCGCCGGTTGATCGACGCTGCCTGTCGGCAGTGGGGTTTCTTTCAGGTGGTAGACCATGGCATCGACACCCGGGTGATCGATCAGATGCGCGCCCGGATGCGTGAATTTTTCAATCAGCCCCGGGCGGACAAACTGCGGCTGGAACGCACCGAGTTCAATCCCTGGGGTTACTACGATAAGGAGTTCACCAAAAACGTACGAGACTGGAAGCAGATATACGACTACGGACCGGGTTTCATGGATGACCACGACCAGCGGGCAGAACCACGCTGGCCGGCGGCCCTGCCGGAGTTCCGCGCCGCGGTGGAAACCTACTACCAGGCCTGTGAATCACTGGCCGGGCGTCTTCTCACAGTAGTGGCGCATAACCTGAATGCCGATGCCGGGGAACTGCTGGAAGATTTCCGCGCAGGACACACCAGCTTCCTGCGCCTGAATTACTACCCGGTCTGCCCCACACCGGAAACGCCGGAGGGTGAAGCCGAACCTGTGGACGGCTACCTGGGTATCAACCGCCACACCGACGCCGGTGCCCTGACCCTGCTGCTGCAGGACGACCAGCCGGGCCTGCAGGTATACAACCGCGGTAAATGGCACCTGGTGGAGCCGGTGGCGGGCGCGATCACGATCAACATCGGCGACATCGTGCAGGTGTGGTCTAACGATCAGTACAGAGCGGCGCTGCACCGCGTGCTGGCCAATGCCAGCGCTGAGCGCTACAGCATTCCCTATTTCTACAACCCGCGCCCGGAGACGGACTATGCGCCGCTGCCCGGTACCGTGAATGCGAAAAGTCCGGCGCGCTACAGGCCCATCAACTGGGGTGAGTTCCGCGCGGCGCGAGTGGCCGGTGATTTCGACGATATCGGCGAAGAGGTGCAGATCAGCCATTACGCGATAACCGGCAACAGCGAAGACCGGGAGGTGCGAGGAGAGGTGAGATATGGCATTCGTTGACACGGTACCGGCGAGCGATGCCGAAGGCCCGGTGCACGCGATGTACGCCCGTCAGCAGAAGGCTTACGGCTATGTCCCCGGCTACGCGAAAGTTTTCAGTCTGCGCCCGGAACTGATGGGACTGTGGGCGGATCTGCAACGCGGTATTCGCCAGCACATCGCGCCCAGGGAGTTTGAACTGGCTACCCTGGCCGCCGCCAGGGCGCTGAAGAGTACCCTGTGCTCGCTCGCGCACGGCATGTTTGTACTGAAGTTTTTCACTCCCGAAGAGCTGGAAACGATACTCGGAGGCAACGGTGTGTGTGCAGGCGTGATCAGTGAGAAAGATGCGGCGCTGATGAAGTATGCGGAGCTGGTGGCGCGGGATGCGTCTGTAACGACTCAGGCGGATATTGATGAATTACGCGCCGTCGGGTTTTCTGACGCGGAGATCTTCGATATCGCAGCCGCGGCAGCCGCACGGGCATTCTTTACCAAGATACTGGATGCTCTCGGCAGCGACGGGGATCATTGTTATGCAGAACTGAGTGCAGGTCTGAAAGAGAGGCTATCTGTTGGACGGCAGCTTTCTGTGACGATGCAGGAGAGTGTTGTTGATGGCTGAAGTCGGCGTTCGGCCGCGAAGCTCCGTGGGTTCCAGGTAAACACCGGATTTCGACCAACTGACCAGTGGCAGTTCAGGACCAATTGCCCTGGCACTTTCATCCTGGGTAGCTAGCGCGCGTGTCGCGCTGTCCTCTCTCAAGCCGCAGTCTCCCGCGAACTGGGATTATTCACTTAATCTGCTGTCAGGTCGTAACAGCCATGATCCCGATCGTTGCTGGCGTTGGTGTGTTGCTGAGCTTTGTGGTGGCCGATTGAAGCCTTGTGCAGTGGGCTGCTGCCTTCTACCGAAGTAGCTGCTAGTCTGGTGCGGATATCGAAATGTTTGATAACTGAGCGAGGATTCAGACATGACGGAGTCCAATGCGACTGATCGTGCTGAGTGGCTGCGCGCGCGCATCGCTCTGCTCGAGGAAGAAAAAGCACATGTGCGTGCGGGTGATGAGATCGCCGCTCGAAGACGCGCATTACCGAAGCTGAAGCTCGAAAAGGACTATATATTTAAGTGTCCGCAGGGTGCCGTAAAGCTCTCGGAACTTTTTGATGGCCGTAGTCAGCTCATTGTGCAGCACTTCATGTTCGGACCGGACTGGGAGGAGGGCTGTCCATCCTGTTCATTCTGGGCGGATGGTTTTGATCCGATGATTGTGCATCTGAACCAGCGGGATGTCAGTTTTGCGGTTGTTTCGCGTGCCGCGATCGACAAACTGGAGGCTTATCGCAAGCGCATGGGCTGGGATTTCACCTGGGTTTCATCGCTCGACAACAGCTTCAACTACGACTTCAAAGTCAGTGCCACAGAATCCCAGACCGCCGCTGGAACCATGACCTACAACTATGCCGAAAGTCCCGTCCGCGGTAGCGAATCACACGGTACCAGCGTGTTTCTTAAGGATGCTGACGGCACGATCTATCACACCTATTCAACCTATGGTCGTGGACTGGATCGCATGAACGCAGCCTATGGTTACCTGGATCTTACCCCGAATGGTCGAAATGAAGGTGATCTGCCGTACGGGATGGCCTGGGTGCGACGTCACGACGAGTATTGAACCGACTGTGTCGATAGCCGCCTATTCTGTGGTTTCCGGCGGTATTCCGTCAGGTGCGAAAATGGCGGATTGAATCGTCTTCATGTGCCCGAGGATTGTGTCAGCCTGGGACTGTGTTAATCCATACTGGGCACTGCTTTTCAGGACATCAAAGTCTTTGGCTAGTGCTGTCTTGTACTTTTCGACACAGTTCTGCCAGCGCTTTTCTTTGCGTTCGTAGCGCGCAAGGGTATTGCTGTCTACGTCCCATTCCGTCCGTGTGGCCCCATCCTCACCACGCACTTCCTTGCTTGTGCCTGGTGCTTTGGGTTGTTCACAATCGATTTTCGGCAGTCGCCAGTCCAGTGCCTGTTGAACCTTCTTATGGACTGCGGGTGTGGCTGTTTCTTCAGCACAGACATTGACGCTGAACATCATGATCAGAAAGGCACGGCATATGATGGTCAGTGATTTCAATGGTTTGCTCACTGTTGTCTCCGACTAGAAGCCGATTTTAACTGCACCGCTCTGTATGCGATAGTCGCTGCTGGTGGACCGTTCAGGTTTCGATACTTGCAGTTCAGGTGTTCAGACCTGCCCGGTCATGAGGACGCTTGTGAACATCCTGCGGAATGTTATCGCTTGTATTGTCGGGAGGCCTTATCGACGGATAGCGCTGACAGTGCCAAAACTGCTGGTGCATAGAGTTCGGGTTCTGTTCAAGTCGCAGTGGAGAATCCTTTTGTCTGCCTTCGGCTGTAACGGCTTATTGCGATACGTGTAACAAGCTGCAGTAGCTGTCGTTAAAGCAGAAACGGGCCCGAAGGCCCGTTTTGACTCGCCGGTTGACTTCGCTTCCTTCAGTTAGCGAACGTATAGGTGAGTTCTACACCATACAGACGGGGCACTGTGGTTCCTGAAGAATGGCGGAAGAATTCATCTTCACCCCCTCTGAGAATCTGCAGGTTGCCGACATCATCAAACACGTTGTTGACGAAGCCGGTGACGAGCCAGTGATTGCCTGGGGAGTTCCAGGTGGCGCGAAGATCAAGTCGGCCGTAGGAGTCAGCTTTTTCCTCATCCGACTGGAAGGGTGAGTAGTAGACCTCATCTATCCAGTTGTAGCTGGCGAGAAACTCAATGTCTCCGATGGCCGGAACAGGAACGCGATAGCTTGTCCAGGCGGTGTACTTCCAGTCCGGCACCTGCAGGATCTGATTGCCGTTGATGTTCTGCACCAGCTCGGATACCTGTGGAAACAGAGACTCCGGCGTGTTGACGTCAGCTGGGTCCTGCACCCACAGATCTTTGGTATATTCGCTCGGCGTGTAGCTGAAATTACCACCCAGGGTCCAGCGATCAGAGACCAGCCAGGTAGCTTCTGCTTCAGCGCCGTAGACCTCGCCACCGGGAGCTGGCAGTACCGAAGTTGTAGATCCTGCTGCGCCGCCGGGAGTCAGTGGTTGGGTTACCTCGCTGACTGTTGTGTGGATGGTTTCATAATCGTAGTAGAAGAAGGCACCGTTGATCTGCAGCGTATCGTCGAGGAACTGAAACTTGTAGCCGAATTCATAAGCAATCAGCTCTTCCGGATCGTAGGCAGGCGTCGAACTGAAGAACACAAGATTGTTGCCGCCGGAGCGGAAACCGGAGGTGACGTTCAGGTAGAGCAGAGTGCTGTCGTTGACGTTCCAGTCCAGATTCAGGCGTCCGGTCCATTTCTTGTCAACGCGATTAAACGGTCGATACACACTGATACCAGCGGGCAACCCGCCATTGACTGCCTTTTCGGTACCAATGTAGCCGCCAGGGGCAGTAGCGTCAGGTACGACACCTCCGTTGAGCAGATTGTAGGTGAATATGTCCATCCCGAACGGCACGGTGCCGTCAGCGCCAGGCTGAAAATAGAAGGCTCCAACTTCGCCATAGCGGAACAGATTTTCCTGAGCCTTCAGTTTGTCCCTCGCGTACCGCAGACCAAAAGTCAGCGTGAAGTCCTGATTGATATCCCATACACCCTGTGTGTAGGCGGCGAATGCTTTACGTTTGGTCTGGGTGTGATATAGCAGATCACTGCCTAATGTGTCCGGGCCATGAGAAACATTGAGGTCACCATTCTGGCCGTGGTCTCCCTCCCAGACCCCTATGTGCAGGTTGTTGTTCTGATACGGGGTCGGGTTTTGCTGAGCGTAGTTGACCTGACACTGCTCCTTCGCGGTCGCCGGATCCTGGCACAATGCCCTGGCGGAGTGCAGAGTCGGGAACTCGCCGTTGTAGGTTCCAGCAGGGATACAATCGCCGGTCGCGGTGCAACCAGCCAGGTTGATGGAGGTGATTACTCCGGGAATGAGCGAAATACCGACCGTGTCCAGACCTGTCACATCGTTATAGGGCTCTATGAAGCGTGCTTCCCCGACAGATGAATAGAAGTCGCCGCGTTGATCGATTGTTGCATCGTAGAAGAAGATGCCTGACGTGAACGTCAGGCTGTCTGAGACGTCATAGAACGCCTGGAATTCGTTGGACGAATACTTGGCTTCGTGGTTTACGTAGAACTGCCGATCAGCATACGCGCTGGCGGTATTGTCATCGTCAGTCGTGCGCTGATAAGACAGCTGGTTGTGGCCATAGAGGTATTTGAGCTGCAGCTTTTCACTGACATCCCAGGCCAGGTTGAACTGAATGCCCTGCTGATCAAACTTCTCCTGGTTCAAACCATTGGTGGCGGCACACACATCATCCCCGTTGATGCTGCCCGGGAAGACGCAGTCGTTGTATCTGGCAGCACTTTCAGCGCTGGTAACGCCAAATCCATCCAGAGAAGCGGCTGAATTGCGAAGACCATCATATTCTGCGATGTCCACACCCAGTCGATTGGCCTGGGCCTGTACCGGCACACCAGTGTCCGGATCGTTTCTGATGACAATGGGCTGCGTTGCGTCATACCAGCTGTTCTGGGCGAAGTTTGCAGGATCGGTATTTGTGGTATCGATTGCCCGCAGGCCCGGCACGATGTCCGTGGTATTGCGGGTGGGCAGGCCCATTTCATTCAGTACCACCAGGCCGCCACCATTTGCTCCGCCGAAACTGCGCTTGATCCGCATGTCGTTGTAGCGGATGTTGGCGGTGATCGTGTCTGTAGGAGTGAACTTCAGCAGCGCGGCGTAGTTGTCAGTACCCAGGCCATCCAGGTCGTCGTTGTAGGGCCCGATGTCATCAATCACGCCATCACGATCCCGATGCGAATAGTTGAATCGGCTGTAGAGTTTATCCTGCATCAGAGGGACGTTGACCATGCCGTACCATTCCTGGGTATCGAAATTACCGGCGATCCCTTTTAATGCAAAGTCAAACTCCTCGGTTGGCTCGTTGTAGAGAATGTTGATGGCGCCGCCGACGGCATTGCGGCCGTAGAGGGTGCCCTGTGGTCCGCGCAGAACTTCGATTCGCTCTACATCCCAGAATGTCGCCGCGGTCGCGGTGAGCAGGTCTTCCGAATAGATGCCGTTCATGTAGGTGGCAACGCCGGGATCACCGCCGAGTGCGCGGAAGTTGCGACCTACACCACGAATGGTGGCGTCGTAGGGCTGAATTGTCGTTGCGGGAATATAGTTCTGCAGATCTTCCTGATTGCGGATACCGAAATCATCAAGCATGTCGCCGGTGAACGCAGTGATCGAAATGGATGTGTCCTGAATCGATGCTTCTTTACGTTCGGCGGTGACAATGACCTCTTCGATACGCTTGCCGGTGGTTGCGTTCTGCGCCAGTGCAGTTGCGCCGATGGAAGATAATATGGCAGCAGCAGCAGCCATCCGTCCGAAAGAACGGAGTCTGAAATGCGACATTGGATAAACCCCTCCAATCCAAATGCGTAAACATATGAGCCGACACCCAAGCTACCCCTCCGGAGACGCAGATGTGGCGATGTGATCGGTATCCGACCCTCACCGGATACGAGCTCAGTGTCCGACGTGTTGATAGTGGCTGTCAAGATTGTTTATTTTCATGGTGGTTTATGTGACGGACGGTGTAGCCACGGAGCGGGAAATTCAGTTAGGGATGGCCGGTCTCGGGCGTATGGGGGCCAACATGGTCCGGCGGCATATGCAGGCGGACACACGAGTGTGTGGTCTTCTTTGTGTCGTCGTCCGCAGTTACAGCGCTTGGCGACGAAGGTGCCATCGGTGCCGATGCCGGCGCGCGGCTGTTCATCTTAATCTGATCTTCTCAGCACTTGCGCCCGGTATGGCCGCGGCACCGAGGACAGCCGTTCGAGACGGTGAGGGCAGCCCGTTACTCAGGCTCTGCCACTTTCACCATCAGTTTTCCGAAATTATCACCGGTGAACAACATCCGGAACGCACGAGGTGCATTTTCGATACCTTCGACGATGGTCTCGCGGTATTTGAGCTTGCCATCTTTAATCCATTGCCCGAGCTCTGCAGCAGCCTCTTCAAACTCTTTGAGCCATTCTGTGACGACGAAGAACCGGTGCTTTGGCGGGTTTGGCAACGCGCCCAGTACCATTTCGGGGGTGCGGATATCGTCCAAACTGGTGGCGTTGTAGGCTGAGATGAAGCCGCAGATCGGTACTCGGGCGCCATCGTTCAACAGCGGAGCGACAGCATCCAACACATCGCCGCCAACGTTTTCAAAATAAACGTCCACGCCGTTGGGGCAGGCTGCAGCAAGCTGTGCGGGAAAATCAGCTGCTTTGTAATCGACACAGGCATCGAAGCCTAATTCATTGACCACATAGTCGCATTTGGTCCTGCCACCGGCCACGCCGACCGCTCGGCACCCTTTGATCCTGGCGATCTGGCCAACGACTGAACCCACAGCACCTGAGGCGGCAGACACCACGACGGTTTCACCCGGTTTGGGTTCGCCGACCCGCAACAGGCCGAAGTACGCGGTTTGCCCCGGCATCCCGGTGACGCCGACAGCGGTAGATATAGGCGCCAGATTCGGATCGATCTTGAACAGACGGTTGTCATCTGCTTTGGCGATGGCATAGGACTGCCAACCGTACATGCCACTGACAATAGTCCCTGCGGGATATTCGTCGATGTTTGACGCCACCACCTGACAGACCACGCCACCGGTAATGACGTCGCCGATGTCCAGCGGTTTAGCATAGGATTTACGGTCGCTCATACGGCCGCGCATGTAGGGGTCCAGAGACAGCCACAATGTCCGCAGCAGCATTTCGTCTTTACCGGGCGCGGTCACCGGTACGCTCTGAATGTCGAAGTTGTCATCGGTGGGCATGCCAACCGGGCGTGATTTGAGCACCACGCGGGTATTGGATAACGAACTGATGTCGGTCATGGCTTGGGTTCCTGCGGTCAATTTATGCTAGGGCCTGGGCGAGCGTATCGCGGCCTCGCGCGATGGCATCCAGGTGCGCGACCGGATCGGCCAGTTTCTGGTTCATGGTGACGAGCGCCACATGGGTGACGCCCATATCCTGTAGCTTCCTGATACGTTCGGCGTCTGTGTTTGCGGGGATGATACATTCGACCCCGATGCTGGCTGGATCGCGACCGGCATTCCTGGCGCTGGCCTGCATCTGTTCGACCTGAGTACTTAAGTTTTTGTTCACAAACGGAAACCACCCGTCGGCGAGACGTCCCACCCGGTCGATCACCTGGGGTGCCATACCGCCCAGCCAGATCGGGATATTCCTGTTAACTGGTAGGGGATTCAGTCCCGCGTCGGTAACTTTGTGATATTCGCCCTGAAAGCTGATCGCATCGTCATGCCATAGCTGGCGAAGCAGATCGATCTGTTCTTCCGAACGGCGGCCGCGATCATGGAAGTTCGCACCCAGGGCTTCATATTCGACGTCATTCCAGCCGGTACCTACCCCCAGGCGCAGCCGTCCTTTACTCAGAACATCCACGCAGGCGGCCTGTTTGGCGACCAGTGCGGTCTGGCGCTGGGGAAGGATAATCACGGCTGTCACAAGCTCGATCGTGCTCGTGAGGCCGGCCAGATAGGAAAACAGGACCAGAGGTTCCTGGAACATGCTCTCGGTGGTGTAAGGGCCCTGCCAATCCGGGCGACTGGCGGTGTTTGCGCCCAGCACGTGATCGTAAGCCAGTAGATGACCATAGCCGAGGGATTCAGCCGTCGTCGCAAATTTCGCGACGACTTCCGGATCTGCGCCTATTTCAGTTTGTGGGAATACCACACCAATTTTCATAGTGACTTCTCCTTTCAGCGCAATTGCGTGTTCACGTCAGACAAGTCCGAAGCTTACGCGAAAGTCAGCGGCAAAGAACCGGCGGCGAACTGATGCAGGTTGAAGTGTGTGCAACGCCTGCTGCGGCGGCAACGCGGGCGGTGGAACTGATTGCCGCTACCGTCAAGAGCGGGAGTGCCACGCGCGGACTGGCAAGCTTCGCGCTCACGGGCGGCGCGAACTGCCCATTCGCGGTGTCTTGCGCGCCTTCTGTGTCTTAACAGAGGCGTGCAATGTCTACGGCTGGACAAGACATCGAATGCGGGCTCCGATGACAGCTTTCATGGGGCGATTGGATCATTGTCGAAGTCTTCGTCCAGCATCGGGTCGTTTCCGGCCGGATCGAAGTGGCGAAGCTGGATGACGCTGGTGAGATTTCCGGCGTCCAGCGATGAACCAGCGAACGCCCGGTTATCGCCAGGCATCGGGCATATCCTTCGCTGTTGCGCGTAGTCATCTTTCAGTTCCTTGTGCACCTTCGTCATATCCTGTGCCTGTTTCTCGATCACCGGGGAACCGCCAATCACCCAGCTCCTGCGTTTCTGATTCAGAATTGCGCCTGGCGTATTGGCTTCGAACGCGGGTACCGGTGTGATGAGATGCACAATGGTGTGATCACCATCATCTGTGAGCTGAAAGCGGAAACCCACGCGCGGATAATCCGGATCATCGGCGATCGAAATCCAGAAAAGCCGAATCGGCTGATCGAGTGTAAGCATTGCCTTGAGCGCCTGCCGTGTCACCTCCTGGCGCTCTTCGGCTGATATCCACGGCCAGTATGGGCGGGCGGCGGGACCCGATGTGCCGTAGATTTTGTTCAACGAGTACTCGATATCCGGGGTGTATGTTTTATTCAGATCTGCAAGCACACCTGAAATCACATTCAATGGGTCGAATGCCTTTCCATCTTCACCGTTTACGCGTTGCGCGAAAGCCAGACGATTTGCCTGGGTGTCAAACAGCTGTTCCAGCATGATTGTGGCAGTATTCTGCCGCGCTACGAATGCCATACCCTTGATTGACATTGTTGATTCCCCCTGTAAGAAGTTACGGATACTCGCGTCGAATCAACTCCGCCTTGCGTTCTTCATGCTCAGCCAGCATTTCCGACGCCGCCACATACTCCTCAATTCCCTGCAGCGCTGTTGCCGTTGTCGCCATCATGTCGATGGCTTCCAGTTCGGCGCCTTCATGATTAATCAATCGACGTGTGTTTTCCAGTAGATCGATTGCCTCCTCGAAACGGCCCAGTGACACCAGGCCTCGAGCCCGCACGTGGGGCAGACAGAACAGCCAGTTTGTCGTCCATCGCTGCCCCGATAGTTCTGCGTGCTTGATCCAGAAGACACTTTCTGACAGAAAATCCGTCTCATTCTGCGACTGCCACAGAAGGACGTTCAGACAGATACGATTCATTCCGTATGGATCGACGCGGTTCCATCGAACTGAACGGGGATGGCGCAGATTCGGGCCATCCGTTTCCATTATCGCACTGCGCCGCACCCATGCGGCGTACAACGAGCCGATTGATACCAACGGGCCCGGTGCTCTGGTCAGTTCGCCAATCAGATCCAGGGCTCGTTCGTAGTCATGTCGTATGAAAGCGATCTGCGCCAGCGGGAAGATGATGTCACCTGCCAGCTGCTCGAATCGTGTCCGTCTGAGAAATTCCTGGAGTTCGTCGAGCAGGGTTTCCGCTTCGTGGAGCTGACCCTTTGCCATCAGCACAGAAGCCTGACACGAGGCAGCCCGCAGATACTGTCGCTGGTTACGGGTCCGCTGGGTCAGCGACCTTACTTCATTGGCGGTAGCTATCACTTCTTCGAATCTGCCCTGGAAGAGCATAGGACGAGGCATCTGGCACAGGCTTTCGGCAACACGATCGATACGACCCGACTGCTTGGCATGTTCCAGACCCAGGCTGAAGGAGTGCCTTGCTTTGTCGAACTGCAACAGCTGCTCGTGAGCGGCAGCGCACACGTTGTTCAACGTAGAAAGAAAAACCTGATCCTCAGGGAGTTGGCCGGATTCTTCGATTTCCTTGGTCAGCTTCAATGCATCTGTCGGGCGGAGCTGATCCAGCCGAATATCTGCCAGCGCGAGCGCGCATCGCGACCAGGCAGGACGGTTTTCCAATGCGAGCGCTGGCATCAGCGCTTCGAGAGGCTGGGTGTCGATTGCTCCGAATGTCCCCTGTGAAAGAGTGGCCAGCTGATAATGAAGCGTGGTGACCAGTTCTTCCATTTCGCCCGCCTCACGGAAGAATTCTGTGGCTCGCTGAAAGCAGCTTTCGGCGTTGTCCAGTTCGTTCGCTGTACGATAGCCCATCGCCGCGATGTAGTTCAGGTGGCCGATCCTCGCGGCAGGCAACCCTGTTCCCTGATCAATCACTGCATTTGCGTAGTCAAGGGCCCGGTGCAAGTCGCCAACTTTGAAAGCGCGGATTGCTGCCATCTCTGCAAACCTGATGACTTCTTCGGGTGCAGAAAATCTTCCGGATCCGAGCAGGTGATGCACAAACTGAAACAGTGAATCGGTGTCGTCCTCCGCCCCTTGCCGAAGGGCATCGACAAATCTGGCATTCAACCGCTGCTGACTGATTCCACCCAGCTGATTAAGCAACATCGAGCGGAACAGCGGGTGTGAGACCTCAATTGCTTCCTCAGACATCCGCACGATGCCGGCGTCTTCCGCCTGGCTGAGCATCTCCCACAGGGCGGGTTCTGACTCGTTCGACACGTTCAGCAGCAGATCGGCAGGAACCGGCCCGTCCGCCAAAGCCACGGTGGTTGCCAGTCGCCGCACGTTGTCTGGCAAGGTGGTCAGTCTGGCACGCAGGAGCTCTTCGAGAACATTGGGAACCGCCTCAGATACACTATCTGAACGCAGATGCTGCAGCAGGAACAGCGGGTTGCCTTCACTCAACCGTGCCAGATCCGTAAGATTACGTTCTGAGAGGCTTTTTTCGCTGTGGCTTCGGATCAGTCCGGCGATCGCAAATTCAGACAAGCCGCGCAGGTGGAGTCGCTGGATATCGTCGGTACCATCACGAAGCATCTTTTCTACCCAGTGCATTGCACGCGAAGTGTCTTCCCCCCATCGAATGCCTACGAATACACAGATCTTACTGCGCGATCTCGAAGCAGCGCTGCTTGCAATAAGTTCTTCGACGAACGCAAGCGAGAGCGGATCAGCCCACTGGAAATCATCCACAAACAATGCGATCGGGTTCTGCTCGATGTAGGTTTCGAGTGCAAGCAGCGCTGCAGTGGCAGGTGCGATCCCCTGGGGAGTTGCCTCGGCATCTGCTCTGATAAATGACTCCAGCAGATCAGCATTCGTGAAAGCGGCTAATGTGCTGACCTTCCCGCGCAGTGCATCACGAATCGCAGCATGGGTTCTGCTGGCGTTTTCATGGGCGCGGGATGCCAGAGTCAGAAAACCCCGGTCTTCGGCTATTCTCTGCGACGCTTCGATCAGCGCAGATTTACCAATGCCCGGCTCGCCGGTAATCAGCAGTATGCGTGGTGCGCCTGCCGCCGCTTCGGCCAGTAGCTTACGAACCCTTCGCAGTTCCATCTGCCGGCCGAACAGTCTTTCAGGTGATGCCGTCGGTGTGACAGCATCCGGTACCTGAACGTTTTCGGGCATCGTCATGAGCGCCCGTGCAACATCGTCCAGGTCGGTTGGGCGCTCGTTGCTGCGTTTGCTCAGCATCGCCATGATGCAGTCCGATACCGCAGGTGATATCCGGGAGTCAGCTTTCGCCGGTCGTTCCGGCAGCGAACTGGAGTGCGCCGCAGCGATCGTCTGCATATCGCCACCTGAAAAGCAGGGTCGCAGGCAGAGAATCTCGTAGAGAACGCAGCCGAGAGAGTAGATGTCGGAGGAAAGTGAGGGCGCGGCTCCGGCGAATAGCTCAGGCGCCATGTACATAGGTGTACCAGCAACTTCGTCAGCGATGGGCTCGTTGCCGATGACGCGAGACAGTCCGAAGTCCGCGATGCAGGCGTTATTGGCGGAGTCCAGGAGGACGTTGGCAGGTTTCAGATCCCCGTGAACAAAACCGGACTCGTGAAGATGACGAACCCCGGAGCAGATCTGAATTGCCCACTTCCGGCGCATTGCCCATGAAGGTTGCTCCGGTCCGGGCAGGCGGGACTTCAGATCTCCGCCGGGAAGGTACTGCATGACGAGTACAATCCTTGCCCCGATAGCGAGGACATCATGGATCGTGACAATCCGGTCCTGGTCGCTGACCCGGGCCATTCGGCGCGCTTCGGCGAGAGCTTCGGAAGCGCCAGCCGTCCCAGGCAGGAAGGCTGCGATTGCGACATCCCGTCGCAACAGTTCGTCGCGAGCGCGCCAGACTACTTTCTGCGCACCGAGACCAAGCTGATCAAGCAGTCGGAAGCGATCTGGTAATGCCGGCAACTCCATTGAACAGGGTGCCTCACTGACCTCGAACACGCAGTATACTCACGGCGTGTTGCGGAATTCGAGAGCATGTATGGCTGACGTGTTTCTCAGCTACTCCCACAACGATGAAGAGGCGATCGAGCCGCTCGTCAGGTTGCTCGAAGACCGTGGTCTGACGGTCTGGTGGGATCGTTCGATCAGTATCGGGCGGGATCTCAACACGATTATCGATCAGCAGCTGGACGAGGCCGGAGTGGTAGTGGTCGTCTGGAGTGAGTCGTCCGTTTCGTCTACCTGGGTAAGGGCCGAAGCTGACGATGCACTCGCCGTGGGTAAACTGGTACCGGTTGCCATCGAACCGGTACGCTATCCCCTGCCATTCCGAATGTGTGAAACCGCCGAGCTGCATGGCTGGCCCAATCAGGATTGCAGCCTCGGTATCAGCAAACTGCTTCGTGCGATCGAGACCTCACTGATGAAAGGCGCAGGTAAGGACGCGCCCTTGCCGATTGCGCGATCTGATCCTTCCCTGTCGTTACGAGTTGCGAGACGTGTGGCGACAGAGCTCTTCGCAAATTCCTCGAGCCTGAGACCTCAGGCAGACGCGCGAGTCGATATGGAATCCGCGCTCGCGGATGCCTCGCTGATGCTGCTCGAAGGCACAGCATGGAAGCCGCTGCCGGAATCTCTGCTGCACACAATGAATCGCTGCATACCCGGGATGAAGATTGCCGTTTACCGCAATCAGGATCTGCTCTGGGGCGATCGGCAGATAGAGCCGCTACCGGGCACCAACGCCGAATACTCCGACCCGAAGATCGACAGTAAACCCACGCATTGGGCATTCACTGTCGCGGATGAAGACATCCTGCTGTGCGCATTGAGTCAGAGCGAAGTTGCTCCTCCTACGTGGCTGGCTGACCGTCTGCATGCCGGGCACCGCGTGCTGGTGCACTGGCTTCGTCAGCGCAACGGTTGAAATGTCACAACTTACCTGTGCTGCTGAGAGCGGGAAAGGCCTGGCTGTTGGGCTGCTGCGTGAGTCACAGCCTGCGGGCCGATACGACCCGGGTTATCTGCGCAGGTATCGCACCAGTCGCAATCCGTGTCAGTTGTTCCCGCTGACACACCCCGGTAGATCGTCGAAACGCTCGCAGGCGGCTTCCGTCGCCAGCGCCACGTCTGCGACATAGTACAAGGCGGCAAACCCGAGCTGCTCCCGGCCGAGGTTGTGGAACACCATGCCCAGCGCAATGTCGCCGGCGCTGAAACGTTCCTGATGGTCGGCAAAATATTGCGCCGGCGTGTTCAGCGACTCATCCGTCAGCAGCGAAGTGACCCGGCCGATCCCGGTGTGGTACGCCTGAACCAGCAGCATCCAGTAGAGCGCGTCCGCCTTCTCTTCAGGCAGATCACCAAACGTCTCGGTAAAGACCGGCTCCAGTACCCGGTGATTCTGCTGCAGCAGATACAGGGCGCAGTCAATCTGGGCGAGCCGGTGCAGGTGAAATTTCTTATCGAGCCGGCAGTCGTCGAGCGCAGCGGGAGAGAGCTGCATGATGCCTACCGCGCCCGCAGGCGACAGCGCCTCGCGCACGCCGCCGCTTTCGATGATGACTTTACCGGCAAGCCGGCTCAGCACACCCGCGGGCAGGTCGATGCGGCCGGATTGTCGGCGCTCGTCATAGACCTGGCGGATGGCCCGGTGCAGAGAGACCTGCTGAGCCTCACTGCCGACGATCAGACCGTCCCAGGTCCCCCACAGCCGAGCGGACGCCTCTTCGCCGGCGTAGCTTGCCAGCAGGTCGGGAAGATGGGCGTCGGGCTGATCGCAGCTCAACACAAAAGGATAGCCGGACTGGCCATGATCGCCGGGTACCCACAGCGCCACCTTCTCTTCCCGCGCGAGGCGAGCGCGCTCTTCGTTGATCCGGCGCTGATTCTCGTCCCGCTCACCGGCATCGGTCAGATAGCCGAGGAAGCGCATGCGGCGGTCGAACAGGATGTGCCGGTTCGGCTGTTCGCAGAACGCCTGCCGGGTCAGCACCCAGCGGCGGATGGTCAGCAGGTTGGCGTAGGCGCCCTGGCTTTCCCAGAAGGGGGTCGCTGTGATGACATCGCGCCAGGTCGACCTCTGCGTATCCATGACGGATCCAAGCAGCATCGGCAGGATGAGGAGTGACAGTAGTGAGCGGTTCATGCGCCGAATGGTCTCATTGTGCAGTCAATAGCTCACGTAGTGTTTAACCGGGCGGTCGGTCGAGGTTGAAAATCCTCGGCGCGATTCACTGAAATTACGTCAGGCGGCAATCGCTGCCAGCGTCGTTATGGACATATACCCCACTGTGAACACTGGCCAGAACACCGCGTAGAACTTGTGATAGGACCTGTTGGACCAGAAAACCGCGATGACGCCGAGAACAACCTGCGGGCCGACAAATGCCACGTAAGCTTCGGGTAACGCGCGCAGTCCGGTGTCCGATTTCGCGACTGTCTCGGGAATATCGATCAACCAGGCAATGGCGAGAACGGCAAAGAACCAGGGACGGGTTTCGTAGAAGTGACGCTCGAAGTCGAAATGCTCGGGTACATCCCATGGAAAGATCAGCGACGCGGCGAGAAACAGAAAAATCGCGTACAGGAGCAGCAGAACGAACTGAAAATACGACCACTCCTGCTGACCGCTCCACCAGAACATGCCCCACCAGATGGTCACGATATAGATCAGGATGTTCAACGCCCACAGTGTCTGAACCCAGTAGAGCCTGACGGTCTTTCGTTGATGAATGGTTTTGCTCAAACCCGCCAGAATGTGGGTGACGCCCAGACCCATGATCACCGAAAGAATGACGCCGAGATATTCAAAGACTCCCATCTATCCTCCGATGTGCAGCGCTGTTCAATCGAATTGTGTCCGGCATCAGAAACGGGTGGCGGCCGCTGTTATCAGGCTGCTGCTCCGAGTCGACGCTATCAGTCGGAACCCTGCCGCCGTTCGGACATCTTCTGAAAGTGTGCCATGGCGTTTGGTTCTAACGCCGCGCCTTTTTCGCTCCCCAGAGCAACTGCCGGTGTCTGTGCTACCGGCAGCGAAAGCTCGAAGCGCCGGCTTGCGGGGATATCGCAGACTTCGTCGTCACAGGATTGCCAACGGACTTCGCCGGAGACATTGATCGCTGTGGTGGCGCCGGCAGCGTTACTGACGGTGAGCGGCAGGCGCAATTCGAAACGATCGTGATGCACCTGGAAAGACTCTCCGGTTGCGGCCAGCGTATGCAGCTCACTTTCGGGACGCACGATCGCGCGCTGAACCAGGTGTCTGTTGTCATCCAGCACCACGTCGACGGCCAAGGATCCCTGCGGGGCAGGGTTTGCGTAAACGTGTCGGCCTGGTGGAACGGTGAACTGTACGACGAGATCTCTTTGTACTGTGAACGCCAGGGACTTGCCGTCGAAAGCGACATTTACCTCAACCGCCTCGGGTGCTGCTGCTTCAGCCGTTGACTCCAGCAGTCGTTGACCTTGGGCAGCCCGCAGCAACTGTTCGGGACCTGCCCGTAGAAACAGGCTGTTGTCGAAGAACTTATGGGTGATCGTGCCTGCTGGGCTGACCACATACGAGCCGGGGTAGGGGATGCCGTACCAGGGGTGGTCGTCTGGGTCGATCAGGGTGTTGAGGATGCCGAACGCCCGGATGACTTCTGAGTCCGGGTCAGAAAGCAGGGTATAGGTGATGCCGTGGGCGTCGCGGAAGTCTCTCAGCGCATCTGCTTCATCGTAGCTCAGCGCGTACAGGGTGACCCCGGCCGCATCGAACTCCTGCATGCTTTTCTGCAGCTCGACCAGCTGCGAACGACACGGAGGTCACCAGACTGCTGAGCGGAAGAAGACAAATGCCGCGGGTTTTCCCGCACGATGCTCGTGCAGATCGAAGCGCGTGCCATCTGCCGTCAGACAGCCCACGTCGGGCATGGCGGCGCCGACTTCCGGTCCGGTCGGGAAGTCACCACGCGGATCACTTCTTGGCCCTGTGCCTGGCTGAATCGGGCCGAGAAATCCATCGTGGTCCTGCCACCCCTGCTCGGTTTGAGTTCCGCGTGTCTCCAGTTCCAGTGGCATGCCTCTCCCGCGTCGCAACAGTCTGATATCGGTCATTAAATAAGAAGCGCCTGATTGTGTCCACGAACACAGAGCGCAGAGTCATACTTGCGGGTTGGCTTGATCCGGCTGAGACGCCACGCCACCATTGCACCCGGAATCAGGACAGCTCCTGCTCTTCGCGTAACCTGCTGCGCACGTCCATGAGCACCTGCCCGTAGGTGTTATGGCCCCGGTGATCGCGCCCGCAGCCCCAGAAGTAGTCGTATTGACTGTTTTCGACGAGCCTGGCCTCACCGGTGCTGAGCAGCCGTTCCGCCACTTCCGGATGGGTTCGACACTTGGTATACAGCGCCCGCGTCATGATCACCCGGCGTATCTTCGACCAGTCTTTGCGAAGTTTCCGGAAGCGGCTGCGTCCCAGCCTTTTCGCTTTTACCGGGTGATCGGCCAGGCGCACCTTTTCCCGGTCGGCGGGGTTTTCGAACTTCATGCCTTGGAAATAGTGCTCCACGGAAGGCCAGAACTGATCCTCCAGTTCGAAGCCGTGGCGCGAGAAGCTCGACAGCAGTTCGTTCACGTCAGACCGTGACAGGTACAGCGAATTGTCGTCTGATTCGGAAAACATCAGTAAAGGCTAGCAGGACCGGGGGCATAACTCGATGCTGAGCGAAGTCAGGTTGCTCCGGCGCTCAGCGCAGAGGTGTGCGACTCCGATCCGGCATCATCGCCAACGCAGCGACCGCCACTGCAGACGCGAACGCCAGGTATATGGCAGGCGCGGTGATCACCCCGGTCGTCGCGATCAGGGTTGTGACGATCATCGGGGTGAAGCCGCCGAATATGCCGAGGCCGACGTTGAAGGCCACTGAATACCCCGATAGACGATCGCTCTCGGGAAACAGTTCGACGAACAGCGCCGGTGCCGAGCCGAGCGGTATGGCTAACAGCAGGAACAGCAACGCGTGTGTCGTGATAACTGACAGCAGTGAGCCGCCGGAGGCCAGCATCCAGGCATGCAGGGGCCAGCCGACAACGGCGAGCACGAAAATCGCCAGACCTATCCAGGTACGTCTTGGAAGCCACCGGTCACCAACGAGGGCGGTCAGCGGCATGGCAGGAATGACCAGAATCATCAACGCCGCGTTGATCATCAGGGCATCGCCCCGCGACAGGAGGTGTTCGGCGGACAGCCACTCCGGCAGATAAACGAAGACAATGTAGTAGCAGGTGCCATAACTGGCCGCAAACATCAGGGCCAGCAGGGTCTCTCTACGATTGGTGGAGAACGCCTGCAGCAGTGGCGAACTCTGTTCTCTGCCCTGATGATGCTCACGGAATCTCTGCGAGTTGTGGAGATTGCGCCGCACCAGGATGGCTGCAGTGCCAAGCAGCGCACCGGCGAGAAAAGGCAGCCGCCAGGCCCACTGATTCAGCGTCTCTGCATCGAAGAGATTTGTCACCGTGGCGGCGGCACCCACGCCTAAAAGCGAACCGCAGGTTGAGCCGATGTTGGCCCAGCTGCCGGTCAGTCCGCGTTTGCCTTCCGGTGCGGTTTCCACCAGGTAGGTTGCTGACGACGAGAACTCCCCACCAACAGACAGACCCTGGACCAGGCGTATCAGCACCAGCAGTACCGGCGCCAGGATTCCGGCCTGATCATAGGACGGAAGCAGTCCCAGAATCAGCGTCGGCAACGCCATCATGGTGACTGAGATCTGCATCGTGCGCGCCCGCCCATAGCGATCTCCGAACCAACCAAAAGCGGCAGCGCCCAGCGGACGCATCAGAAAACCGGCAGCGAATATCCCGTAGGTCGCAATCAGTCCGGCGATCGGGCTGTCGGCTGGAAAGAACACCGGCGCGATGACTCCAGCCAGGTAGCCGTATAACGCAAAGTCGTACCATTCGACGACGTTGCCGATGAAGCCGGCCATGATCCGGTGACGAAGCTCGGGTGATTTCGTTTCAGACTCGACAGAAGCTGGTGGAGGAGTTTTCGCGATGGTTGAGAGACGGGCAGAGATAAGATAAGGCCAGCATAACATCCCTTGCCGGCAGTGGAGGACCGACCATTGAGCCGGTGTGAGTATCTGGCAAGCGCCGTTTTGCTGATCCGTGTGTCCGCAGCGGCGTCTGTTATGGCAGCGGCATCAAGCCTGTTTGCCCGGCTCTGTAGAAACCTTCGATCGGCTGACAGTGCCGAGCGTTATCAGAGAGAGAATACCGTAGAGCAGGACCCGCCCGTCGCCGGATTCGCCGGCAGCGACCAGTCCGCCCAGGAGCAGGGGGACGGTGATAACTGACAGAAGGATCCTGATGAATCCGTCCAGTAGCGGTGAATTGGTCTCAAGCATGTAATTGGCCTTCAGAAATCCGTTTTAAGGCAGCCTGTGGCTCAGCTTACTTAGATATCGAGCGGAACTCTGAGAAGCGCTTCTCGGATCATGCTGACAAGCTGTCGCATTCCACAGACAGGTTGAGCCAGAATGCATTCTCATACGGGAGAAATCATGAATCAGTTGGACGTTGTAGTCATAGGTGGCGGACTCGGTGGCAGCGCACTTGGGGGCTATCTGGCCCGTGCTGGAAAGCGCGTGCTTGTTCTCGAACGGATTACCGAATTTACCGACCGGGTACGTGGAGAGTGGATGGCGCCCTGGGGTGCTGCGGAGCTGAAAAAGATCGGGCTGTATGACCGGTTTATAGCTGCAGGCGGCCATCACCTGACGCGAAACATCGGCTACGACGAACTGCTCACGCAGGTGCAGGCAGAAGAACAGGCGGTTGCGCTGGACCAGCTGCATCCGGACGCGCCCGGACCCCTGTGTATGCAGCATGTGGTGATGCAGAACGAAGCGATTGCCTGGGCTGCAGAATCGGGCGCGGAGGTTCGACGCGGTGTCAGCGGTGTTGAATTCACTGCGGGTCCGACGCCCGGTGTGCGGTTCAGTCACGAAGGCGGAATGCACCAGGTGTCCTGTCGACTGATCGTTGGCGCCGATGGGCGTACTTCCGCCGTCCGCCGGCGGCTGGGCATGCAGATTGAGGAGGCGCCGCTTGATCATCTGATCGTGGGGCTGCTGGTGGAAGGCGCCGACGGCTGGCCGGAAGACCTGCAATGTATCGGCAAATTCGGCGACCTGCATTATCTGGTGTTTCCGCAGGGCAGCGGCAGAGTTCGGGTCTATGCCGACTATGCGTACACAGGCCAGGCGCGATTCAACGGTGCTGATGGCGCAGCCGAGTTGCTGGCTGCGTTCGACCTGCCCGGGGTACCGAACAGCAAAGCCGTGGCGCAGGCGCGGCCCATTGGTCCTTGCCGGTCATATCCCAGCCAGGATGCCTGGGTTGATGAGCCGCGTGTTCAGGGAGCGGTGTTGATTGGCGATGCGGCCGGCTACAACGATCCCATTCTCGGCCAGGGGTTATCCGTTACGTTGCGGGATGCTCGTATGGTTGGAGACCTGCTGAATCAGCATGAAGACTGGGATCCGCAGATATTCGAACCCTACGTTATGGAACGGCGTGAGCGGCTGCGTCGGTTGCGTTTTACGGCGTCGTTTATCACCACGCTGAATGCCCGTTTCGGGCCTGAGGATCTGAAACGCCGCAGGCATGCGTTCGGCGTGATGTCAAAAGATCCGAGTCTGGCGATGGTGCGGCTGGCTGCCTTCGCGGGGCCGGAGGCTGTGCCTGCCGAGTATTTCACTGATACCTTCTATCAGAAGATTTTCGGAACTGCCGAGCACCTGGTGGCGTGAGGCATCGCAGGTTTGGATCTCTGCATGAGATCGTTTTCAGGCATCACCACGGGAGATCTACTTCCGGATATCAGCTTCGTGTACAGATGAGATAGACCGGCGAACTTCGATCCGAAGACGGACCTTTCTTAACAAAGGATACTCTTCGAGAGTGACAAAAATCCGAAAGGCAACACTGGCGGATGCTCCTGCAATGGCGCGTGTCATCGTCGACACCTGGTTTGCTGCGCACAAGGATCAGGTTTCTGAGAGCGCACTGAAAAAGCGTCGGGAGGAGTGGGGGTATGCTGAGTCTGAACAGGGCTGGCGGCGCGCGATCCGGGAAGCTGAAAATTCCTCAAGCCTGATACTGGCCGCCTGCGAGGAAAGTCGGATAGTTGGTGTGGCGGCGAGTGAAGTGACTGGGAATGGTTGCGCTGAAGTAGGAGCGCTCTACGTCGACGTCGCCTGTCAGCGTTCCGGAACCGGGCGCGATCTGCTGCGGGCGATCATCGAGCACTACCAGGCTGTTGGGATATCGATCCTGCAGATCGCAACTCTGACTGCGAACCC
>Ga0055474_10000025_pt1 | contig 26890 bp, 25 predicted proteins | sample Muzzi_PWA_D1_FD_57680 | JGI IMG/M metagenome (GOLD analysis project Ga0055474, IMG submission 57680) | Wetland microbial communities from San Francisco Bay, California, USA, that impact long-term carbon sequestration - Muzzi_PWA_D1 | ecosystem: Environmental > Aquatic > Marine > Wetlands ... | reverse complement strand
CCTCCCCCCTTTCTCAAAGGGGGGACCGAGGGGGGATTTTTGCCTTGTTTCCGTCCTCCCCCCTTTCTCAAAGGGGGGACCGAGGGGGGATTTCCCCGGAGGTCGCCGGTGACCGCTCACCCCTGCATCGACCCCCCTGCCGAGGTGGCGGCGGCGTGGTTCCGGCCCATGGGGTTCCGGCTGCGGGTGCTCTCCGATTCCCTGCGCATCCTGGATCTGGCCCGGGCGGCGTACGGCGGGTTTGGGGAGGAGGAACCGGGGGAAACGGCGGGGCACAGCGCGGATTTCACCTTCCGCCTCTTCGAGCACGCCGTCGATGACGGCACGCTGGGGGAACCGGTGCTGCGCACCGAGGAGGAGACGGGGCTGGTGTACCAGAGCACCGGGCGGGATTCGACCCTGGTGCTGGATCCCCGGCGGGGCGAGGCGTTCGGTTATTTTTCCCCCACCACGGTGGCCGCCGGGGCCTTCTTTCGTTGGCACTTCCTCGATCTGGCCCTCTTCTTCATGGTCGAGCATCGGGGCTTCCTGGGGGTGCACGGGGCTGCCGTGGCGCGGGGGGGCAAGGCCCTGCTATTGCGCGCCGCCAGCGGCCAGGGGAAGACTACCCTGACTTACGCCGCGGCCCGGGAGCGGTGGCAGGCGCTGGCGGAGGACATCGTGTGGATCGCTCCGGACCAGCGGCGCTGGTGGGGCACCCCGTGGACCTTTCACCTGCTGCCCGACGCGCCGCGACTCTTCCCGGAACTTGCCGGGCGGTGCCCGACGGTGCAACTCAATGGCGAGAGCAAGATCGCCGTCTCCCTGGAGGCCCACCGCCGGGGCAGCACCACGGCCTCCGCAACACCCTCCGGTATCGTCCTGCTGCGGCGGGACCCGGGGGGGCGGAGCCGCCTGGAGCCGATCGAGGGGCGCGCCGCCTGGGAGGAGTGGCTGGCCGGTTGCGCCAGCCGGGAGCGGCGACAGCACGCGGATTATGACCAGCGGATCGAGGGCCTGCTGGAGGCCCCCTGCTACCGACTCCATTTTGGGGACGATATCGACCACGCCCTCGACCTGCTGGAGCCCTTGCTTGCCTGAGCCCGCCACCGTCGAACGCCTCCGTTGGCTCTGTGACCAGCTGCCCCGCTGGTTGCCGCCACCCCTGGGCGATCCGAACGCCCCACCCCCCGGTGGGGACGGGACCGAGATCCCCTGGCCCCTGTTCCGGGAAGCGGCCTTCACCCATTGCGTCGCCCCGCTGCTGGCGGAGGGGCTGGCGGGGATCCCGGAGGTGGATCCGGTTCTCACTGCCTGGCTGGAGCACCAGCGGGTGCAGAACCGTCTGCGGGTCGAGCTGTTGCAGAGCGAATTGCGGGAGATCCTCCGCCACACCGCCGACCTCCCCCTGATCCCCTTCAAAGGACCCGTCCTGGCGGAGCGCTACTACCCGGATCCCACCCTGCGCCCCATGAACGACCTGGACCTGCTGCTGCCGCAAGAGCACTTTCCTCGGTGTATCGAAATCCTCGGCACCTTGGGATACCGCCACCGGCACGGGGGGTGGAAGCACGATCTGCTCCAGCGACCGGGCAACGATGCGGTGGTCGAAACGACCTTCGAGCACCGGGACAACCCCCGCAGCATCGAACTACATCCCCGTTGCCGGGAACGGCTGGACGACGCGGTTTTCGATCTGACGGATCGCTTCTACGCCTCCGCCCAAAGGCAGCCGGTGCTGGGGGAGACGGCGCTCCTGCCCGCTCCGGCGGAACTATGGCTCTACCTCCTGCTCCACGCCACCCACCACATCCTGATGGGCAACTTCCGTTTGATGCATCTGGTGGACCTGGCTTGGATCACGCCGGAGGTGGAAGATCCCGTGGCCGTCCTGGAAACCCTGGATCCGCGGGCCACCTACGGCCCGCTGGTACTGCTGGCGCGGACCTTCCCCCAGTGCTTTGGGGAAGGGGTGGCGGCGGCGTGCCAGGGGGCGGCGAAGAAACATTTGGCGCCGTCATACGCCCAATGGGCTGAGGGTCTGGATCTCTACACGGTGAGCTATCTCAATCCCGCCCCGTGGCGGGTGGATTGACTGAGGTCTACGCATCACAAGGCATTGATCGCAAAGGAGTTGTACAAGTGGCTGGCACCTGTTGGGCAAGGAAGGGATGGGGATGAGCGACGAGCGACCAAGGATTCTGGTGGTGGGGGACGCGGTGGCGCCCACGGGTTTCGCCCGGGTGCTGCACAGCATTCTGGAACGCCTGACGGAGCATTACGAGTTCCACCATGTGGGGCTCAACTACTACGGCGATCCCCACGACTTCCCCTGGCGGATCTATCCCGCCGGAGCCGAAGGCGACCCCCAGGGCACCAACCGCCTGCCCGGGCTGGTGCGGCGGGTCCGCCCCCACCTGGTCTTCCTGCTCAACGATCTGTGGATTCTGGTCAATTATCTGCGCGCCCTGCGGGATGTGCGGGACGCTCGGGAGGTACCGGAGGCCTCCCGCCCCCTGCCCATCGTTGGCTACACCCCGGTGGATGCGGGCCCCATCGAGCCGAGTCTGATGCGCGAACTCGATGGCTTCGATCGTCTCTACGCCTACACCCGCTACGGCCAGGGGCAGTTGGAAGCTTCCATCGCGGCGGTGCTACAGGAGCACCCGGACTTCACCCCGCGGACCGTGGAGGTGATTCCCCACGGCGTGGACACGGATCGGTTTTACCCCCTGGGCGAGGATCGCGAGGCCAGCCGGCGCGAGGCCCGACGGCTCCTCTTCCCGGAAAATCCGGAACTGCACGACGGCTTCCTGGTGCTCAACGCCAATCGCAACCAGCCCCGCAAACGCATCGACCTGACCCTGAAGGGTTTCGCCCTCTTCGCCCAGGGCAAGCCCGAGAACGTCAAGCTCTATCTGCACATGGGCACCGAGGATCTGGGGTGGAACGTCAAGGCCCTGGCCCGGCGCTACGGCATGGAGGATCGGTTGATCCTGACTGCCGACGAGAACCATGTGCCGGGGGTCTCGGACGAGATCCTGAATCGTATCTTCAACGCCTGCGACGTGGGGATCAACACCTCGGTGGGGGAGGGGTGGGGATTGGTGAGTTGCGAACACGCCGCCGCCGGAGCGGCCCAGGTGGTGCCCCGCCACAGCGCCTGCGCGGAGATCTGGGAGGGGGCGGCGGAGATGATGGAACCGGCCTACACCCTGGTGATGGAGCGCATCCTCACCGAGGGTAAGGTGGTGACGCCGGAGGCGGTGGCGGTGGCCCTGGAGGCGTTGTACGCCGACCCCGATCATCTGCGTCGAACCGCCGAGGCGAGCTACCGCGCCGCCACCCGCGAGGTGTACCGCTGGGAGAATGTGGCGGCCCAGTGGCACGAAGTCTTCCGCAAGGTGCTACAATCATGACGCGCTACGAACAACAGTTGTCAAAACGGCCAGGGATTGAAGCGGTGCCGGCCCGATCCCATGCTTTGAGGGAGGTCTGACATGGCTATCACGATTGTCAATCAGTCGGTTGCTGATCTGGCATACACAGTTTTCGGCGGCAGCGGTTCCGGCAACGGCAGTGGCATGAACGGTTCCGGTACCGGGGGCTCCGGTACGGGCGGTTCCGGCACGGGCGGTTCCGGCACGGGCGGTTCCGGCACGGGCGGTTCCGGCACCGGCGGTTCGGGCATGATGGGATCCGGCATGAACGGTTCTGGGATGCCTTCGGGCATCATCGCTTCCGGTTTGATCCCGGCCAGCGGCATGGCCTCGGGGATCCAGGCGAGCGGCTTCTCGTCGTTCCACGTGGTCTTCGGATGGCCCACGTTCCCGAGTTACAACATCTCGGGTTCCGGGATCATCACGGTCACCACCACGATCCAGGACTGAGCCCGACCGCGATTGCGCTCCCTTTTCGTCGTCTCCCTGCCCCGCTCCCTATCGACGCGGGTCTATCATTGGTGTCGTCAGGCGCTGGGCCTGGGCGAGCCGGTGTGGACCAGCGACGGGGAGGTTCTCAACCTGGATCGGTTCGTCCTGCGCCCGGAGGCGTGGGTGGACGAGGGGCGCAAATTCACCCATCCTCGCGAGGAGCCGGAAACCTTCCAGGGCCTCCTCGCCCAACTGGACCAGGTCACCCGGACCCACGGTTTCGCCTACAAAGATGTCGTCCAGCCCTTCGCCGTCAGCCGCTGGTTGCCCTCCCGAGACTTCCGCGTCCTCAAGGTCCAGCGGCCCGTGGTGGATGTCGCCTACGCCATGCTGGAACGGGGGTGGCACTACCCGTCCCGGGTGTGCCCCCGAGAGATGGAGAGCGCGACGGCGACGGACCTCGAAGTCAGGCTACTGAGCGGTTTGCTCCAGGCGGAGGGCGCGCTGGCGGCCCTTCCCGGGGAGGTGGTCACCTTTGACGACCTGGTCCGGAATGAGGCCCCGCTGACCGGGGCGCTGCGCCGTCTCTACCCGGAGCGGTCCGGGATTGCCATCACCTATCTGGACCGGGATTTCCTGGAGCTGCGCGACAAGATTCTGGCCCGCCGGGAGACGGAGCGCTACCGTCATCTGGCAGCGCGCTTGGCGGCGGGTTTGACGGCGGGCTGGGGGAAGGGACATCTTGCCGACTAAGGTCCTTCTCGTCGATCTCGATGGCACGGTCTACCGTGGTGCCCAGGCGGTGCCCGGAGCGGCGGCGTTCCTGGGGCGCGCCCTGGCCCGGGGGCTGCGGGTGCTCTACGTCACCAATCGCTCCACCCGCACCCCGGAGGCGGTGGCCGCCCACCTGGTGGCGCTGGGCATCCCCGCCACGCCGGATGCGGTGCTCACCTCCTCCCTGGCCACGGTGCGATGGCTGGAGCGGGAAGCTCCCGGCGCCCGGGTGTTCTTCGTGGGTGAGGAAGGGCTGGAACGCGCCCTGGCGGCGTCTTCCCTGACCGTGACGGATCGGGACCCGGACTATGTGGTGGTGGGCTTTGATGGCTCAATCAACTATCAAAAAATCGATACGGCGGCGCGACTGGCGCGCGGCGGTGCTAAACTCGTCGCCACCAATCCGGATCGGGTGTTGAATACGGATCGCGGCCTGGCCCCCGGCAACGGGGCACTGGTGGCCGCCATTGCCACCGCGGCGAACGTTCCGCCGCATTTTGTCGGCAAGCCGGAGCGGCTGATCTTCGACATCGCGCTGGAGGTTTTGGGGTGTGCCCGGGAGGAGGTGCTGGTGATCGGCGACAATCTGGAGACGGACATCGCGGGCGGCGTCGCGGCGGGGCTGGAGACGGTGCTCCTGCTGACCGGGGTCTCGACGCGGGAGGATCTTCAGGGGCTGGCCGCCGACGCGGCCCGGCCCCAGCGGGTCGCCGAGGATTACCAGCAGCTGGCGAGGATGATCCTGGGGGAACGGTTGTGATCCTCCAGTTTCCCGGTGTCGCCACCGATTCCAAACCCCCGCAGAGGCCCGGGTCCCTGGATCTCGACGAGATCGCCGCCCTCTACGAAGCGGGGGAAGGGCGGCGGGCGGTAGAGGAATTGAAACGCTATCTCTCCCACCAGGAAGACGATGATCTGGGGTGGACGATCCTGGCCCACGCCTACGTCGACCGGGGGATGTACACCGAGGCGGAGAAGGCCTACACGGTGGCCCTGGAACTGAACGGTGATCGTTTCGAGGCCCTGACGGGCATGGGGATTCTGGCCCGCAAGACGGGCGACTCCCGCAATGCCTTCCATTGCTATCTGAAGGCGTTGCACCTCAATCCCGGGTACGCGCCCGCCTATTCGAGCCTGGCGGTGCTGGAACTCCAGCGGGGGCGGGATGCCTCGGCGCTGGAATACGCTCTCAAGGCCTTTCGTCTCGATCCCCTGGATCCCACCATCAACGCCAACCTGGCGGTGGCCTACCATTACCTTGGGAAAACGGTGGAACGGGACGCCTCCGCCGGCAAGGCGGAGGCGCTGGGTTACCCCGACATGGCCAAGGTGTGGAAGATCTTCTCCGGGGAACTCACGGTCCGCGACGCCCGGGCGCGGCTGATGCGTTAGCCTTCCATCGGGATCGGTCCGGCCTACTCTTCGTCCTTCTTTTCCGTCCAGTCATCGACCCGTGCCACATCCTCGAAGTCTTCGGGCATGCGTTCGTTCTCCTTGGGAAGGTAGAACGGGCGTTGCTGGTACCAGGGAAGTTCCAGGATGCGGTCCCATTGGGGATCGTAGGTGCGGGCGGGTTCGGTGCCCAGCAGGAAAGCCTCCTCGATGATCTCCTGGGGATAACCGGGCAAGGGGCGCAGGCCGGTGGAGCGTTCCACGGCCACCAGGGTCACCTGAGGGGGGTGGCTGAAGGTCTCCCCCTCCTGGAGCCAGCCGGTCTCCAGGCCATCCTCGGCCATGGCTTTCCAGATCGGTACGGCGGCCTCGGCGCCGGTCATGTTGCGACCGATGGAGCGCGGGGTGTCGTAGCCCACCCAGGAGAGCAGGGTGTAGCGCGGGCTGAAGCCCACGAACCAGGCATCGGTGAAGTTGTCCGTCGTGCCGGTCTTTCCCGCCAGATCCAGGGGCAGCCTGTTGAGGGCGGTGCCGGTGCCGCGGTCGATCACCCCTTCGAGGATGTGGGTGAGGAGGTAACCGATCTCCGGCTCCATGGCGCCCCGGGTTTCCGGATGATGCTCCTCCAGGATGCGTCCTGTGGGACTGGTCACCCGCTCGATGAAGTAGGGGCGAACGTAGGTCCCCTGGTTGGCGATGGCGGCGTAGGCGGCGGCCAGTTCCAGGGGCGGCATCTCCGCCACGCCCAGTGCCAGGCTGGGCACCGGCAGAAGGTTCGATTCCACGCCACAGCGGTGGGCGAAGTCGATGGTGCGATCCACGCCCACCATGTCCAGCAGCTTGACCGCCGTCAGGTTGAGGGACTTTTCCATGGCGCGACGCAAGGTCACGATGCCGTAGTACTTGCGGCTGAAGTTGCGGGGCCGGTAGGTGGGGGTGTTTTCGGCTCCATTAAAATAGGTGGGCGCATCGAACAGGGTGTCGGCGGGGGTGTAGCCGGATTCCAGGGCGGCGCCCCAGACGAAGGGCTTGAAGGCGGAACCCACCTGGCGCCGGGCCTGGGTGATGCGGTTGAACTTGCTGCGGGAGAAATCCCAACCCCCGACCATGCCCCGCACCGCGCCGGTGGTGGATTCCAGGACCAACGCCGCCGCCTGGAGTTCCGGCTGCTGTTCCAGCATCAGCCGGGGGGGGAGCGTTTCTCCTTCCGTGGCGTCCTCCGGGATTTCCTGGGGCTCCAGGCGGAACCACGCCACATCCCCCGCCTTGAGGAGCGTTCGGGGCTCCCGCCGCCGGGTCCAGGCCATGCCCTCGGAGGTCAGGGTGTAGGTCTGGGTGGCGATCTTCACCACCGCCTTGCGGGCATCGGACTCCAGCACGATCCCTTCGTACCAGCGCTCTGGCAGCGGCGGGTCGTCGGTCCAGCTATCCAGCTCGGCGGCGGCGATCTCCGATGCCTCCAGATGGCGCGAGGGCCCCCGCCATCCCTTGCGCCGGTCCAGTTGCCGCAGCCCCTCGTAAACCGCGGCCTCGGTGCTGCGCTGGATCCTGGGGTCGAGGGTGGTCACCACCTGCAAGCCTCCCTCCAGGAGTTGCTGGGTGTTGTAGGTCTGCTCGATGTATTTGCGCACCTCCTCGCCAAAGTAGGGCGCGAAGGCACGTTCATTGCGCTGCGGTACCACGCCCAGCGGCTTGGCCACCGCGGCCTGGTATTCCTCCTCGGTCAGGAAGTTCTCCTTGCGCATCCGGCGGAGCACCAGGTCGCGGCGTTTGCGCACCAGATCCGGCTTGCGGTAGGGGCTGTAGACGCTGGGCAACTGGACGATCCCCGCCAGCATGGCCGCCTCGTGGGCCTCCAACTCCTGCACCGGCTTGTCGAAGTAGTACCGGGATGCCTGGGCAAAGCCGTAGTTGCCGTGGCCCACATTCATCAGGTTGCAGTAGAGGGTGAGGAGCTGCTGCTTGCTGTACCGTTTCTCCAGTTCCACGGCGGTGAAGGCTTCCTCGATCTTGCGCTTCAGGGTCTGGTCGCGGGTCAGGAAGAGGGTGCGGGCCAGTTGCATGGTGAGGGTCGAGGCGCCCTCTTCGATGCCACCGGCTCGCAGGTTGGTGATCACCGCCCGCAGGATCCCTTCGGCGTCCACCCCCCCGTGCTGGAAAAAGCGGGAGTCCTCCACCGCCACGATGGCGTTCTGGAGCACCGCGGGCACCTCGGTCTCGTCCATCAGGATCCGTCGTTCCCGGGCGAACTGGGCGAACACTTCACCGTCCACGCCCACCACTCGGGTGATCTGACTGGGGGTGAAGGCCCCCTGGTTTTCCACCTCCGGGATGTGAATCGCCGCCGCCACGGCGATGCCGCCGATCACGCCCACCAGCAGCGCGACGACCAGCGGCAGCGTCCAGCGCACCGCCGGCTGGCGCAGCCACGCCCGCCAGTTACGGGGGTGGACGGCGTCCCGCCAGCCGGTGGTGGACGCCGCGGCGGCGTCCGATGTGGCGGGCGGGGTTTGCGGGCGGGTCCCGGGGTTCGTGGTGTCGGCGGGGTGCGGGGGCCGGTCTCCCGGCAGGGGGTCATAGTGCATGAGGGGGATTATACGCTGCCCTTGAAGGTGGGAATGGGGCGAGAGGGGGCGAAATCGTGGCGCATTCTCCCCGTTGTCCCGGCCCGGTCGTTGTCCGTCCGGGATCCGGACTGGGCGGGGTCGTCACCGCGCCGGGTACCGCTTCAGCACCGCCCGGGCCGCCTTCTTGATCTTCTTCTGCATTTTCGTGGGATTGGGCTGCCCGGCGATGGCGACGTCCAGGGCGCGACCGGTCCAGATTCTCTCGCCGCTTTCCGCATCTTCAAAGATGATCTCAAAATAGCCCCGATACCCCGGGCCGGAGCCCGCGCTGTCGGGCCCGCTCACGCCGGTCCAGGTGACCGGCCCGAGATCCTTCCGCACGCCGACGTCCTGCAACTCCGGCACCAGAACCCCGTCATAGGTGACCCAGAGATCGGCCTTTTCCCCTTCCCTGGCCGGCTGGAGCCCCTTGAGCGTGAGGTGCTCCCGCACCACGGCCCGGGTGTAGATGTCCATCGGCGACCCCTCGTGCAGTGGGTGGTTCTTGGGGCGTTCGACCGCCTTCCAGGTGTAGGTCTGGTACTGGTCGTAATCAATGCCCGGCGGTTGCTCCACTTCGACTTCCAGAGCCAACATCGTGGGGGCGAGCAGTAGGGCAAGGCAGAGCATCATCAGAATCCTGGACATCGGGCACTATCCCTTCGTGAAGGTCGGTGTTGCGGCGGCTGAGCGTCGGCCAAGGTTATACCAATCTTCGTGGGTCCAGGCCAGAAGGCGCGCTTCCATTGACTCCGACCTTTGCGTTTCCTATCCTCTCCTTTGGAGAATTCCATGTTCCAATCCACCCTTAGCAGCAGAAACCAGACCACCATTCCCAAAGAAATTCGCCAATATCTTGGCTTGCAGCCGGGGGATACCCTGGACTGGGAAAACACCCGGGCTGGGATTCAGGTCACTGTGAGGCGCCGGGCCTTCCTGGACCGCAAGGATTCCATCAAGGCGGAGCCAGATTCTGCGGTCGAAGAGTTTTCCCAGCCATGAATCACTTCCAACTCATCTCCCCCTTCACCCCCCAGGGCGACCAGCCCCAGGCGATCGAGGCGCTGGTGGAGCGGGCGCGGGCGGGGGTGAATTGGGGCGGGCCTGGGTCTCCCGGGAACGGGTTAGACTACCGTCTTGAAAGGGAGTAGCGATGGAACAAGAAGAACTGTTATCCAGGATTTCGATCCATCCCGAGATCTGCTTTGGCAAGCCCTGCATTCGCGGCCACAGGATTTGGGTTTCGTTGATCCTTGATTTCCTGGCCGGTGGGAGTACTGTAGAGGAGATCCTGAGGGACTATCCCCAACTCGCCAGGGAAGACATCTTGGCCTGCCTGGCCTACGGCGCGGAGATGAGCCGCGAGCGGTACGTCGAGATTCCCATGGCCTCCAGTTCATGAAGCTGAAGCTCGACGAGAATCTGGGCTTTCGCTGCGCCGCGCAACTGCGGGAGGCTGGACACGATGCTTCAACGGTGCTCGAACAGGGGCTTTGCGCCGCACCCGATGACGAGGTGATTACGGTCTGCGGTCGAGAGGGACGTGCCCTGGTCACCCTGGATCTAGATTTCAGCAATCCGTTGCGGTTCGATCCTGCGAACCATTCTGGGGTAGCCGTCCTTCGCTTGCCAAAAAAGCCGATCCGCGACGATCTTGACGATGCTGTGGGGACGTTGATCCAGGCTCTGGCTCGGATGGATTTGGAAGGACAGTTGTGGATTGTCCAAAAGGGGCGAATTCGGATCTATCGTCCCGAGACCGATAGGTAGTCAGCCAGCCATGAACCACTTCCAACTCATCTCCCCCTTCACCCCCCAGGGCGACCAGCCCCAGGCCATCGAGGCGCTGGTGGAGCGGGCGCGGGCGGGGGATCGGGAGCAGGTGTTGCTGGGGGTGACGGGGTCCGGCAAGACGTTCACCATCGCCAAGATGGTGGAGGCCCTGAATCGCCCGACGCTGGTGCTGTCCCATAACAAGACGCTGGCGGCGCAGCTCTTTCAGGAGTTCCGCTCCTTCTTTCCCCACAACGCGGTGGAGTACTTCGTCTCCTACTACGATTACTACCAGCCGGAGGCGTACGTCCCCGCGTCCGACACGTACATCGAAAAAGAGACCAGCATCAACGACGAGATCGACCGGCTGCGGTTGCGGGCCACCAAGGCGCTCTTCGACCGCCGCGACGTGCTGATCGTGGCGTCGGTGTCGTGCATCTACGGTCTCGGTTCCCCGGCGGCTTTCTTCGGCATGTTGCACTCCTTCGCGGTGGGGGAGAGCGAAGGGATGGACGCGGCGCTGCGGGCGCTGGTGTCGATGCAATACGAGCGCACCAACATGGATCTCTACCACGGCGCCTTCCGGGTGCGGGGGGACGTGTTGGAACTGCAACCGGCGTACGAGGATGTGGGGGTGCGGGTGGAGTATTTCGGCGACGAGATCGAACGCATCTCCCGCATCGATGTGCTGCGGGGGAAGGTGTTGGAAGAGGTGGACCGGGTGTCGATCTTCCCCAAAACCCACTACGTCACCCCGAAGGATGCCCTGCAGAAGGCCATCGAGGGGATCAAGACGGAGTTGGGGGAGTATTTGCCGTCGCTGGAGCAGCAGAACAAGTTGGTGGAGGCCCAGCGGCTGGAGCAGCGCACCCGTTTCGACCTGGAGATGCTCCAGGAGATCGGCTATTGCCACGGGATCGAGAATTACTCCCGGCACCTTTCCGGGCGCGCTCCGGGGGAACCGCCGCCGACGTTGCTGGACTACTTCCCGGACGATTTCCTGCTGATCCTGGACGAGAGCCACCAGACCCTGCCTCAGGTGCGGGGGATGTACCACGGCGACCGCTCCCGCAAGCAGACCTTGGTGGATTTCGGCTTCCGCCTGCCCAGCGCCCTGGACAATCGCCCCCTGACCTTCGAAGAATTCGACCGCCGGGTGGGCCAGCGAGTCTACGTCTCCGCCACCCCCGGTCCGGTGGAGTTGGAGCGGGTGGGCGGGGTGGTGGTGGAGCAGTTGATCCGGCCCACGGGTTTGCTCGATCCGGTGATCGAAATCCGCCCCGCCCAGGGGCAGGTGGACGACCTGGTGGCGGAGGTGGGCAAGGTGGTGCAGCAGGGCTTCCGGGTGCTGATCACCACCCTCACCAAGCGCATGGCGGAGGAGCTGTCCCAATACCTGACGGAGCTCAACTTCCGGGTGCGCTACATGCATAGCGACATCGACACCCTGGAACGGGTGGAGATCGTCACCGCCCTACGCCACGGGGAGTTCGATGTCCTGGTGGGGATCAATCTGCTGCGCGAGGGGTTGGACATCCCGGAGGTGGCGCTGGTGGCGATCCTCGATGCCGATAAGGAAGGGTTCCTGCGCAGTGAGACCTCGCTCGTCCAGACCTCCGGTCGCGCCGCCCGCAACGTCGAGGGGCGGGTGATTTTTTACGCCGACCGCATCACCGACTCCATGCGCCGGGCCATGGACGAGACGGATCGCCGTCGCAAGACCCAGGCGGACTACAACCAGGAGCACGGCATCGAGCCCCGCACCATCCTGAAGGACATCCATTCGCCGCTGGTGGCGCTGGCCAACCTGGACTATTACCCCATCGAAAACCCCCGCCTGCTGGAGGTCGCCCAGGACAGCGACAGACCCCTGGCGGAGCGCATCGCGGCGTTGGAAAAGCAGATGAAGGTCCACGCCAAGAAGCTCGAATTCGAGGAGGCGGCGATGCTGCGGGATCAGATCCAGGAACTGAAAGAGCTACAGATTTACGTAGGATGAGGCGCTACAATGCTTCCAAGGAGTCAGCCATGAACGAAGAGAAGCTCTTACAGCGGATTACCTTCAACCCGAAGATCTTTGGGGGTAAGGCCATCATCCGGGGGCGACGCCTGGCGGTCGAGCACATTCTGGGCATGTTGGCGGCGGGGGACTCCGGAACGACGATCCTGGAGGGTTATCCGTGGTTGGAGGCGGAAGATATTCAGGCTTGCCTGGTCTACGCTCGTCGGTTAGTGGCCCATGAGCGTTTGGAGCCGCTGCTTCTCGAAGTGAGTTGAATGAGGGTTCTCCTCGACACCTGCGTCTGGGGCGGCGGCATCCGGGAACTCGAAGGGGCTGGACACAACGTGGCCTGGGTTGGGGACTGGGCGGAGGATCCAGGAGACGAGGAGATCCTGATGCAGGCGCGGGCGCAGGGTCGCGTACTGGTCACCCTCGACAAAGATTTCGGCGAGCTAGCGGTGCTTCACGGTATAACCCACGCTGGGATTATCAGACTGGTGAACATCTCAGCCCGTCAGCAGGCGGCGGCCTGCATCAGTGTCCTTGCCGCCGGGGGAGACGACCTGCGAAGAGGAGCGATCGTGACCGTGGAGTTGGGTCGGGTGCGCATTCGACTTTCAGATTCTTGACGACAGCGGTAGTTTTCGAGGCGTCGAAAAGAGCGGGGCCTCCCGGCCCCGCTCGGCCCCAACCGGAGGGGTCAAACGCCTAGCAATACATACACTGGTAGTTGAGGTAGCCGGAGACGGTCCACACGTTGGAGCCCGGGTAGGTCTCGTGGCAGGTATCGGTGTAGTTGATGCCGCTGGAGTAGCAGTAATCCCCATTGCAGCCGGTCGAGGCCAGCAGGGAACTCCGCAGTCGATTGACCGCCCACATGCAGTCGTCGTAGTCGATGATGGTCTTGACCGGGGTGGACTTGAACGCTCCACAGGTGCACCCTCCCATGTCGATGGCATCCACCGAGGGGGTGGTCGTGGTGGTGAGCACGGCCGCGAGAGCCAGGACGGCGACGAGGGCGGAGCCGAGGAGATAGGTGCGAAGGTTTCGGTTTTTCATCAAGCATTCTCCCTTGATCAGGTTCTACGCGAATTTCCCGGATCCCTTGTCCAGGTGCCAAGGATGAAGCACCGCGCGTAACTTCATCTTTCGGGTAGGCGCAGGAGGTTGCAGAATTTGATCATCGGAGTTCCGCAAAGCTGGTAATCAGGAGGTTGGCCTACCTCGCGATCACCCAATGGGGAGGCGGTCCCGCCACTTCCCGGAGCCGCGCGCGGCGGCCCGGCGGCTTGTTGTCGTCGATCAGCTCTTTCATGTCGTAGAGCACCGCTGCCGCCTCGGCGAAATAGGTGTGCCCCAGCAGGGTCAGATCGATGTCGGTCACCTCCACGGTGTCAATGTCGGGCACCACGGTGACCGGGGGTGTGAAACCGGCCCGGGGGGTGTCCTGGAGCCAGCGGGAGAGCCCCAGGGCCTTGTCCTTGCTGGAGACGTACAGGGTGGTGCGCTCCGAGATCTTGGGATATTCCCGGGCCAGCTGCCGGAAGAGGGATTGGCTGATGTCCGGGGCGGCGAGCAAGATCTGCGCGAAGGGCTTGCCGCTCTCCGCGGTGACCTCCTTCGCGATCCCCTGGACGACCCGGGCCAGCCCCTGGTTGCCCATGGAGTGGGCGATGAGGTGGACCTTCTCGGCATCCACTTCCCGGGCGAATTGCAGCAGGAAGCGGCGCAGCGGTGCCTCCGCCTCCTGGATGGCCTCGCCGTCGGCGAAGTATTCGTCCACCTCGCCCCGGGAATGCCAGCTGAAGAAGGCGGTGACCCCGGGAACCTTCAGGTCGCAGCCGATCTGCGCGGCACGGATGGCAGCCTGATCGAAGGTGGTGCGGAAGCCGTGGATGTAGACCAGGGCCACCCGCTCCCCCAGATCCCGCGCAGCCAATTCCCGGCGCACGGCATTGAGGAAGATCGCCTCGTCCAGGCGGGCGTAGGCTTCGATGCGCAGCCGGTCATCCGCTTTCCAGGGGCGCAACCACCGCTTCCACGCCGGGGAACCCACGGAGCCGAAGCGGTGGCTCTTGGGGATCAGCACATCGCAGTAGCCGTGGTGGACGCGACCCTGGGAGTCGGCCTTCTTGCCGTAGCCCTGGCGTGGGGCGTCCTCCTCGACGGGTTGGCGGGTGGTGGCGTACCAGACGCGGTAGAGGTGGCCGTCGTCTCGCCGTGACGGCGCAGGGGGTGCTGGAGGCGCCGGGGATTTGACCTCCACGTCTTCGGTGGGGACGCCATAGCCCCCCTTGGGCGCCCCCGGGGTGGCCCTGCCGCCCAGCCCGACCGTGCTTCCCGATGGCCCCGTCGGGTCGCCCATGGAAAGATCCGGGTCGGGGGCCGACATCGGTCCGCCGCGGGTCGGTTTCTGGGCGGCGTGGGGCAGGTACTGGGCCAACCCCTCCTCCAACTGACGGATGCGTTCCGCGGCGTCCCTGGAAGAAAGCTCCAGTCGCCGCAGGATGAAGGCCTCCTGCGCCTGGATCTCTGCCAGCTCTTCTTCCGGGTCCTCCAGATAGCCGAGCATTCCCGGATAGGTCCAATAGCCGGGCTCCGGGGAGCCCAGGAAGATTTGCTCGACCAGGGTGTCGCAGGCCCGCACCCCGCCCAGGGGCTCGGTATCGAGACCAGCCCCAGGGGCGCTCGAGCGGAGGAAGTGGTGCACGTCGTAGGGCGCCAGCAAGGGGCGCAGCCGGGGGTGATGGAGCACCGGAGCGGAGAAGACGGCCTCGGGGGGCGTCGTCTCCAGGAGGTCGCGGTATTGCCACGCCACGTGCAGGGCGGCCTCGGCGTAGCTTCGGATGAGCCGCCAGAAGTGGAGGGCGCCGCTCTCGTTGCGCTCATAGAGTGTCTGTGCCTGCCGCCGGGCGTCCAACAAGATTTCGGAAATCGCATCCATCCTTCAACCTCTCCTGCGTGAATACCTTCCTGACGTGTTCATTGTACTGTGACGAGACCGGCCGACCACTGCCCTCTGCCTCGGAGCACCCTTTAGGGTGCCAGCGGGTAGCCCCGGGTGTGAACCCGGGGTCGGGCTCCCAGCAGAGTTAGAACCCAAACGGGCCGAAATGTTGAGGCCGGTTTCCTACTGGCGCAACGCGATGCGTTCGCTCTCCACCTGGTCGTCCACCAGGACCCGACCGAAGTAGGTGGCGTCGGCCATCCTCTGGCCGTTCTTGTCCAGGCCATCCCAGGTCACGGTGCGCGGACCCGGCGTGGGGTCGGTTTCGTCCAGCAGGTCCCGGGTGTGCCAGCCGAAGTGGTTCCAGACGCCGACGTACAGCTTCTTGGTTCCGGCGGGGACGTCGAAGGTCAGGCTGCCGGTGCCCGGCGCGCTCTGCGCCGCGGGGGCGAGATTCATCACGGGCGCCACCAGCGCGGTGGCCTGGGGCATGGCTTCATCCGTCAGTTTGTATACCTTGACCCCGGAGCAGTAGCCCACCAGCTTGGGATCGTGGAAGAAACGGTAGCGGTTGACATTGACCCGCACATCGCTGGCGGGGTCTCCGGAGATGTGGTCCTCGGCTACCCACTGGGGGCCACCATTGCCGGTGTAGCTGTTGTAGTTGCCGATGAAGTTGGCGTTGCCCCAGCCCCCGACCCAGCCCTGCACCGGATTGACGAAGCCGATCCCCTCCAGGTTGGCGTTGGCGTCCGCCTTGCCGTTGGCGGCGAGGCGTTGATCGTCGATGACGAAGCGCTGCCAGGTCAGGCCGCCGTCCAGGGTGCGGAGGATCGACCCGATCAGGAAGTTTTCAATGGAGATGAAGCCCACCTGCTCGTCGAGCCAGAAGAGCTTCCACCCCCAGCCGCCGCATTCGAATTCCTCCTCCATCCCGGCCACCCGATCTTCCCAGGTGGCGCCCCCATCCTCGGTGTACAGCACCACCGGTCGCAGGGGCGCATAGGCGGCGCTGCCGCCGCTGTAGCCCGGGCGCTCGATGGGGCAGGTAGCCCGCGCCAGGCCGCCCACCACCCAACCCCGGTTGGCGTCGAAGAAGTGGATGTCGATCAGGTTGGAGGCGTGGGCGCTCATGTCGAGGACCTGCCAGTTGCTGCCGCCGTCGATGGTCTTGACGATGGCGGGACCGATCTTCGAGGGATCGTTGGAGCCGGAACCGTAGACCACGTTCTCATCGACCACCGAGAGGCCACAGATCCCCTCCGGGGCTCCTTCGGGCAGATTCTCGACGGCGTTCCAGGTGGCACCGCCATCCTCCGTGTGATGCAACAACACCTTGCGGTATTCGTCAGGGTTCGCAGGGTCCGCGTTGACGATGGCGCCAAACCAGCCCCGTTGAGGGTTGGCGAATTGAATGGTGCGCAGGTACGGGCGAGCCGGGCCTTGGGGGTTGAGGAAGAATTGCTGTTGCCAGTTGGCGCCGCCATCTTCCGTCTTGCAAACCTGGCCGTTGCTATTCACCAGCCAGCCGGTGTCGGGGTCCGTGAACCAGATGTCGTCCGTGCGGGAGTTGGCGGTGGGGGAGTTGGTCTCCACCCAGCGGTAGGGGTCGGGCAGGCTCATGCTGATTCTCCTCTTCTGAAGGTTCCAGAGATGACGGGTGCACAAGACAGCTGGCGCCGTGCGTGGGGGCAACGTTACCGATCGAGCACCTTGGATTCCGCAAGTTGGCAACCCGCCTCAAAGGGGGCCAGATAACTCAATAGAACCAATGAAAAATATCGATTTATTTTCTTTGGGAATAAATTCCAGAGAGATGAAGTTTACCGTTCCAGCACTATTCGTTTATCGGCGAGCCCTTCTCTCCTGGCACCCGGTCGGAGAGGGGGGGCTCTCCACGGTCAGAAAAGGAGACTCTATGTCGAAGATTTCCCGTCTTGTGTTGGTGGCCTTGTTGGTGGTTGGTGGTTTGGCTTTGGTGGCGCCTCAGGAAGTGAGCGCCGGTTGTACCAAGCTTTGCCAGCGCGTTTCCCACCCGACCAACCCCTTCTGTCGGCAGTGCGTGGAGACCGGGGTGTTCCAGGGCGCCCACTGCGAGCAGGTCAGTGCCTGCTTCTGCTTGTACGAGGACACCTGTGCCCAGTTCGCCTCGACGACCCCTTCGCCTCTGGATGGCGTCTTGACCGAGGAACCCAACGCCACTCCCGCCGACGCCGCCACTCCGGCGGAGGCACTCGCCGAGGTGGTCGAGGAGCCAGCGCAGGCCACGGAGTAACACGCAAACCGGAATAAGGAGACGTCATGTCGAAACTCTCACGTTGGATCCCTTTGCTGGCCTTGGGGATGATCTTGGCGGTGGCCTTGGCCCCGGTGGCCGGGGCGTGCACCACCTATCGGTGCGCGCTCATCCAGCATCCGACCAATCCGTTCTGCTTCGCGTGTGTCGATACCGGTGCACCCACCGGCACGAACTGCGGCAGCAACGGGCCCTGTAGCTGCTACTTTGTGCAGTGTGCGGCCTTCCAGCAGTCCACGGTCGAATCACCCCTCGACGGTGTGTTGGTGGCCGAACCCAACGCCTGCTCCGCGGAGGGTGAGGCCAGCGCCCCCGCTGCGGAGCCGGTTCCCCAGCCCGCGGAGCCGACCCAGGCCGCGGCCTGAGTTCTTCCCTCGACGGTTTTCACGGGCCGCGTTCCGGCGCGGCCCGTGTCCATCGGCGGCGTCTCCTGGTAGGCTCCGGCAGGTCATGGCCGCCGAGAAAGTCGAAACCCGCATCCGTGAACTCCCCGACCGCCCGGGGATCTACCTCTTCAAGGACGCCCAGGGGAAGATCCTCTACGTCGGCAAGGCCAAGTCGCTGCGCAAGCGGACGGCGAGCTACCTGAATCGGGACCACGAACCGCGGCTGGAGCAGATGCTCGCCGAGGCCGCCGACCTCGATGTGGTGATCACCGACACCGAGGCCGAGGCGCTGCTGCTGGAAAATAATTGGATCAAGCAGCGCCGCCCGCGCTACAACATCCTGCTGCGGGACGACAAGACCTACCCCTACCTGAAGCTCACCGCCGAGCCCTACCCCCGCCTGGCTTTCACCCGTCGCATCCTCAACGACCGGGCGGAGTACTTCGGTCCTTTCCTCCCCGGCGGGCTGGCCCGCAAGGCCATCAAGATGGTGCAGAAGCTCTTCGGGATCCGGGTCTGCCGCATCGATATCGATGGCTCCCTGCCGCGCCCCTGCCTCTATTACGACATGCACCGCTGCCTGGGGCCGTGCGTCGCGGGGCTCACCACCCCGGAGGCCTACGGCGAGGCTCTGGCGGAGACCCGGCTCTTCCTGGCGGGCCGCTCGGAAAATCTCCTCAAGGGGCTCAAACAGAAGATGTGGCGGGCCTCGGAGGCGCTCGATTTCGAAGCCGCCGCCCGGCTCCGGGACCTGGTGGCGGAGGTGGAGATGGTCAGCCAGCGGCGCAAACTGTCGTCCACCCACGGCGAGGATGTGGATGTCTACGGCGCCCACGTCGCGGCGGGCAACGCGGCGGTGACGGTGCTGGTGATGCGCAACGGCCAGGTGCTGGACCGCCGGGAACTCTTCTGGGAGGGGGCGGGGGAGGTCTCCATCGCCGGGCTTCTGTCCGAGATCCTGCCGCAGATCTACGACCGGACCACCTCCATCCCCAAGGAGATTCATCTGCCGGAGCCCATCGAAGGGGACGAGGCGTTGTTGGAGTGGCTGTCGGAGCGGAAAGGGGAGAAGGTCTACCTCCATCTGCCCGCTCGCGGCCCCAAGGCGCAGCGCATGGCGCTGGCGAAACGCAATGCGGAGATGGCCTATCGCCGCCGCTTCCGCCTCAAATCCCTGGCCGATCTGGGGGGCCAGGCGCTGGCGGATCAGCTGGAATTGGGCGAACCGCCGCGGCGCATCGAGGGCTTCGACATCTCCAACTTCCAGGGCGCGCAGATGGTGGCCTCCCTGGTGGTGTGGGAGGAGGGGAAGATGCGCAAGGGGGAGTACCGCAGCTTCAACATCCGGGGCCTCTCGGATCAGGACGACTTCGCCGCCATGCGCCAGGCGGTGGAACGGCGCTATCGCCGCCGCCTGGAGGAGGTGGGGGAGATGCCGGATCTGATCTTGATCGATGGCGGTCGGGGCCAGCTCAACGCCGCCCTGGAGGCGCTGGCGGAACTGGGGGTCGAGGAGACCCCGATCCTGGGTCTGGCCAAGCGGGAGGAGGAGATCTACCTGCCATCGCGGCCCGATCCGCTGCGGCTACCCCGCGCCGACGCCGGTCTGCGCCTGCTGCAACAGGTGCGGGACGAGGCCCACCGCTTCGCCGTCTCCCGCCATCGGCGCCGTCGCCAGAAGAGCACCTTGCGCAGCGGTCTCGATGATCTCCAGGGGATCGGACCGGGACGGCGCAAGCTCCTGCTGCGGCGCTTCGGTAGCTTCCAGGGGGTGCGCGAGGCGCCGCCAGAGGCCCTGGAGGAGGCGCTCGGTCCGAAGTTGGGTAAGCGGGTCTATGGGCAACTGCACGACCAAGAATAAAGCTTTCGAGATAGAATTGGGTCATGACACCCACGGCCACCCCATCGGATCTTCTCGAGATTCTTCGAGATGTCTTCTACACGCGGCAGACGGGTACCTTGTTGATGGGTCCGGTCGGCATGGAAAGACGGCTCTTCTTCGTCAAGGGGCAATTGCATCTGCCGGAGGGCCATCCCCTGGCGCAGCAGGTAGCGGATTTGCTCCATGGGGAGCACGACTTCGGCACCCGGGAGGTCAGCATCCTGCCGCTGGATCCCGCCACCGCGGAGGTCGTCACCCTGTGGCCCCCCAGAGCCCGCCAGGAACTGCGCAAGCTGGTGTCCCGCATCGCGACCTTCCTGGCCCAACTGCGCGGTGATGAGGGGCGTTTCGAGGCGGTGGAGGGGGATATCCCCAGGGGTCTGGTCGGTCCCTTGCCGACGGTCGATTTGCTGATGGAGTTGGCGGTGGTGGAGCGCAGCGATGAGGATTTGCTCCGTTACCTTGGGGGGGAGGCGGTGCGCTGGCTGGTGAACGATGAGCGGGCACAGCCGGAAGAGCTCTGGCTGGAGCCCACGGAAGGTTTCCTCCTCTCTCGCCTGGAAGAGCCCATGACGGCGGCGGATCTGGTGCGCCAGGTGGGCTCCACCCGCCGCAGTGTGCTGGAAGATCTGTGCCGTCTGCGGAGCCTGGACCTCATCGCGCCAGCGGAGGAGATCCAGAAGCGCAAGCGCCGCATCACCGGCACGACCGTCAGTGTTTCCCTGCGGGAACTGTTCCTCGAACGGGTGCGAGCGGATCTGCGCCGCCATCCCTTCGAACTGGATCCCACGGAGCATCGTGCCCAACTGGCGGAGTTGCTGCGCCGTCTGGGGGAGATAAACTTCTACGATCTGCTGCAAGTCAACCCATCCGCCGACAGCGACGACGTGCACCGGGCCTACGAACTGCGCGCGCGCCTGGTGCATCCCAGCCACGCCAAGAGCCTGGAACTGGCCGGGCGGGAGGAGGTGCTGGAATTGCTCTTCGAACGGGTGACGGAAGCCTACGCCACCCTTTCCGATCCGGAGCGGCGCAGCGCCTACAATCTGGAGGAGCGCATCAACCCCTTCCCGGAGGAAGAAGACGCGGAGCGTCAGAACCGCGACCGCCGGGTGGCCCGGGAGCACTTCGAGACCGCGCAGCGGCGCTTCGCCAAGGAGGACTACCACAACGCCTACGTCCTGCTGCGCGAGTCCCTGCGGCTCAACCCCCGGGCGGAGTACTACGCCCTGCTGGGCCAGGTGGAAATGAAAAACCCCAACTGGCAGCGCTACGCTATCGACACCTTCCGCAAGGCCGTGGATCTGGAGCCGGACTCCATCGAGTACCGCTACCTCCTGGCGGATGGCTGCGAGCAGGTGGGGATGACCGAAGAGGCCAAGCTCAACTACCAGGACATCGTCGAGCGCCAGCCCAGCCACGTTCCCGCCAAGGACGCCCTGCTGCGCCTCAGCGGCAAGGTGCCGAAGGCCCCGGGGGAGAAAAAGGGCTTCTTCGGGCGGTTGTTCGGTCGGGAGGAGCAGGAGTAGGCGGTGACGGGTCCCCGAGAAGATCAGGTCTGTTACTCTTTCAGCAGTGAAATTTCGTCTACTAGAAGAGCCGCGTAAGATCGAGACGATCGCCTCGGGAGGGAGGATTCGGGAAGTGAATCGCCTCCGGAAGCTTTTTGGCGGTCAACGATGGCGGAAACTGAAAGGCCTTGCTCGGGTGGAGCTACCCAGTGGCCGGATCCGTGAGGCCGAGGTGCACTGGTACGAATGCCATGGCATTGGCCGTAGACTGATCAAGGTCAAGAAACTGTTAGACTAGGACACCATGGAACCGCACTACGTTCTTTGCCTCTCGAACCACGAATTCGAGGCCGCCCTGGAGCCGCGCAAGATTTACTGCGTCCTGCCGGATCCCGGCGCGGAAGAGGAAGGGTTGATCCGCGTGGTCGATGAATCGGGCGAGGACTACCTCTACCCGGCTGCCATGTTCGAACCCATCGTCGTATCGGAGCGCGCGGTTCGCGCCTTCTCCGCGACCGGCTAGGGCCTTCGTCGGAGCTGTAACGAAACGCCCCATCCCACGCCTGCCTTCCCAGGTTTCGTCCAATTCCCCACGACGACATGAAGGAGGGCCGGTACCCATGGTGCCCCAGCAACGCATCGATCAGCTCCGCCGCGATTTGAGCGGCACCTTGCTCCAGCCCGGCGACGCCGGATACCTCCAGGCGGTGCAGATCGACAACGGTCGGGTGGACCGACACCCGACGGTCATCGTCTTCGCGGATTCCGCCGACGACGTGGCCTTGACGATGCGCTTCGCCCGGGACAACGCCCTGCCCCTGACGGTCCTGGGGGGCGGCCACAGTGCCGCCGGGTACTGCCTGAACATCGGCGGGGTGGTGGTCTCCCTGGCCCATATGAACGCCCTGACCCTCAACGCCGAAGAGCGCATCGTGCGGGTGGAAACCGGGGCGCTGTGGCGGCAGATCTATGACGAGTTGGAGGCCAGCGGCACGGGCTTGATCCCGGTGGGGGGCGGTTGTCCCACGGTGGGCATCCCGGGCTTCATGCTGGGGGGCGGCTACAGCTTCGTCTCCCGCTCCTACGGCATGAGCGTCGATAACCTGCTGGCGGTGGAGATCGTCACCCCGGACGGGCGGCTGCGGCGGGTGGGGGTGGATTCGAAGGACCCGGAAGACGTCGATCTCTTCTGGGCCTGCCGGGGCGGTGGCGGGGGCAACTTCGGGGTCGCCACGGCGTTTGAGATCCGCGTGCACCAGCCCAACACGCCGCGCATGCTGGTGGGCCAGATCCGCTATCCCATCGAGCAGGCCCAGGAGGTGTTGGGCTTCTACAACGAGTGGGTGGAGAGCCTGCCGGACGCCATGGCGGTCTACGGCTACCTGGGCAACACCCCCAACCCCGCGGACCCCGACGACCTGATCCCCAGCTTCGGGCTGACGCCCATTTTCAATGGCGGCTTCGCCGAGGGCATCGACCTCATCGAGCCCCTGCTGCGTTTCCAGCCGATCTACGCGGAGCTGTACAACATGACCCTGCCGGAGTGGGAGGTCTTCAACGGCTCCACCACCCTGGTGGACCGCCGCGACGCCTACATCTTCTCCGGCAACCTGCCGCCGGGGGGCATGACCCCGGAGGTCATCGCCCTCTTCCAGCGTTTCATAGCCAGTTCCCCCTCCATGGATACCTTCGGCGTCTGGACCCACGCCGGGGGCAAGATCAGTCAGGTCCCCGGGGATGCCACCGCCTTCGCCCACCGCGACGCCCGTTTCATCTTCGAGATCAAGGCCATCTGGGACGAGCCGGACGAGACCCGGGAAAATGTCGAGTGGGCGTACCGTTTCAACCAGGCCTTGGAACCGCACTTCCAGGGCGCCTACGTCAACTACATCGACCCGCTGCTATCGGATTGGGCGCGGAAGTATTACGGCAGCAACCTGCGGCGCCTGGAGGCCATCAAACGCCAGGTGGATCCGGATGGCTTCTTCGACTTCCAGCAGGCGGTGGGTTCGAAATTTGAACCCAGGGCGGGTTTGCCCCTGGATCTGAGCCCGCTCAATCGGACGGTGTTGGTGGGGCCTTGAGGGGGGAGGATGTGATGGCCCCGCTCCGTGCCCTGCGGACTGGGGGATATCGGACTGGGATCTGATCAGTGGCCTATTCGTTGCAGACAACGGCTGACGGATAGGCCTTGTTTTGGCCATTCATATCTGACGAGTCTTCAGGCCCGCTCGTCTTGCGGCGTTCAGTTGCCGCTTGTCCGCCGTTGCGAACAGTTCTGCCCCCCACTCCAGCGCACAGGCTATGTGCAGGGCGTCCATCGCTCGAACGGGACTGGCCTCAAGAATAGCGACGACCGAGCCGATGACAGGCGCCGTTAGGTGGATGATGTCTGCGTCGCGGACATCATCAAGCAAGCGCCGCTTTGCTTCACCATATTGAGATGGCGTGAGTGTGCGTTCCCTTTGTCGGCGATTGAGAGCGGACAGAATCTCCGGCACGCAAATCACGCTCAGGCCGAGTGCCGAGGCCTGGGCGCATGTGATCTCAACTTTGTCACTACCGCTCTCCTCGATAAACCGCTTCGCGAACGAAGACGAGTCAAGATAAGCCCGCACGAGCTCGGTCCTCCAGAATCGCTGATGAGAGACCCGAACCTTTGGTTGTGAGGCGCAGGGCCGGCTTCTTCCACGAAGGCTCCGCGCCGCTCCCGTGCGTTATGGGAGACACCTCGGCTATGGGACGACCGTGCCGAAGCACCACCAGTGTCTCTCCCTGTTCCACTCGGGTGAGCATTCCGGATGCACGAGCTCTAAATTCGGTCAGGGTCACGGTTGTCATGATCGGCCTCCAATCTGTACGCTACTGTACAGATCTCAGGACAGAGCGTCAAGGACGCCTTCTCGACCAACGGTTGTATAACTGGCTCGCCCAAAGCCTTGCCAGATAAGCTACCCGGGGATGTTTGCGTCCTGTTCATGTATTCGTCGTATAATTATATTAGTATTTGTGTTTTACTTGTCAAGTTATAAAAACACCCCTGCAGTGGGGACAATAAAAGCTTTTTTTCCTATCGACTGGGCTGAGAATTGGGAAACTATTTTGAGGATCGTCATCTGGATAAAAAAATAGCTTCATCCATGAAAAACCAAACCATAAGAAGCCCCAAAAAGTGCCTTTGACTTGGGCAACGCCTTTTCGCATGGCTTTCTGACACTTAGGACAATTTGTTTCTTTCATTTTTCGTAACCTTATTATTGGCCGTTTGCCCCCCGGACACGTAATATTCTGGGGCGCTACAAGTCTAAGTTCCCTCACGACAGCGGTTTGAGACAGGATATTGCTGCCTTGGAGGTGTGTCAAACGCGGCATTCCGAGATCGCTAGTGGCAATGCGGCAAGTGCATGACCGATATCCTGCTGAAAACCCAAAGGGTTCTACCCCTAAGCCGCGTGAAATCAAAAGCTTGATGACCGAGTTCCAAATATGGCGCTTTGAAACGTGTCACCAAACTGCCGCATAGCCAGTCGTTTGAGGGGGCAGTCTGTCTATATGACCTTCAGCGGTTCGATAAACACCTGGACACGGTCGTGAGATTCTGCTGTAACCGGCGCAGAATCAGGGACTTCGCTGATGACACTCCGAAAACATGGCGCGTCACCCTCGCGGACATGTAATAGGGGTTGAATCCAGGGTGCGCATCATCGCCTTGGACGAGGTGAGGTTCTACGCCGCGAGAACGGCGCAAAGCGTTGAACTGAAGCCAGGTAACTGGCATTACCTTCCCATCGCCCGCGTACCAGTTTCTTGAGCGGGAGAACGCCAATCCGGAGGCTCACACCATGAATCAGCCGACTTTTCGACGCGATCAGATCCGTACGGTGTGCTTCTTCAAGGCGCGTCTCCTCTTGCCATCGAGCCACGCAGACCCACTTCCCCGCCCTGGCTTCCTGAGGTCGGGAAGGACCTCCGGTCGGAACCCACCGGTATTGTCAAAAGGGCGGGAAGCCCATCGGGGCTCAGGGCACCAGCGCGCTGCGCTGGTACATCTGCGCCAGGACCAGCCCGGCGGTGACCAGGGCCAGCGTGCTGGTGGCGACGCAGACGCGACCGAAGACCTTGTGCCAGGTGGGGCGCAGGCGGGGGACGCGGGCGAGCAGGCGGGCTGCGGTGCCGGAGAGCAACATGATCCCGACCACGGATTCGTGGCACCACAGGATGATCAGACTGTGGCGGGGCCAGATCGCGAGGTCCTCCTTGCCCAGCAGAAGGACCTTGGCGATGTAGGCCAGCAGAAAGAGCACCGTCAGACCCCCGGCGAGGGTCATGAAGCGCCGGTGACGGTCGATGCGTCCCCGCCGGATGCTCCGGAACCCGAGCAGCGCGGTGCCTACAATCGTGCCCAGAAGCGCGAAGCTCCCGGTCCAGAACCAGAGGTTGGCATTCATGGGCAGACGGTAGCAGAAAGGATGCGGTAGAATCGCCCCCGGTATCGGAGAGCTCCAGGCGGTCGCCGCCCGGGCCAACAGGTCCGGGGGGAGGAAAGTCCGAGCTCCTACGGGCAGTATGCTCGCTAACGGCGAGGCGCGGCGACGCGACGGAAAGTGCAACAGAGAGTAGACCGCCTGCGCCGCTTCGGTGGCGTCGGTAAGGGTGAAAGGGTGCGGTAAGAGCGCACCGCTCCGCCGGTGACGGCGCGAGGCACGGTAAACCCCATGCGGAGCAAGACCAAATAGGGGAACGGTACTGCGGGCCGCCCGTCCCGCCCAAGGCTCCTTCGGGAGTGCGCGGCCGTTTCCGGGTAGGTTGCTAAAGACCGTCGGCAACGGCGGTCGTAGAGGAATGACTGCACCGCGACTTCGGTCGCGGAACAGAACTCGGCTTATGGGCCTCTCCGATACCCATACCTTCTCTCCTGAGTGTACCTGGGAAATCGGCACAAGCTTTTTCCCTCGCACCCAAGTTTCGAAGCCCACAGACGGTAGGTCGCGTCGAGCAGGGTGCTGAGGGCTGCCATCCGCTCCTCGGGGGTGGCTGCGAGGGCGTCCTGGACCTCTTGCTGGGCCAGTTCGTCTTCGGAGGTGGAGAAAGAGAAGCGATTCTGTTTCACGATGGGGGTCTTCTCGACAGCGGATAATGGGAAGAGTCTATCATTGGGTACCATGTATCGAATCCAACTCCCACCCCCCGTCCTTCCCGGCGATCGCGTCGGAGTGGCGGCGTTGTCGGGACCGGTGGACCCGGAACGGCTGGGACGAGGGCTGGCGGCGCTGCGACATCTGGGGTTTGAGCCGGTCCCGGCGGTCAACCTGGAGCGCCGGGAAGGCATCCTGGCGGGTACCGATGCCGAACGGCTGGAGAGTTTCCATCGGCTGGCGGCGGATCCCTCCATCAAGGCGATTCTCTTCGCTCGGGGCGGTTGGGGTGCCCTGCGGATCCTGCCCGCCATCGATTGGGACTTGCTGGCCCG
>Ga0055474_10000023_pt1 | contig 27380 bp, 31 predicted proteins | sample Muzzi_PWA_D1_FD_57680 | JGI IMG/M metagenome (GOLD analysis project Ga0055474, IMG submission 57680) | Wetland microbial communities from San Francisco Bay, California, USA, that impact long-term carbon sequestration - Muzzi_PWA_D1 | ecosystem: Environmental > Aquatic > Marine > Wetlands ... | reverse complement strand
TCGAAGGTCGCGGCGTTGGCCAGCACCACCAGTTGCAGGATCGGCAGGACCAGGATCATGGCCATGATCTGGCGGCTGCGGAAGATCTGACGGAATTCCTTTTCCAGTAGGAAGAGCAGGGTGCGCATGGTCAGTCCAATCGCACGCGGAAACTCCGCACGCTCAAGATCAACAACAAGGTCGTCATCGCCGCCAGCACCGCCGTCGGTCGCCACAGATCGCCCAAGCTCAACCCTTTCAACAGAATCCCCCGGACGATTTCCAGAAACCACCGCCCGGGGACCGCCAGACTGATCCATTGCAGGATGGCGGGCATGCTGGCCAGGGGAAAGATGAAACCGGTGAGCAGGATGGTGGGAAACATCAGCGACGCCATGGACGCCGTGGTGGCCGCTTGCTGGGTCTCGGCATGGGCGGAGACCAGCACCCCGAGGGCCAGAGCGCAGAGGATGAAGAGGGTGCACTCCGCCAGCAGCAGCGCGAAAGAGCCCCGCATCGGCACGCCGAAGACCGTCTTGGCCAGCGCCAGGATGACCAGTACATTGAGCACCGACAACCCCAGATACGGCACCACCTTGCCCGCGATGATCTGGAAGGGGCGCAAGGGAGAGACCAGCAGCACCTCCATGGTGCCCAACTCCTTTTCCCGGGCCAGGGTGACGGAGGTCATCAGCGCCGACACCAGGGTCAGCACCAGGACGATCAGCCCGGGCACGAAGAGGAAGGCGCTGTCCAACTCGCGGTTGAAGGCCATGTGCACCCGCGTGTCGATGCGCGGCGCGGGCATCCCGGCGCCGATCCCACCCGGGGACGACCGTTCCGCCAGACTCCGCCCCAGGGTGCTCTCCACCAGCGCCCGGGCGTAGGCCACCATCGTCCGGGCGGTGTTGGGGTCGCTGCCGTCCACCACGATCTGGTAGCGCAGTGGTTCGATCCGCCCCGCCGCCGCCTCCAGATCCTGGTCCAGGGCGATCACCAGGCGCGCCTGACCGGACTGAAGCATCCCCTCCGCCCTGGCCATGGAGGCGGTGGAGGCCACCCGCTCGAAGCGGGACGAGGCATCCACCGCCGAGGTCAACCGCCGCGACAGCGGCCCCGGCGCCGGATCCACCACCACCGTGGCGATGTGCTCCACCTCGTTGCGCAGGGCAAAGCCGAAGAGGCACATCCACACCACCGGCAGACCGATCAGCACCAGCAGCGTGCGCCGGTCCCGCAAGACGTGGAAAACCTCCTTGCGCACGAAGCCCAGGAAGACCCTCATGGCCTGGCCTCTTCGGATCCGGTCGCCCGGGCCAGGCGCAGAAAAACCTCGTCCATGGATTTCACCCCCATGTCCCGCGCCAGCGCCGCGGGGGTGCCCAGGGCGACGATGCGACCGTCCACCATGATGGAAACCTGGTCGCAGTACTCCGCCTCGTCCATGTAGTGGGTGGTGACGAAGGCGGTGATCCCCGCCGCCGCCGCCTCGTAGATCAGATCCCAGAATTGCCGCCGGGTGATGGGGTCCACCCCGCCGGTGGGTTCGTCCAGGAAGACGATCTCCGGCTGGTGCAACAGGGCCACGGAGAAGGCCAATTTCTGCCGCCACCCCAGGGGCAGACGCTCCACCCGAACCTCCCGGGCGTGGGCCAGATCGAGGCGCGCCAGCAGTTCCCCCGTCTTTTCCCGGATACGGCGCCGCGACAGACCGTAGATGCCACCGTAGAGGCGGATATTCTCCGCCACCGTCAGGTCCGCGTAGAGGGCGAAACGCTGGCTCATGTAGCCGATGCGCCGCTTGACCGCCTCCGGCTCCCGAGCCACATCGTGGCCCGCCACCCGCGCCCGTCCACCGCTGGGGGCGAGCAGCCCCGTGAGCATGCGGATGGCGGTGGTCTTGCCCGCGCCGTTGGCCCCCAAAAAGCCGAAGATCTCCCCCCGCGCCACGGTGAAATCGAGGGCGTCCACCGCCGTGAAGCTGCCGAAGGTGCGGGTCAGCCCCACCGCTTCGATGGCGTCAGGCGGCATGGTCGGCCTCCACCGCGCCGGTCGAGTCCGTCGCATCGGTCGCGAGGGCCATGAAAACATCCTCGATCTCCGCCGCGATGGGCCGCACCACCAGTTCCCCCAGGCCCTCCTGCCGCAGATACTCCCGAATCTCCGCCGCCGCCACCGCCTCCGCCACCGTCGAACGCTGGTCCGTGTAATGCACCGAGGCGCCAAAGACGTAGGCCGATCGGGCATGGGGAAACTGCCGCAGCGCCCGCAGCAGGGGGAGGCGGGGGGTGCCCGCCACCTCGACCGCCAGCAGCGGATGGTCATAACCGGCGGCCAGTTGGGCCGGGGTCGCCACCGCCAGAAAAGCCCCATCGCGCATCAGCGCCACTCGATCGCAGCGCTCCGCCTCGTCCATGTAGGGGGTCGAGACCACCACCGTGATCCCCGCGTCCCGCACCCGCGCCAGCATCTCCCACAGCTCCCGCCGGGAGACCGCGTCGATGCCGGTGGTGGGCTCGTCCAGGAAGAGCACCCGGGGCCGGTGGACCAGGGCGCAGCACAGGGCCAGCTTCTGCTTCATACCGCCGGAGAGCGCCCCGGCACGGCGGCGGGCGAAGGGCTCCAGGGGACGGTAGAGGGCGTCGATCAGGTCGCGGTTGGCCGCCACCGTGGTGCCGAAGACGGTGGCGAAGAAATCGAGGTTCTCCGCCACCGAAAGATCTCGGTAGAGGGAGAAGCGACCGGGCATGTCCCCCACCCGCCGACGCAGCTCCCGATACTCCGCCACCACATCCAGATCGTCCACCCGGGCCGTCCCGCGATCCGGCAGCAGGAGGCTCACCAGCAGGCGGAAGAGGGTGGTCTTGCCCGCCCCATCGGGTCCCAGAATGCCGAAGATCTCCCCCGCCTCGACGGTGAAATCGAGGGGATGCACCGCCTCCACGGGGCCGAACGCCCGGGCCAATCCCCGCACCACCACGGCGTCCCGGGTCGCCATCAGCTCCCCCCATCCCGCCGCAGGTACACCTCCCCCGGCATGCCGATCTTCAGCACGCCGTCGGGGTTCGCCACCCGTACCTTGAAGGCGTAGACCCGGTCCACCCGCTCCTCGCGAGTTTGTAGGGTCGAAGGGGTGAACTCCGCTTCGGAGGCGATCCAGACGATCTCCCCGGGCAGGAAGCGCAGGCTGTCCCCGTCCTGGTCGATGGCCACCTCCACGGACTGCCCCAGGGTCAGCCGCGCGAGTTGGGCGCCACTGACGTAGGCCCGCAGCTTCAGGGCGGAAAGGTCCGCGATGTCGTACAGCCGCTGCCCCGGAGCCACCAGTTCCCCCGGTTCGGCGTAGACCGTCAGCACCGTGCCCGCCACCGGATTGACCACCGCGGCGCGGGCGATGCGATCCTCCAGGGAGGCCATCTGGGCGTCCACCACCGCCGCCTCGTCGGCGAGGGTCGGGTATTGGGCGCGGGCCTCGCGGATGCGCTGTTCCAGCACCGCCGCCTCGCTCCGCACCCGATCCAGCTGCTGGGGTGTGGCGGCCTGGTCGGCCACCAGGGCTTCGGTGCGGGCCAGTTCCGCCACCGCCAGGCGCTGCTGCTCCTGCAGGGTGGCGATCTGGGCGTCCACCGCCTGCCGACGGGAGAGGGTGGCCTGGTGCCGGGCCGCCAGCTGGGCCTGCTCCAGTTCCAGGGCCGTGGTCTCCCCCCGCGCCACCGTCGCCCCCGCCGCGAGGGTCTGGCCCGCCTCCACCGGGAACTCCAGCAGTCGACCGCCAACCTCGGCGGCGACCCGCACCTCCGTGGCCTCGAAGTTGCCGAAGGCATCGGCGCCAGGCTCCCCCGCCGTGCAACCGACGGCGGCGAGGGCCAGAGTCAGAAGGGTGATCGAGACAGTGGGACGGAGGCTCATGGTTCTTTCCCCAGGTTGGTGTGAAATTCCACGCTCTGCCGGGCCAGCTCCAACCGGTGCTGCTCCCACACCAGGCGCGCCCGGTGCTCGGCGTTGCGTTCCGTCAGATAGTCGGTGGGGGTGAGGACCCCTTCCCGCAACTGGGCCTCCGCCTGGCGGCGGCGGACCTCCCGCAACTCGACGATCCGCTCGTCCGAGGCCAGCGCCTGTTGCAGCGCCTCCATGCGCCGGGCGCCCTCCTGCAAGGTGGCCGACAGGGACTCCCGGAAGGCCCGTTCCCGGGCCACCGAAACCGCCTGCTCCAGGGCGCGAATCTCCCCTTCCCGCCGGGCCTGCCCCCAATCCCACGGCTTCCAGCGCACCCGCACCCCGACCACCGCGTAGGGGGTGGGGTCCTGCTCCAGAAAATCCTGATCCGCCGGTCGCCCCACGCCGCCCCGGGCGAAGGCGGAAACCACCGGACGATCCGCCAGAGCGGTCAACGCCCGCTGTTCGTCCAGGAGGCGGCGGCCCAGGGCGAATGCGGTGAGTTCGGGACGTTCCGATCCCGCCGGTCCCGAGCTCTCCAATACCCCGCGAGCGACCGCCAGGGCATCGGTCGGAACGGCCACCGGGGGCACCACCAGCACCGCCTCGTCCGGCACCGGGCGACCGCTGAGGGTGGCCAGCACATCGAGGGCGGCGCGGCGTTCCGCCGCCGCTTCCAGGGCCCGCTGGCGCTCCTCCTCCAGGGCCGCCTTCAGCACGGCGGTATCCCCCGGCAGCGCCACGCCGTGGGTCACCCGGGTTTCCATGGTGTCGATCTGGGCCTCCAGGTCCGCTTGCAGGGTGGCCAGCAGATCCAGCTCCGCCCGCCGCAGCAGGGCGGCGAAAAACGCTCGTTCCAACCGCCGCCGCACCGCGAAGAAGTCCACCGCCACCCCCTGCTGCTCCAGTTCCCGCCCCACCGTGGCGAGGGTCTTCTCCTGCCGGGTGCGGCCACCGTCCCACAGCAGCCGATCGACCGCCAGATGGGCGTCGTATTGGTCCTTCGGCGGCCCGGCGATCAACCCGCCGGGAAACTCCGCCACGGCGGAGTGGTACGCCGCCTGCCCCTGGGCCTCCAGGCTGGGGCGGAAGCGGGCATCGAGGTTGGCCTGGCGGCGCGCCTCGATGGCCTGATGGGCCGCCACCTCCGCCTGCCGTGGATCATGGGCCGCCGCCGCCGCCACCAGCTCTTCCAGCCGCAGGCTCGTTGCCGGGCTGGAGGTGGACGACAGCGCGAAGGACAAACCGAGGGTCAGGGCGAGGGCGGAAAGCATCAGGCATCCTCCGGTGCGAGGCCCCGCCACAGGACATCAAAGAGGTGCTGGCGGCGATCCCGCAAGAATTGCTCATAGTCGGTGACGGCCTCCGGCAGCATGGCGCCCACCATGGGCAGGGCGATCAGGGGGAAGAGGCAGCCGGAAACCATGGTGACCATCAGGTGGCGGGACTCGACGGGCCGGATCTCCCCCCGGTCGATGGCCCGTTGGATGAGCGCCAGCAGGCGTTGGGGGGGCGCCTGGCCGGTCCCCATCAGCTTGCCCATCTCCCCCCGCAGCACCTCGCCCCCGGCCAGAAATTCGTTGACCATCAAACGCAGCACCTCCGTGTGGTGGCCCACGAAGTCCACGTAATGATCGATGAACGCGCGCAGCGCCGCGGCGAAGGATTCCTCCCCCGCCCGCTCCACGGCCTCGAAAAAGGCCTGATCAAAGCGCCGGAAAACGTACTGGAAGACCTGGGCGTAAAGGCGGTCCTTGCTGCGGAAGTAATAGTGCAGCATCGCCTTGTTGATCGCCGCCCGGTCGGCGATCTCCTGCATCCGCGCCCCGGCGCGCCCCGTGCGGGCAAAGACCTGCAAGGCGGCCTCGAAGATGCGTTCCTCGGTGGCGGTGCGATCGGCGCCGCTGGCCGAGTTGGCGGGGTCTTCCTTCATGACCAACCCAGGGTACGCCTCTCGTTCTCGGGAGTCAACCATTTTGTTCAACTTTTTGGTTGATCCCCGGAGGCAATCCAATCAGGTTGACTTAGTCCTTTACTCTGACTAATCTTGGCGTATGCACACCGTCAATGTCCACGAAGCCAAGACCCACCTCTCCCGCCTCCTGGCCCGAGTTCACGCGGGTGAAGAGGTGATCATCGCCAAGCATGGCAAGCCTTATGCCCTACTGTGTCCCCTGAGAGAACCAGTGCCCCGGCGACCGGGGTTACTGGCCGGAGAGGTCGGCGACGCCTTCTTGGAACCCTTGCCGCCGGAAGAGCTGGACGCATGGGAGAGCTGAAGTTCCTCCTCGACACCCATGCGCTCCTGTGGTGGCTCTTCGACGATCCGCGATTGCCCGACACCCCCCGTCAGCTCATCGGGGATCCCGGCAACGCGGTCTTCGTCTCCAGCGCCAGCGCCTGGGAGATCTGCACCAAGCATCGGCTGGGCAAACTGCCCGCGGCGGCCCAACTGGTGCGCGATGTGGCGGGCTGGACCGAGCGGGCGGGCTTCGCAGAACTGCCGGTGACCCTCCGTCACGCCCAAAAAGCGGGGAACTGGCCCCAACCCCACCGCGACCCCTTCGATCGAATGCTCGCCGCCCAAAGCGTGATGGAAGATCTACCCCTGATCAGCCGAGACACGGCCCTGGAGAGTTTCGGGGTCCGCCGGATCTGGTGAGGGATCGGGGGTGACAGGAAGAACCTCCCGGACGACCTCACCCGCCTCATCCAGGGTGGTGATCTGGGGGGTGCCCTCCGGCGTGACCCGCAGCACGAGACGTTTGCGCCCCGCCCCGTCCATCAGCGCCAGGGTGGCGATGCCGTCGTCCCCCCGACCGAGCCAGATGCGGCGATGCACCTCGGTGCCGGAGGGACTGTCCAGGACCGCCAGTCCCGCGAAGTGGTTCTCGGCGTCGTCCACCCCGATCAACTGCACGATCTGGTTGGCCTCGTAGCGGTCGAAGGACAGGCTGGCCCCGGAATCGACGATCTCCCCCGCGGCGTTCTTGCGCCCGCCGAAGATCAGCCCGCCGATTTCCGAGGATTCATCGTTCAGGAAGAGAATCCCCGCCTGGGGTCGCTCCAGGGGGCGCTCCTCCCCCCGCACGATCACCCCGGGCAGCCGGGCATGGTTGGAGATCACCATCCGCAGGGTGCCGTCCGGCTCCACCAGATTGATCCGCTGCACGGTGATCTCCGCCGGAGGGGCGCCCTGAGCCCGACCGAAACCGAAAAGCACCGTGGCGAGGAACGCAGCGGTGACGACCGCCGAATAGAGGACGAGGTACCCGTGGGTCTTGGACATGTTGCCTCCTGTTGCGTGGGCTGTTTGCGCCTGGTAATTCCTCGAACCCTCGGCGGGCCTCGCCTATTCCAGGACCCTGGAGGGTGGCGGCTTGGGGTCGATCCCCGACCCGGGGCGCCCCGGGCCTGGAATCCTGGGACGCGGTAAGATCCACCCATCCATGAACGCGCGCCGCAGGGAGAAAACCATGCCCCAGCACCCCACGTCCCCCAAGTCCTTCACCGCCCTCCCCCTCCTCGGCCTGCTCTGTGGCCTCTTGCTCTCCGCGAGTTGGGCAGCCCAGGCGGCGGAACCCCCCACTGCCGAGGAACTCCTGACCCGCTCCATCGCCTACCACGACCCGGACGGGCGTTTCTTGAGCCAGGCCCATCGCCTGCGCTTCCTGGACACCCGCCCGGACGGACCGGATCGGCGCAGCGAGGTGCTGATCGATGTCCCCGGGGAACGCTTCGAAATGATCCGGCACGGGGAACATGAGGTCGCCGGGGTGATCGCTCCCGGGGAGTGCACCATGACCCTGGATGGACGTTCGGAGTTGACGGAGGCGGAGCGGCAGGAGCACCGGCTGAGTTGTGAGCGCCTGGGATTCATGCGGAACTACTACATCTACCTCTGGGGCCTGCCCATGAAGTTGCGCGACCCCGGAACGCGGTTGGGCCGCGTCACCGCCACCACCTTCGAGGAGCGACCGGTCTACGACCTCAAGGTGACCTATGACGAAGGGGTCGGCGGGGATGTCTGGTACTTCTACTTCGACCGCGAGAGCTACGCCCTGGTGGCCTACCGCTTCTACCACGACGAGGCGAAAAACGACGGCGAAGTCATCCATCTGGAGGGCGAGATCCACGGCAAGGGACAGGCCAAGGGGATGCGGCTCCCCCAGCGGCGCACCTGGTACACCCATGGCGACCACCGGCTACTGGGGACCGATATGCTACTGGGCATTGCCCCAGTGGCCTCGGACGTGCCCTGAACGCTTGGGAAAAAGCCATGCCCTGCTGCGCCGGTGGACCCCTGCCCCCCCCTCGCGGCCAGGACCCCACCGAGGACGAGCGGCGTGAAGCCTACGGCGCCAGCGGGTTGATAACGCGAAGAAAGTCAAACTTCCTGAAATCCGCGTCGTTGGTGTAAATGGTCCGCACACCATGCTGCCGGAGCAGCGTGGCCAGATGGGCATCGGGCACCAGGTTGGCGCGCACGGGGAATGCGGCGGTGGCTGCCGCATACTCGGCCAAGAAGCCATCCTTTTCAGCCAGCGTGCGCACCCTGGGATGAGCGATCAAATGCTGGAGATTGCTCAAGGCTTCCACCGGAGTCAGGGGCTGGGCGAAAATGCGGCCATGGGTGGCTATTCTCAGGTAGGCCATGGCAGTGGGCCAGGCGAGATAAAAGATGTCGGGTTCGGAGAGCTTTTGGTGCAGAAACTCCCGCGCGGCCTCCCAATGGGGACTCGATTGATCCGAGCCGTAAAGGAGCAGATTGACGTCGATGGAGTAGCTCACGAGGACCGCTCGGAGAGGTCCTGGTCAAGAACCGAGTAGACCGCCTCGCGATCCGCAAGATCGACCCGAGCACCCATCGGTTTGGAGATCCAGGGCAAACGATCCGGCTTACTGGAGACTTCTGCCTGGCGCGAGAGAGCTTCCGACAAGAGCCGCGTGACGACCCGGCCCAACGAAGAACCCTCCCGCTGCTGAATCCGCTTGACCGCATCGAGAACCGGCGTGTCGATACTTAATGTCGTTCGCATGATGCATTGATGCTATATTCACAAGCATCAGATGTCAATTCTCACTCCCCCAACAGCAACCGCAACCGCAACCGCTCCAGCCGCTGGTTGATCTCCCCCAGGCTCAGGTCCCGGAAGCGCTTGGGCGGGAAGCGGCTGTCGGTGGCTTCTTTGACGGCGATGAGATCCATCATCTCCAGCCGCTCGACATGGGCCGAGGGCCGGAAGTCGGCGCATTGTCCCCAGAGCACAAATGTGCATATAATTTCTCCTATGGATTTTGAGTGGGATCAGGCCAAGGCGGTCAGCAATCTACGCAAGCATGGCATCGACTTCGCTGATGCGGTGCTGGCCCTGGAGGATGCCTTGGCCGTGACCCTGGAAGATCTCCGTTCCGAGGGTGAGCCACGCTTCGTGACTCTGGGAGTCGATCCAGAGGGCCGTTTGCTCGTGGTCGTCTACACCTGGCGAGGGGAGCGCGCTCGCCTGATCTCTGCTCGCAAAGCAACCCGCCGGGAACTCCGGCAGTATGAGGATCGATCATGAAAGATGAATACGATTTCAGTGCTGGCCAACGTGGCCCTGTCGTACCGATTCCGCCCGGCAAGAGCCGGATCACCATCCGCCTGGATCAGGACATTCTGGACTGGTTCAAGGGGCAGGTTCATGCGGCGGGAGGCGGGAACTACCAGACGTTGATCAACTCCGCGCTGCGCGAATACACCCAGCAGCGGCGGGAGCCACTGGAAGCAACCCTGCGGCGGGTCGTACGCGATGAACTGGCGGCGCGGTTGCCCAAGGCGATCTGACCGCGACCTCTCGCGGCGACCTGTCACTCCCCCAACAACAACCGCAACCGCTCCAGCCGCTGGTTGATCTCCCCCAGGCTCAACGACCGGAAGCGTTTGGGCAGGAAGCGGCTGTCGGTGGCTTCTTTGACGGCGACGAGGTCCATCATTTCCAGGCGCTCGACGTGGGCCGAGGGCCGGAAGTCGGCGATGACCTCGGCGATGACCTGGGGTAGCGGGCGGTGGCCTTCGACGCCTGGTTCCGCCTCCTGGGTCTCGAACAGACGCAGCGCCCGCACCAGAATGCCCTCCATCTCGTTGCCCCCCAGGTTGTCGTCGTCGGGGGGTTGGGGGATGGCCTCCGGGGCGATATCCAGCCCCACCTTGCGAGCCATGGCCTGGAAAAGGGCGAGGCGGCTTTCCGGAGTGCCCGGGGGGAAGAGGGGGATGTGGACATCCAGACGACCCTGGCGCTTGAGGTCCACCTCCACCAGATCCGGACGGCTGGTGGCGAAGACCCAGATGATCTTGCCCCGGTTGTTGGTGTCGCTCATCTCCTTGGCCAGCATGCCGTAGATGCGCCCGGAAAGGCCGGAATCGCCGTCGCCGCCGCCCCGCTTGCCGGTCGCCTGGTCGGCTTCATCGACGAACACCACCACCTGCCCCAGGGCCCGCAGAATTTTGAAGATGCGCTCCAGATTCCCCTCCGTGGCGCCGACCCACTTTTCCCGGAAGTTCTTGATCTCCACCACCGGGATGCCCACCTCCCCGGCCCAGCAGTGGACCAGGAAGGTCTTGCCGGTGCCGATGCGACCGCAGAGCAGATAGCCCATGGGAATGGCCCGGTGGCGGCCCCGTTTCAGCAGTTCGGCGTCCTGCCGCAGCCACGCCTTGGCCTCCTCATGCCCCGCCACATGGTCCAGGGTGCGGCGGGACTCGATGAAGGCGATGCGCCCGAAGGCTTCCTTCTCGATCAATTCCTTCTTGACCTGGGAGACGTAGCTCTGGGTGATCCCCTCATCCCCCCGCAGGGCGCGAAGGACCAGGGAACGCACCCCCACCCGAGACAGGCCCACCAGCTTTTCCGCCAGCACGGCTTTGGGCACCTCGGAGACGGTGTCGAAGTCCTCCACATGCTCGGTCAGATGTTCGATGAAGGGGGCGATTTCGGGGGCGGTGGGCAAGGCGATTTCCACCTTGGCGGAGTAGGGGCTCTCCACCAGTTCACTGTGCAGATCGGCGAGGTTTTCGGTGATCAGCGCCGTGGCCACGTAGGCGGTGGTCAGGGCCGGATCGGAACCCCAATCCAGGAGTTGGATGAGCACCTGGGACAGATCCCCGGACAGGTGAATGGGCTCCCCCTGGGGGGCGATGAAGTGAGCGTAATCCAGCACCACGGCGACGCTCAGGGGCGCCGGGCGGCGGCCCCCGGCATCGTCCGACTCGGTGCGCACCTGGCTCGCCCGCAGGAAGCGATCGATCAATTCCAGTGCCCGTTTGGGCTCCCGGGGCAAGAGGTTGGCGTAGTCGAGGGCTTGCATCTTCCCCTCCCCCAACTCCGGCATCGTGGACCAGGAGGTGCCCCGGAAGGCGTCGAACGCCTGGAGGAAACGCTGGAAATGCTCCCCCCCCTTCTTGGGCCGGATCCCCCGCCCCCGGTCGAAGTGCAGGACCACATCGAAGGGCTCGAACATCACGTCGGTCAGGAAGGTGCGCAGCGACACGTAGCGCGCCTTGCCACCGCCGTCCTTGGCCGCCGGTGCCGGGACCAGATCGAAAACATTGCCGTGGAGGACAAACTGACTGGCGGAGCCGGAACGGAAAATCCGCCGCATGGACTCCGCCCATTTCGGTAGCGAGGAAGTGGTCATAAGTCGAAGTCTAGCATTGAGTTACTTCGCTGCGATGCACCTATTTCCTCTTTGCCTATATTTTTCGTGACAAGGAAATACCCTTCATGAACAGCCCCCCTTTACATGAGAGGAGAATGTTCAGTTATGATTAATTCTTTCAGTTACCTACGTGGTTGCGTGCTCATCGCCATGATCCCCCTGACGGGGCTCCTCGCGGGCCCGCCTCTGGCCGCGGCGGGTCCCCCCTCGCAATGCACGGAAGATATCCAATTGGTCAGCGGCGGGGGCTGTTCGGCGCCGTGCTGCTTCCAGGATCCGCCCGCTTCCGGCCACTACACCTTCACGCACCAGAGCGTGGAGAGTATCGACATCCGCAACAACCCGGCGAGCGTTGTCTCGGTATCCTTCCCCAATCTCCAGACCGTGGAGAAGCGCGTGAGGATCTCGTACAACCAGCCGGGATCGATCACGAGGATCTCCTTCCCTGCCCTGGCCACGGCCGGTGCGGTGGACATCGTCAGCAATCCCGGGTTGGTCGAGATCGATCTTCCCCGTCTGTCGGCCATCGACAATGACGAGAACGATGCATACCTCAAAGTCCAGAGCAACGCGGCGCTGGAGACGCTCACGATGCCCCTGCTGACGCAAGTCCTGGCCAGCGACGCGGGCAGTGCGTACATCCACCTGAGGTACAACCCGGTCCTTCCGGAGATCGACTTCCCAATCCTCCGAAGCCTCGAGGCGGCGGAAGATTATGGTGAAGCGTACGTGTTCATCCAGAGCAACGATGCGGTTCAGCACGTGGGCATGAACGATCTGCGCCGCCTCTCCGCGGGTTCCCAGTCGATCTCGTGGATCGTGATCGACGAGATGCCCCAACTTGAACAGCTGTCGTTTTCCCAACTCACCGAGCTGTTGCCGACCGGTGGCGCCTACGACTTCAGCGAGCTGACCGTCGGGCATGCTCCCAAGCTGACGGATTTCGTGTTTCCCAGTCTGGAGAGGGTTTCCCTGTTGCAACTCGCCAGCCTGAAAGGCACGCGCCGAGCGATGTTCCCGAGGTTGTCGGAGGTACAGTATCTGTGGGTTTTCCGCAGTTGCGAGAACCTCGACTCGACGCTGAAAATGTACATCTGCAGCGAGCAGCCCATCATGGATGTCCTGCTCAACAACGACGATGGCCTGTGTGGCCCGACCGGCTACAGGCTTCACTCCTCGAACCCGGACAACGAGGCCGAATGTGATGCGAGCGAGGTCTGCGCGTCCTTCACCCCGGAGACCACGGAGTGCAGTTGCGGCGTTGTGGGGCTCTGCTCGCCGTAGTCAGCACCCGGCGCAACGACCCCGAAGGGGACCCGGCGCGAGACTTCCGCCGGGCCACCCGCCCAAGGCTCCCGCCTTGGGCGACGCGGTCATCGCGGTCCAACTCCGCCCAGGGCTGCCCCCCGGCGCGACCTTGGACCGCCTCCAGGCGGGGTCGTTGGAAGCACCGGGCGGCGGCGCCAGGAACCGCCGTGACCCCATCACCCACCCGCCGTGAGCCGGGGCCACGGGGCGATCTGGATGGCGGTGGATATCAGGAAGATCGAACTCCCCGTGCTGGCCCGTGTGCAGTGGGGCTGATCCGCGGGTACAATGCCCCATGATGAACCAACGACTGCGCTTCCTGGCCCTGTGTTTGCTCCTCGTCATGGGATTGACCGCCCCCGCCCTGGCTCAGAGCCAGAATCAGGAGCAGGACCAGGAGCAGGACCAGGAGGCTCCCCGACGGCCCTCGTCGGCCCCCACCTGAAGCGGCTGACCCGGTGAGGGGGCATCGCTCCGGGGGAGCGGTATCGAGGAAAAATTTAGCTTTTCGCTGCGCTGGGTGGACCTGGAATTGGATCGACCCCGGTGGCGCTCGACCTTGAACTATCGAGTGCATCCCCGCCTCCAGTTGGGGGTGGAGTTCAACCCCGCGGCGGACGAGGTGGGCCCCCTGCTGACCTGGTTCCTGCTGACCGAAACCGAGCGCCGCCCGGCCCTCTTCCTGGGCACCAGTTCCGACCGCATCGGCTCCCCGAAGGGGGACCAGTCTTACTACCTGACCGTGGCCCGGCGCCACCCCCGGTGGCCGGTCTCGGCCTACTTGAGCCTCAACTACTCCGAATGGGACGATGGCTTCAACGTTCCTTTCGGGGTGGAGGTGGAGTTGGGGCAGCGTTTTTCCGTGCGACCCATGTACGATGGCGACCGGAGTCATCTGATGTTGAACTACCAGAGCCAGCGCTTCACCACCTCCTTGCTGTGGGTATGGTTCGAGCGTTTCGGCGTGGCTTTCTCCACGAGGTTTTGAGCATGAAATCTTTCTTCTGCTGCATTGTTTTCCTCCCCCTGGTCCTCTTCTTCAGCGCCGTCTCCGCCCAATCTCCAGACCAGTCCGCGGAGGAAAAGACCGTCTGCCCCGTCTGCCGGGTGCACGAAGGGGAGACGGAAGCGGAACCGGTAACGGCTACCGCCGAGTATCAGGGCGAGACTTTCGGCTTCTGCTCCGCCGACTGCAAGGCTGCCTTTCTGGAGGATCCGGAAGCCTACCGGACGCCAGTCTTTCCCCGGCCCGCACCGGAGTTTCAGGTGCTCGATCTGGAAGGCCAGGACTTCGCCTCCAGCGCTCTCAAGGGCCGTTGGGTGCTGCTCGACTTTTGGGCCACCTGGTGCCAGCCCTGCGTCCAGGATCTGCCGCGCCTCACCCGACTGCACGAATCTCTAGAAAAAGAGGGTCTGACGGTGGTCAGCGTCTCCATCGACGAGGGGAAGGGCGCGACGCGCAAGGTCTCCCGCATGATCCGCAAGCGGGGCGCCACCCATCCGGTCTTCTTGGATCGGGAGGAAGATTCCGCCTGGGCCGCCTACCGGGTCAAGGTGGTGCCTGCCCAATTCCTGATCGACGACCAGGGCCGTATCGTCGCCCAATGGTCCGGCAAGGTGGACCTTCAGCAGGTGGAAGAGGAGATTCGTCGAAGGATGGAGGAGGAAAGGGCCGACGGCTGAGAAGCCGTTCCGCTCACCGCGTGATCTCGACCGCCCGCGGAACTCCGGGATCAGGGGGACCGTGGCGACGACCGGGGGCTTCAGCCCTCCTCCGTCAACCGTGGCAATTGCGGCAAATTCGGCAAATTCGGCACCGGCGACGTGGTCTCGGTACCCGCCAGGGAGCCCAGCAAACCGGATTGCTCATCGATCCAGCGGGTGGTCTCCCCCATCACCGAGGTCACCGTGTCCAGGCGTTCCGAGAGGGCCGCGGGACCGCCGGAGAGGGCGGACTCTTCCCGCAACAACTCCACCTGCTGCTCGATGCGCAACAGTTCCGCATCGATCACCTTCAGGCTCTCCTGGGCCTTGTCCAGATTGCTCAGCCGCCGCCGCTGAATGTCCAGGGTGCCGGAGATGGAACGGGCCAGCGCCTCGTGGGGTCCCGCATCGGCCAGACGCTTCTCCAACTCTTCGATCTCTGTGGCCAGGGCCTCCGGGTCGAGATTCCGCACGTTGTCCTCGATCACTTCCCGGGAGGCTAGCAGGCGCAGGAAGATGCCCAGGAGCTGATTGAGATTGCGGGCGTGGAGATCGCGGAAGCTACCCAACGTGTCGCCACCGGTGAGGGTCTCCGACAGCCCCAGGATGCGGCGGCATTGTTCCAGTAGCCGCTGGTAGCGCTCCCGGCTCGGGGGCTCCAGCCTTGAGACGGCGGTGGAGACGCCCGCCTGCCAGACCGCCTGGGCTTCCAGCAGGCGCTCTCCCTGGATCAACTTCTGGAAGCGGGAGCTGCCCGCCACCCCGGCCAGATACCCCACCTCCAGGGCCAGCCCCAGCAGCCAGAAACCGGGGTTGGCGATCCCCAACACCCCCGCCACGCCCAACGCCATCAGGTTCACCGGCATGCGCCCCAGGAGGGGCAGATGGACCCGGCGGAAGAAGGCTTCCCGCACGTAATCCAGGAAGTTGAGCGTGCCGCCGCCCTTCATCGCATCGCGTCCAGCTCGCTGAAAGCCCGCGCAACCTCGCCCACCACTTCTTTGAACGCTGCGCTCTCCTGCACCAGCAGAGGATCGCTGTCCCGGGTGGGCGGAATGACGTCGTGGAAGGTCTTGCCGATGGTCCCCGGCGCCGGGGTCATGATCCACACCCGATCCCCCAGGTAGACCGCCTCGGAGATGGCGTGGGTGATCAGGAAGACGGTGGCCTCCACCTCGTGCCACAACTCGGTGATCAGCCGCTGCATGTCATAGCGGGTGGGCTCATCCAGGGCCGAGAAGGGCTCATCCATCAGGATGATGCGGGGCCGCAGCACCAGGGTCCGGGCGATGGCCACCCGCTGTTGCTGCCCACCGGAGAGCTGGTGGGGGTATTTGTACTCATGCCCCGCCAGCCCCACCCGCTGGATCAGCTCCATGGCCCGGTGCTCCATCTCCGAGCGGGACATCTGCAACTCCCGCTGGTTGATCTCCAGACCGAAGGTGACGTTGCGCAGCACCGTACGGTGGGGAAAGGAGCTGTACTTCTGGAAGATCATCCCCCGGTCTCGCCCCGGCCCGGTGACCTCCCGTCCCCGCACTTTCACCGACCCCCGGGTCGGCGGATAGACATCCGGAAAGCCCTGAATCAGGTTCAGAATGGTGGACTTGCCGCAGCCGGAGGGGCCGATGATGGCGATGAACTCGCCATGGCCGGGGCTGTCCTCCACCACGAAGTTGACATCCTGGATGGCGGTGTAGGACCGGGGGGTGTTCGGGTTGAACGTTTTCTCCACCCCGGAGAATTCCACCACCGGGGCGGCTTCCGCCGCTTCCGTCGTGGGCGCTGCTACCGGCTCACTCATGTTTCCACCTTCCGATAGGGGAAGAGCCGGTGCCCCGCCCACGCCCACAGCCGATCGGTCAGGAAGGCGATGGCCACGATCACCAGCAACACCAGATAGATGTGCTCCTTGGGTCCCCGACGCTGGGAGATGATGATGATCCCCCCCAGCCCGCGACCGATATCCACCATCTCCACCAGGATGATGTAGCTCCAGCCGATGCCGAAGCCCATGCGCAGCGCCTGGTAAATATCCTGCCAGGAGATCCCCAGAAGTACCTTGGTGACCACCTGCCAGCGGTTGGCCCCCAGGGTGTAGGCGGTCTTCAGGTAGACATCGTCCACCCCGTCCACCGACGCCACCACCAACGGCAACAGGTAGATCAGGAACGCCATCCCCAGGAAAGCGACCTTCTGCTTTTCCGCCGTGCCGAACAAGGAGAGGGTCAGCGGCACCAGCGCCGGAATGGGCAGGTAGGCGCCGAAGACCGCCAGGGGGTTGAACATGGCCCGCACCTTGGTGAAGGCCCCCATGGCCAGCCCCAGGGGGAAGGCGATGCCCACCCCCACCAGGAAGCCCGCCGCCACCCGGGTGAAGGAGACCAGCACATTGCGGGTCAGAGCGCGGTCAAACCACAGCGCATGGAACGACCGCACCACCTCCAGGGGGCCGGGCAGGATCACCGGAGAGATGATCCGGTCCTCGGGGATCGCCCCGGCGGTGACGAACCACCACGCGGCGATCACCCCCAGGATGGGAATCGCCCCCAGGACCCAGACCAGCCACAGGGGGATCTCCTCCCGGATGCGCAGCCACGACAGCGCGCGACCGGCAGCCTGCCCCTGGATGGTGGCGACAGCGGTGCTCCCCGTCTGGGCCGACGGCGGCGCCGTCGCCGCCCCTTCCTGCCGTTCCTCCGCCATCCCGGACCCCTACTGGGCCTCCGGCGGATAGACGGAGATTTCCACCCGGCGGTTCAGCGCGTGGTTGCCGGGCTCTTCGGGATCCGCGGGCTCGTTCCAGCCCTGGCCCTCGACAACGAATTTGTTGGGATCGAAGCCATACTTCTCCACCAACGCCTCCTTGACCGCCGTGGCCCGCTCCATGGAGAGCTGTCGGACGTCCTCGAAGCGCACTCCGCGCCCCTTCATGGAGGCATCCGTGTGCCCCACCACCGCCACCACGGCGCGCTCGTACTGCCCCACCAACCGCCCCACCCGCTCCAGGGTGGCATCCACCGTGGGATCGTAGAGGGTGTTGGGAATCACCCCTCCGGACTCGTTGTGTTCCGGCTCCCGCAGATTCGAGGAGTTGGGGTAGAAGTTGATGCGGATGGTCTGGGTCAGGATCGGCGCCTCCAGCCGCACCTTCGAATAGGAGGTGGGCACGAAGGAAGCCTGGTACTCATCCTTCTGGTGGGCGAAGGCCCCCGCCTTGTCCAGCTTCTTGATGAAGGAGAAGTCCATCACCTCGTCGAATCGGGTCGGCGTGTCGATGAGCCCCAACTCGCGGTATACGAAGGTGATGTTCTTCCAGGTGCGCTCGAAGTTCGCCGGGTCGTTCTGGTTCAGGAAGAAAGCCTTGTTCTCCGCGAAATTGGTGGAGTGGGCATCCGCCTCCATGCTCTGCACCTCGTCCACCGGCATGCCATAGCCATCCCCCATCCACTGGAACGCCTTGCCCTTGAAGGTGTCGTCCTTCAACTGTTCCATGGCCTGGAAGATCCCCGCCACCAGCCCCTCGACGATCTCCGGATGGTCCTTGGCGAAATCCGCCCGCACCGCCCAGACATCGGCGATCAACTTGTTGGCCTCCGCCGTGGTGGTCAGGATCTTGGTGTCTTTCACCCGCTCCGGAATGTTGTAGATGTCCGGCGCCCAGGACACGCAGGCATCGATGGAGGGATCCGCCACGAAGGCCGCCGCCGCCTCGAAGGCGCTGGCGGTGTAGCGGTGGTTGACCTCCGAGGGCTGAATGCCGGAATTCAACAAGATGTTGTTGATGAAGTATTGGGACGGACTGTTCTGGGCGTAGACGATGGTCTTGCCCTTGAGATCCTGGGCGGAGTTGATATTGCCCCGCACCACCACACCATCGCCCCCGGCGGACCAGTCGACCTGCTGCACGATGCGCGGCGCGGTGCGGGAATCCTTCATCAATTCCGGCGCGAACAGGACCATCATGTCCAGGGTGCCCCACAGGACGTGGCTGTCACCGGTGGCGAAGGCGTCCCGGGCCACCACCGGATCGTCGATCAGCTTCAGGTTGACCTTGAAGCCGTGCTCCTTGAAGAAGATGGAATCCTCGTTGGGGCTGAAGCCGTGGTTGGCGGCGACGATGGGCAGCCAGCCGATCCACACATTGATGGGGAACTCCACCACCTTGTTGGCCTCGTCCCATTTGTAGTTGCTCACCCCCTGGACCGCGGGCAGTCGCTCCGAGGCCACGTAACTGTACTCGTTGACGGTGGTGATGCCCTGGGTGTCCGGCGCCTCGACGCCCTGCTGCTGCTTGAACTTGTCCAGATCCACCTGCTTGCCACCGCCCCCTTCCGGGGCCACCAGGTCCCAGAAGAAGTACACGGCGCCAGCGATCAGCGCCACGATAAACAGCAGGATGACAAACTTGCCCAAACCCGTCGGCCCCACATTCTTTTCAGCCATCGATTCTCTCCTTATCTACAGCACGCTTGGGGTCGGCGGCGCCGACCCCCTTGCGCGTCATCCTTCGGTAATTTGCGGCCCCATATCCTTGACCGGCGGCGCGGTCTCCGTCGATGCCGCCGTTTCTCCCGCCGCCGGAGCGGCCTCCCCTGCGGGCACATCCAGACCATAGGCGGCGGCGAATTCCGCCAGCGCCGCATCGGCCATGGCTTCCTGTTCCGCCTCCAGCAACTCCACGTGGGAGGTGTCGATGGAATCCCCCGCCACCCGCGCCCGACCGGCGGCCTTGTCGCGGCGCTCCTCCAGGTATTCCTCCACCCGGTTCAGGGTGTCGCCGGAGCCGCCGATGGAGGTGATCATGCCCTGGGCCATCTCCTGCAACTCCGCCTGGGCTTCCAACATCTCCGCTTCGGAGATCATCCGCTTCAGGGTATCAATCTTGGTCCGCGCCTCGCGCACCGCCACATCGCGGCTCTTGACCAGCTTCTTGTAGGTGACATCCGCCGCCTCCAACTGACCACGGTTCTCGTCCAACTGCTCCTTGACCGTCTTCAATTGCAGGGCGTACTGCCCGGCGGCGGAGCGGTTGCCCATCTTCAGATGAGCGGCGGCCTTGGTGGCGAACTCCGTCTCCTGCTTTTCCAGGTTCTTGACCTGGCGCATCAGGCGCTCGACAAAGGCGGCGTGGTTGGCGAGGCTGTCGTTAAAGCGGGCGATCTGGTGGCGTAAGTTCTCTTTCTCCGCCTCGATCAGGGCCCGTGGATTGGCTTTCTCAAGGCCCGAGATGAAGAGGCTGAGGAAACCTCGCACGAGGTTCGCCAGGCGCTGGAACATTACCGACTCCTTTCAGGGTAGCTGGGTGACCGTTGACCAGAAGACATTATTCCATGTCTACCCGCGCGGTCTATGGATAGGGCGGGTCAGCCCCGCCTACGGGATGAGAGCCGTGACTGTTTCAGGGGCTTTGGAGTGGGGATTTCTTGGCAGCCAGGCTATACATTACATGGTCCCAAGTATATATTCCTGGCATGAGAAGACGCACCACTTTGGAGGTTGACGACGCACTCTTGGGTCAGGCACAACTGGCACTGGGCACCAAAGGCCTCAAGAACACGGTAGAAAAAGCATTCCAGGAGGCGGTACGGCGGCATCTTCGAGAGCGGCTCGCAGAGCGAATCAAGACCGGTAGCGGGATCGACCGATCGCCGGAACTCCTCGCTGCGAGCAGACCGCAGAGATGACGTTCTTGTGTATCGATACGAGTGCCTGGCACCATGCCACCAACCCAGAGGTGGCCCAGCAGTGGCTCCAATACCTGGAGAGAGATCAACTGGGAATCTGTGATCAAGTCCAGTTGGAGATTCTCTGGTCCGCTCGATCCGCCAAGGATTACGCAAGCCTGGCTGAGGAACTGTCGGCGCTGCGCGTCATCCCCTCAGATTCCTCAATCTTCCGACGGGCGCTGGTGAATCAGCGACGCCTGGCTCACGTTGGTGGCCTCCATCATCGGAGTGTCAAGATCGCCGACCTGGTGATTGCCGCAGCCGCTGAAGCCGCTGAAGCGACCGTCCTGCACTATGACGCGGACTACGATCGCATCGCCGCGATCACAGGGCAACCCGTGCAGTGGATCGCTCCCCGTGGCTCCTTGTGAGTCAACTTGCTCTTCAGGAGACACTGAGCCCGAACGCGGGGATGCTCATCAACGTCCTATCGGTAGCCTCGGTACGTACCACTCATTCTCCGACCTCCGCGACTCACCGATCCGCCCCCACGATGGCCACCTCGTAGCGTTCCAGTTGGCGATCCGCAGTCATCAACCGCAGGCCCTCGGCCTGCGCCTGGGCGATCAACAGACGGTCGAAGGGGTCCCGGTGGTGCGGCGGCAGGGCTGCGGCGCGCCAGGTGTGAGCCTGATGGATAGCCAGGGGTTGGACCTCGTTGGCCGCCAGGGTGGCGGGAATGTACTGCTCCGGTGACTGGGGCAGTTGGAGCTTGCCCGTGGCGAATTTGATGGCGATTTCCCAGGTGCTCGCGGCGGAGAGGAGCAAGGGCTGCTCACCATCCACAAGAATCGCCCGTGCCGCTGCCGAAAGCCGGTCTACGTCACCGTTCATCCACAGCCAGACGTGGGTATCAAGCAGGATCGGCTGGATGGACGGCGCCGCCATAAATGAGGGCCTCGAATTCCGGCATGGGGGCATCAAAGTCGTCGGCCATGACGATCTTGCCCTGATCCTTACCTAAGGTCCGGCGCTGGCCGGACGCCTCGATGGGGGTCAGGCGCACCAACGCCTTACCCCTCCGGGCGATGACGATCGCCTCCCCCGCCAGGGCCTCATCGATCAGGCGGGACAGGTGGGTCTTGGCGGAATGTATATTGACCTGGCGCATAAAGCCATCCTAGTTCACTGCACGGCTAGGGTCAATCAGGCCATCGTCACCATCCCTCGGCGCGTATCCCATGGGCACGTCCACCATACAAAACGGGCGACCCCGGAGGGTCGCCCGTTTTTCATCCGTTGCTGGGACCCGCTTTACTTACAGGTCTTCGCGCCGTTCTTGCCCTTGCAGCTGTTGGAGCAGCAATCGCTGTTGTTGACGCAGGGATCGCCCTGCTGACCGAGGGAGCAGCCACCGCCGCCGCAGTCCAGCGAGCAGTTGCTGCTGGTCTCGCCACCTTCGCAGATGAAGTCACCGCAGCAGTAGTTGACCGGAGCGGTGGGGGTGTCCGTGCAGCTGCCGCAACGGGGGTCGCTGCATGCCACGGGGTTCTCCCCGCCGCCGCCACCGCAGCAGTAGCGGTTGGCGGGCTTGCCGCCCTGGACGCCGTTGCAATCCGACGGGCAGCTCAGGCAATCCTCGCCGTCACCGGCTTCACAGATGCCGTTGCCGCACGCCGCGCCGCTGGAGCCGGAGACACAGTCCGACGGACAACCGTTGCAATCCTCACCGGATTCGCAGGTGCCGTTGAAATTGCACTGGGCGCAGTTGGAGCAACCGGCGAAGCTCAGGGTACAGCTGCCGGAGCAGCTGGGGGTGCCGCTGCCGCAACCGATGTCGCCGCACACCGCGCCACCCAGATCGGCGCCGTCACACTCTTCGCTGCCTTCCCGCACCCCGTTGCCACACACCGCGGAGGACACCTGGTAACCACAGCTGGTGTAGATCGAATCCATGGCGGCGATCTCGGAGGGCGGGTAGCCCAGATCGATGGCCGCCTGCAACACCGCCTGGGCGGCGTCCTGTTGGTTGGTGGAGCCGTTGGTCATGGAGAGACCCACGAAGAAAGCCCGATCCGACTGCGTCCGCCCGATGGCATCCCAGATGCGCATGTTGCAGCTGGACCAGATCTGGCCGTCGGTGTGCACCTGGCCCACCAACCCATCCGGGTAGGTGGCGCCATAGTTGGTGATGCGACCGTTCCAGAAGGGGTTGTGCCCATCCCAGTCGAAGACCCAGTTGAACTGCGGGTCGCCACTGTTCCACTGGCCCAGGGAGCGACTGTACGAAGCGGCGATGTAGTCGCCGGAGCCCTCGGAAAGGCCATTGACCTGCGACAGGTTGCCGTTCGTCAACCAGTCGTGGATGGCGTGGCCCAACTCATGAATCACCACATCGGCATCCTCGGCATCGTCGACACCACCCTCACCGAAAGCCACCACGCCATTGGAGCTGGTGTAGTGGGAGTTGTCCGACCCGTTCAGCCCCTGGGGATCGCAACGGGCGCCGCCGTTGTACTGAATCGGCGAGACGCTGACGCCCAGATCCACGTTGATGTACCGCATGATGTTGTCGATGTGGTAGTAGCAGTTGACCGCCTCGAAGCCGGACTGGGTGCGGGTGAAGTTGAACACCGAGGAGCCCTGGGAGAAGAGCCCGTTGCTGGGGTTCTCGGTATCCACGATCTCCGCCCACGGTCCCCGCAGGCTGTAGACGCCGCCGGTCAGATCGATATCCCGCAGGACGACGTTCTGGAGCTGACCGGTGAGCTGCGTGGTGTCGGCATCGCTGCCATCCACAAAGCCCGTGTCCCCATAATTCGCCCCGGCGGACGACAGCGGATCCGGATCGAAAATGTTGCCGGTACCGTTGGTGGGCGCGTAGAAGGCCCGATCCTGGAGCTGGAAGATCTCGCCGCTACCCGCGTCGATAAGCAGTTCCCAATCCCCCACCGGCGCGCCCGCAGGCAGCGCTTTGACTTCCCACGCCAGGCGGGAAGCGCCGTCCTGGTGGAAGACCACCAGCCGAACATTCTCGTAGCGCAGGTCGCCCCGGCGCACGCCCAGCTCGTTGAGGGCCATGCGCAACGCCTGTCGCGACGAGACCCGCGGCGTCACGCTATCCAGGTGCACCCCGGGCTTGTAGCTGTTCATGACGAAGGTCACCAGGTTGTCCCGGTTGATGGTGACGGCGAGATTCGCACCGTACACGGGAATCCCCTCATACTCCTGGTTGTACCGCACCGTGGCCCCGGCGGGGGTGGTGCGGGTGGCGTGGTGACGCAGGTCCCGGAGGTCGCCATCGTTGAGGCGCAACAGGGATTGATGGGTCGTCAGGTAGTCCGCGGCCATGGCCTCCAGCGAGGCCCCCTGAACCCGATAGTTGACGTGGTACAGGGCGATCGGTACCCCGGTGTCCGCGCTGATGCGCAGGTTGCCTTCCAGGTACGACGGCTCGACCCGCTCCACCACCCGCTGCTTCAGCGGCGCCTCGGTCTTCGCCTTGGCCGCCATCACCGGCGTCGAACACAGGAGCGCTCCAAGAGCGCAGGCGACACCGACTCCCATCCATTTAGTTGACATTTTCATTGTTCTTCCTCCTGACTGCGTGCAGGAACCATTTAACAAAACAGGAAATTCAGATCTACACGAGATAGACCACGTTTCCCACGACGGAAGCGGGTCCTTTCCCCCCAGCTCTCAGTAGATTGTGCGCGCCTCGGAGTATAGGGGCCACCGCAGAGGGGTGCAACCTCCTAATTCTGACAGTACGCACTTGGCAAGACATCGATGATTGTCACCCCCCCGCCAGGAAGGTGGAGCAGGACGGGGGGTCCGATGCCGAGGCGCCGCCGCTTCAATCCTCGCATTGTGCCTCCCCACGACCCCACAGGACAGACGTCAACCGCGAGGGGGATCCGTGCGGCGCAGATGCGCCTCGATCCGCGTCAGCAACTCGTCCATGCTCACCGGCTTGGTGAGGTAGTCCGTGCCCCCGGCGGCGAAGCCCTTCGCCAGATCTTCGGGGCGGTCCTTGGCGGTGACGAAAACCACCGGTAACCGACTCATTGGAAAACGCTCACGGAGGCGGCGACACACCTCGAACCCGGACATCTGGGGCATCATCACGTCTAGTAGAACCAGGTGGATCTGGTCGTCCACCGCCGCCAGCGCCTGGGGGCCATCGGTCGCTTCCCTATCCGCCTGTCCCAGGACCTGGTACACCCGACCGATGTTGAGGGATTGCCGACCGACGTTGATCGCGTCGCCACCCTTTTCATAAGCGCGCCGGGCGAGCAGGAAGAATTCCAGCGCCCGAGGGTAGTCCGCCCGTTCCCCATGGCAAATTGCGGCCCTGCTGAGGACGTCAGCCAGGCCCAAGGAATCCCCGGTCTGCTCAAATAGGGGTCTCGCTTCACCGAAGATCTCGAGGGCCCGCCCGAAGTTCCCCTGATCCAGGTGGACGGCGCCGAGTTTGAAGAGAATCTCCGCGAGACTCTGGGTGTCGCCCGCAGCGCGAGCGAGCGCCTCCGCCTCCCGACCCACTTCCAGGGCCCGCCGGTACTCCGCCAAACGACGCGGATACACATCGTCGAACCATAGCAAGGGGCACGTTACAAAGACCGTTGCGATGCGCCTGGCTCAATACAGAGGAACCCCTCCCACCCCCGGTGGGGACAGGAGGGGACCTGGGAGACCATCGGATAGTGGGCCTACGGGGCGCCCAGGTTGTCCAGTTCCCGCATCAGGGCCTGATACTTGACGGAATCCCCGTGGGGCTGATCTTGGTACTCCAACGCCCCGAAGCGCGACCACGATTGGCGGGTGTGGACGTTGGTGAAATGGCAGAGGAGAGGGCTCTCGATCTGTGACCAGGCGTTGAAGAGTTGGTCGTAGAGAGCCCCGATCCGCGGGTCCTGGTTGGCATCCTCGAAGAGGGAATTCATCTCCCACAGATCATTGGCCAGCGCCGGGTCCATCTCGATGGGTCCGAAGGCTTGCAGATGCTGGCCCCCTTCGTAGTGCACCACCGAGATCGCCGGGTAGTTGGCCTCCAGGAAGTAGAAGTCGGACTTCATCAGGTTGATGGTGTCCTGGATCTCGGTATCGAGGGCGCTGAAGAGGGTATCCAGATCCCAACCTGGCACGGCCAGATTCCCCCCCAGGGGCACCCCGAAGTAGGCCGCCGTGGCCAGGACATCGGTTTCCTGGTGAGCGCTCTGCCATTGCAGCAACCCGTCGTGGAGGTCCCCTTCCCCACTCTGGCTGGACATCACCCGCACCAGCCGGGTGGAACTGCCGAAAGCGACGTCAAAAAGGTGCCAGGCGTTCACCGTCCGCTCGCTGGTCTCCCGAATCCGCGCCGCCTCGCAGTTCGGGAACCACGCCCCGGCACGGTGACCGTCGCAGAGGATGCCGTCGTTGGGGTCGCTGCCCGCTTCGCACACCAATCCCGGATTGGCGGCACAACCCGCCAGGGTGACGTCCATGAACGATGGGTAGTTGGGGTTCCACACCTCGTTGGAGAACTCCACCCAAACCTTCCGCGTCGGGTCGAGGCGACCTTCCAGCCGGGTGGCCATCTGCGTGATGAAGGCGTTGTTGGCGTTGTGGGGCACGTTGACCCAGATATCCGCCCCGATCCGGTTGCCCAACTCCGCCATGATCTCCATGGGCGCCGGATTCCAGCGCGGATCGTTCTCCTCCGTGTACTGAGAGAAATCCACGAAACCGCCCTCGATGGTCTCCATCCAATCCATGAACCGCAGCACGCCAAAGCGCCGGATGTTGTTGAGGAACGTGGGGTGGAAAATCTGGGTGGCGTAGTTTGTCTCGAAGAGGTCGCACGTCCCGGTGCCGCAGACGGGGTCGCCCACGCCCTTGCACGCCTGATAGGGATCGTTGGAGCACACCCCACCGGGCATCAGCACCCGGATGTTGTTGAGGGGCAGGGCCGCGTTGGTGCGGGTCAGCACGATCACCAACTCCCCCTGACGGGGATCGACGTGGACCACGTCCCGCCCCGGGATGGAACGGTTGTCGTGGCGCCGCCCCGAGCCCTCGTACTCCAGGTCGCCATCGCCGTCGTAGAGAACGATGTAATCCCCCGCCGGATAGCGGCCCGGATTGTCCTGGAAGAGGAAGGTGATCGCCTCCTGTTGCGGGTCCAGAGACAGGATCTCGCCATCCACTTCATGCAGGGTGCCATCACCGAACACACCCGCAAGAATGGAGACCCACGGCGTCGAGGCCTTGAAGGCGTTGACGAAGGGGTACTCGCCGCTGTTGGCGCGCAGGAAAGCCAGGTTGGTGCCGAGCACCGGATCCCCGGTGGGCGGATCGGCGGCCACCGGCCCGAGGGGCAAGGCGAGAACCGTCGTCAGCAGAAGCAAAACGAAACGATGGAATCTATGAAAACTCTGTCGCATTGGAAACTCCTTGCGTTCGATAGGCGGGCTCCTTTGCCCGCCGTCGAGACCCAATGCGACGTCCCCAAAAAAAGTGCGCCAAGAAATTTTCCCACCGGCCTTGTAGATCGATGCGCCCTTGACCCTCCCCTCCCCTGCAAGTACCGTCTCCCCATGCCCAGCAAATCCCAGAAAACCGGCCCTTCGGGCTTCTACCCACTCCGCAAGGCGCGCGTCGCCCTGTCCGGGCTGCACCACGCCGTCGTGTCCGACTTCGCGGTCGCCTACAAGGTGGTCCTGTCCATCGTGCTTCTCGCCGTGCTTTTCTACTTCCGCCAATGGCTGGACTTTGGTCTCGTCCTGGTGGCATCCACTTTGATGCTGGCAGCGGAGATGTTCAACACCGCCATCGAGGCGCTCTGTGACTTCGTGGAGGAGAAGCACAATCCGAAAATCGGCGTCATCAAGGACATCGCGGCGGCCGCCACCTCCTTGAGCATCGTGGCCTGGGTGATCATCGTGGGGATCGAGGTCTTCCGGGTCTGGGAGGCTTTGGGGCCCAGTGGCCCTTGACAGCCCGTGGTGAAAGTCGGGCGCATGCGAGAGCGAGGAATTTTCAGTCAGATCAAGGCGGAAAATCGCAGGAATATCCGCGATCTTGCGAGATTTTCCAACGCCG
>Ga0055474_10000021_pt1 | contig 27679 bp, 25 predicted proteins | sample Muzzi_PWA_D1_FD_57680 | JGI IMG/M metagenome (GOLD analysis project Ga0055474, IMG submission 57680) | Wetland microbial communities from San Francisco Bay, California, USA, that impact long-term carbon sequestration - Muzzi_PWA_D1 | ecosystem: Environmental > Aquatic > Marine > Wetlands ... | reverse complement strand
AGGGGAAGGGGGCCTGGAGGCCTTCGAACGGATCTCCTGGGACGAGGCCCTGGATACCATCGCAGAGCGACTGGGTGGCGTGGTGGAGCGGTGGGGGGGCGAGGCGGTGGTGCCGTACAACTACGGGGGCTCCAACGGGTTGCTCTCCGATTCGCTATTCGACGACTACTTTTTCGCCCGGCTGGGGGCTTCGCGGCTCCAGAAAACCCTCTGCGCCCTGCCCACCGGCGCGGCGGCGGAGGGTCTGTACGGCAAGATGCCGGGGGTGGCCTACGAGGACTATGAGGCGGCCCGCTTCATCCTGATCTGGGGGGCCAATCCCAAGGTATCCGGCATTCACCTGGTCCCCTTCCTGAAGCGGGCCAAGGCCGCGGGGGCGTTCATCGCCGTGGTGGATCCCCTGCGCACGTTTTCCGACCGCGAGATCGATCTCCACCTGCCGGTCTATCCGGGCACCGATCTGGCCGTGGCGCTGGCGATGATCCGCCTCTGGCAGGAGTCCGGCGCCCTGGATCGGGAATTCCTGGCGGCCCACGGGGTGGGACTGGAGCCGCTGCTGGCGGCGGCCCAAGAGTGGACCCCCGCCCGGGCGGCAGCGGTGGCGGGCATCCCGGAAGCGGACCTCCGCACGCTGGCGGAGCGCTACGCCGCCACCGATCCGGCGGTGGTGCGCTGCGGTTGGGGCATCGAGCGGAACCGCAACGGTGGCGCGGCGGCGGCGGCGGTGTTGGCCATGCCGGCACTGTTGGGCAAGTTCGGGGTCCCCGGGGGCGGCTTCACCATGAGTAACGGCAGTGCCAGCCATTTCGATCGGCGGCAACTCCTGCCCCAGCCGGAATGGACCACGCGCTCTCTGAACATGACCCCGCTGGGGGATTTGCTCGCCGGGCGGGGCGAGGAGGGCCAACCCCTCGAACCCCCCATCCAGGCCCTGTTCGTCTACAACTGCAACCCGGTGGCCACGGTGCCGGACCAGAATGGGGTGCTGCGGGGTCTGGCGCGGCGGGATCTCTTCACGGTGGTTTCCGAGCAGGTGTTCACCGACACCGCGCCCTTCGCCGACATTCTGCTGCCCGCCACCACCTTCCTGGAGCAGCACGATGTGCGGGTCGGCTATGGCAGTTATATGGTGGGGGGCATTCGACCGGTGATCGCTCCCCGGGGGGAGGCCTGGCCCAACCACCGTCTGTTTGCGGCGTTGAGCCAGCGCATGGGTTGGGACGAAGCAGCTTTCCACTACAGCGACGAAGAATTGGTGCGCCGCACTGCCACGGCCCTGGAGATGCCCGGCGGCGCGGTCCAGCGCGGGGATGGCGCTGACCACCTGCTGGCGGGGGATGCCTTGCGCTACGATTTTCCCGGCCCCACCCCGGTGCAGATGAAGACCGTTTCCCCCCGTACTGCCGACGGCAAGATCCACCTCACCCCTGCCCAGTTGGGGGATCGGCCCTACGCCTTCGAGCCGTTGGAAAGCCCGTATCCCCTGGCGCTCCTCTCCCCCGGCAGTCCTCGCCTGCTGACCAGCACCTGCGGCGAGTTCAACCTGGACCGCCTCACCCTGACCTTGCATCCCGACGATGCCGCGGCCCGGGGTCTAGAAAAAGGGGCGACTGTGCGGGTGTTCAACGATCTGGGGGAGGTGCTCTGCCCCCTGGCGGTGAGCGATCGGCTGCGACCCGGGGTGGCTCTGATGCCCAAAGGGGCGTGGCGCCGGGCCTCCAAGAACGCTGCCACCTCGACGGCGCTATGCCCCGCCACCGTGCAACGGGTCGCCGGGGGCGCCTGCTACAGCGACGCCCGGGTGGAGGTGGAAGCCTGGGCCGCCCCGGTCGATTGACGGTCGGTCCAGAATCCCCCGCCCTGCGCCAAGAGGAAATTGATGGCGGCGGTCCGTCAAAAAAGATGAGCCCGTTTTTCCCGGGTTTGCGCGTTACTTATTAGAAGCATTCAACTCTCCCGCGCAACCGGTGGAGCCACCAAGCAGCGTACACGTCTTTTCCCCCCGCGCTGAGGCTTCGGAACCCGATGAGGGAGCGTCGCAGAAGGGTCGATGGCCGAGAAATCATAGTTTTTCCTCGAACGTTGATCCCCACAGCGATCCGGTTGCCCGGGCCCACTTTTTCTTCGGTTTGTTCAGGTTCGTCTCGCGGTCGGCTGCTGCTGTCCGTAACCGGCGCGAGTCAAGTTCTTTTGGGCATCGGGCTCACGCCTGCCTTCCGGCCTCGCACAACGCGATGTTTTCGGTACATTTTTCCGGGCTTGGCCGGAAGGGCTTCCTTCCAATGGAACAGCTGGACGTTGTATCCAGCTTTTTCGTCTTCAATCCAGAGGGCGCTTTGTCGTTTCAAGCTCTGGGTCCTGGCATTTAGCAGGGCCGCCTCTCTTTGTGTGCGCGTAGGGCGGTGATCGCTCGCTCTATGCCTTCCAGAATGAGTCGTTGCTCTTGTGCGGCGGTGACGAGCATGCCTATGGTTTCTTGAAGTTGTTCGGGAAAGTGGTGGTGTAGCAGCACGCGGTGCACTCGCCGCAGGTAGTCTTCGACGCGGCGATATTTTCGTGCTTTGTGGTAGAGCCTTGCGGTGTCGAGTCCCGCGAGGGCGGCGTTGACTGGATCGGGCAGTACGGTGAATCCTGCCTCGACTTGTTCGAAGAGCTTCAGGGCTTCTGCTCGTCGCCCGAGCCCCGCTTTTGTTAGGGCTCTGGTCCATTTGACCTGGAGGAGGAAGCTTTGCTTGTTGACTTCTGGAGAGCTCAATACGGAGGGGGAGAGGAGCCGCAGTGTGGCCGCGGCGGTCTTGTACTGTTTGCAATCGCAGTAGACGGAGGCGAGGTTGTTGATGGTGATTGCGGTGAGCCATGGCTCGCGATGGTCGTCGAGGATGTGCAGGGCATCCATGTACGCTTTAATGGTGCCCTGGAGGTCTTTGGCGTTGCGCAGGGTACAAGCGCGCTTGATGAGGCAGCGCGCGAGTCGTTGCTCGTCACCTTCCGCGCCAAAGAGGCGTACGGCTTGATCCAATACTGTGAGTGCCTCTTTATAGAGTTTCTGGTCCTTGAGGAGCGATGCGTGCAGGCTAAACACCTCGCCTTGCGCGTACAGATCGCCCGTACCTTCACGGCTAAGGTGTTGGTAGGCGATACCAAAGTAGCGGCTTGATTCTTGATAACAACGCATGACCCGATACGCGTTTGCAGTGGTTGCAAGGCACAAGGCTCGAAGATCACCCACGGCTGGCACGTCAACCTGCACATGGAGAGCCGCTTCTGTGGCGAGCATGCCGAGTTTCGCTGCCTCCTTTGCATCCGTGTACACCGTCTCGCGACTCCGAAGGCTTAGCGCTCGTGCCACAGCCCAACTCTGTAGCTTCTTGGAACGCCTGATCGCACCCTGGCGCTGCGCAGGACGGTGTTCCCTGAGAAGCTTGTTGACGAGATTCTCTGCCTCTTGCTGCTGCTCTCGAATCACTGGGAGCACCTCCCGGATTTTCTTAAGAACTTTTTCGAAATTGGGTTCCGAGGATTCTACAAGGGGGCGGACCCTGGGAGGGAGGCGAAGGAGGAGCGCGTATAAGTGTCTATCCATAGCCACTAGCCATACCACAGGCTTACTCAATTGTGATCTACCAAAAGTACAAAGAGCACGGAAATGGATTTATAGGAAAAAAATCGGGCGCAATTGCGCCCAGATCATGAAAATACATCATCGAAATTACACTAGCCGTCCGGATCCATCTGAGGACCCGTGTCCTCCTCTGAAAGCTCCACGACGCCTGCGATCGCTCCAACGGAACGCAGAGCTACAATCAGCAAGCCGTACAACGTCATGACGTTTCTCCTTCAAGGCGCAGCACTGCCCAAGCAGCATGCAAGGGCGGCCTGCTCCTCTAGGAGGACAGTGTGACGGATCGCCGTTTTCTAGATGAATTCCCTTGGCCACGATGCACCGCATGCATCTCTCCCTTCTGGGGGCCAGGTGGCCTTCGTCGAGTGCCTTTGGGGAGGAGTCTCCAGGGAATCCACCACTCTTCAGCCACCCGCTGCGGTGTCCTCCGCTGGTCCTTGCCGCCGTCGGTGTCGGCAACAGCGTTGAAGTTCTAGGGGCTCCCCCCTACGCTGGCACGTTGGCTCTACCGCCCAATGCACGGCTGGAGGGTTTCCTTCCGATCGCGTCGCTCCCCGGGTTCCCGTTTCGACGATGTTTCTATCCCTATACAATCGTGCCGTGAGCCATCTCATCCATGCCCGCGAGGCCGATGCCCGACTGGTGTTGGGGATCCGTGCCGTGGAGGAGACGGACCCGGAGGGCCAGCTTCTATCCCGCCAGGCCTTGCAGCGGGCCAGCGCCACCGCTCGGGAGGGGGTGGGGGAGGCGACGACTCCCGAGGCGGAGTGGCGTTATCTGGTGGCCCGGGCCCGCGCCCTGGCGCCTCCCCTGGGAGACGCTGTGCCGGGGATCTCTGGAGACCACGCGTGGCGGCGTTGGCTGCCGCCCCTGGTGCTGGGCCTCGCCCTGGTGCTGGGCCTCGCCACGGCGATCCTGGGTCCAGAACGGCGCATCAACCTTCTTTCCCTACCGCTGTTTGGGATCCTGGCCTGGAATCTGGGGTTGTATCTTCTGCTCTTCCTGGGCTTCCTGTTCCGGCGCCGATTCAGCCTCCCTTCGCTGCCTCGACTCCCGGCGTTCCGGCCTTCCGGGGATCCGGCCCATCGGGGAGCCAGGACCCGCTTCGCCCAACTCTGGATCGCGGCGGCGGCGCCTCTGGAGCACCATCGGCTGCGGCGCCTCCTCCATGGGGCAGCCCTGATGCTGGCGGTGGGCGTGCTGGCGGGGATGTATGTGCGGGGTCTCGCCTTCGCTTACCAGGTCACCTGGGAGAGTACCTTCCTCAATACCGACCAGGTTCAGGGGTTGATGGAGGTCACTCTGGGTCCGGCAGCGGCGCTCCTGGGGTGGGAGGTCCGTTCCGTTGCGCTGCTGGAGGCCCCCGGTGCCGAGCCCGCGGGGCCGTGGATTCATCTCTTCGCCGTGACCCTGCTTCTGGGGGTAGGGCTGCCGCGCCTCCTCCTGGTGGCCTGGGAAAGTGGGCAGATCCTCCGCTTCCGCCGTCGCCTACCCATCGAGTTGAGCGCGGCTTACTTCCGCCGCCGCCTGGCGGAGGGGCGGGGCGAGGCGGAGCGGGTGGTGGTGGTCCCGTACAGTTTCCAGCCCAGCGAGGCGGCCCGGGACGCGCTGCGGGAGCTGCTGGGGGAGCTCCTGGGGAGCCGGGCCTCGATCCAGTGGCGGGAGCCCCTGGAGTACGGCGATGAGTTGGAAGCGTTGACCAACGAGACCGGCGACCGCGAAGGGGAGGACCACCTTCTGCCCCTCTTCCCCCTGGCCCAGACCCCGGAGGCGGAGGTGCATGGGGCGTGGCTCCAGCATCTGGCCGCCGCGCGGGAGCCCGCGCAGCGTTGGGCGGTGGTGGAGGAAGGGGGCTTTCCCGGGACGGAGGAACGCCGGGAAGGGCGGCGCCGGTCGTGGCGGCGGGTCTGCCGCGAGGCCGGGTTCGCGGTGCTGATCGCCGATCTGGCCACGGAACCCGCGGACGCACTGTACCGGCGTCTGGAAGCGGTTCTTGAGGCGGCCCGATCCACTCCGAGAGGGAAGGGATGACATGGACACCATCCAGCTGAGCCTGATCTCCCATACCAACGTCGGCAAGACGACCCTGGCCCGCACCCTGTTGCGGCGCGATGTCGGCGAGGTGCGGGACGAAGCCCACGTCACCCTGGAGAACGAGCGCTTTGCCCTGGTGGAGGCCGAGGATGCCGCCCTGGTGCTGTGGGACACGCCCGGCTTCGGGGACTCGGCGCGCATCGTCAAGCGCCTGCGGGGCCGGGAGAATCCCGTCGGGTGGTTGCTCTCCCAGGTCTGGGACCGGGTGGTGGATCGCGCCTTGTGGTCCAGCCAGCAAGCCGCCGCCAACGTTCGGGATCAGGCGGATGTGGTGCTCTACCTGGTCAACGCCGCGGAGGATCCCCAATGGGCGGGCTACGTGCGCCCGGAACTGGACCTCCTGAGCTGGATCGGTCGCCCGGTGCTGGTGTTGCTGAATCAGACGGAGTCTGCGGAGTCGGCGGAGTCTGCGGTCAATAGCTGGCGCGCCTTCCTGGCAGAGTGGCCGGTGGTGCGGGACGTCCTCCCCCTGGATGCCTTCACTCGCTGCTGGGTGCAGGAAGGGATCCTCCTGAAGCGCGTCGCCGTTCATTTGGACGCCGAACGGCAGCCCACGATGGATCGGCTGTTGGCGGTGTGGAACCAGCGCAATCGTTCGGTCTTCGATAGCGCCGTGAGCCGTCTGGCGGAGTATCTGGCGACGGCGGCCGTGGCCCGGCAGCCCCTGGCGGGGAGCCGCCCTTCCCGGGGGGAGAAGAAGCGCGCCATGGAGCGGCTGGCGGAGCGCCTGGCCACCGCCAACGCCCGCCTGATGGAGGGTCTGATCGCCGACCATGGACTCTCCGGCAAGGCCACCCAGGGGCTGGGGAGCCGCCTCGATGACTACCTGGTGAAGGGCACCACGGAGCTGACCACCCAGCAGGGGGCGGTTCTCGGCGGGGTGGTCAGCGGCGCTCTGGGGGGCCTGCTGGCGGATGTCCTGGCCGGTGGCTTGACCTTCGGCGGTGGCCTGGTGGCGGGGGCCATCGCGGGAGCCTTGGCGGGGGCCGGGCTGAGCCGCGCCGTGGAGCTGGTCAAACTCGCCGGGGAGCCGGCCGTCAGCTGGTCGCCCCCCTTTCTGGACCAACTCACCCGCCAGGCCCTGTTGCGCTACCTCACCGTCGCCCACTTCGGGCGTGGGCGGGGCGAATTCCGCGACGGGGAGAACCCCGCTCACTGGCAACTCCCCGTGGACACTGCGGTGGATCGGCTGGGGGATTCTCTGGCGCCCCTCTGGAAGCGCGCCGCCAAAGAGGGAGAAGCGGCCCAGGGGGAAATCGCCGCCCGCTTGCGCACCCTTCTGGGTGGGGCGCTGCGGGAGCTGTTGGGCGTTGCCTATCCGGAGGCTCGGGGTTTTTTACGGTAGGGGCGACAGGCGCCTGGGGACGGCCATCCTGCCTCCCCCCCGATCTCAGAAAGAACAATCTCCGGCATTGATATTCATACAGGAGCCGCTGCACTGGTCCGGGTTCCAGATGTCGATGCAGTTCAAGGCATTCCCGAAGTCGTCAAAGCAGGATTCGCAGTAGGTGCTGGGTCCTCCGGTGGGGTCCGGGAACCAGAAAACTCCACAGGAGATGCAGAGGTTTACGGCGAGGGTCACGGCGGGGGCCAGCACACAGACGGCCAGAACCATGATCGGTATCGGCAAGCGACGTTTTTCCATCTGAATCTCCTCGGTGATCTTCAGAGGTCCACAACCAGGGGTAACTCTCCGTCGGCAGCGAGGAATCCCTGACTGCATGTTTCCCCATCCTTGTAATGGAGGCAGATTTTATAGTTTCCCGGTTCCAGCATCGGCACCACCAGGCTACCCGACGCGAAGCCGCCACCCTGAATGTTGATCCAGGGGCCGAGTTCGGCCCCGGTCAAGGGCAGATCCTCCTGCCAGATCTGGATCTTCTCCCAGAATTCCGCGAGGGAAATGTCCGACCCTGTCTCGGCGATCAGAGTGCCTGTCTGCTGGTAAACCGGTACAGTGATGGGACGATCGGAGACGACTTTCATCCGTTGTTTGGTGAGTCCGTAACCAGGGGCCGCCACGGTGAGTTCCAGATGGTCCGTGTGGAACGGAATGTCCAGGTAGAACCGTCCTTGGACATCGGTTTGATGTCGAGGCTGAACGGTGGCGGCGGATTTTCCTTGCGCATCCTTTGGAATCGCCAGCACCATGGCTCCCGGGACTGGCCCGAATCGGGAGATGACTTGCCCTGTGAGAGAACGGGGAGGTTGGACTACCAACCTCTGGAAGGCACCGTCCTCTGGAAGGTTCAGGAGAATTTTTTCAGACGAGGCGACAAAGCCGGCTGAGACCGCCTGGACGGAGTAACTATCAGCATCCAGCCCAGGGAATTGAAACTTCCCGTCGGTTTCCGTGAGCACTTGCTCTGGCCACCCCTGATCTTGACTCTGAAGAAGGACAGAGCCTTGCAAGGGGCGACCTTCGTGATCCACTATTTCGCCTTCCAGAGTCAGCGGCCCCAAGGCGATGTGGACCTCCGCGATGCCTTCCCCCGTGGGTTCAAGAGCAACCCTGGGAAGTCGTCTGCGCAGCGGCGGATTCTCCACGATGACCTCCACGAGCCAGGTGTCCCGGACCGGCAGCGCGCCGCGGAACCTGCCGTCCTGATCCGCCCACATCTTGATGCTCTGCGCGCCTCGCCTCCCGCCAAACCAGAGATTCGCTGCCAGAGGTTCCCCCCCCAACGTGACCTGACCCTCGATCGTCAACATGGGTAGGTGGATCTCTTCCTGGTGGTGTTGCGTGTTCACCGCGATGTGGTGGAGCAGCCAGGAGCTTCCGGAGCTGTCCTGGAGTCGGATGTCATAGGCACCCTGCGGCAACTGATCCTGCTGCCACAAACCGGATAGAGGTACAGGTCCGGCGCTCTGGCTTCCCAGGGCCGTACCCGCGAGGTTGCTCTGATAAAGCTCGATCCACCAGGGTTGTCCGTAGGGATCTGTTGGGGGATCGATAAGGAGGTCGAGGGCGGCCAGAGGGCGCAACGCTAGAGGCTTTTTGAGCCGTGTCTCACCGTTGGGGAAGACCGTGATCGGTAGGGAAACAGCGTCACCCCATTTCTCGTGGAAGGCGCGCACACGGTACTGACCCTGGGGGACGTCTGCGATCTGGAAAAAACCATGGGAATTCGGAAAGGTACTCAGGTTGAGTCGAACGAACTGCTCCTTATCCGCCTTGCGCACGCCACCACCGCCTTGAACCAGTTCCAGGGCCACCTCGATCTTACCGATGGTGTTCGCCATGACGCCGTGGACTTCTCCGACGACCGATCCACCCCGCTCAAGTTGTAGGATTCCGAGGGGGCTGTTCACTCCTGGCGCGACGTTCAGATTCCACCGATAGTGAGAGACGAAGCCTGCGGCCCGCAAACGGAGGTCCACTTTTCCTTCCGGTAGGGTGCAGGTGAAATTTCCTTCCACCACGGGGCATTCGACGGTGCCCTCGGGTAAAGGCGCGTCGGTCTGTTGGTCGGCAGCCTGTTGGAAGCGAGCCGTCAGAGCGGTCGGCAGATGTTCGCCGGTGGGGACCTGGAGTTTGCCGCTGATCCTTCCGGCGACAAATAGTTGGCCCCGCACGGGACCTGCCTCCAGGGATCTGACCAGTGCATAGCGGGGACTCCAATACCCTGGGGCTGTCACCTGGACTTCCAGCACCCGGCCAGGGGCAACGGCGAATCCCAGGCGGGTGGGGACCTGAACGGCGATCTGATCCTCCAGAAATTCTCCGCGCTCGTCATGGAAGGAGAAAGTATTGAGGGTTGCCTCTACGGGTCCCTGGATTCCGTCAGGAAGGTCGATGAAGAAGGGCACCTGGAGGGCAAGACGGGGCTGTGCGATTCCTGGATGACTGAGCGCCATAGAGCACACGATAGCCAAATATAGAATCCGCTGCATAGCAAAAGGCTAACATCCATATTTTGCGAGAGTCAAGCAACGCCTATCGGCAACCGCAAACACGCCACCGCCCCGGTGCCCTCCCCTCGATTCTCCAGCGACAGCGACCCGCCGTGGGCCTCGGCGATCTGGCGGCAGAGGACGAGGCCGATGCCGGTGCCTTCGGGTTTGGTGGAGTAGAAGGGGACGAAGAGGTTGTCGCGGCTGGCCAGGCCCGGGCCTTCGTCGAGGACGCGGAGGGCCACCTGGTGCCCCTCCCGGTCCCAACGGACGGTGACCCCGCCGCCGGTCTCCAGGGCCGCGTCGGCGGCGTTGCGCAACAGGTTGATGAGCAGCTGGTCGAGTTGATCGCCATCCGCCTGGAGGGTGACCGCGGGGCCTTCTTCCAGGCGGATGGGCACCCGGGTTTCCAGGCTCACCCCCCGGCGCAGCCACGGGCCGACCTCCAGCGGGGCCAGGGTGGGTTGGGGGAGGCGGGCGAGCTGGGAGTAGGAGGCGATGAAGCGGCGCAACGCCTCGGAGCGCTCGGCGATGATCCGCAAGCCCTGGGCCAGATCGTCCTCCCAATCCTCCGGCCGTGGGTCCCGGGCGGTGAGGCTCTGGAGGGTGGCGGCCATGGACTTGATGGGGGTCAGGGAGTTGTTCAACTCATGGCTCAGGACCCGGATCAGCCGCCGCCAGGCCTGTCGTTCCTCCTCTCGCAGGGTGCGGGAAAGATCGGTGATCACCAGCAGCTGATGGGGGCGCCCCTCCAGGCGGAAACTCTCCCGTCGCACGCCCCAGCGGCCCACCCCCCCGGGGAAGGTGCGCTGCACGGTGGTCGGGGGGGCACCGCTGAGCCAATCCGCCAGTCCCAGTTCCGCGGCGGGGCGTTCCAGGAGGCGTTCCACGGGTTGGGCCAGAATGCGGCTACCCGCCCGGTTGACCAGTTGCAGGTGCTCGTCGCCGTCGAAGGCGAAGAGGGCAACGTCGATCTCCTCGATCACGGTGGAGAGCAACATGGTGGCATCCACGGCGTCGAAGCGCTGCTGTTGTAGCGTCGAGGAGAGGGCGTTGACCTCCAGAAGCACTTGCCCCAGGGCATCGTCGGGACCGGCGTGGCGGCCTCGCAGGGAGTAATCCCCCTCCCGCAACGCTTCCAGCAGATTCGCCAGGGTCTGCAAGGGGTAGGCGATCCGATCCCTGGCCACCACCGCGCAGCCCAGCCAGCAGCCGAGGATCAGGAGGGCGAAGGTCCATTGCACCTTGGCGGTAAAGTCGCCGGATCCCAGGAGGTAGAGCGCCGTGATGGAACCGGGAAGACCGGCGACCAGAACCAGCCAGAAGATGCGGCGTTCCAGAGCCATGGGTCACAAACCATACCGTTCCAGCCGCCGGTAGAGGGCACTGCGGGACAGGCCCAGCGCCTCCGCCGCCTGTTTGACGTTGCCGTCCTGACGAGCCAACGCCTTCTGGATCAGTAGCTTTTCCACGTCTTCCAGCGGCATCTGGGCGAGCTGCGCCAGCCCCTCGTCGGCGCCGGGTGTGGCCTGGAGCCCCAGGTCGCGGGCGCCGATGGTCTCCCCCGGGGTCATCAGCACGGCCCGTTCCACGGCGTGGTCCAGCTCCCGGACGTTACCCGGCCAGGGGTGACGGCCCAGGGCTGCCGTGGCTTGCTCGTCAAATCCCTGTAGGGTCTTGCGGTAGCGAGCGCTGTGGATTTCCAGGAAGTGGTGGGCCAGGAGGGGAATGTCCTCCGGTCGATCCCGCAACGGTGGCAGTGGAATGTGGATGGTGTTCAGGCGGTAGAGGAGGTCCTGCCGGAAGCGCCCCTCCGCCACCTCGGTGGCCAGATCGGCGTTGGTGGCGGAAAAGACCCGCACATCCACGCGCCGGGTTTTGGAGGAGCCTACCCGCTCCAACTCGCCGGTCTCCAGGACCCGCAGAAGCTTGGGTTGTTGCGCGGGGGGGACGTTGGCGATCTCGTCCAGGAGCAGCGTGCCGCCATCGGCCATCTCGAAGCGCCCCACCCGATCGCTCTTGGCGTCGGTGAAAGCGCCTCGCACATGGCCGAAAAGTTCGCTCTCGAAGACCCCTTCGGATAGCCCCCCCGCGTTGACCGAGATCAAGGGACGGGCGGCGCGCCCCGAGACGTGGTGGAGGACCCGGGCCACCACCCCCTTGCCGGTACCATTTTCACCGGTGATCAGGACGTTGGCGTCGGAAGGACCGACCCGTTCGATCAGTTCGAGCACCGGTGCCATGGTCGGCGATTCCGCGATCAGCCGGGGGGCATCGGCATCCTCGCCCCGCAGGACGCGGTTTTCGGCCTCCAGCCGCTGCCCCCGGCGCAGGGCGCGGCCCAATTCCACCTGGTTCCGAAGGATGCTCAGCAGGCGACGGTTGTCCCAGGGTTTTTCGACGAAGTCCCCGGCTCCCCGGCGCATCGCCTCCACCGCCACCTCGACACTGCCCCAGGCGGTCATCACCACCACCGGCAGGGTGGCGTCCACGGCGTGGATGCGGTCCAGGAGATCCAGCCCCTCCCGTCCGGAGGTGGTGTCGCGGGTGTAGTTGAGGTCCATCAGCAGCGCTTCGTAGTCCCGCTGCCGGAGCTGATCGAGGATTTCTTGGGGGGAACCGGCGGTGGCGACCTGGAACCCCTCGCTTTTCAACAGCAAGCGGAGCGCCTCCAGCACATCGCGCTGGTCGTCGGCGACCAGGATCGTCACGGATCCGCGATCCAACCGTCCAGGAGGTTGACGACCCGATCGCCATAGGCGGCGTTGGCCTCCGAATGGGTGACCTGGACGATGGTCGTCCCTTCGTCATTGAGTTGCTTGAAGAGCTTCATGATCTCCTGCCCCTGGCTGGTGTGGAGATTGCCGGTGGGTTCGTCGGCGAGGAGCAAGCGCGGGTTGGTGATCACCGCCCGCGCCACGCCCACCAGCTGCTGCTGGCCCCCGGAGAGCTGGGTGGGGTAGAGGTCCCGCTTGCCGACGATCTGGAAACGGTCCAGGTTGTCGCAGACGATGCTCTCGCGCTCTTTCTTCTTGATCCCCTTGTAGGTCAGGGGCAACTCCAGGTTTTCGTAGACCGTCAGGTCGTCCAGCAGGTGGTAGCTCTGGAAGACGAAACCGGTGTAGCTCTTGTGTAGAGCGCTCCGCTCCCTCTTCTTCAAACCGTGGACCGGATGGCCGTCGAGAAAGAACTCCCCCTCCCAGCTGTGATCCAGGAGGCCCAGGATGTGCAGCAGGGTGGATTTGCCCGCCCCGGAGGGACCCATGATGGAGACGAACTCCCCGGGCTGGACCTCCATCTGGATCCGGCGCAGCACATAGGTGCGACCGAACCCGGTCTGGTAGAAGCGCTCGACGTTGTTCAGGCGGATCAGTGGTTCCACGGTCTTCCTCCCACCGGTTTCCTACCCCGCGAAATCTCGGGGTGGAAAACCGGCGGTGAAGCGCAAAGGTTTTGGTCGGAGGTTGGAAACCTCAGGCGACACCTTCGGCGTGACCCTCCTCGACGATGCGGCCATCGAAGAGGTTGATGGTGCGGTCCGCGTGCTCGGCGTAGCGCGTGTCATGGGTCACCATGCAGATGGTGGCGCCCCCCTTGTGGAGTTCTCCCAGCAGTTCCATGACCGCCTCACCATTGGTGGAGTCCAGGTTACCGGTGGGCTCGTCCGCGAGGAGGATGGAGGGGTCTCCCACCACCGCCCGGGCCACGGCGACGCGCTGCTGCTGACCGCCGGAGAGCTGCGACGGGTAGTGCTTCATGCGGTGCGCCATGCCCACCCGCTCCAGCGCCTTCTGCACCCGCTCCTTGCGCTCGGCGGAGGCCATCCCGCGATAGGTCAGGGGCAGTTCGACATTCTCGTACACCGTCAGGTCCCCGATCAGGTTGAAGGCCTGGAAGATGAAGCCGATCTCGCGGTTGCGGATGCGCGCCCGATCCGCCATGTTCAGGTTGGCGACGGAGTGACTGTTCAGGATGTACTGCCCATCGGTGGGGGTGTCCAGCAGGCCGAGGATCGACAACAGGGTCGATTTGCCGCAGCCGGAGGGGCCGCTGATGGCCACGTACTCGCCCTCGTTGATGTCCAGTTCAATACCCGCCAGGGCGTGGGTTTCCACCTCGTCGGTGAAGAAGACCTTCTTGACGCCTTCCAGGTGAATCAGGGATTGCTCGCTCATGTCTTTCAGCTCCTATATCTTAGGGATGAGACTCTTTCAAGGTCGATAGTTATGATGCTTGGCGTCACTCCGAGGTTTAGCGTAACCGCAGCCGGTCGTAGTCGTCCCACGCGGAGGTATCCGAGCGGATGATCTGTTCGCCCTCTTCCAGGCCGTCGACGATCTCGAAGGTGCTGACGGAACTGCGTCCCAACTGCACCTGGACGCGCACCGCCTCCGTGCCGTCGTTGATCAACTTGAAGAGGCCAATGGTGCTGTTGGCCTGACCGTAAGCGGTACGACCGACGTAGAGCACATTTTCCAACCGTTCCAATTCGATGGTGCCATCGACGGAGAGCTGAGGCCGGGCGCCCTTGGGAAGCTCCCGAGGCAGCTCCACATCGACCAGTACGGTGCCTTCCTGGGCCGCCGGATCCACCCGGGTGACGACCCCTTCGATGACTCCGTTGCGGGTGTCGATCTTGGCCCGTAAGCCGGGCAGCAAATCCCGGGCCTGGGTTTCGGCGATGCGCAATTCGGCCTTCAGGATCTCCGGTTGCGCCACCCGGGCCAGGTTGGTCCCCGGGCTGACCTGCTGCCCTTCCTCGACGGGGACCTGCTGCAAGACCCCGGCGATGGTGGAGCGGACCTTCAGCGACTCCCGCTCTCGCTTGCGCAGGTTGAACATGGCGCGGGCCTGCTCCAGGCGGGCGTGCTCGGCGCCCAGTTGGGCGTCGTGAGACTCCTGGGTTTTGGCCAGCCGCAGTTCTTCGATCCGGTTGCGGTTGGCCAGTTGCTCGGCGCGGATCTTGGAACGCTTCAGGTCGATGCTGGGGATCAGGTCGTCCTTGGCCAACTGCTCGTTGGCCTCGGCCTCCAGGATGGCCTCCTGATAGTCGGCCGTGACCTGGGCGCAGGAAGCTTGCTGGTTCAGAAGATCGCTCTGCAACTGGACGATCAGGTTCTGGTGGTCCGCCTCGGCGGCCAGCAATTGCAGCTTGGCGTTCTCGAAGGCCTGTTCCACGGAGGGGTCAGAGAGTTCCAGGATGACCGTATCGGGGGTCACCCGTTCGCCGGGATCGACCAGGATCCGATCCACCCGGCCTTCCGTCAGGGCGGGGATCCAGCGGATTTCTTCCGGCACCAGGGTGCCGGGGCCGCGGACTTCGCGGACCATCTCACCGCGCTGGACGGTGTCGATCCACAGGCTGGCGGCATCGACGGACGGGGCCGCCGGTTCCAGACTCATCACCGCTACCGAGAGGGCGACTACACCGATCACTACGAGTACAGCATAAAGGATCCGCTTGCGACGAACTTTGCGAGCATGATCCGGACGGGCAATATCCACGATCTAGTACCTCCAAACAGCAATATAAGGCAAGGGCTGTGCCAGCAGGTCAGGACCTCCAGGGCTTTGTGCACTCAAGGCTTACGCTGCCAACCAGTCGTTGTTTCACATCCGCAACTGTTCGATATCGGGAATCTTCCGTCCCAAAATCGGACAGCGCACCGTCAGCGGCCCGGGGCTGCCAGGGGCATCCTCCAGTCTCGAAGGAAAGGATACTCCTCGGCGATCCTCCCCAGAGTCAGGGGCGCGCCGTTCTTCTTTCGCATCTTCCAGAGTTCCTTGAACGCCCCTTTGCCGGACTTTTCCCACATCGCCTCCGCAGCCTGGGCGAAGCGGGCATGGTGATAGAGCCACGGTTCCAGTTCCATCTCGCTCCGGTACGGCTGCGCCGCCACCTCCGCAGGCTGTTGGCGCGCTGCTTCCTGCAGCACGGCGGTCAAATCCATGGCGGGCGGCAGGTTGCCGGCCTGGGTGGTGCTCAGCAGGAGCAGGTGGGCGAGGATCTCGTTGAGCCAGACGCCCTCGGTGCCGCCCGCCATGCGGTGGCGTTCCACGAACATACGGCAGAACTCGAGTTGGGCGAAGCCATCCGACAAGGTCAGGGTGGCCAGTTCCTGGGCCGTACCCCGGACGGCGAAATCGCCGCCCGCGCCCGGCATGTTGGTGCCGGTGATCCCGCGCCACAGGGCGACGCTCTCTTCACTACCCCAGCCGGGTACGGCCACGGTCATGGAGGCCGTGCGCACGGGGAAACCGTACGGGCGGAACAGCCCCTGGCCGTTCCACTCCTCCGGCGACAGGACATAGACCACGAAGGGCGCGCGGATCTTGCTCCATCGCTGGATCTGCTGGTGCATGTCCACGAGCCGCGCTTGCAGTCGCGCCGCCCGGTCGAGAGAACCGGGGGTGTAGCGCACCACCACTTCTTCTCCGGGCAGGGTCAGCAAGAGTTCCAGGTCGCGCCGCTCCACCGGTCCCAGAGGATGTTGGGCCAGGGCGAGACTGGGGGTCAGGAGGCTGGTGAGCATCAAACCCAGGATCAGTCTGAGAGGCGAGCCGGTCATCGAGAGGGCGCAGCGGTTCATGGAGCCAGTCTAGCGCAATGTCGTGGTTCTTGGTGGCGCTGGGTATGATGACTCCATGAGAGCCCTCGATCTGGTGCAGTTAGGGATCCCCCGACCCCTGGTGTCGATCGCCCAGGAGGCCCTGCGGCAGGCGGCGCGGGGCGGGGTAAAACTCAAGAAAGGCCCCCTGCGTCGCCGCTTGCAGGCGGTGGTGGCGGCGCCGGAGGCGCATCTGGACGATCCGATCCATGGCGCCCTGGCGGCGGCGCTGGTGGAGCACGCGGGGGCGAAGGAGAACTTCGTCCCACGGCGGGAGCCCGCGACCTATCGCCAGTGGGGGGAGGATCTGGACCCGCAGTCCATCCGCCAGATGGAGAACGCCTGCCAATTGCCGGTGGCGGTGCGTGGCGCCCTGATGCCGGACGCCCACGTGGGCTACGGCCTGCCCATCGGTGGGGTTCTCGCCACGCGCGGCGCGGTGGTTCCCTACGCCGTGGGCGTGGACATCGCCTGCCGCATGAAATTGACCGTGGTGGATCTGCCGGTCGTGGCTCTCGACGGCCAGATCGACCGGCTGAAGAAGGCCATCGAGGGGGAAACTCGCTTCGGGATCGGCGCCGCCTTCCGGGAGCCCCACGATCACGCGGTGATGGACGAGGATTGGGATTTCCTGCCCCTGGTCAAGCGGCTCAAGGATCGGGCGTGGTCGCAATTGGGTACCTCGGGGAGTGGCAACCATTTCGTGGAGTTTGGGGCGCTGGTGATCGAAGAGGAATCTGCCGATCTGGCCTTGCCACCGGGCAGCTACCTGGCGCTCTTGAGCCACAGTGGCAGCCGTGGCCCCGGGGCCAATATCGCCGGGCATTTCAGTCGGCTGGCGATGGACTTGCACCCGGAGCTTCCCAAGGAGTTGCGCCATCTGGCGTGGTTGGAACTGGACACCGAGGCGGGGCAGGAGTACTGGCAAGCCATGGAGTTGATGGGGCGCTACGCCGCGGCGAACCACGCCGTCATCCACCGTTCCATCGCTCGCCATCTGGGGGTGAAAGTCCTGGCGGATGTGGAGAATCACCACAACTTCGCCTGGAAGGAAGTCCACGACGGCGAGACGGTCATCGTCCACCGCAAGGGGGCGACCCCGGCCCACGCGGGGGTCTTGGGCATCATCCCCGGTTCCATGGCCAGCCCCGCCTACGTGGTCCGGGGCAAGGGCCGACCGGAGGCCCTCCACTCCGCCGCCCACGGTGCCGGGCGGGTGATGAGCCGCAAGAAGGCCCAGGCGACTTTCACCTGGTCGGAGACCCGGAAACTCCTGGAAAGAAAGCGGGTGACCCTGCTGTCCGCCGGTCTCGACGAGGTCCCCATGGTCTACAAGGACATCGACACCGTCATGGCGGCCCAGCAGGATCTGGTCGAAGTCCTGGCCCGCTTCGAACCCCGCATCGTCAAGATGGCCCCGCCGGGGGAGCGACCGGAGGATTGAGGGGGGCGGGAGACTTATCTGGGGTCATGGACCGGAGATCGGGGTTGGCACGAGTCGAATCTCGACTTCGCAGCCCACCGCGTGGGCATACTTCTTGAGCGTGGTCACCGAGGGGGAGTGCCGACCGGCACTCTCCAGGCGGGATACGGCGCTTTTCGTTGTGCCCATCCGTTGCGCCACCGCCTCCTGCGTCAGGCCGGCGCGGGAGCGAGCGCGCAGGAGTTCCCGGGTCAGGGTGTATTCATCTTCCAGATGCTGGTAGGCCTCTTGGAATCCCTCGCGGGTGAGGGCTCGTTCCATGAACCCTTCATGTTCATGGCGAACAGGTCGGTATTTGAGATCAGCCATTCTCAACCTCTTTCATTCTCTTGCGAGCCAGTGCCAGGTCGCGGGGCGGTGTCGCCTGGGTTTTTTTGGTGAAAGCGTGAAGTACCACAATCCGTTGGCCCGTGACATGGCAGTACAGTGCCCTACCCATACCCTCGCGTCCGCGCGGCCTGAGTTCGAACAGACCCTTTCCCATGGCACGCGAATGAGGCATCCGTAGGTTGGGTCCAAACTCCATCAACAATTCGACGAGGCGAGCGTAATCCGCCAGGATGCCGACGGGCCAACTCTCCACCTCCGCTTGTACTCGAGGGTGGAAATATTCAATGGAGTAGGACACGGCAAGAAGGTTATCGTATTTGTGAACTCTGGTCAATGGATGGGATACAACGCAACTTCCCCGATAAGATAACCAAAACCCAGGAGGCCCCATGAAGCACCGTCGTTTGCCGAATCTCGCTCTCGCTCTCGCTCTCGCCGTGGCGGGGGTCGCCACCGCCCAGGAACCCTTGCTGCTGACCGGTGCGCGGGTTCTCAATGCCGAGGGCACGGGCTATCGGGAGGCGGGCGCGGAGGGCACCGCCGTCCTGGTGCGGGACGGTCGCGTCGCGGCGGTGGGGCCGGTGGGGTCGATTTCGGTTCCGGCGGATGTCCGCCGGGTGGATCTCTCCGGCAAGGTCTTGATCCCGGGATTGATCGATCTGCACACCCATCTGCTGCTCCACCCCTACGACGAGACGCCGTGGAACGATCAGGTTTTGAAGGAGTCGCTGGAGTTGCGCACCATCCGGGGGGTGGTGGCGGCGCGGGCGACGCTGGCGGCGGGGTTCACGACGATCCGGGAGTTGGGCACCGAGGGCGCGGCCTTTGCCGATGTGGCGCTGCGGGACGCCGTGGCGATGGGGATGATCCCGGGGCCGCGGATCTTTGCCGCCACCCGAGCGCTGGTGGCGGAGGCGAGCTACGGCCCCTCGGGCTTCGATCCCCGGTGGCGGGTGCCCAAGGGAGCCCAGGAGGTCAACGGTGCCGACGAGGTGCGCCGGGCGGTGCGCCAGCAGATCGCCGCCGGGGCGGATTGGATCAAGGTCTACGCCGACTACCGACGCAAGCCCGGGGATGCCTCCACCCCCACCTTCACGGTGGAGGAATTGCGCGCCGCGGTGGATGAGGCGACCAGCGCGGGGCTGCCGGTGGCCGCCCACGCCGCCACCGATGAGGCCATCCATCGGGCGGTGACTGCTGGGGTCAAAACCATCGAACACGGTTACGGTGCCTCCGCCGAGGTGCTGGCCAGGATGCGCGATCAGGGGGTGGTGCTCTGCCCGACGGTGGCGGCGGGCTGGGCTATCTCCCGGCAGCAAGGCTGGGATGGTTCCGAGCCCGCGCCCCCGCGAGTCCTGGACGCCCGCGCCCTGATGCGCCGCGCCCTCGCCAGCGGGGTCATCGTCGCCCTGGGGAGCGATGCGGGCGTTTTCGCCCACGGTGACAACGCCCTGGAATTGGAATTGTTGGTGGACTATGGGATGACCCCGGAGGCGGTGCTGCGGGCCGCCACGACCACCGCCGCGGCAGTGTTGGGCCGGGGGGGCGACCTGGGCCGCATCGAGGTCGGCTTTGTGGCCGATCTGGTGGCCCTGGAGGGCGATCCCCTGGCCGACATCTCCAACACCCGCAAGGTTGCCCTGGTGATCCAGGGAGGAAGGACGGTCCCGTGATCGCCAGAATCTGGCACGGCTGGACCACCCCGGAGAACGCCGACGCCTACGAGCGGCTGCTTCGGGAGGAGATCTTTCCCGGGATCGCCGCCAAGGGTGTGGCGGGGTACCGGGGGATCCAGCTGCTCCGGCGCCCCCGGGAAGGGGAGGTGGAATTCATCACCCTCATGGAGTTTGACTCCTGGGACGCGGTGCGAGACTTCGCCGGAGCCGACTATGAGATCGCCTACGTTCCGCCCCGGGCGCGGCAGGTTCTGGCCCGCTTCGATAGCCACTCCCAGCATTACGAGGTGCGCGAGGCGTTACGCTACGGGGTACCGTCGGTACCGGCAGGATGAACCTTGACCAAGAGAGGATCGCCCCATGACTATTTTTTCCGCCCCTCGTGGGCTCCCGCGTTTCACCCCCGTGGCCCTGGCCATCGCCCTGGGGTTGGGGCTGTGCACCGTCGCCACGGCCCAGGATCTGGTGCTGGGCCCGGGCGTCGAGGCCCACCCCGGCATCGACGCCATTTATGCCAAGTTCACCCAGGGGTACAAGGATCTCGATGCGCCCCGGGTGGCGGCGCTCTACACCCAGGATGCTCTTTATCTCCCCCCGGGAGACGATGTCCTGCGGGGCCGCGATGCCATTGAGCAGCGCTTCGCCGCCGCCTTCTCCCGCGCCTGGGAGGCCGGGGAACGGTGGCATATTCGTTTCGAGATTCTGGATCGAGGGGTCGAGGGTTCCCTGGCCTACGATGTGGGCTACTACCACCTGGACCGGGTGCCGCGCAGTGATGACAACCCGGGGGAGGGAGGGAGCAGCACGGGCAAGTTCACGGTGGTGATTCGCTGCCAGGGCAAGCAGGGACCGTGTCACTTCCAGGTCGATGGCTACAGCGGGGTTCCCCGGGCGGAGCCCGCCCCTTTACCCGCCGCGCCCGCTGCGCCAGATCCGGTCGATGCCGTCGATCCGGCCTATGCGGCCCCGCCGGACCCATCGGCCCCGCCGGTCCTTGCGGCGCCCCCCGAGCCGCCCCCGTCCTGAGGGGCCTGTCCGCTGGACCTCTCCAGCAGAACCAGGGTCTCCGGGCCGTTGCGCACCACGGCGCGCTGACGGAAGGGGTAGCGGATCTCCCGCTCCAGGAGGTGGAGGAAGCGGCGCAGGGAGGCGGCGGTCCAGGTGTGGAAATGGATGCTGTAGCCGCTCGCTTCCAACTCCCCAACTCGCGCCGGGATGCCTTCCCCGGGAACCCCTTCCACCCACCGTGCCCACTCCGTGTAATGCTCCTGCCGGGAAACCAGGGGCCCTTCGCGGCGATCCCGGAGAAAATGGTCCATGGCAGTGGTGGGCCGCGAGCGGTCGAAGGTCCACCGTCGATCCGGCACGGCGAGGAAGAGCAGGCCACCGGGGCGCAGCACCCGCAACCAGTGCTCCACCGCACTCACGGGATCCTGGCAGTGCTCCAGCAGGTGATTGGCGACCACGAAATCTACCGAACCATCGGTAATCGTGGCCAGCACCTCCCCGTCGTCGATCTCGTCCACCGGCACCAGCGGTAGATCTCTCAACTCCGGATAATGCTGCCGCAGGCCCGCCTCATCCAGGCGGTCCAGGTAGCGCACTCGGGTCTCCGGCGGTAAAGGCAGCGGGTTGTGCAGGGCGCCGATCTCGATCCCCTCCCCCCGCAGGCGGTGGGCCAGCCGGAGTCGGCGGGTCGCCTGGGCCCGCCGACCCCCGTAGAGCAATCGACCGATCATTCCCCCCGCCAGTCCGCCAGGGGGAGCACTTCACAGCTCTCCCCCGGCGAGCGCGGTGGGGCGTGGGCGGGGATGCGCACCAGGGCGGTGCCGCGCGCGTAGGCGGCCAGGTCGTGGGAGCCGATGGGCGGATGGGGGGTGGCGAGGATGCGGCCCCCGGCGAAACGCACCGTGGTGGGGAGGAAGCGGTCCCGGGCCTTGGCCCCCGGCAGGGGCGCCGCCAACTCCGCCTGGAGAGCGCCCTGCCAGTAGCCATCCGGCCACCCGGAGAGGTAGCGCAGGGTCGGACGGACGAAGAGCCAGAAGGCCACCATGGCGGAGGCGGGGTTCCCGGGCAGGCCGAAGACGAGGCCCGGACGCCCGTCGTCCCCGTCTCTGTCGTGGCGATTCTTTCTCGGGTGAATCGCCGCCACCACGGGCTTGGCCGGTTGCACCGCGACCTTTTCGAAGAGGATCGTGCACCCCAGGGACTCCAGCACGCCCTCGACCAGGTCGTATTTGCCCATGGAGACCCCGCCGGTGAGGAGGAGGACATCGGCCTCGAGACCGCGCTCGATCCGCCGCCGCAGGGCGTCGGGCTCATCCGGTGCGATGCCCAACGCCTCACCCTCGGCCCCCACGCTGGCCACCGCCGCGCGCAGGAAATCCGTGTGGGAGTCCCGCAACTGCCCCGGCTGAGGCACGGTCTCCGGCGGCACCACCTCATCCCCGGTGGTGAGGATCGCGACCTGGGGTTGCCGGTGCACCGGGACCGAACCGTAGCCGTGGGTCGCCAGGAGTCCCAGGGTGGCCGGGGTCAGGAGCGCTCCGGCGGGGAGCAGCGGGGCACCGGTCTTCAGGACTTCTCCCTGGTGGCGAATATGTTTCTTGTCGCCCGGATCCAGGGTGATCTCCACCACCCGGTCCCCATCGTCGGTCAGTTCCACCGGAATCACTCGCTCCGCCCCGGCGGGCACCGGTGCGCCGGTCATGATGCGCACCCCCTGGCCCGGTGCCAGGTCGAAACCCGGGGGATCCCCGGCCACCACGGTGCCCGCTACCGGCAGGCGCGCGCCCACCGAGGGCTTCTCGGTCACGGCGTAGCCATCCATCGCGGAGACATCGTGGGCCGGCACATCCACCGTCGCTTCCAGAGGACGGGTCAGAACTCGACCTCCGGCTCGGTGTCGCTCCACGGCCTCTTCCGGCAACGCCTTGAGATGGGGCAAAAGGCGCTCCCAGGCTTCCTCGGGGGGGATCATGGTGGGGTGCATCCGGTGCTATACTCCTTTGGTTCCGTAACTTCCGTGGCCCGTTGGGTTGGGCCGCCTATCATCCAAGTCAGAGCGGGGAGGCGACAAGGTGGAGCGAAACTTCCAATATCGTGGAGATCTTTCCAGCACGGCGTTGCCGGAGATGCTCTTCACCATCGACCGGTTTCAGGTCCCCGGCGTCATTGAGGCGCGCAAGGACGGCACCATGAAGCGGGTCTACATCAAAGATGGAAATGTCGTCCACGCTACCTCCACCGACCGCGATGATAGCCTGGGAGCCTACCTCCATCGTACCGGGAAGTTGACCACCGAGGTGTTCGCCGCCACCATGCGGGAGCGGGAGAAGCTCAACAAGCGCTACGGCGTGCTCCTGGTGGAGCGCAACATCCTCTCCCCGGAGGAGGTCTACGCCACCATCCGGGCGCAGATCGAGGATATCGTCTGGAGCCTCTTTTATTGGACCGACGGCAAGGTGGCCTTCAGCATCGGCGAGTTCAAGGACGAGGACATGATGCGCATCCAGTTGCCGATGCGCCAGGTGATCTTCCACGGCATCAAGCGGGCGCCCAATCCCAAGGCACTGGTCAGTCGGCTGGGCAAGAAGGAAACGGTCTTCGTGCCCAACTTCGCCATCGAAGAGTTGATCGAACTGGCGGTCGAGGATGACGAGTACGCCTTGTTGAAACTGGCCAACGGTCGCCGCACCCTGTACGAGATCTGTTCCCAGGGTCCCCTCAGCCCACCGGAAAATGCCAAGCTGATGTATGCTTTCCAGGTTCTACAGCTCGTCCGACGCAAACAGTCGGACACCCCCAGCGAGGGGATTCGAATCCGCATGAAAAGTTAGCCTGGAGTGTGCCATGCCTCTTTATGAGTACCAATGCCAGCAGTGTGAGCACCGCTTCGAAGCGATGCAGCGGGTCAACGCGGATCCTTTGCAGGTCTGTCCCCAATGCGGCGGTCCGCTAGAAAAATTGATCTCCGCCCCGGCGTTCCAGTTCAAAGGCTCCGGGTGGTATGTCACGGACTACGGCGGCAAGTCTGCCGGCGGTCCCTCCGAGGGCAAAGGGGAGGCCTCCGGGGAGTCCAAGGGGGAAGGGAAGGCTGAATCTTCGGCGGCTTCCAAGGGGGAAGGGAAGTCGGATTCCTCCACCTCATCCAAGGGCGAAGGGAAAGCAGCGTCCCCGGCCAAAACCTGAACGGCCAGAATCCCCCATCCCAGCAGCAACGCCGGTACCCCGTGGACCAGGATCCGCGGGAAGGACGAGCGCACCCAAAAATCAGCGCCCACCCGGGCGGTGAAGTAGGTTCCGACATAGAACAACAGCAGGGTTCCAGCCACCGCCGCCAACCAGCGGGTCCGGCCCTGGATCAGGAGTAGGGGGAGGCTCGCCACCGCCACCACCGCGATGCCGTGCCAGTGAGGGTCGAGGAGCGCCCGCCCCAGCTCCGGCAGAATCACGGCGGCATGGGCCCATTGGAAGGGGCCACGGTTGGGTTCCTCCAGCAGCCCCAGCCGCCAGCCCTGGAACAGCCAGGGGCCGGTGACCACCACCACCGGCAGGGCCAGCACGGCCCACCGCCGCCACGGCTTCCAGGATCCCAGAGACGGTCGGGAGCGGATCCCGAAGGCGAGGAGAAGGAGCCCCGCCAGGACGACCCCCTCGGTTTTGGAACCGGCGGCAAAGGCGGCGGCCACGGCGACGGTGAGGCCGTCCCGGTGGCCATCCATCGACCCGGGTTGGGGGCTGCGCCGCGTCAGCACCGGCGCGGCGGTCAAAAGGGCCAGAGTCAGGAAGAGATCCGGCCCTCCAGCCAGGCTGTGGGCGATGCTGAACAGGGCAGTGGCCCCCACCACCAGAACCATGGCACTCCCGGGGAGGAGCTTCCGCCCCGAGGGCGCGCAAGCCAGCGCGGCGCGGCAGGGAAGGATGGCCAGGGCCAGGGCCAGGGGGGACCAGAGGAGAAGCCAGGGTTCGTACCACCCGCCCTGGGCGATGGCCGTGGCGGCGAAGAGCATGGGCAGCAGGTGGGGGTATCCCGGGTGGGCGTGGTGGTTCCACGGTCGGGTCAGGTAGTCGGTATCGAGTCCCCCGGCCAGGTAAAAGCGTTCCCCCTTGATGCCCCAGTGGTAGAGGAAGTCGGGGTTGGTGGACCACAGACGGAAGGCGACGAAGGCGAAGACCAGCACCGCCAGGAGCGCCACCCCGGTGCCCCACCCTCCGAGAGAAACCCTCTGTCGCCATCCCCGCCATCCTCGCCATCCCCGCCAGACACCCCCGACCACGAAGGGCAGAAGGGTCCAGGCGAGGCTGGCGCGGCTCCAGGGGATGGCGGCCAGGTCCAGGGCGGTCATCAACACCAGCAGCAGGGCCGCCCCCGCCTGGAAGGCCAGATGGAGCGGGGCTCTGCCCAGGAGGCTCCAACCGGCGAGCACCAGGGCCGTGGCGAGCAGGACAAAAGCGAGGGCCGCCAAGAGCATCAAGGTCCTGGCGGCGCGGGCTGCCTGCGGTACGCGTTGCCCAGGGGGTGGCGCACCAGCGGTTGCCAACCCGGTGGTGAGGGGGTGGCGTTCGGCGGGCGGAAGTCGATCCGGTAGGTCGCTTCCCGGGCCGCGCCAGGGCCGCGCCCCAGGAGGATGTGATGCCGGGGAAGGAAGTAGGCGGCCCACATATGAGCAAAAAAGTCCTGGTCGCCCTTGCCTTGCTGGCCCCGGGGGGCGGTGAAGGCGATCACGCTCCCGGCAGGGATCGAAGCGGTGGTGACGGTGAGGAAATGTTCCAGACGCCGCGCCTGGGGGGAGCCCAATTGCCATGCGCTGGCGGGCACCGCCCGCTGGCTGGCCTCGCCGTAGCGGTGGTGGCGGGCCAGGGTTTCCTGCACCAACCCCAGGGCTACCCAGCCCACGGCGCAGAGGAAGGCCGCGTGGAGAGCGAGGGTGAGAGCGCGGCCAGCAGTGCCCCGGTGGTCTCTGGCCATGGGTTCAGTTCCCGTCGGTGGCGGCGCTGCCGGGGATCGCGGTCTCGGTGGTATGCCCTGTGGTCAAGCCGCTTTTCTTGGCGTAGTAGCGGAAGGAGCGGAAGCTCATCCCCAGGAGCTCCGCGGCCTGGGTCTGGACCCCTTCGGCCCGCTCCAGGGCCTGTTGCATCATCTGGATGCGCAGTTCCTGGAGATATTCTTCCAGATCGATCCCCTCTTCCGGCAGGGTGATGAGTTCCGGCGGACCCAGATTTTCCCCGGTCAACTGGCTTGGCAGGTGCCGGGTGGTGATGGTCTCGTCGGAGTTCATGGCCAGGATGCGCTCGATCAAATTTTCCAACTCCCGGACATTGCCGGGCCAATCGTGGTTCTCCAGCGCCACCATCGCCTCGACGGAGATCTGGGGCAGCTCGATGCCCATCTGCCGCCCGTACTTTTCCAGAAAGTGGTTGACCAGGAGGGGGATATCTTCCCGGCGCGCGCGCAACGGCGGTAACTCGATGGGAATGACATTGATCCGGTAGAAGAGATCCTCCCGGAATTCCCCTTCCGCGACCCGCTCCTCCAGGTTCTGGTTGGTGGCGGCGATGATCCGCACATCCACCGGTTCCTCGCGGTTGCCGCCCACCCGACGGACACTTCTCTCCTGCAAGACCCGCAGCAGCTTGACCTGCATGACCAGGTTCATCTCGCCGATTTCGTCCAGAAAGAGGGTGCCCCCTTCCGCCTCCTGGAAGAGCCCCTTCTTGTCCCGCACAGCCCCGGTGAAGGCGCCCCGTTCATGGCCGAAAAGTTCCGACTCCAGGAGGTTCTCCGGAAGCGCTCCGCAGTTGATGGACAGGAAGCGCTGTTTGCTGCGGGGGCTGGCGAAGTGGATGGCCCGGGCGATCAATTCCTTGCCGGTGCCGCTCTCCCCGGTCACCAGCACCGTGGAGGTGGTGCGGGCGATGCGCTCGATGATCTTGAAGATGGCCTGCATCCGGGGGCTGCGACCGATGATGTTGGCGAAGGTGTAGCGTTGTTCCAGCTCGCGGCGCAGGTAGACGTTCTCTTCCGCCAGTTCGCTCTTCTCCAGAGCCTTGGTCAGCAAGAGCTTCAATTCCTCGACATCGAACGGCTTCGAGACGTAGTCATAGGCGCCGTGGCGCATCGCTTCGATGGCGGACTTGGTGGAGGTGTAGGCGGTCATCATCACCACCGAGGTGTTGGCGGATTCCGCCTTGATCTCCTGAAGCAGATCGAGACCATTGCCGTCCGGCATGAGGATGTCGCAGAGCACCAAGTCGAAGGTGGCGGTGGCCAGGATCGTCCGCGCTTCCGTCGCCGAGTCGGCAACCCGTACCTGGTAGCCTTCATCGCGAAAGAGAACGCTCAGGAACTCCCGCATGCTGTCTTCATCGTCGATGATCAGCAGCCGAGCGCTCAAGGGGTGTCTCCTTGCCTCTCCCGAGGCTTGGGAGGGGGCAGCCGGTTCGGCAACTCGACACAGATATCGGTGCCCTCTCCCGTCATGCTATCCACCCGGACCGTGCCGCCGTGCTCCTGCACAATGCGATACACGATGGCCATGCCGATGCCCACCCCGCCATCAAAAAAGGAGCGGAAGGGATGGAAGAGACCCTGCAACTCTTCCTCGGGGATGCCATGTCCGGTGTCGATGATGTGCATCGCGTAGCTGCCGTTCGATAATGGTTGACCTCGGACCGTCAGCGTACCACCGTCGGGCATGGCGCGCAGCGCGTTGCGCACCAGATTCCAGAAGATCTGGCTCATTTGATCTGGATCCGCGGTGACCATCGCCGTGTCCGGTTTCAGGTCCAGGCGCAGGGTGTGTTTTGGGGAGACCTCCTCACTGTTGCGCAGCAGAGCGAAGTTCTCCTTCAGTTGCGCGGCCAGATCGAAACGATGGGGGGAGCGCTCCATGGGGCGGGCGAATTGCAGAAAGCCCTTGATCGTCCGATCCAGCCGTCTGCTCTCCTTCAAGATGATTCCCAACAACCC
>Ga0055474_10000020_pt1 | contig 28420 bp, 26 predicted proteins | sample Muzzi_PWA_D1_FD_57680 | JGI IMG/M metagenome (GOLD analysis project Ga0055474, IMG submission 57680) | Wetland microbial communities from San Francisco Bay, California, USA, that impact long-term carbon sequestration - Muzzi_PWA_D1 | ecosystem: Environmental > Aquatic > Marine > Wetlands ... | reverse complement strand
GCGACTGCCGCGAATCCCGGGATCCGCTCGTATCCGGTCAGCCAGGCGTCACGACCACCGATGGCGAGGGTTCTGAACGCCGCCCCGGCACCGCTTGCGACATCCCCATTGCTGAACAGATAGATCGATGCGCGAAACTGCGCTTCACTGATATCCGGATACTCATCGAGAGCGTCCTGGTAGCCGACATATTCCACCCGATCACCGGTCACGGCCCGGGCATACGCCACCATGTAAGAGCAGAAGGCACATTCCCGATCATAGAGCAGTCGGTGATCAGTCATCCTGCAATCATACGGGACTCCACCTGTGTCGGCAGCGTGGGGTATGCTGTCCTGATCGAACAACGACCCTTACCCCGGGAAGCTTCACCCATTTTTGCAGTAAACAGACACACATGACGATCCGCCTCATTGCGCTCGATATTGACGGCACGCTGCTGGCACCCGGGGTCTCCGTGGATGCTCTGCCCGGAAAAGCGATCACCCGGGAGGTTCAGCGGCTCAAAGAAAAAGGCATTGTCGTCGTCCTCGCCTCAGGGCGAATGTTTCCCGGTACCCTGAGCGTGGCACAACACCTGGGCATCGATCAGCCGCTGATCTGCCAGCAGGGTGCATCGGTACACGAACACGATGGCAGCCTGCGTCACGGTCTCTCAATCGATCATGAAATTGCGCTGGAGCTGTTCGAGTATGCGGGCAGCAACGACTGGCCGCTGGCGTGGTTCGATTCACAGCGTTATCTGGTGACGCGGCTCTGCGCGGAAGCTCAGTTTTTTGCCGATGTCTCGAAGATAACGATGGAAATTGACGCAGAACCACACCTCTCCGGAGTGCGGGCCACCGGTATCGACATCATCAGTACACCGGAACGTGCAGCAAAAGTTCATGCGGAAATCGGCCGCCGCTACGGCAATCAGCTGTCTCTGCTGGATTTCCCCTCCGTCACCGCCGTGCATTCGGCCGGGGCAAGTAAAGGCAACGCACTCGAAGTGCTGGCAGCGGAAATGGGTGTTGACCGCGGAGAGGTACTCGCTATCGGCGACAGTGTCAACGACGTCTCGATGCTGGCGTGGGCAGGACACAGTGCCGCGCCCGAACACTGTGATGGATACGCCCGGGCCGCTGCCGGAGAAATTCTGCCGGGCGCCGGTATCGAAGGTATCGTCGCCCTGCTCCAGGCCGTTGCTGACCAATCGCACTGAAACTGCAGTTCCCGCAGTGACAGCACAGATCACTGAATGCAGGCGGGCTCAGGTCCCCCGAAAAACGCCAGATTGAGTCCTGACATTTCTCCCGGACATTGAAAATCCAAACGGGGTCGCAGACGCAGGCAATCCGAACGTCTACTTTCAGGCTCCATGAAGGAACCCTGCTCATGAATCTCCGCTGGCTTGTGTTGACAGTCATGCTGACTCTCACCGGCTGCGCCGGTGTGAACCAGCATTCCGGATCCGCGCAGGACGGGACCATCCCGACCAGCCCGCGCCAGACCGCGAAACATGCAGCGGATACCGATGCTTCTCCGGACGCAGCCTCACAACACTGCATGGCACTGGTGATGTACTGGGAAGCCAGAGGCGAAGGTCACCTGGGAATGGTCGCCGTGGGTGAGGTGGTCATGAACCGGGTCAGAAGCGACGCTTTCCCGGATACCCCCTGCGATGTGGTCTATCAGGGGGGAGAGACGCCCCCCTGTCAGTTCTCCTGGTGGTGCGACGGCAAGAGTGACCGGCCACGGAATCAGCAGCAATGGCTCGTCGCGGTCAGCACCGCAACAGACGTGCTGGCTGACCGGACCGCAGACCCGACCGGAGGCGCGCTGTTTTTTCACAGTTCAGCCATCCGCAGACCGTGGCAGAGGCTGGAGACGGCTCGTATCGGTGGTCACGTTTTTTATCGATGATTACCGGCTGACAAGGCTGCAGCACTCGAAGACGCCGTTCGGAAAAACGCAGAGTGGCCGTAAGCAAACCGTCTGGTCGTTAACGTCGGCTTGTTAATTCAAGGTTCAGTGACAGGTTCATTCTGATACTCTTCTCCCGACACTTCTGTTGCCGGGAACATCCAGCATGAGCTATGACGCTGACAATCCATTTGCAAAAATACTCCGCGGCGAGGCTCCTGCCTCCATCGTTTTCGAGAACGATCATGCCCTGGCATTCATGGACCTGATGCCGCAGGTTGAGGGACATACACTGGTGATTCCCCGCAGCCCGTGTCAGGATCTGTTTGACATTGAACCGGACGTGCTGGCTGGGACGATCCGTGCAACGCAGATCGTGGCGAAGGGGGTAAAAAAGGCATTTGCCGCACCCGGGATCATGATAGCGCAACTCACTGGAGCCGCTGCAGGCCAGACCGTGTTCCACCTGCATTTCCACATTCTGCCCCGGTTTGAAGGCATTGAGTTTCGATTGCATGCAAGCCGTCTGGAAGATCGCGACAGGCTCGATGCCCTTGCCGAACGGATTCGATCCGCACTGCCGGAGCACTGAAACATTACCGCTTTTACGGTTCGGGCCGTCGTGCTATTTATGAACAATGGAACTGATACTGATTCGACACGGCCTGCCTCAGCACATTGAGACCCGGGACGGCACACCCGCGGATCCACCACTGTCCGATATTGGTCGAACCCAGGCCGACCGGATGGCAACCTGGCTGCAGCACGAGTCGATCGACCATCTTTATTCCAGTCCGATGGCTCGCGCTCTGCAGACAGCAGAACCACTCGCCAGGGCTCAGAGCCTCGACATCGAAACCCGGGAGGGCGTTGCCGAATTTGACCGGCACTCCGCTACCTATGTGCCGGTAGAAAAGCTCAAGGAAATTGATTACGAGCGCTGGCGCGCCCTGATGCAGGGTGACGTCGACGTCGACTTTGCGGAATTCAGCGAGGACGTGATTGAAACGCTGGAGGCAATTGTGGAGAGCAATCCCGGCAGACGGGTAGCCGTCACCTGCCACGGCGGCGTCATCAATGTCTGGACCGCCCACGTCATCGGCTTTGCACCGAGAATGTTTTTCAATCCCGACTACACCAGTATCAACCGCTATCAGTGTGCCCGCAGTGGTGAGCGCTCAGTGATCACACTGAACGAAGCGGTACACCTGCGGGAAGTACAGGGTTAGCTGCCGGAATTCTGCGACAGCGTCGTCTGAGGTTCCTGCAGCCGGATGGATCCGCCTGAGCTGCGAATGTACAGCAACGGTCCGCCACCGTTGATGTCCCCTTCCAGCCTGGACCTGGCCAACTTGCCGCGAACCGTTACCGGCAACTCAGTCTCAATACTGCCACCGCTGGCGCGGGCTTCGAGCGTGAGTGCAACCAAGGGATCCACCGTCACGGTTATCGAACCTCCGGAGGCGGTCAGCCGGCAATCCGCCTCCGGCTGCTCGACGATATAGGCCCGGATGTTGCCACCGGAAGTGGTTGCGCTGAGAACACCATAGACTTCGTCGATTCCGATGTTGCCTCCGGACGTTTTCGCCGTAACGGAACCGGAGCCACGTGCAACGGTAATATTCCCGCCCGATGTGCTGGCTTCGATATTGCCGTCCACCGTGCCGATCGTGATATTGCCGCCGGAAGTTTTCAGATCCGCGTTGCCAATCGTGCTTTCCAGATGTATCGAGCCGCCGGAGGTATCCCCGGTGACGGGTCCGGAAACCTGCTCGAAACTCAGATTTCCACCGGACGTGGCCGCTTTGATTTCACCGGCAACAGCGCTGACGCTGACATCGCCACCGGAGGTGTCCAGATCCAGATCGAAACTGGCAGGCAGTGTAACCGCGATCTTCAGCCCCCGCGAAAACCAGCCCCGGTGGGGCTTCCGGCGTTTGATTTCGCCGCTGATCAGGTTGCCGTCGGCCTGGAATTCGATCCGGTAATCTTTTTCGATGGTTGCGGCATCGTCATTTCCCCGTGTGATCTCGACGTGAAATTCGTCGTTTGCACCACCCTGTACCGAAATACTGGCGCCATCCGCGCGCAGCGTCAGCCCGCCACCCGTTTCCGCAGCGAAATTCCGGCTCACCCCGGCGGCGTGGGCGAGGCCGCTGCAGATCAGCAGGGTGCAGATTAAAGCCGCAGGCGGCAGGCGGAATCGTTTCAGCATGATGATTTTCCTGATCTGAAAAACAGTTTCACTTGAAGTAAAGATGCGCGCTGGCGCGCAAACGGTTGCAGAACAACAGAATATTTCACGATAACGGTCGAGCACGACGATCTGAAGTCCCAGACGCTGCGTCAAGTCTTGCACTGAACATGCAGCAGGGAATCATGCGGGAATCGCCCTGATCTGTCAGACCTCTAGACAGGTGACGCCGGATCCATGCCAAGCAGCACCCCTCCACCCAGACGCTCGGTAAACAGTGCCAGCGCCCTGCGCGGCACGATGAACAGGCGCGGTTCCGGAACGGGCCCGGCAACGAGCCCGTTGAGAAACACCCAGTCGGCATGCATCACACCGGTTCCCCAGCCCCAGCGTCCGGAAATCCGGTAGCCGTCTTCTACCTGCTCTGCCGTTCCTTTCGGGGTAATGCTCGCCGGCGCCAGGATGTAGGGCTGAGTGCCGAATATCTCCTGCTGTGTTTCCGTCGGAAACTGCGCCAGCATCCAGTTGTGCTCCATGTAGAAGGTGGTGACCCAGCCAGTGGACGTACAGGCTTCGCTTATTGCAAGGCCGACATCGATGAAGGTGTCCGGGTCGATTTCAAAGCCACCAAACTGTTTCGGGACATAGGAGCGGAACACCCCGGTTTCAGCCAGCGCAGAAATGACAGCGTCCACCGGTTTACGCTGCGCTTCGGCCGCGGCGGCGTTCTCCGCAATCAGTGGCTTGAGCGTCTGCACTGCAGCCAGCATTTCCGCAACTGCCGGCAAGTGTGATTGTTGGGTCATGGGCGGTCCTCCTGCTACCGGAGATTCTTGAGTTCTTGACATCTTTCTGTCAAAAACTTGACAATAATCGGATGGTTGACCGCACCCGCGAACCCCATGGGGTAGTACGCACCAGCCCGGATCATGACTTCCTGCTGACAGACCTGCTGCATGCCGTGTACTGGTTCGATGAGGGTCTGCAGGCACATCTGGAGGCGGCCGGCTGGCCACGCATGAGCCGGACCAAGTCCATGATTCTGATCAACATCGCAGACGGTGTTACCCGCCCGATACAGATTGCCGCCAATCTCGGCATCAGCCGTCAGGCTGTACACCTGGCGCTGGTGGATCTGCAACGAGACGGCCTGGTCCTGATCGGACCGGACCCAGCAGACGGCCGGGCAAAACGGGTGAGCTTCGCCGCTGACCAGCGCGGTGAAGACATGCGCAAAGATGCGCTGCACAGCCTGCGCAGGATTGAGCATATCCTCGAACAACGCCTCGGATCCCGTCGCTTTGCGATTCTGCGGGAGGTGATGCGCGCGGACTGGAAGGATCCGATTACGCCGGATGCACCGAAACGCCAGAACTGAACCATCCCGGTCAGATCAAAGAATCAGCAGCCATAGCACCCGGACCGCTTCTTGGCACGGCTCGTGCTTCACTGCTGTCGAGGCAGACGAACAGACGTTTTCTGCCGGTAGAACGCACAGTTTCAGTGCGTTGACCCAACAGGCCCACATCCGCTGCCTCATGTTGCAGCAAGCGAGTTCCCGATCATGCAGAAGCTGGGATTAACCGATGCATCGTTCCTGTACCTGGAAAGGCACGGCGCACCCATGAACATCGCCTCTCTACAGAAATTCAAACTACCGCAGAACGACCCGGACATGAGTGCCTACTTCCGTCGTCTGAAAGGTTATCTGTCGCGCCGGGTGCACGGCGTCGAATTCATGACCCGGCGCCTGAAATGGACACCTTTTGATCTGGACCAGCCAGTCTGGGCGAGCGATCCGGATTTCAATATCAGCAATCACCTGTTTCGAACCCGCCTGGCTTCGCCGGGCAGCCAGCGCCAGCTGGAGAGACTGGTGGCGAGCCTGCATGAACAGCCGCTGGACCGGCACAGGCCGCTGTGGGAGATGCACCTGATCGACGGACTCGAAGACGGTACGTTTGCGCTTTACACAAAAATACACCACAGCGCGGCAGACGGAATATCCGCGCGCACGCTGCAGAACGTGCTCTACTCCAACGCGGCTGATGTCAATCCGAAACCAGCACCGCGCAGCACCGCCGATCAGCCCGATGGAATCACACTGGTCTTCGACGCGCTGCTGAACCTGTCTGCACAGCCTCTGGAAACAATGACGCGCTTCGGCGCGCAGCTGCGTTCGTTCGGCCGGGTGACGGATCGGCTCCGCAACGGCACCGCGGGCGCGGTATCGCAACGAGCGCCGCAGTCTGCTTTCAACGTACCCGTGAGCGACTACCGGACGTTCACCTGCGCGTCGCTGCCGCTTGCACAAATGCGCAGGATCAGCCGCCCGGCGGGTGCCTCCGTAAACGATGTTCTGCTCGCTGTCTGTGCCGGCGGCCTGCGGCGCTACCTCGGGCGGAATGATCAGCTGCCGCAGGAATCTCTGCTGGCCGGCATCCCGGTATCCCTGCGCGCTGCCGGAGACAGCAGCTGCAACAACAGGGTGGCTCTGCTGCGCGCTTCACTGGCAACCGACATCGAAGATCCGCTGCTTCGCCTTGGCGCGATTGCGGAATCCACCCGCGATGGCAAAGCGCTGCTCGACGATGCCCGGGAGCTCGTGCCCGAGAACCTGCATATTCCCGGCCTGCATACTTTCTTCGAGGCCCTGAGTTCGCTGGGTGGGACGCCATCTTCGCAGACGCTGGGAAACGCCTACTGCAACCTTGTGGTATCGAACGTACCCGGCTCGAGGAAAGCGAAGTACCTGCTGGGTGCAGAAATGATCAGCAACCATCCGGTCAGCATTGCGGCGGACAACTATGCGCTGAACATTACTGTGCAGCGCTATCTGGACAGACTCGACCTGGGCATCACCGCATGCCTTGAGGCTTTGCCGGACGTCGAAGCCCTGTGCGAGGATCTGCTGGCAAGCTGGAGCGAGCTGCGCGCCGCTGGCGCAACAGATTCTTCTGATCAGGTACCGGACGCTGCCTGACCCGTTCCCATAAAGACGCCCGTGACCGGGCCGGAATACGGGTTCAGTTCGGCTGATCGACCGGACAGAACTTGGATTCCAGATCCAGCACCATCAGTAACCGGCCGAATCCGATGAACTGACCGATCATCATGCCGAGTTCCAGGATCTGTTCGTCGGTGAAGTGCTCCCGTAAGCGATCAAAGAATTCGTCATCCATATTGTGGTGGTCCAGCGCCATACGATCGGCGTATTCGAGCGCCATGTTTTCGGCTGCGCTGAAACTGTTGGTCGGCTCGTCCAGCTCGGCAATCTTCTCTTCGGTCAGGTTGTGTTCTGCACCCTGCAGAAGCCGTGCATTCAGTCACGTAAAGCAGTCGTTGTGACGGGCAATTTTCAGGCGCACCAGTTCGATCAGTTCTTCTGATACAGATCTTCCCGCCCGTGCCGGCAGGTAAAACTGGAAGTAGCTGTCAAACAACGCCTGGGCATTGGCGAGTCCGCGCATCGTGGATGAATCGGCACCGCCGGCCTCCAGAGCCTGCACGGCCTGCAGCACATGTGGTTGCAGCTCATTGTCCTGTTTGAGTGCGATCCGAGCCATTGAAAATCTCCGCTGTTATCAGGCAAACGGCTTTTCCGCATTCTAACCCAAACCAGCTGTCACAACGGGCGAAATCATACGCAACGACACCGTTATTGTGTTCGAATGGCAGTCTCCAATCCGGAATCCCGCGATGACGCGTTCCGAAAGTGCACTTCTGTTGGCTTCTCTTCTGCTGTCGCTGACGGCAGCCGCGGGCACCGCTGCAGAAAGACCCAACATCGTCCTGCTGCTGGTGGATGATGCCGGCTTCATGGATTTCGGCGGCTACGGCGGGGAAGCCGCCACACCCAACATCGATCAGCTGGCTGAGCGTGGAGTGCGGTTTACCAACTATCACACCTCGCCGCTGTGCGCGCCATCAAGAGCCATGCTGCTGACCGGTCTCGACAGCCATCGAACCGGAATCGGTACGATCCCGGAGGTGCTGACGGAAGAACAGGCCGGCAATCCGGCCTACGCAATGCGGCTCTTACCGGGGGTGGACACCATCGCCGATCGTTTATCGGCTGCCGGCTATCAGACCTTCATGACCGGCAAATGGCACCTCGGCCGGGGACCTGGTGATCTGCCGGACTCACATGGATTCAGGCGCTCATTCGCGCTGGATGCCTCCGGCGCAGACAACTGGGAACAGAAATCCTACATTCCTTTCTACAAAGAGGCGCCGTGGTTCGAAGACGGTCAACCCGCCGATCTCCCTGATGATTTCTACTCGTCGGAATTTCTGGTCGACAGAATGATCGAATACCTGCAGGCGGGATCTGACACCAGCCCCTTCTTTGCCTACATCGCCTTCCAGGCTGTTCACATTCCCGTTCAGGCGCCCCCTGAGTTCACTGATCGTTACACCGGGGTCTATAGCGATGGCTGGCACGCCACGCTGCAACGCCGTTTTCGGCGGGCCAGCGAGCTCGGCCTGGTACCGGAGGGCGCGACCATCCCGGCCATGCACCCGAGTCTGCGCAACTGGTCGGATCTGACTACACAGGAGCAGGCACTCTACGAGCGCAGCATGATGGTAAACGCCGGCATGCTCGAAGCGATGGACTTTCACATTGGCAGGCTGGTGGAGTATCTGCGCGCAACCGGCAAGTTCGACAACACAATTTTCTTTGTCACTTCAGACAACGGTCCGGAGTTCAGCGACCCGGCAACGGCCGCCAGCTTCCGCCTGTGGATGAGTCAGAATGGCTACAATCGTGAGCTGGACACGCTCGGCGAGCGCGGCAGCCTGGTCGCCATCGGACCCGAATGGGCCAGTGCGGCAGCGGTGCCTGGCTCGCTGTTCAAGTTCTACACCACCGAAGGGGGCACCCGGGTACCGCTGATCATCAGCGGACCGGGCATCGACACCCGGGGTTTTACCAACGGCCTGAACTTTGTCACCGACATCGCGCCGACGATTGCCGATCTTGCGGGTATCGCCGGCGATGATCGGATCGATGGCCGCAGCCTGCGGCCCCTCCTCGATAGCACTGCAGACGCCACTTACGCGGATGAGGATATCGTTGCGATGGAAGTTGCCGGTAACGCCGCAGTGTTCCAGGGTCATCACAAACTGACGCGCATCACGCTGCCGCACGGTGACGGCCACTGGCGTCTGTATGACCTGCACCGGGACCCGGCGGAGTCGCGGGACCTGTCTGCTGAACTGCCCCAGCTGCGTTCTCAGCTGCTGCAGGCGTATGCCCGATACGCGGCCAACGTCGGCGTCGTCGAGCTGCCCGAAGCTTTCGATATCACCGCACAGCTCAGCCACAACGTCCTCAACAGGCTGCTGGCCAACAACACCTGGCTGGCCTATCTTCTCGCCGGGCTGATCTGGGTATTGCTGTTTCTGCTTGCCTACGTCGTGAAACGACGTCGACAGGCTGACTAGCTGCGGCGGCTGAACGACAGGGTCAGCGCCGGTTCACCTGCAGAATCGAGCGGTAACCCTGTGAGCGGGAAATCAGACTTTGACCAGATGATTTGCACCCTGCTCGGTCACATAGGCTGCTGCAAGCCGTTCACCACCACCCTGCTGCACAATGCTGTCGACGAACCAGAACTCGCCGCGGGTCCGCTCGGCATCGATATCGAGCAACAGATAGCCGTGTTCACGCAGGTTGACGTAGCGAATGTGCGGGCGGGTTTCGACAATCGTCTTCTCCCGATCTTTCAGTTCCCCGGCTTCACCTTTCGGTCCGGGAGACGTCACTGACGTCGTCACCAGTTCCACTGCCAGCGAACCGCGGCCGGTAGCGGGATCATAAGCGCTGCTGAACGGGTCCGGTGTGATGTCCATGGCCCAGGCGGTGTGAATGTCCCCGGTCAGTATCACCACATTGTCGATGTGTTCCTGCGCCAGCTGATCGAGGATCAGCGCACGGGAACGGGGATAACCGTCCCACTGATCAAGGTTGAGCAGCACATGGTCATCATCCACCAGTTGGCCGAACATCAACTGCTGGCCAAGCAGACGCCAGGTAATGCCGTTGCGGACTGACGCGCGCAGCTGTTCAGCCAGCCAGGCCTGCTGATCGAAGCCCAGAATGGTTCGGGTTTCATCCGCCAGCCCGGATTTGTCGTTGCGATCGTCGAGCTGACGGCTGCGGCCGTACAGTCGGGTATCCAGCATTATCAGATCTGCAAGCTGACCGAAACGGAAGCTGCGGTAAATGAAGGGTCCGTTTGCGGAGGGTTGTTCCCGTATCGGCAACCATTCGTGATAGGCCTGCAAGGCGGCAGCGCGGCGGCTGGGCCAGTTCCCTTCATCAAGTTCGGGGTTGTGATTTTCAGCACCGTCGCGCCAGCTGTTATTGGCACTTTCGTGATCGTCCCAGACGCAGATCCACGGATGTTGCCGGTGCGCCTGCTGCAGGTCCTGATCCGATTTGTACTGCGCGTGCCGGGTTCGATAGTCCGCCAGCGTGACCGTTTCTTTTGCCGGCAGATGGGCGCGGCCGAACTGCGCGCCGTCGCCGTATTCGCCAGGTGCATACTCATAGAAATAGTCACCGAGATGCAGTACCGCATCGAGTTCGTCACGTTCGGATATCCGGGCATAGGCATTGAAGTAGCCGAACGGCAGATTCGAACAGCTGACGACAGCGAAGCGCAGCTTTGCAACAGTATGCTCCGGCAGCGTTCGCGTTCGGCCAAGCGGGCTCTCCTGCCCGGCGGCAGCAAAGCGATAGTAGTAGGTGCGTCCGGGCGACAGCCCCAGCGCGTCCACTTTGACGGTGTGGTCGCGTTGCGGCAGCGCAGTCACCACACCCTGATTGACGATTCTGCGCAGTTCGGGATCAGCGGCGATGATCCAGCGCACCGGCACAGCTTCATCAGCCGGCCGGGTAACGCGGGTCCAAAGTATGACCCGATCAGACAACGGATCACCACTGGCAACCCCGTGTTGAAAAATGTCCCTGCTGCCTGCAGTACTGGCAGCACCCGCCACCCGGGCGCCGAACACGGTGCCACTGCCCGCAGCAGCCGCACCGGCGGCAGCAGTGCCGAGGAAGGTTCTACGTGTCGCCATACTCAGTTACCCGTTGCTGTGCACAATCCGCTGGCGGACTTCACCGATTCATCTGGCATGCAACATCACCGGCATGTGGCTGTAGCCCATGACGAAGTTGGAGCGTACACGTTCCGGCTCATCCAGCACTTCGATGTGTTCAAAGCGCTTGAGAATTTCTTCCCAGAGAATCCTCAGCTGCATCTCGCCGAGCCGGTTGCCCATGCAGCGGTGAATGCCGTAGCCGAACGAGATGTGCTGGCGGGCATTCGGCCGGTTAATGATGAGTTTGTCAGGATCGGTAAAAACCGCCTCGTCCCGGTTGCCGGAGATGTACCACATCACCACCTTGTCTCCGGCACTTATCTGCTTGCCGCCCAGTTCTGTATCTTCGAGCGCCAGCCGCCGCATGTGCGCGAGCGGTGTCTGCCAGCGGATGATTTCGGAGACCATGTTCGGAATCACGGTCGGATCAGCGCGCAGCAGATCGAACTGCTCCGGAAACCGGTTCAGGGCATAAACGCCGCCGGATATTGAATTGCGGGTGGTATCGTTGCCGCCAACAATCAGCAGCACCAGATTGCCCAGGTACTCCATCGGCTCCATGTCCTGAAACGCCTCGCTGCGGGCCATCATGGAGACAAAATCGTCACCATCGCTGCCTTTGCGCTCGACCCAGAGCCGGTTGAAATACTCAAGGCATTCCATCAGTTCCGCCATGCGCTCCTCTTCGGTCATATTTGAAGCACCGACGAGTGCCGGAGAAGACGTCGCGGCATCAGACCAGCGGGTGAGATTGCGGCGCTCAGCGAATGGGAAATCGAACAGCGTGGCGAGCATCTGGGTGGTCAGTTCGATGGCAACGGTATCGACCCAGTCAAACCGTTCACCAATCGGCAGGCTGTCCAGAATTGCGCAGACCCTCTGCCGGATCAGAGGTTCGAGCTTTGCCAGATTGCGGGGTGCGACCGCACCTGTCACGCCTTTGCGCTGTTCGTCGTGGCGCGGCTGATCCATGGCAATGAATTGCGGCAGGATCTGATCTGGCGGCAGATCACCGATGACAATCACCGGTTCCGACGAAAAGATCCGATGATTGGTATCGACGTGTTTGATGTCATCAAAGCGGGTCACACTCCAGAATGGTCCGAACGGGCTTTCCGGCGTGTAATGGACCGGGTCATTTTCCCGCAATTCTCTGAACAGCGACCAGTGATCACCACTGGGATAGAGTCCGCTGTTGGACGGATCAAGTGCGTCTGGATGTGTCACTGTGACGGTATCAACGGCTTCTGTCATTTCCCCTGCTCCCGCTGGCTGGCCATTCAGCGACTACTTTGCCTGCAAGCGGCAGCTGGGTCTACCAGCCGGCCTGCAGACCGGCAGGAGTCTAAACCCGCCGACGTAGTGAACCGGGCTAAGGCTACAAACAGCGACAGCGCAATCAGGGTTTCTGCGCCAGGCGGTAGGTGCGTGCCGCGGTGCCGCTGAAGATATCGGTTTTCTCCGTTTCACTCAGGCCCGCTTTCGCCGCGATCCGTTTGAACAGGTTCCACAGCGTGCGGTAGGAGACACACTCCCTGTCCACCGGAAAGTTGCTTTCAAACATGCAGCGGTCGGGACCGAACGCTTCGATCACACAGCTGTACCAGGGATACAGCAGTTCACACAGGGCTTCAGAACCCAGAGGTCGATCCAGCTGATTCATGTGGAAACCGGGCTCCCAGGGGCCCACCCGCTGCTGCGCACCGCCGACTTTCATGACCACATTAGGGCAGGAAGCGATGGCGTTAATCGACTCACGCCACTGCGCGAAATTTTCCGACCCTGCATCCGGATCTACCCTGCCACCGAGATGGTTGACAATGATCGGGACATCCGGCCGGGCACGCGCGAGATCCGCAAGCCGTTCCAGTCGCTGATGATCCGGTGAGTAGTTGTCGAAACTCAGGTTGTACTTGGCAAGCAGCGCATAACCCGCCATGAATTGATCATTCAGATCTTTAGGAAACGCAGTGCGGATGCCGCGGAAGTTCGGCGAAGCATTCAGATGTGCCAGCAGCACCCGTTCGACGTCTTTTCCTGTGCGCAGGTCCGCTGCGCTGAAGATCCCGGCACACAGCTGAGTTGGCCCGTACAGGCCGGAACGACTCATTGCGGCAATACCGTTGGCAAACTCCGTTTCTCCAACCGGCTTGAGTTCATCCGGCCCATCAGCACGGTAAAACGCATTACATTGCGCGAAGACCGTCTGCACAACGTTGTGCCCGGACTGCAGAATGTCATTGGCGAATTCCTCACACAGATAGATCTTCTGCTGAAAACTCAGAAACGGCTCAGCGGTCATCCTGCGCAGATCCCACAGGTGATGGTGTGGATCAATGATCGGCAGCTCGGGTTCTACTACCGGCTCTGCGGTCTCCTGTTCCAGCCAGGTGTCGATCCGGGCATTGTCAGCTTGTATCGCCACGATGAATCTCCCTGCAGAGTCAGACCATTTCTGGCGCATCATGGATACGAAAGCAAGCGCTGATTAGAAACCCAGGTTTCGTGCTGGTTTGCTTGAGCTACACTCGGCCAGGTTACCGCGAGCATAGGTATGACAGCAGAGCGATGAACAAACGACCATTCGGCAGCACAGGCATCGAGGTTTCAGAGCTGGTCTTCGGCGGCGGGATGGTGGGCGGCTTACTCATCGAAGCGGACGACGAGACCAGGCGGACCGCCGTGGACATGGCAATCAGTGGGGGCATCAACTGGTTCGATACGGCAGCCTCCTACGGTCAGGGAAGATCCGAGACAGCGCTCGGCTGGCTGTTGTCCGAGCGGGCCGAATCGGTCAATATCTCCACCAAGTTCGCCATCGATACCAGGAACCTGCGTGATCTCACAGGTCAGATCGAGGCGAGTCTGACGGCCAGTCTCGAGCGCCTGCAGCGCAACTCGGTAACGCTTTTGCAGCTGCACAACCATATTGGCGAAAAGACGGCAGGCAGAGTGCTGGCGGCAGACGACATTCTGCAAAACGGTGGTGTGCTCGATGCGCTGGAGGGGTTCAAGGCGCAGGGGCTGATCGAACACTTCGGCATTACCGCGCTGGGTGAGCCCGAAAGTATCTGCCGGGTGATCGAGACCGGCCGGATCGCGTCCGCCCAGGTGTATTACAACCTGCTCAATCCCAGCGCAGGTCGGCAACTGCCACCAAGCTGGCCGGTGTTCGACTTTACCGGCGTGCTGGCTGCCTGTGAGCAGAATGGTGTCGCCGCCATGAACATCCGGGTCCTGTCAGCCGGGGTCATCGCCAGCGACGCCCGCAAGGGCCGGGAGCGACCACTGACGCCGGGCGATACTGTCGAGACTGAAACTGCTAAAACGCAGGCGATGTTCGCGGCACTCAGTGATCGATTCGGCACCAGAGCGCAGACCGCCATCCGCTTTGCGCTGGCAGAACCAAGGCTTTCCTGCATTGTGGTTGGCCTGGCGGAGCTCGCCCATCTACGCGAGGCGCTCGCGGCGGCCGCGATGGGTCCGCTGGACGCTGCTGCACTCTCGGCAATCGAGGCGGCGTACCAGACCGGCGGCGACTCCCCGCAGCAGTAGAACCTGTTCGGCCCTGGCCTCACATCGTCACGTCGGCGCCGTGAGAGAAGACTCCGCGATGGGCATATAGCGGCGCCCCTGCGCCGACGCAACACTCTCCATCAGCAGCAGACGCCGCACGGTAAAAGACATGTCAATTGCAGTCGGCGCCATCTCGAAGCGGCGTCGGCCACGGATCCGTGCCAGTGTCAGATGGGGCCGCCATGGGCGCCCCTCCTCCGGCAGTCCCAGGCTGCGGCAGCGGGCTTCCAGGTCTTCGACTATGCCGCGTGCGCCAGAGTGGACCGGGCCTGTTGCCGCGACCACCAGAGGACGTTGCGCCGTCGGAAAGACTTCCAGCTGCGTGAGAGACTGCTGGAAACACCCATGGCCCGTCATTGCGTCCAGACAGTCCTGCAGTTCTGCAACCACAGATGGCTCCACATCGCCGACGAAACGCAGGGTCAGATGCCAGTTTTCCCGCTCGAGCCAGCGCAGCCGCGGATTCCCGTCAGCCTGCAACGGCGCAATGGCTGCGTCCAGCAATTCCCGGGTCGCATTATCCGGTATCACTGCAAAGAAGACGCGCTGCTTCATTGCGCCGTTTACTCCGTTACCATATCCGTATTCCAGTGTGTGGACTCAACATGCCTAAGCTCTCAATTTCCGAACTTGACGACTTTCTGAATACACCCGGCGTACTGATGCGCGTGGCCGTCGTCCGCGAGGATGGCAGTCCTCTGGTGACACCAATCTGGTTCCTTTATGAAGACGGCTGCATCTACTTTACCCCACGCGAAAAGTCCTCATGGTTCGCCTGCCTGCGCCGCGACCCGCGTGTCGCGCTGTGCATCGATGAACAGCCCCTGCCCTATCGCAAGGTCATCATAGAAGGTGCGGCGGAGCTGGTACACGATGTTGGCGAAGATGATCTGTGGCGGGATCAGTATCGGCGCATCGCACAGCGTTACGTTGATCCGGAAGGGGCGGAAGCCTATGTTCAGAACACCATCGATCAGCCACGGGGACTGTTCCGGGTGCCGCTTGCGAATGCGAAAGTAACAAGCTGGCGCATGCCTGTAGAAGGGGAAGACGGTATGGGCATATGGCATGACCGCTACTACCTACCCGGCACCCGGTTTTAAGTCGCCACCCACCACCGGTAGTCGTGCGGTGGCAACCCGTGCCTCCTAGATACCCAGCACGGGTTGGTCTTTCCAGACTTCCCGCTCAGCCCGGCGCGGATCGTTTTCCACCGCACAGGGCACGTTGAACAACATCGTCGCACGCTTGTCAGCGTCGTATGCCGGCCACTGCGGCAGGCCCGGGCCGTTGGGATCGCCGTTGCGGGCAAAGTTCACCCACGCGCTGCTCATGGATTGTGCCAGTTGATAGCGCTCATCTCCGCTGCCGGTGAACGGCGCTATGTCCGGATTGTTGAAAACAAACGGAATCTCCAGAGCATGGGCCGCTTTGAACAGGCCACCCATGGCGTTGCTCTCAAACGTGAACAGATACATGAAGACCGGCGCGCCACCAGCCGCAGCTTTACGCTCCGCGAGTTGTATTGAACGCAGCCGGGTGCCTTCACTGCGGATGCCGATATACAGGTCCCAGGGTGTTGCGTCGGGTCGCTCCCGGCGGTAGACCGCCAGAACCTCATCGCGACGGTCCCCCAGCATCCGTTCCAGGCGCTTAAGCAGATCCTCCTCGGACAGTTTCCGACGTTTGGGATCTCCGGCGGCAAACAGCGCCGATTCATCTTTGTTGGTCCCGATCATGACAGGCACCTGAACAGATGGAGGTGCTGCTACCGGGTCGAAGGGATGGGCTGGCAGATACAGGCCGTCTACAACCGGCCGCAGCGCCATGGCGCTGCCGAGGTCGCGACCGGTTGTCGCCGTCATGCCCGCAACCAGCTCGGCAGACGGCACATTCTGCAACTGGCGGACATCTTTCGCGCCGAGGTTGAAATGACCCAGCAGTTTCAGCGCATATTCGCTCGCCCGCCCCGGATCCTGACCCTGCAGACCGGGCCCGCTCTGAATCACCGCTCGGTGAAAGAGTCCCTGTGCCTTCGGCATACCCAGCAGGGTGCTGACCTTGGCACCGCCCCCGGACTCACCGAATATTGTTACATTGTCCGGGTCCCCGCCGAAGCCGGCGATGTTGTCGCGAACCCACTCGAGTGCCAGTACCGCATCCAGCATGCCGGCAACCCCGGATCCGGCGAATTCTTCACCGGCGATGTCTGCAAGGTGCAGGTAGCCGAATACGTTGAGACGATGATTGATGGTAACGACCACAACATCGCCTGATTCCGCCAGTTTTGCGCCGCTGTACCAGCCTTCCGAACCGGACCCCTGCGCAAAGCCGCGGCCATGCAGCCAGAACAGTACCGGACGCTTCGCACGGTCGCTGGCAGGCGTCCAGACATTCAGCGACAGACAGTCTTCCGTCAGCGGCAGATCAGGCAGGGGGCCGATGGTTTTTTCGTCCGCCAGACGGTTGGTTCCTGCCAGGCTTCCTGTCTGAGGGCACACGGCTCCGAATTTGTTCGCTTCCCGCACACCGGTCCATGCAGCAGCCGGGGACGGCGGTTTGAATCGATGTTCGCCATCTGTCGGCGCGCCGTAAGGAATCCCCCTGAATACCAGCACTTCCTGCTCACGCCCGCCGGCCAGGGCTCCCAGCGAAGTTTCAACCACTACTGACTTGTCTTCAGACATATCGACTCTCCCGTTCCGATATCAATCCATTTCCGAGCCCTGCGATGATACCTCACTCAATCTGACCAGCGCGGTTATCAGGAGGACCGCGCTGAGCGGTTTGTAGACAATGAGATCGCAGAACTCTGCCAGCTGTGCTCGGGCAGAAGCTGACTGATCAAAGGTCATGACGGCAATTCCCGCTGCTCCACCCTGCTCGCGGATCCTTTCCACCGCGCGCCTTGCGCCGTCTCGACCGGTAAAATGCTGATCGATGATCACCGCAGCTTCCGGCAGCTGCTGTTGATGGGCTGACAGTTCATCCATGGTCGTCAGCAGCGATACAGGCAAGCGGACATTTGCCACCAGCCGGGCTATCTGATCGAGCTGGTGTTTCTCAGATTCCAGCACCAGCACTGCCGGCACCCGCATCTGCCTGATACCGACGATGGGGATGACCAGTTCAAACAGGCTGCCTCTATCCGGCCATGATTGCGCCAGCAGACTGCCACCCATCCGCATTGCCAGCTGTGCAGCGATTCCGAGCCCGACACCGGTTCCTGCGACTGTCGAACCCAGACGATGTGCCTGTTCCGGTGCTGTCATCAGCACTTCGAGATCTGCCTCTGTAATACCCGGGCCTGAATCCCAGACCTGAAAGCGCAGTGCTCTGCCCTGGGTTCTGCAGCCAACCAGCACTCGTCCTCCCACGTTGGCGTACTTGATGGCATTACTGACGAGATTACTCAACACTCGTAGAACCAGTACCGCATCGCAGACGACGGCCGCCGGAGATTCCCTGATTCTCAGCTGAATATTCCGCTCACTGGCAGCGTCTTCATGAATCAGCTTCAACGGACTCAGTATAGAGGTGGCTGTTTGCAGCTGAAGTGCCAGAACGGTATCTGCAATCCCGCCGCTGCGGGAACCGTGCATCGTGGTCGTCAGCGTGTTATTCAGATGTTCGGCTACTGCTTCAAGTTCTCCGGCGACACGCAGATTCTGGGCCATTGAAACCTCATCCCGTAAGCCCGCCGCAAAGCTTCGCAATGCACCTACCGACTGGCGGGCGTCATGCCCGGCGGCCAGCAGCAGACGGCCCTTCTCGGCGAGATCCTGCAGTGCCCACTGCCGTTCTTCCGCCAGACGCATTGCGCGCTGCGATTCCTCCAGCTGCGCTGTCAGACTTTCGTTCAATGCCTGTTGTGATCGTAGATTTTCTTCCCTGAGCGTCCGGACCCGCAGCGCTATCGCGAGCGCGAGGAAGAGCGCTTCAAAATAGACGATGGCGTAACTCTGTTCACCCATCGGAATCGTGTCGACCACGCCCAGGAGTACCAGCATCAGCGTGATCATGTAGGAGGACATCACGGTCCAGGCAATGGCAATCGGCCAGTAGTTACGTTCCCAGCGAAACGTGGCAAAGAACGCCAGCAGCGGCAGGGTCAGCCAGCTGATGATTGCCGCCAGATATATGGCATACAGCGCTATCCTGCGATCAAATCCGGACACCCAGAAATCCAGCGGCGAAAGCGCCATGCCTGCGAAAGCCAGCATCACAGCCAGCTTGAGTATCCGGTCTACCCGGCTTGCGTTGGCAGCCGTGTCAAAAAACAGCCTGGCGAACTGCGCCATCGATCCGACAAAAACAGCAACAGTCAACGGGGAAAAAATCCTGCCGAACTCCGGGTTGTCCGGCCACAGATAAATTGTCGTCAGACCTGCCATATGCGCGAAAAATGCAAAGAAGGACAGCTGAGCCAGGGCGTAGAAAAAAATGATTCCGCGGCCGAGCAGCGCAAACGAAATCGTCGCGTACAGCACCAGCGTGACAACTCCACCAAACAGCAGCAGAAAAACCGCAAACTGATACGCCTGTCTGTCTTCAAAGGACGCCTCTGAAAGCAGCAGGGGCTCGAGGCCGGACCAGTTCGCGCCGCGATAACGCAGATAGAGCACGGCCGTCTCGCCGGCCGCCAGCTGAATTCTGGCGGCGAGCGCACCGAACTCGCGGTAACTCTGCTGAAACGAAACCGGCGAATTTTCGAGCAGGTGTTCGGTGGACCCGGAACGTTCAAGAAAGATTTCTCCTACCGCGACGAGCACGCGATCAGTCGTAAAAATCCAGGTGCCCGCCCGATCGCCGGAATTGCGCAGTACCAGCTTGAGCCAGATTGTCGCGCCGGATACACCCGGGTTGACGATGTCGTGCAGGTTCGGTCTGAATGCGCCGGTTCCGATGGCGTCTTCCAGATTCCAGTCTCTGGACTCATCCTCGGCGATCAGTACCAGTCGTGCGACATCCCCGACGTCCGCACCGGGTCGCAATTCGACAATGCCCTCTTCACTGGCCAGCGCGCTGGTGCTGACAATCAGCATCAGAACCATGCGGATGATCCGGCTGACAGTCCCGATGCGTGTCTGCTCAGTAATTCGTCAACCCCAGCCTGGCGGCAGCGCGCGCCAGTTCCACCGCGCTGTTCACCTGCAGTTTCCGGCGTATGTTTTCGCGATGTTTCTTCGCGGTTTTTACCGAAATTGACAGCAGCGCAGCAACGTTGGCGTTCGACATGCCATCGGCAATCAGAGCCAGAATCTCCCGTTCCCGAGGCGTCAGATGTGACGAGTTTTCCTTCCCGCCTGCAGCGTCCGAGGCAAGAGGCGCCAGCAATTCTGTCACCGCGCTGGATCGATAGAGTCTGCCCGCGCAGACCTCACGTACAGCGCTCAACAGTTCCTCGAGGGGGTCTTCTTTGGATACCAGGCCCTGCGCCCCGAGTGAGGCAGCCCGTTGAAAGTCCAGACCGGTGATCTGACCTGACATGACCACTATGCGCGGCGGTTGTGTCCAGGTCTGCAGACGTTCGAGAACAAGCAAACCGTTCAGTCGCGGCAGTCCGAGGTCCAGCAGCAGCAGATCAGGCTGCAGACGCTCACAGTACTCCAGCGCCTGGTAACCATCCGCAGCAAAACCAACCGCGTCCAGATCGTCCGCCTGCTCCAGCAGGTAGCGAACACCATTGCTGACTACCTCGTGGTCCTCCGCGACAACGACGTGGAAGGGTCGGGAGCCTTTTACCTGATCGACTTCCTGTGACGACACATCCAAAACGGTCTGCCGGTTCATAAACTTCCTGAAGTCTACGAACAGGTCGGTTAATTGTCATCACGGCGGATGTAAGCCTGAACAGGCGTCACGCTGACGGCGGCTGACAGAAGGGTGGAGAATCCCTTCTCCGCAGACGCAGGGAGCGGCTCCGCAGAGGCACTCTCAGCGCCTGTCACCTCCTGGCAAACCGAATGACTGCTGCCAGTCCGGGACTAACTGTTCCGGTACTGCGACGATCTGAAGCTACACGGGTCCCAGGATCTAGAAAATACGCCCTCGGACCTATTCCGACACCACTGATCCGAATCCGGTGGATAGCGATGAGCACCGATTGCAGCAGCAGCCGAAAATGGCCATGCTCAGCTGCCGCACAACCACCTGTGGACCGATGATCATCAGAGCTGGTGACGGAGATATCCCTGTTGTATTGATTCACGGCTCGGGTTCCGGGGCCCGTCAGATGCACAGGCTTGCGCAGCTGCTGGTCGCGGCACAGCCGTCGCTGAAGATCCTCATTCCGGAACTGCATGGCTACGGTGGCGCGGCCGCGCCAGGTGTGCACAATCCCATCGAAGCGCATCTGTCGATCCTCAGCGGCGTCGTCGAGGACCTGGCACAGAGCTGTTACTTCATCGGTCACTCGATGGGGGGATTTCTCGCGCTGAAACTTTCAGCTTTGCTCACCGCCACTACAGGCGCGGTAGAACCCGCCGGCGTGGTGGCGATCGAACCTACCGCCTTCGGCGTTCTGCTGGACGGTCCGGACGATGCCGTGCGTCAGGAAGATCGGGACATTCTGCTGCGGATGAGTCAGGCGATGGCAACCGGCAGGCAGGAGAATGGCATCGCCTGCTTCATCGAATACTGGAATCAGACGCCCTGGTCAGAAATTCCTGCTCCCGTGCGCAGCCAGCTTGTGGCCATCGCGCCGCAGATCCAGGCGGAAGCAGCCGCAGTCTCTACAGATCCAACCGGGACTTTTCGGATCAACGCTCCGGTGCATCTCATGTGCGGTGGCCGGTCACCGGTCCCGGCACAGCGAATCGTTGAACGGCTCGCGGCTGCGCTGACACCGGTCACACTGGAGTGGGTAGCAGACGCAGGTCACATGTCTGTGTTGCGCACTCCGGAAAAATACCTTCCCGGCATCCTGCACGCAGTGACAGACTGAAAGCAGCTGCTCTGCCCCAGCATTGCTCTGATCCCGAATACTCCGCACAATCTGTCCGCACTTTCCTCAGTTTCGCAGCTCGCTGGTATATATATGGGATTCAACATCGGTATCGTAGGAGCAACGGGGGTCACTGGCGAGGTGACGCTGCGGATACTGTCGGAACGCCACTTCCCGGTTGCGAAACTGAGGCTGTTCGCCTCTCTTCGATCTGCCGGCCAGATTATTTCCTGGGCAGAACAGGACTGGACCGTGGAAGCGCTGGACGACGCCGACTTCTCCGGCCTGGATCTGATCATCAGCGCCACGGACTCGGCAGTGGCGAGACAGTTCGCGCCGAAAATGGTGGCTGCAGGGTGTATCGTCATCGATCAGTCCTCCGCGTTTCGTGGCGAGCCTTCGGTTCCGCTGGTGGTCCCGGAGATCAATGCCGGCGATCTCGCTGCGCACCAGGGTATCGTCAGCGGTCCCAACTGCACGACGGCTGTGGCGATCATGGCGGTGGCACCGCTGCATCAGGCTTTCGGCGTTGATTCTGTAGTCAGCTCTTCCTACCAGGCCATTTCCGGCAGGGGCCGCGATGGCATCAGCGAGTTTGTCGAGACCTCCCGCGCGGCACTGGATCAGCTGGAGGCGCTGCGCGGGCATGAGCCGATCGACCTGCCGGCACCGGTTCAGTTCCCGCATCACTCCGCCTTCAACCTGTTTCCACACTGTGAAGAGTTCGCTGACGGCTGCACCACGTCGACCGAAGAGGAGAAGATGCAGGCGGAGATGCGCAAGATGCTGCACGCGCCGGATCTGCACGTGCATGCTACCGCTGTGCGGGTGCCGGTCGTCGTCGGCCACACCACGTCGCTCATGCTGAGTCTGAAAACAGCAGCGACGGTAGCAGAGGTTCAGGATGCCATCACGCGATTTCCCGGCACAAATTTGCTCGACGAACCCTGGAGCAGACGCTATCCGACTCCGCTGGCGTGCGCTGGCATTGATGATGTACTGATCGGCCGCGTCCGCGAAGTGCCGTTTGTCAACAATGGCATTTCACTGATTGCATCGGGTGACAACCTGCGCAAAGGCAACGCGCTGAACGCTATTCAGGTGGCAGAACTGCTGCTGGGCATATCGGGGGACAACAATGACTGATCTCTATCTCGGCATCGCGTCGCTTGTGATAACCGCCATCTCGGCAGCCTTCTGGATGCGTGCGATAAAGCGTCTCGAGATTCCGGCTAACAGAGGTCTGTACATCGCAGCCTGGTTGCTGGCTGCTGCGTCCGGTATCGCGGCCCTGCTCGGCACACCGGGCTGGTTTGGCGGCATCGCCGCCGGTGCAGGCGCTCTGTTGTCCGGACTGTTGCTGGTGACCGTGGCAATCGGCGGCCAGAAGGTCGGTGGCGACGTGATTCAGGTCGGCGCGACTATCCCCCAGTTTACCGCCATTGACGAACATGGCCGGTTATTCGACTCTCACAGCCTGGCAGGCCGGCCGTCACTCATTAAATTTTTCCGTGGACACTGGTGACCTTACTGTGTCGCCGAGTTACGGCGGTGGGAGGAACTGCGTCCCGAACTCGACAGGCGCGGGATTACGATTCTGACACTGAGCACCGATACACCCCAGGAAATTGCCAAAGGTCATCACCGGCACGGACTCGGTGCCACGATGCTGTCGGATCGAGATCTCCAGGTGACTGATCTTTTCGGCCTGCGCAACCGGGGTATACATTCAGGGCCGCCGCCGCCAATCGCTGCTCGAGCGCTGCCGGTGCCGACATCGCTTCTGGTGGGCGCTGATGGCAGGCTGCTGTGGATGGATCAGTCGGAAAACTATCAGAGAAGATCAGACCCGAACCATGTGCTTGCGGCACTGAAGGCGCATCTCGACTGAACTCGAGACAGTCGTTCACAGATATGACACACAATTGCGCCTTGTTTCAGTTTTCCACAGAATCCGCTTCTATGCTTCCGCATCCAGTCTACCTGGATCATCCGAAATGACTCACTGGAGAATCTGCAATGCGTCGTGCCGCCATCGTCTCACCGCTTCGAACCGCCGTCGGTAAGTATCTCGGTACATTAGCGCCTTTCAACGCTGAAGACCTCGGTGCTCACGTCATTCGAGCGCTCGTCGAACGATCCGGCATTGACCCGGAGCGCATTGAAGAAGTCGTCTTCGCCCAGGGCTATCCCAGTGGTGAGGCGCCCTGCATCGGCCGCTGGGCGGCGCTGGCTGCAGATCTGCCGCTTGCGGTTTCGGGTACTCAGATCGACCGGCGCTGCGGCAGTGGTCTGCAGGCTATCGCCAATGCCGCCATGATGATCCAGACCGGCGTAGCCGACATTGTGATTGCCGGCGGCGCCGAAAGCATGAGCAACGTCGAGTACTACACCACCAGTATGCGCAGCGGCGCCCGCGCCGGTTCGGTCGTCATGCACGATCGTCTTGAGCGGGGGCGGGTGCGTTCGCAGCCCGAAGCGCGCTTCGGACACATCTCCGGGATGATAGAAACCGCGGAAAACCTGGCAAGCGAATATCAGATCACGCGAGAGGAGGCCGATGAGTATGCGGCACGCTCCCAGCAACGCGCCGCAGCCGCCTGGGCAGCCGGAAAGTTCGCCAACGAACTGGTGCCGATCACTGTACCCCAGCGGCGCGGTGACGACATTGAATTCACGCGGGACGAAGGGGTGCGGGGTGACACCACGGCACAATCGCTTGGTCAATTGAAACCATTAACTGGAGCCGGTGTGGTGACCGCCGGGAACGCGTCACAGCAGAATGATGCGGCCGCTGCCTGCCTGGTGGTCGCCGAAGATGTACTTGAGCAGCTGGCCCTGACCCCCTCGGCCTGGTTCGTCAGCTGGGCAGCGGCTGGATGCCATCCCGCAACCATGGGCATCGGTCCGGTTCCTGCGGTGGAGAAACTGTTCGCCCGCACCGGACTCGGCTGGAATGATATGGATCTGGTGGAGTTGAACGAGGCGTTTGCCCCCCAGGTGCTTGCAGTCCTGAAAGGCTGGGGTTGGAACGATCCGGACAAGCTGAACGTCAATGGCTCCGGTATCTCGCTTGGCCATCCGATCGGCGCAACTGGCGGCCGCATCCTCGCCACCATGCTGAACGAACTGCAGCGCCGGGACGGCCGATATGCTCTGGAGACCATGTGCATCGGTGGCGGTCAGGGAATCGCTGCGGTGTTCGAGCGGGCCGCCTGAGCAGGAACTGTCAGATGGCTGGTGTTTCCACTGCCGCGGCCCGCAGTTCGTTTTCATCCGCATTGCGGTCTTTCGCCAGCAGCACGTAAACGGCCGGCACCACAAACAGCGTAAACATCGTGCCGAGACCGAGACCGGTAAAGATCACCAGTCCCATCTGAAAACGGCTGACCGATCCCGGACCCGTCGCCAGCAGCAGCGGCACCATGGCCATCAGCATCGCCACCGTGGTCATCAGGATCGGTCGATAGCGGGTCGCCGTTGCGCGTGCGACCGCTTCGCGCTTGTCCAGTCCTTCAGACTCCTGCAGGCGATTGGCGAAGTCGACGATGAGGATGCCGTTCTTGGCGATCAGGCCGATCAGCGTGATCAGACCGATCTGTGTATACAGATTGACCGAGGCAAAACCCAGATAGATGAACAGCATCGCACCGGCAATAGACATTGGCACGGACACCAGAATGATCAGCGGATCCCGCCAGCTCTCATATTGTGCCGCAAGCACCAGATAGATGACGATCAGCGACAGGAAAAACGTGTAGAGCAACGCATTACCCTGCTGTTCCAGCTGCCTCGATTCGCCCATGTAGTCGAAACTGACGTTCTGCGGAAAACTCTGCAGCGCTGTGTTTTCCATGAAGTCCATGGCATCTCCCAGCGACACGCCCGGCGCCATGATGCCGCTCACCGTGACGCTGTTGAGCTGTTGAAACTGCGCGCGTTCAGTGGGTTCAATCTCGTGTTTGAGAGACACGAAACTCGCCAGCGGGATCAGTTCGCCGTCACCACCACGAACGTGATAATCCTCGAGCAGCGACTCGTCCAGCCGATAGCGCCGCGCCACCTGTGGTATGACTTCATAGCTGCGCCCCGCCTGATTGAAGCGGCTGACATAACCTCCCCCAAGCAGAGTCGAGAGCGTGGCGCCGAACTCCGTCATGTCGATCCCCAGGTCGCCGGCTCGATCCCGATCGATCACCAGGCGCGTAAGTGGTTGCGCAATCTCGCTCGATTTACGCAGATAGTTGAAGTTGCCGCTGGCGTAGCCCTCGCCAATCAGCTGGTCAGCCAGTTCCACCAGCTGGTCATAAGTTGCATCACCCGTGAGAACGAACTGCAACGGCGTTCCTCGGGATGCACCCGGTAGCGACGGAAAGGTGAAGACGGCAACCTGCACGCCGGCAATCTGACTGACCAGCCGCTGCGCCAGCGGCTGCAGTTCCATCTGCGATCTTTCACGTTCCGCCACCGGAACGAAACGGAAGCCACCGAAACTGCTGGCGGGCGTGCCGCCGCCACCAATCAGCAGAAAGCTTCGCAGGTACTCCGGAAAGGTTTCGAACGCTTTAACCACTTCGGCGGCATGAGCCGCGGTGTATTCCAGCGTTGCCGTCTGCGGAGCCGAGATCTGCACGTTCAGCACTTCCCGATCTTCGGTAGGCGCCAGCTCCTTGGTGCTGCCCTGATACAGAAAATAGATCGACCCCGTTACCGTGAGCGCCACCAGCAGCGGCACGGGCAGGTAGCGCAACGCATCGCGCAGCAGCCACTGATGCACACGGACCTGCATCGAGAAAGCCCAGTCGACGAACCGCTCCAGAGCATTGCTGTGCTCCCGGTCCGGAAGAATCCTGGCGGAAAGCATGGGCGCCAGTGTCAGCGCGACGATTCCGGACACAATCACCGTACTGGCGAGCGAATAGGCAAACTCCGTGAACAGCGACCCCGCCAGCCCACCCATGAAACCGATCGGAGCGTAAACGGCCACCAGCGTGGTCGTCATCGACATGATCGGCATGACCAGTTCACGGGCACCGGCAAGGGCAGCCTGATACGGCGTTTTGCCTTCAATGATGTGCCGATGAACGTTTTCCACCACGACGATGGCGTCGTCGACGACAAGTCCAATGGCCAGCAGCATCGCCAGCAGCGTCAGCAGGTTGATCGAAAAACCCATCAACAGCATCAGAAATGCGCCGCCAACCAGTGACAGAGGTACGGCCAGCGCCGGAATCACTGCCGCCTGCCAGGTACCCAGAGACAGGAACACAACCAGAAGCACAATCGCCAGCGCTTCAAGCAATGTCGTGTAGACCTCGTCGATGGAGTCCTGGATGTAGAGGCTGCCATCGTAGATCAGCTCCAGTTCCATGCCTGGCGGCAGCTGGTTGCGGATATCCGGCAGCAGCGCGTTCACCTCCGCCGAGAGCGACAGCGGATTTGCCCCCGGGGTCGGCGTCAACGCCAGCATCACGCAGGGACGTCCGCTGAACCAGCTCTCCTGGTCGGGATTGCTGGTGGACAGGCGCACATCCGCGACGTCTTTCAGCCTCGTCACCGCCGTCCCATCCGTTCGCAGCACGAGGTTTTCGAACTCCTCTACCGTGGTGAGATTTGTTGTTGCCGACAGGTTGATCTTGACGCTGTCGCCTTTGGTCTGACCTACCGCGGACTGCACGTTCTCCTCGAGCAGCGCCCGCCGGACTTCCGATGCGGTCATGTCCAGAGCCGTGAGGCGCACCGGATCCAGCCACACCCGCAGCGCCATGGTCTGATCGCCGTTGATTCCGGCTTTTGCAACCCCGGGCAGGGCCTGCAGCCGCGGCACAATGCTGCGCAGCGTGTAATCAGTCATCTGCGCGGTATTCATATCCTCGCTCACCAGCGCCATGTAGATCAGCGCCCAGCCTTCGCTGGTTGACAGCGAGATGACCGGATCAAGCGCTTCCCGGGGAATGCTGTTGCGTTCGCTGGCAATCTTGCCCTGAATTTCAGCAAGCGCATCGTAGGGGTCATAATTGAGCCCCATATAAGCCTGAATGATCGAGACCCCCTGCCGGGAAACAGACGATACGTAGTCGATGCCTTCCGCCTCAGAAGCGGCGCGCTGCAGCGGTTCGGTAATGAAAGACTGCACCAGATCGGCATCGGCACCGGGAAAGGCCGTCATGACCGTCACCAGCGCCTGTTCCGTCTTCGGGTATTCCCGCAATTCCAGCGACAGCAGGGAGCGGACGCCGAGCAGCAGGATCAGCAGGCTGATGACTGATGACAGAACCGGTCGGCGGACAAAAGCATCGGTGATCCTCATCCGTCTTTCAGTCCCTGCGGCAACGGAATGCCATCATCGATCACGACACTCTGTCCGTCGCGAAGCTTCAGATGACCTGTGTGCACGACGCGCTGGTTGGCCGCCAGCCCCGACAGGATCTCGACCTGTTCACCCCGGGTGCGTCCCACCTTGATCGGCTGACGCTGAACGACCAGCTTATCTCCGGATTCTTCAATAATGAAGACAGATTCGCCGTACGCGAAAAAGCTGATGGCCGTTCGCGGCAATATCAGGACCGGCTGTTCCCCGCTCAGTATCAGGTGGACCGTGGCGAACATACCCGGCTGCAGCAGGCGCTCGGCATTTTCCAGCTGTCCGCGCAGTTTCAGTGTCCGGCTGCGTATGTCCACATCCG